>Ga0315282_10001368_pt1 | contig 45993 bp, 25 predicted proteins | sample YL17G07_20_MG_FD_203693 | JGI IMG/M metagenome (GOLD analysis project Ga0315282, IMG submission 203693) | Sediment microbial communities from Yellowstone Lake, YNP, Wyoming, USA - YL17G07_20 | ecosystem: Environmental > Aquatic > Freshwater > Lake > Sediment | place: USA: Wyoming | collected... | reverse complement strand
GGAGGTCAGCACCGTACTCGTTCGCAACGAACAAGCGAGAATCTACCACTGGCACGCACGCACGGGCCAGTTCCCGCCACGCCTTCATCCCGGCGGTTCAGGATAAATCGGTGACAGTAGAAGTAGTGCACGATGAGTATCTCGTGGATGTCATCGACAGTCACTTCCAAGTGCCGGCCGTGCTGCTTCAGGTCTGTCGATGTGTTGAACGCCGCAGCCTCCTTGATAGGTCCGGCGAATTCCACTGTCGCCCGATATATCGGCGCATCCTCGATGAGGGCGGGCAGGACGTGAGGGCGGTCCCTGGCCGGCGTTGTCTGCGGCGGCGAATTGTACCCCAGCAGATGGATCCGCAGCACGCGTCCGGCCGGATCGTCGGTGACAATCGCCTGCACCGTCGCCGGGGCCGTAATCCGGATGCGAGGATTCGGGTTCAAGAGGCGCACGGCGCCGGCGAGCAGGCGACGAGCTTCAACGATGTGATGCTCGCCGGCCGTGGCGTAATCCGGGGAGCAGGCAAAGGTAAGCACCTTACCCTTGCCGACCTCGTTCAGGAGAATGGCCGGGCCGACCGGGGCGTCGGCGCTCATGGGCCAGTCGGTGCCTTCCCTGCCCTCGCGCTGGCGGGTGGTGCGGTACGGCCGCAGCAGCTCGCCCAAAGGTCTGGCCGACCCCGCTTCGAAGACGGCGGCAGGCCCTTCCACCAGGAGAGGCCAATCGCCGGGGATGCCACGGCTCAGTTGAGGAGCCATTCCCAACGAGCGGCTGCTTTTGTCGAATCGCACCCAGTTGTCCAGAGAGTCGAGCCGACGGACAAAATGCACGCCTGCCAGGTCGCTCAGCGCCGATTCTTCACGAGGCTCGCCGCGCCAGCCAAGTGTGCCGGACCAGCCAGTCAGGATCAGGCTGCCGCCTTCCTTCACGTAATCGCCCAGTATCGCCACTTCGCGATCGGAGAGGATCGCCGCCTGCGGAAGCAGCACCACGGGGAATTGTCTGAGCCCTTCGAGAGTCACGTTCTCGTCAAGGACAATTCCCCAAGGGATATGCTCGTAAACGAGCGCCTTATGCGCACCCTGGAAACTCTGGAAATAGTTCGCCGGCTGCTCGCGTCCGAGCCAGTCGCGTGTCCGGCTGCTGAAGTAGATTCCCACCTCGGCGACCGGACTCTGGCCAAAGTGCTCACGTTTGGCGTGAGCCTCCCGGAACGTCGTGCCGATGCGCTCGTAGGCCACGGGATCGAGCCTGCCGTCGAATCCGGTTTTGTCCACCATGGTCACGAATGCATTGTGGGCCAGCAGTGTCAGCAGCTCCCAGCGAATGTCGTTGAGCGGCCGGGTCGTCTGATCGTGGTACATCCGCACGCCCCGTTGCATGGCCACCTGGAACGGCGCATCCGGCGTGGCGGCCCGGTAGAATGCGGCGTTGAGCCCGACCGTCAGGGCGATGAAACCCCAGACGCCGGTCTCGCCCGTGACGAAATCGGCGTTGCCCGCGTGCTGCACAGGTCGCTGGCCCACCTCCCACGAGAACGGCGGATTGCCGTGGTAGTTGAAGTCCACCGTCGCGCGAGGGTTGAGCGACTTGATGTGATTGCACAGGGCCCGCTCGAACCGCTCGCTCGTCCCGTAGCGAAATTCGAGCATATGGTCCCACGTCTCGTCCCACGTCACGCCGGCAGGCATTGGATGGCCGTACTTCGCCTCGAACATCTGGCGGCACTGTTCGCACCAGCAGCCGTACGGAGGTCCGAAGCCCTGGTCCAGCATGTCGATGTGAAAGCCGGCAATGCCGTACGCGAGCTGTTCGGCCACGATCTGCTTCATCACCTCCAGGTAACCGGAATTATAGCAGAACCGCCCGATCCGGTTTCCGGCCGGGTCGCGCATCGCGAACTCCGGATGCGCCTGAAGGAAGTGGCCGTCCTGCTGCACCACACAGTAGGCGATGACCGGCAACTTGTGTTTGGCCGCCTCTTCGACCGTCTCCCGCAGCGGGTCGCGGCTGCCGAGGCCGGGTGCCTTCGGCAGCAGTCTCGAATCATAATACGCGTAATCCCCGTCGCGTGCCCAGATCACCACGTAATCGCAATCGGCGGCAACGCAGCGGCGGACGATCCTGCGCCCGTCGAACCGCACGCAGTAGCGAGCATCGTTCGGATCGCTGTGGCCAAACTGCGCACCTGTGGGCCCGACCTCCATTCCAACAAGCGAGCGGCGGAACCACGGCGGAGAGACGGTTTCCTCTGCGGCCCGAATCGGACGCGCAGAGCACAGGCCCAGTGTCAGACACGCAACGCCGACAAGAGACCAATATCTTTGCTGGATCATAATGGCATCCTGTTCCATGTCACAGCCTTGGCAGGACCATCAGACTCCATACAGGCACGGCTGTAAAGTGCCTTCGGATATTTCTGCCCGACACGGAATCGACTGCCGGTCCGGCCTGTGGTCAGGGACTCCCGGCGACGGAAGTGTCGCGACGCGCGCATGACTCAGGGGAGCATACGGCAAATGTGACCCTTGAGGAAGATCCCCGCTGATCGACACAGCGAAGCTCGTAGTACCCCGGCGCCAATACGAGCCGTTGGGCTCGGCCGCTGCCTTCGAGTTTGCCGTTGAGGAACCACGAGTTGGCATCGTCGCGATTGGCCTGGGCGCGAACGATGGCCGAGCCGTTCACAGCGATGAACGTCTCGTCGATGCCCGGAGTAGTGATCCGCAGGTCCTCGACCGATTCCCGGGGCAATGACAAGGGCCGGGATACGTGGATCGTCAGCGGCGCAGGCGGGTCCGCCTCGGCGCGCAACTGCGGCAGGCAGAACAATTTGCACAGCAGCGGCTCGGCGGCCTCGGACCCGACGTACTCCAGCCGGCCGGTGCCCCGGAATCGCCCCACCCAGACGCCGATTGCATATCGGTAGTTGTGGCCGACCGCCCAGGCATCCCGGCGGCCGGAACTAGTTCCGGTCTTCCACATGAACCAGGGCAGATTGCCGGAGGACTGATTGTCAGCACCTGCCGGCTGGCGGCGCCTGGAGGAAAGGATGTCGCTGATGGAGGCACAGACTTCAGGTTTCAGGGCGCGGCTGGCATCGGCGGATTCATCCACAAACAATCGCGGCTGCCGGCGAACGCCGCGGCGCGCGAGCGTGGCGTACGCATTGGTCAGATCGAGCAACGCCACCTCCACGCCCCCGACGACCAGGGCCAGGCCGTCTCGCTTGCAGGCATCGGCCGGCAGATCGACCCCAACCGCCTCCAGCACGCCACAGCAATGGGCTAATCCGATCTCTTCCGCGACCAGGATCGCCGGGACATTGAGGGACCGCCGCAGCGCCTCGGCGGCGACGATTTCCTCCGCGTGGGTCCTGTCAAAGTTGGAGGGCGTCCAGCCGCCTCGTGAAATGGGCACATCGTACACCGTAGACTCGCCGTTGAGCCGCTCCATTTCAAATGCCGCGGCGTAGATGAAGGGCTTCAGTGCCGAGCCCGGACTACGTCTGGCTAATACACCGTTGACTTGGCCGTCGAGCGGATCGGCCGGGTCGCCGGAGCCGAGCATTGCCACGATGGCTGAGCTCGCGACATCAATCACGACGATGGCCAACTCCGTGCCCTCCGGCAGCATTTGCAGGTGCTCGCCCGCCAGGCGCTCTACCTGCCCCTGGATGTCCAGGTCGATCGTCGTCTGCCCCCCGGCCGATCTCCGTCTCAACGCCAGGACACTGGCGTGAATGGCTTGCGGAAAGCGGGACGATCCGGAGACCTTGATGGGAGTGGCCTGGGCCTGCGCCAACTGCTCCGCAGTAATCGCCCGCGCGTCGAACATGCGGCGAAGCACAACCTGCTGCCGGCCCACCGCCGCATCGAGGTGCCTGTCGGGGCGGTATCTGGTCGGCGACTGTGGCAGGCCGGCGATCAGGGCCGCTTCGGCTAAGGACAGGTCTTTCGCCCGCTTGTTGAAGTAGGCCAGTGACGCCGCTTCCACGCCTCGCAGATTGCCGCCGTAAGGCGCGACGTTCAGATAGGTCTCGAGGATCTCCTGCTTGCTCATCAGGCGATCCAGTTGCAGCGCCCGGAAGGCCTCGGCGATTTTGGCCGCGCAGGTACGAGGACGGTTGTCCATCATTCGGCACACCTGCATGTCCAGCGTGGAGGCCCCCGATACGATTCGCCGCGCCAGCAGATTCTGTCCGATTGCACGCGCGATGGCAGCCGGATCGACGCCGGGGTGATGATAGAATCGTTCATCCTCGACCACAATCGTCGCCTGGACCAGCCAGGGCGAGACATCTGCCATGCGAACGGGGTACCGCCACTGCTGGTCCGGGCCGACGATGCTGAACACTTGCCTGCCCCTGACATCCAGCACCGCGGGGCTCGCGGACCATCGCTGCAACCGCCCGCGCGGAAACGGATACAGGTGCCAGATCAAAACGAGAGCGATTGCCGAAAGGATTGAAACGCAGGCCACGACTTTCAGCAGCAGTTTCAGCGCTTTTATGGGTCTATTCGTTTTCATCCGGCTTCACACCGCCAAAACGCAAGACTCACCGACCGCGGACGACGATGCGTCCGGCCTCTCCCAGGCATGCCACCGATGGGTCGTACATGCATGACGCATGGATGGGAGGGAGGGCAAACTCCCCGGCGGTGATTACCCGCAGGGCGTACCGGAACGTCTTTTCGTGACGATCCGCGGTACAGAACAACACGACGCGGTCGTCAAGGAATTCGACGTGTTCGGGAGCGTCGCCCGCGAGATCGCCCGTCTCGGCGGAGGTGGCCAGCCGGGGATTCTCGACCTCCATACCGCCTGCAAGGGCGTCCACGACAGCGATATTGTGAACTGTCCCGCCGGTCGTGCTCACGGCGATTTCCACTTGCACGAGGTCGCCCACTGCCAGGGCATTGACGTCCACAGGCTCACCCTGCCGGTTGGTCCAGCGGCGCTCGACGCTCAACTGACTCTCATACGGCTTGACAAGGTCATCCCGGACCAGGCCCGTGCTGCTTGTGACAATGTAGATCATCCCGTGCCCTTCGGAGGAGACCTTAACCGGCGCGACAGTGTTGCGCAGCTCAAGCGACGCAGGCTCCTTATGGCTGAAGTGAACGATCCGGCCGCCTTCTGTTTGGATAGTGCCGGCGAATTCCGGCTGGTCCCGCGTCGTGATTGCCTGGTAGCGGGTCAGGGCTGCGATCGCTGCGGCGTTGTTCAACGTGCTGCCCCACTGGCCGTTGGACCGGGCCTTGTTCAAGCTCGCCGCCAGCGGAGCGACCACCGGGTGGTTTGGCTCGATCTCGAGCAGGGCGCCGAGCCAGACCGCCTCCTGCTGGACCTGCGATGTCAGTCGTCCGACCGTCGTCGTGGCAATTGCCGTTGCAGGCGGGCTGCTGGGGAGCAGAGACAGGGCTTTCTCGTTATTCCCCGCCGCGTGGAATGCGCCCGCCAAGTTCGCCAGGGCGGCCACGTCGAGCTTGTCCTTCTGCTCGGCCAGCCGGGCCATCCAGCCGTGAGGCGGCTCGCCGAAGCCCGCCAGCACCCGGCAGATCAGGGCCTGGGTGTTGATGCCCGGGTCTTCCTCACCGATCCCCTTCAACCGGCTCTCCAGGAACTTGACCAGCTCACTTGTGAAGCGGGGATCAATCTGGTATCCCGCGTTCTTGGCCTCCAGCAGACAAGAGGCCGCATAGGCAGTCCCCCACAGGTTGGGCGAGGGCTCGCCCGGCCAGTAGCTCAGGCCGCCGGACGGGGTCTGCATCGACCACAGCCTTGCAATCCCCGCCTTCACCATGCCGTCGATGGCTTTCGCGCGGTTGGGGTCCAGGATCTCAGGCGCATAAACCAGACTCAGCAGGCGGCTGCTCGTCTGCTCCACACAGCCATACGGGTAGTCGATCAGGTCCTCCAGAGCCGCCTGCAGCTCGACGGTCGGCCGGGCGCTGACGCGCACGCTCATCTGGACCGTCCCTTTCAGAAACAGGTCGGGCGGCTCGATAGAGATTTGTTGACCCGCGGAAACGGCCTTCAGCTCCACCGCCGTATGCAGGGCGGTCGCAGGACGCACCGGCAGAGCAGCAATGCTGTGAGCCGTCAATGGCGCGCCAGCGGAGCCGTCGCCGGCAACTTCGATCTTCACGTCCACGGGTCCCGTTCCCGTCGCGCTTGCTTGAAGTAGCCGTGTCACCGGCTTGCCCGGCTCAACAGTCAGACCTTCCGTGCTCTGACCAGACTGTACTTCGGCAGGCCCGGAGACGGTCGTCTTCATTTGGACCGCCAGAGGCCGATCCGTCGAGTTGAACAGCTTGACCGGCACTGTGAACCGATCTCCCGGAGCGGCAAATCGTGGCCAGCTCGCTTCCACGAGCAGAGGCGAAGTGACCGTGAGGGCCCGTTCGCCCGTGCCGTAGCGGTCGTGATCGACGGCCACTGCCATGACTCGCAGTTGTCCGGTGAGGTCGGGCAATTGCATCCGCACCGTGATCTTGCCCTCGCTGTCGACCGGGACTGCCTCCCGCCACACGACGGCCGGCTCGCGGGTGCGAGTGGGCACCGGGCCGCGGCGCAGCGAGTCCAAGTCGTACCCATCGCCGCCGATCCGAGTCATGCCGCTGGGTCTCTTGTAGTCCGGGAGCAGCCAGTTGAAGACGTCTGCCGTCGCGACGCCCAACGCCCGCGGCCCGAGAAAGAATTCGCACAGGTCCGGCGTCTCGTAGGCACCGGCCAGCAGGATTCCCTCGTCCACCGCCCACACGTGCACCAGAGCAGGCTGGTTCGGGTCGCTCGGACGGCCTGCATCAACCGTCACGGTCACAAGCTCGCCCGGCTGTGCCTTGGCTGGAGCGTCGATGCTTACCGGGACCCGATGCGAGCCGTGATCCATGAGCACCTGGACGGCCCCCAGCCCGCGATGTGGCAGCCAACTCTCCTGGTTCGGATCGACTGGGCGGATCACCGTGGCCGTCAGGAAGGCACTGCCCCGAAGGTCCGCCGGAAGCGGGACCTCAAGCTCGCAGGTGTTCTCGGCAATTCGGGCGAGGTGATGAGCGACGACGCTGTCCGTCTCAACCGCCAGGAGAACGGTGCCGGGGACAGGGCTGCGGAGAAGGACTTTCGCAGTCTCGCCCGGCAGGTACTTTTTCTTATCCGTGACGATCTCCACGCGCTCGGGCTGGTTCATCGGCAGGCTCTGGGCGCTGTCGCTGACGCGGGAAGCATAGAACTCCAGGGTCGTGACGCTGCCGCGGCGAGCGTCGGTGACCACCGCGCGATACATGCCGGGATTGGGGCAGACAACATCGAACGAGCCTTGGGTGCCGTCCGGCGCGATTGCCCGCTCCTGCCCCACCTTCTGAGTCTTTTCCACAGATTGCCAGACGTACTTGTCATCGACCTTCTTCAGGACCGTATCATACTCGACTCGAAGCAGTTGCCCGGCCATCGGACCCGGCGCTGCGGGCCGGTCATCGCCCGCCATTCGCACCCAGTCGATCGCGATAGGCTCTCCCACCGGGGCCACCTGTCCCCTGGGCATCCGAAGTCCGATATGCATGTCGAGCAGGTCCAGAGTCGCCGATGCATTGGATGAGACGGATCGGCCGCCCGGCTCGGTGACCGCGGCGGACAGCCGCATGGTGTACAACCCCGCCTTCAGAGCTTCCGGAAGTTTTACCCGCACCTCGCATCCGCCCTGCCCGTCCAACTGGCCGTCGGTCGCCGGCAGCAGAATGGGAGCCTCGCGCCGGTTCGAGCCAAATTGGAAGTCGGGATGGGCCTTTGACTCGAACGCGGCCGACCGTAGAGTGCCTTCGAGCCTCACAGGCAGGTCGCCCGCAGGCTGGTCCCAGAGGTATCGGCTGGTGACCTTCACGGCAGGCGGCACGTTCGGGCCGAACCGCTCGCTGGACGGTGTTGCCTTCACCTCCATCCGCACGGGCACGAAGGCCTCCACGAGCGCACTCGTCGAGCCGAGCTCATCCTGCGAGCCCGGTAGCGTGACGCAGAATTGATACGCCCCCGTCTGGGCCTCAGCCGACGGTGTGAAGCTCGTGTGGAACATCCCCTGATCTTTCTGGCGGCGATTCACCAGCAGGTCCGCCACTTGGCGGCCGTCGGGCCGGTGAATCTTCACGGACAGGGGGAACCGCGAGGCGACCATGCCGGTCGTGTCGCGAATGATCCCGGTCAGATGGATCGTCTCTCCCGGCCGGTACACGCCTCGATCCGTGTAGAGCATCACCTCGTAGTGCTCCGCATAGGGCCGGCCGGACTGCTCGATATCGTCAATCATCCACTGGTTCTCGTCCGGCACCAGATAGCTCAGATCATTATCTTTGCCGGCGGTGATCACCCAGATCTCCCCATCGGGATGATGGCTGGCGAATCTCAGCTCCGCGATCCCCTCCGCGTTCGTTCTGGCCGTCGCCACCTTCTGATTATTATATGTCAGGCCGCCGACCTCAACGTCCGATACAGGCTCCGCGGTCCGCAGCGACGTGACCCAGACCAGATACCCGTCGCGGTGACGCTTGGCAGTGATGGCCAGGTCCGTGATCGTGACGATGGTCCGGTCGGCGGTCCAGCGTCTCTCCTGCGCCCGGGCCTCGACAAGATAGATCCCCAGCGGCTGCGACAGCAGGTCCGAAACGCCCAGCGCCAGTTTCCTGACTTCATTGTGGGGCAGTTTTACGCGGACGGTCTTATCGAGGACCGACTGGGACGTCTCGGCCGTCTGTGTCCCGTGCAGATGAGGCACCAGGTTGTTCGCGTGCACGCGCCAGGCTTGCAGCTCCACCTGGTCCAAGTTGACGCCTTTGGCATCCACGGTGAGCGTGCCCCGCGGCGAGAGAATCCCGCTGCTGTGCTCAAAGGCAATCGCCGGCTCATGATCGGGGACCTCAACGGCGACCGACACGCCCTCTCCCAGGGTCTTGCCTTGCTCGGACACAAGCGTGGCCGGCACGCGGATCGTGTATCGCCGCCCGGGCGTGAATTTGCCGCCGGCCTCCAGGGAGTTGCCCGACAGGTACACGCGCAGGTCCTCCACCGCCGGCTCCACTGCCACTTGCGGCGGTTGCTGCTTGTCGCTGAGCCCCTGTGAGAAGAACAGTCGCACGGAGGCCGTCTCTTCCAGCGCCGATCTCTCGACGTAGCTGTGGAGCAGGGCAAAGCCGGGGGCGATCTCCCGGATGATCGATACGGAGTTGCCGAGTCCCGCCTCGGCCTCGCCGCCCGTCAACGAACCGTCAATAACCACTTTGAAGAAGTTGGACGCGGGACGGGCGAACCGGATCACTATGTCCTTTTGAGGCGCGAGAGTCAGACACGAGGGCCCATTAAGCCTGATGGTGGTCTTATCGTCGTAGAGGCTCACGCAGCGGAGGAACTCGGCCGGATCGACCGGCTGGTTGAACGTGACCTGGAGCGTGATATCGGTGCGGTCGGAGGCCACGACACCGGACGACACCAGGCGCAGGGGCCGGACGATGAACTTGAATTCGCTCGAACCCTCCAGGGTCCTGCCTGTGGCCGACTTCAACTGCGGCGTGGCGCTGAGCGTCAGCACACGCCCTGACGAGAAGGGTTCATCCAGAATGTACTCCAGCCGGTCCCGAGCCGCCCAGAGCCACTGACCCGGCCGAGCCGGCGTTATGCGGAACATGCCGGCCTTCTCGACCCCGCCGACGGCGGCCTCGCCAACCAGCTCGCGATCGAAGCTCACCACGATCCGGTCCGGATCGTCCCTGTCGGGCATCAGTGACGCCGAGAGCACACGGACGGTGGCCCGGGGGGCGCTCATCAGGTCGTGGTGAATCCACGCCAGACCGGCGATGTTGATGGTTGCGAACATGGCCGCGAAAGCCAGTGATTTCTGCGAGGGCCGGTGCATGTCTGCCTCCTTGTGATTTGTCCCCATCCCCTGGGATTCGGCCGCAACTTGACAGAATCCCACGTCATCGATGCCTTGTGAAATTGAGTGCCGGCTTGTTCCTTTCCGGAAGAGTTGACCGCTCACAGAAGTCTATCGGTACGCACAGAGAAAATACTGAAGTCCTTTTGACCAGAATTCCGCTGCTCCGCAATCTTTGCGTGGTACCGATTCCAATTGGGTACTTTGCAGCAGGTGGCAGCAATCCGGGTGGCATCGTCAAGCGAAGCTTGGCGATGGTTTTCTCAGGACCAGGTCAAACCATCGCCAAGGCCTGCGGCCTTGACGATGCCACCCAGAAGATGTGAAATCCTAAGAAGAGACTCTGTGATATGGTCTGGACGAGTTCCCGTGGGGGAAAGTCTGCAGGCGCGTGACACACGGTGGCGGCGGCGTGAACAGGAGGCTATCGGCTTGATTCGATTCGGTAGAGGCTCTCCTTCGTCCTCAGGAAGAGCGCCCTTCCCGAGACGGCGGCGGAGGCCATGAAGCCGGAGCCAAGTTCGTTCGTGGCCAGGACTTCATAGTTGCGGGCCGCCCGGAAGACCGTTGTCCGGCCGTCGCGGCTGAAGCAATAGACATGCCCGTCTGCATAGAGCAGCGAAGCGGCGTAATCCCCTCCAACGCGCTGCCTCCAAACCTGTGTGCCGGTTGCGGCATCCAGGCACGTGACAGTCCCCGTATCGTTGATCATGAAGAGCAGGTCATCCACAACCACCGGCGACGGCACCTGTGGCACCATGCTTGAGGTCTTCCACGCGACGTTCGTGTCGGTTATGTCACCTTGGCCATCGACACGAATCGCCAGCAGCTCCGTTCTGCCGAATCCCGTGACCATGTAGGCGAGCCCATGGCCGTACACCGGACTGGCGGCGCCGGAGAACGCAGGGGTCCGGACCTTCCAAAGCTCACGTCCATCCGCCGGATCGTAGCCGTAGAGAGCCTTGGCCCCCACGCTGAGCATCTGCTTTGCTCCGTGGACATCGATAATCACCGGCGTGGAGTACGCCTTTCGCAGGTCTCCCTCATCCTTCGGCTTGCCATCGGCGTCCAAATCGTTCCATTGTGCCGTGCGATCGGTCTTCCAGACGGTCCGTCCCGTCTGCTTGTCGAGCGCGACCAGGTACTGGACGTCCACGCCGTCCATGCTCAGGATGAGCAGGTTCTCGAACAGAATGGGCGAAGAGCCCGGGCCGCGATAGTGCCGGCACGGCAGGTCGTCGCGCTTCCAGAGCACTTGCGAGGTCTTCGTATCCAGGCAGGCGGTCCCGTAGCTGCCGAAGTGCACGTACACGCGGCCCGGTTCCACGGCCGGCGATGGCGACGCATAGCAGTTCAGGGGATTGCCGAGAGGTTCGGGATGATCGGCATGAAACAGGTGCCGGTTGAGGCAGATTTCGCCGGAGTCGGCATCGACACAGATCGCAAAGAAGTCGCGGCCGTCCACGGTCGCCGTGGTCAGCCAGATTCGCCCCTCCATCACGGCGGGAGTCGACCAGCCCCGGTGCGGGATGGGTGTCTTCCACGTGACGTTCTCGTTCTCGCTCCAATGGATCGGCAAGCCGACTGCCTCCGTGCTGCCCGGGGGCGTGGCTAAGCCGTTACCCCACGGGCCGCGAAACTGGGGCCAATCCGCTTGTACCAGCGACGCCGCGGCAGACAGTAGCGCGATGATCAGGTACCGCTGGAGCGGCTGCGTGATTACCAAAATGGAGTTCAAGTCAACTCTCGGGGACAGAACGCGGATTTGCCACCGGACTTCATTTCTGCTTCCGCAAGACAGCCGGCTTGATCGTCCAAGCCTGCAGCTTGGCGATTTCCATCATGTGGGGCGCATTGAAGCCCGGAGGGAAGACCACCCATCCCCAAAGGCCCGGCGAATCGTCAGCCACGTATTTCTTCGCCTCCAGCTCACCCTGCTGTATCGGACTCTCTCCGGAATAATGTCCCGATGCCACGACGGCCGCCAGAGTGACGGCAAAATCCTCCGGCCGTACAGGCTTGCCGGCCACCCAAACCAGCGAAGGCAGTTGCTTCGTCGCCCGGACGGTGTCCACCAGTTCCTGAGCGCCCTGCCGGATCGCGTCCCAGGAGAACGTGCCCTCGGTGGTAAACCGCTCCGGCTTGGAGGCCGGGCCGTATGCGAATTCCACCGCCACTTCCGCAGGCGTAGAGTTGTTATCGATCTTTGCGACGAATTGCGATAGGGCCGTCAGCCCTTCGGCCGCCGAGACGATTCTCGTGCCCAAATCGACGAACGAGACCCGCTTGCCAAATGCCTCGGCGATGGTCCGGATATTGTCCCGCGTCAACGGATGGGAATAGACCCGGTCCGGATACAGGGAGGGGATTTCTCTGGCCGTCACCAGCCGCACAGCGGGATGGCTCGCAATGTGCTCAAGGTACCGCTCGAACGCACGGAAGGCCTGTTCCTGTTCCTCCGGCGGCTTCAAGGGCGGCAGCTTCCATTCGGATCGAGGCGGATTCGCCCCGCGAGAGAAATTGACACCATCCCAGAACTGCCGGTGCACGAACTCACAGGGATGATAATAGATGCTGATGATGCCCCCGCCCTCCCCAATCAGCCTCTCATGAACGCGGTCGAACTTCGCGCACGCCTGTTTCACCTCGTCGTCCGACCAGCCGGTCCGCATAACGCAATCGCCAAGCTCCAGGACCGTCAGTATGCCGCAATACCAGAAGGGGCGATTGTTCACGTTGACGTGCGAGGCTTCATCCAGGTAGAGCGGGATTTGAAACGCATGTAGCGCGCCGTAACTCTGCGGGGTCCAAGACGCGCCCGGCTGGCCATAGCACGAGGCGTTGACGCCGAACACGCGCCGAAGCGTCTCAAGTCCGACCCCCTCCCGGCGTGTAAATTCCGCAACGCCCTCATGCCAATCCAGGTCCCTGCAGTATTCGGCCGGCGTGGGGTGGACGCTGTGGTACGTGGAGTGGTACGCGATATCGTTCTTCGCCAGCGCCAGAATCACATCATCCCGCCCGCGCTCTTCCAGCACCCTGGCCTTTTCACCGACGATTTTGAAGGTGGCTTTGACATTTCTCTTGGAGAACATCTCGGCCAGGCGCTTGGCCGCATCGTCCGCCTGGGGCAGGATGAAGTCCTCCGTGTCGAACCAGAAGGTGACGTAGACTGTGGCCTTGTCGTTCGCCGCCGGAGCAGGCGCCGCGGCAAGCAGGCAGACCAATGATGTGACGGCCGCAAACCAGCACGACGTTTTCATATTCTATCTCCTTGATCGTACGTCCCTATATAAACGAGGTGGCCCAAGCGAGTCAAGAAGCTCACCCAACTTCGTCCCTGAGGACAACAATAGAATAGATACGTGTTCCGGCAGGGCTCAAGTTTGCTGCGGCATGTTCCGATAAATGATTGTTGGCCCTGCACGGCCAGTGGGCCCGTGCGGATTCCAGGGGATTGGCAGCCCCATGAAGTCCGCGCAGTAGTAGACCGTTCGGCAGAAGCTCGGTTATGATCATAAAAACGTGCGCAAAGAAACTCGTTCTGGGTATTCTCAAGAGGCTCCTCATCTGGACCCACAGGCTCCTCGGACCCCCGCACATCCTCATGTTCAGCATCGATATCAATACGGAGATGCTCAGGGCGTTCGGGGCTCACGTGGGCAAGAACGTGCATGTGTACCCGCCCGTCACGCTGCACAATATCCGAGAAGGTTACGGGAATTTGACGATCGGCGACGACTGTATCGTGCATGGCAACACCTACCTCGACCTGACATCGCCGCTGACGCTGGAGCAAGGGGTGAGCCTGGGACCGGGCACCATCGTCATGACGCACAACCGATACAACTTCAACCCATTCCTGGAGAAGCACCTGGCGCACACGTGCGGCCGCAAGGGCGTGCTGATCAAGAAGGGCTCCGGCATCAAGGCGGGCGCCAGGATCGTCATGGGGGTCACGATCGGCGAGAACGCGGTCGTGGCGGCCGGAGCCGTGGTCAACCGCGACGTTGCCGATAATGCTTTCGTCGCCGGCGTTCCGGCCCGGCTGATCAAGACCATCGGCGCTCCGGAGAAAGATACAGAGCATGAATCATGATATGACACGCGCGGGGGAGCTGATCATCAACTTCACTCCCACGGGGATGATCCCTACGAAGGAGATGACGCCTCACGTGCCAATCTCCACAGCGGAAGTGGTCGAGGACGTCCATCGTGCGGTAGAGATGGGCATTACCATGGTGCACCTGCACGCGCGCGACGAGGCGACCGGCCGGCCCACGTACCGGGCCGACGCATACGGGCAAATGATCGAGGGCATCCGCCGCTTCTCGCCGGACCTCGTGATCTGCGTCTCACTGAGCGGACGCAACCACATCGAGCTTCAGGCGCGGGCCGAGCCCCTTCAACTGGACGGCTCTGTAAAACCCGACATGGGCAGCCTGACCCTCAGCTCGCTGAACTTCAATCGCCAGGCGAGCATCAACGCGCCGGACACAATCAAGGCGCTTGCCGAGATGATGAAGGACCGGGATATTCTGCCGGAGCTGGAGGCGTTCGACAGCGGGATGATCAACTATGCCAAGTACCTGCAAAAAAAGGGTCTGCTGACAGCGCCGCACTACTTCAACCTGATCGTGGGAAACATCGCATGCGCCCAGGCGGACCTCCTGCACATCGGGGTCATGATCAACGACCTGCCCCCAGAGTCGCTGTGGAGCCTCGGCGGCGTCGGCGATACGCAATTCCTGGTGACGACGCTGGCGGTGGTCTGCGGCGGCGGCGTAAGGGTGGGACTCGAAGACAATATCTGGTTCGACGCAGGAAGGACGAGGCTGGCCTCCAATGCCGATCTGCTGCGCCGAACCCATGAAGTGGCGGCGATAGCCGACAGGAAAGTCATGGCGCCGGCGAAGCTGCGGGAACTGCTGCGACTGAAAGGGGGCTCCGGGCAGTACGGCCGGGCCCGCGGAAAGTGAGGCCCTGCAGGCTCGGCCGGAAAGCAGCGTCGCCTCGCCGCAATGGCGCGGTATGAGGAACCCCCGACCGCATGTAGTTACCCTTGAATATGACTTTGAGACTGGTAGTATGTAGGGTGGATAGCGGTTGCGAAATGCAGCCGCAATAGCGGGATGGAGCCACGAATCGCCCAGGATGGCCGACAAGTGAGAGGTCTCTTCACGACTCGAACAGGCTTCAGAGTATGACGGACACATCTCCAAAAAGGACCGATCCGGCAAGCGCTGTCTCGGAGCCATCGCAGGGCAATCCCTGTGACGTCTCTTCGTCTGCCCGGGCGAAATTGGACGATTTTCTGGCGTCCCTGAACCGGACGCAGCGCGATTATCGCCGGGACCAGCTCGTCCACGAGCTCTTCGAGCAGCAGGTGGAAAAGACGCCGGATGCTCCGGCCGTCATCTATGAAGGCGAACAACTGACCTACCGCCAGCTCAATGAGCGGGCCAATCAACTGGCCCACTACCTGCGCGGAAAAGGAATCGGCCCGGACGGCATCGTTGGCGTCTGCCTGCTCCGCTGCCTGGACATGGAGGTCGCGCTGCTGGCGATTCTGAAGGCCGGAGGTGCCTATGTCCCGCTGGATCCGGACTATCCGCAGGACCGATTGTCCCTGATCGCCAGGGAAACCGCCGCGCCCGTCATCCTGACTCAATCTCAGCATGCCGAAAAGCTGGCCGGCTGTTCCGCCGAGGTCATCTGCCTCGATCGCGAGCGGCCGACGCTGGAGACGTTCCCGACGGGCAACGTCGGCAAGGTCGCCCAACTGCACAACCTCGCCTATGTGCTCTTCACCTCCGGCTCGACGGGCGCCCCCAAGGGCGTCATGATCGAGCACGGAGCCCTTCTCAACTGCCTGTTGTGGATGCAGGAGACCTTCCGTCTGACGAGGGACGACCGCGTCCTCCAGAAGACGCCGTATACGTTCGACATATCGATGTGGGAGTTGTTCTGGCCCCTCACGGCCGGGGCCACGGTGGTCTTTGCAGAGCCCGGAGGACACAAGGACCCGGGCTATCTCATCGATCTGATTTCCCACTCGGGAATCACCACGCTGAGCTTCGTGCCGTCCATGCTGGAGGTCTTCCTGCAGCATCGGAAGGCCTCCTCCTGTGGGAGTCTGAGGCGGGTGCTCAGCTCCGGCGAAGCCCTGTCGCGTCACCTTCGCCAGCGGTTTTTCGAGCGGCTGCCGCACGTCGATCTGCACAATCTCTACGGTCCTACCGAGACGGCGATTGGAGTCAGTTGGTGGGATTGCCGCCGGCCGGCCGACACGCCCATCGTGCCGATCGGCCGCCCGTTTGCGAATTCGCAATTGTACATCCTCGATCCCCAGATGAATCCGGCGCCGGTCGGGGAGGCCGGCGAGTTGTATATTGGCGGAGTCCAGTTGGCGCGTGGATATTTGAATCACCCCGATCTGACAGCGGAGCGGTTCGTAGGCAATCCGTTCGATGAGACGGGGCGGATGCGGCTGTATAAGACCGGAGACCTGTGCCGGTACCTGCCGGATGGCAATATCGAATTCCTCGGCCGCCTGGATCATCAGGTGAAGATTCGCGGCTTTCGCATCGAGCTGGGGGAGATCGAGTCCGTGCTGGGCGCGCATGCCGATGTGGGCCAGGTGGTCGTGATAGCACGTGAGGATACGCCGGGAGACAAGCGGCTGGTGGCCTACGTGGTCGGCTGGCAAGGAAGTACATGCAGCGCATCAGAGTTGCAGGAGTGTCTTGCCCGCAAGCTGCCGGAGTACATGATCCCATCGGCCTTCGTATTCCTGGATTCTCTGCCGCTGACCGTCAGCGGGAAAGTGGACCGCAAGGCGTTGCCGGCGCCGCAGCCCGGTCGGCCGCAAACCGAATATGTGTCGCCGCAGACTCCAATCCAAGAGGTGCTGTGCGAGGTCTTCGCCGAGGTGCTGGAGATAGAGAAGGCAGGCATTCACGATAACTTCTTCGAGCTGGGTGGACACTCCCTGCTGGCGACCAAGGCCATCTATCGAATTCACGATCGGCTCAAAGTCGATCTGCCGATTCCGAGCCTGTTTGAGAACCCCACTGTGGCGAAACTGGCCCAGGTCGTCGAGCAGGCCTCACGCGAAGGACAGGAGTGCAGTCCCGCCAAGGCCATACCGAGAATCGCCGGCGACGGACCCCTGCCCACGTCTTACGCCCAGAGGCGCATGTGGTTCCTCTATGAGTTCGAGCCTGCCGGGCCGCTCTATAATGTCCCGCTCGTACTTGCCCTGCGAGGGCCGCTCCGCGTCCAGGCCCTGGAGGAGAGCCTCAATGACATCATCGAGAGGCACGATTCCCTGCGCACGACCTTTGACGTTCGTGACGGCGAGCCAGTCCAGATCGTCCATCCGCACACTCACCGGCCGCTGTCGATAGAGGTGGCCCCGGATCTCGCGGGCCTGGCATTCAGTGACCTGATCGAGCGTCCTCCCATTAAAGACGAGGTGCGTGTTTCCTTCGACCTTCGCCGCGGACCTCTGCTGCACATGAAACTCCTTCGCGCGCGCGAGCGGGAACACGTTCTGGTGCTGACGATGCATCACATCATCTCCGACGGCTGGTCGACGGACCTAATGCTGGACGAGCTTTCGATGGCTTATACGGCAAGGATTCAAGGCCGGACCCTGAATTTGGAGCCGCTGCCCATCCAATACGCCGACTATGCCTGCTGGCAACAGCAGCGGCTACAGGGAGGCATTCTTGATGGCCTGCAGAGCTACTGGCAGGAGCGGTTGAAGGGTGAGTTGCCGGTGCTCGAGCTTCCCGCCGACTACGCGCGATCTACTTCGCGGACGCTCAATGGCCGATGGGAAACGCTCAGGCTTGGCAAGCCTCTGAGCGATTCGATCAGGCAGTTGAGTCGTCGCGAGGGCAAGACGTTGTTCATGACGCTGCTGGGGGCCTTTCAGGTTCTGCTGCACCGCTACAGCGGACAGGCAGACATCCTCGTCGGCTCGCCCATCGCCAACCGCACCCGCAAGGAACTGGAGCCATTGATTGGCTTCTTCGTCAATACTTTAGTCCTGCGTACCGACCTGTCGGGCAATCCGACGTTCCGGCAGGTGCTCGAACGGGTCGAGCAGGTCTGTTTAGGGGCCTACAGCCATCAGGACCTGCCCTTTGAGCAGTTGGTGGACCATCTGCATCCAGCCAGGGACGCCGGTCGCAATCCGCTGTTTGACGTGATGTTCGTCCTGGGCACCGCCCACGGCGAGGGCATGCACCTGGCGGACCTGCAGGTGCGCTGCCAGGAGGTCTCCACCGATACAGCCAAGTTCGACCTGACCTTGTTTGCCGAAGAGCGCCAGGCAGAACTGGTCACCACGATAGAGTACCGCAGTGACCTGTTCAATCCTCAGACCATTGGACGAATGCTGATCCACTACCAGCATCTGCTGGAGAGCGTCGTCCGCCAGCCAGAGGTGCATATCGATGATCTTTCCCTGCTCAGCGAGCGGGAGCATACGGAGATTCTCGACCGGTGGAACCAGACAGCTCGTGCCTATCCACAGGACCGATGCGTTCACCAGTTGTTCGAGGATCAGGCATCACAGACACCTGAAGCACCAGCGGTCGTGTATGAGGACCAGGTCCTGACGTATCATCAGCTCAATGAACGAGCCAATCAACTGGCCCACTATCTGCAAAGCCAAGACCTCGGCCCGGATCGGCTGGTGGGAGTGTATCTGGAGCGGACTGGGGAGCTGATTATTTCCCTGCTGGCGATCTTGAAGGCAGGCGGGGCCTATGTCCCCCTGGACAGCAACAATCCCAGTGAGCGTCTCGCCTGGATGATCGAGGATACAGGGCTAAAGGTACTCATCACAGATCAGTCGATGACAGACTCCATAACGAGTAAGTCCATCCAGGGGATCCGTCTGGATCAAGAACGAGCCAAGATCGAGCAGGAATCCACAGAGAATCTGCCCTGTGTCACAAGTCCAGAGGATCGAGCCTATGTGATGTACACCTCCGGCTCCACCGGGGCACCCAAGGGAGTGGAGATCTGCCATCGGGGAATCCTTCGACTGCTGTTTGGCGTGGATTACGTGGACCTGGCAGGCCGCCAGAGCTTCCTGCAACTGGCTCCGGTCAGCTTCGATGCCTCCACCTTTGAGATCTGGGGGGCCCTGCTGCACGGGCATCGCTGCGTTCTATTCCCACAGGCAGTCCCCCAGATTGAAAAGCTCGGGGAAGTGCTCCAAAAGGAGCAGATCGACTGCCTGTGGCTGACCGCGTCGCTATTCAACACAGTGATCGAGGAGCAGCCGCAGATTCTCAAAGGCGTTCGCCAGTTGCTCACGGGCGGAGAGGCATTGTCCGTCCCGCACGTGCGTCGAGCCCTGGAGCAGTTGCCGCAGACGCAGTTGATCAATGGCTATGGTCCTACCGAGAGCACGACCTTCACGTGCTGCTACCGCATCCCACGAACAATAGAGGAGCATGCCCGTTCCATTCCGATCGGCCGGCCCATCGGCAATACACAGGTATACATTCTCGATGACCGGATGCAGCCGGCGCCGGTGGGAATTGCCGGGCAGTTGTATATCGGGGGAGCGGGACTGGCCCGGGGCTACTGGCGTCGGGACGAGCTTACGGCCGAGCGGTTCATAGGTAATCCGTTCGATACCACAGGTCAGGCGCGGCTGTATAAGACCGGAGACCTGTGCCGGTACCTGCCGGATGGCAATATCGAGTTCCTCGGCCGCCTGGATCATCAGGTGAAGATTCGAGGCTTTCGCATCGAGCTGGGGGAGATTGAGTCGGTGCTGGGCGGCCACGGCGCCGTGGCACAGGCGGCGGTGACGGCACGGGAGGATACGCCGGGCCACAAGCGATTAGTGGCGTATGTGGTTGCCCGGCAAGGAAGTGCATGCAGCGCAGCGGACCTGCGGGAGTATCTTGGTCGCAGGCTGCCGGAGTACATGATCCCATCGGCCTTCGTGTTCCTGGATTCTCTGCCGCTGACAGCCAGTGGCAAGGTGGACCGCAAGGCGTTGCCGGCGCCACAGTCGGGTCGTCGGGACAGTGAATCGGGCTACGTGACGCCGCAGACTCCGGCCCAGAAGGTCTTGTGCGAGGTCTTCGCACAGGTGCTCGGCATCGAAAAGCCGGGCATCCACGACGACTTCTTCAACCTGGGTGGAAACTCCCTATTAGCAGTCCGATTACTCCACAGGATCGAGGAGAAATTCCAGAAGTCTCTTCCGCTCGCCACCCTGTTCAAGACAAGGACTGTCGCAGAACTGTGCAAGCTCGTCACCTCTGAGGAGCAGGATGTCCCGTACTCTCCTCTCGTGCAGATTCGATCCGGCGGGTCGGGACCTCCGCTGTTCATTCTGCCGGGGGTCGGCGGACATTCGATGGTGTTCTCGACGTTGGCGAGCCGGCTGGACGTCGACGGAGCCGTCTATGGTTTGGAGCTTCAGGGCCTGGATGGCAAGGAGCAGCCGCACAAGACCATCCAGGAGATGGCTTCTCACTTCATCAATCTGATTCGGAGCGTTCAGACCCAGGGGCCATACTACCTGGCCGGATATTCGCTGGGCGGGCGGGTCGCCTTTGAAATGGCCCTTCAGTTGAGGGAACAAAGTCAGCAAATTGGCATGCTGGCCATGATCGCAGCCACGGCGCCGGGCTATCCTCGCACCTCTTCCACCCGCATCGGACGTTATGCATGGCGAATGGTGGACTTCCTCCAACTCTCCAACAAGGACAAGCTGAGCTACCTGAAGTTCAAGGTGCAAAACATCCGGGAGACGAGCCAGCAGCGGCACGCCCGGCGAGCCTTGGCAGTGACCGGCAAGGGCCCCGAGAGCATTCTTCAGGCCAACATCGAGATCGTCAAGAAGGCTGCTTTCAAGGCCTGGCGTGTGTACAAACCCAAGGCAAAGTACTGCGGCGACATCCTGCTCATTCGCGACACCAACATCGACAGTCCGCTCTATCGCAACATCATCGGCCCGCGAGCCGGGTGGGAACACTGGGTGACCGGCGCCATCGAGGTTCATGAGGTGCCGTCGGGCCATCTCGACATTCTGAAAGAGCCCTACGTGGGTGTGCTCGCGAAAGGAATCAGCGAGTATATTCGCAGGACGCAAGACGATGGATGGGCTCCTGCACCCGCCTTGCCGGGCCTGCCGCGGGATGAGGTGCATGTGTTCCTTGCGGACTTGGACGCACGGCCGGGGTCTCTTGCACATCATGAATCGCTCCTGCCGCCTGAAGAGCGAGACCGGGCCTCTCGTTTCGTGCAGGCCCAGGACAGAGACCGCTTCACTGCAAGGCGAGGCCTGCTGAGAGAGCTGCTTTCGCGGTACACAAAGATCCGTGCGGACCGCATCGAGCTCCAGTACTCCGACACCGGTAAACCTGCCCTCGCTGACAGCCAGAATCCGTCGGCTTTGAAGTTCAGTGTGACGAGTCGGGAGGGTTTGGCCCTGTGCGCATTCGCGTGCGGGTGCGACATCGGGATCGATCTAGAGCGCACGCGTCCCGTCGCGAACCTGCTCGAAATTGCGGGTGAACAGTTCTCCGGGCCGGAGCATGAATTTCTTTGCAGCCTGCCTGAGAGCATGCGGCTGAAGATGTTCTACACGATCTGGACGTGCAAAGAGGCCTACATCAAGGCGAGAGGAATCATCCCGCTGCATCAATTCAGCGTCTCCATCGGACCGGCCGGGACACCCGATCTGGCGGCCGATGAGACCGACTCCCGCCAAGTCGGCTTGTGGTCTTTCTCCTTGTTGCCTGTCGGCGACGGGTGGCACGCGGCCCTGGTCGCACCCAAGGGATACATGGCGATCAGACGCTGGGGTCTTGTCCCGCAAGGCACATTGCCCGAGTTCCGGACCGCCGACATCAAGCCGGCCTGCGGAAACGACGAGAGCTGATGGCCGGGAGATATTGCCGGTGGTCTGCACATTGGAAGAGTCGGCCGTGCTGATCAGGCCCAGACCCATGCGCAGCGCGCATCAACCGGCGGCAGGCCACGAAAGACAAGCACCCGCGAGAGGGCACGAGCCCCCAGCGGGCCCAATTGGGCCTGATAGCCGACCCCCGGGACCTCCGCGGACGTGCCATTTCCAGCGTTCCGTCACCCAGGACCACCGGGCTGGCCCTTTTCCCACCCTGTAAAATAAGGCAAAAAATAGTGTACGAATCCCAACTCCGGCCGTATTCTCCGTTGACAGATGCAACGCCAGCATATATGGATATGCACAGGTTCGGCGCTGGCTTGGTCGAGACCAAGGCGCAGCGAACTACTTTCTGTCCCTTTTGATGCAAGGAAGGCACGCAATGGCAGAGAAAACAGCACGGGCAAAGCCAATGACCAAAAGTGAGATCGTATCAGGCATCGCCGAGGCGACGGAGCTGACGAGAAAACAGGTGAGTTCCGTGTTTGAAGCGATGGCCGGCCAGATTCAAAAGAGCCTTGGCAGCCGCGGACCCGGCACCTACACGGTCCCAGGCCTGATGAAGCTGGTGGTCATTCGGAAACCTGCAACGCCCGCTCGCAAGGGCATCAACCCCTTCACGGGCGAAGAAACCATGTTCAAAGCCAAGCCGGCACGAAATATTGTGAAAATCCGGCCTCTAAAGAACCTCAAAGACATGGTCTGATCGTCAGGAGCACGGAGATAAACGGGCCCACATCGCACGACCCGGGATGTGGGCCTGTCTCTTTCGCAGGCGCTCGGCGGTGTGAGGGTTTCTGTTCGCCCCATCGATCTCTATTTCACGCCTGTCCCCGCTGACTCAGACTGTTTGAGCGGCCAGACGATGGTGTCAGGCCCTTTCCGGAGGTCTGCGAGCGGCCCGGCGACTGGTTGGGTGTACCCCTTCCCGTTGATATCAGTATCCACTTGGAGGGGTTTGCCGTAACGGTCCTCAATTGTCTGGCGGGCTGTTGGAAAGATGCCGACCAGCTCGGCACTGATCTCCGGGCCTTTCGCGCCGAATGCTGCGTCATTCACGGAGAAGGTGATTACGGCTCCCCGTGGCTGATCCTTGATAGTGAAACCTGTGACGTAAGGGTCCACCACGCTGTTCTTGTCACCGAAGGAACTCTTGCCGGCGCCCTCCAGAAAGACGTTGTAGTCGGACGCATTGCCGGAGGCCGGTTTCACCTTGTCGAGTCCCTGGCGGACGAAGATGTTGTTGAACCACTTGTCGTCCTGAGCCGTACCGGTTTTTCGACCCACAACCTTTGTCGTGTGCGGCAGGTAGTACTCGGACTGGCGCTGCACGTCCTGACTGTAATCATACCCGCAATCGACAAACAGGTTGTGCGCGAAGACTGTCGCCTCGGAATTGCTCCGGACCGCCTGGCCGACGAGGACATTGTTATCGACGAGCGTGGGCCCGTGGTCCATCTCCAGGAACACCGTGGCGGCCTCCGTGTTGTAGATGACGTTGCGGGTAATCCGGACGCCCTGATTGCCCCAGTCCATCCAGATCCCGAAGGCCCCCTGCTCCTCGTGAAAGACCCTGCGGATCAGATTGCCGCTGATGACGGCGTCCACCGTGCAGTGAAATTTGATGGCGGCCGTCTCCCAGCCCCCGAACTCCCGGCGATAGTTGGTGTCTTCAATGAGGTTGCCGCAGATCAATGAGCGGGTGGCGCCTCTTTGGCCTGCGATGCCCGCCTGTCCACACCGCCGGATCACATTGTTGCGGATGATATGGTCGCCAAAGGCGTCGATGTCGCCGTAGTCAACGCCCGGCGCCTGGCCCAGGATGATCCCCACGCAACGGGCGTTGGTCACGGTGCAATTCTCGATGATCCAATGCTTTCCCATCCGCGGGCCGATCGCACCTGTTTGCAGGTCGATGCCCGGCGGCGCCCAGTTTGCCGCTGCGTGCATGAAGTGAAAGCCATCGACCGTGACGTATTTCAGACCGGTGACTTCAGGCATGAAGATGCACTCGCGAACGTTGATCTCAGCCGGTTCCGTATTGGGATTGGCCTTGCCGAAGTTCGCCCGGATGGTCGTGACATCCCCATCCACCTGGCAATGCCACGTGCGCTCAGCCTCTGTCACTTCCTGCGCCGTCTTCTTCTCGCAGAAGGCCTCCCCGTTGAGATAGACGTCCCCGCGATGATGCCACTGGCCGTAGTTGAGCCAGCCCCCGGAGACGTTCAGCGCGTAGGGATTGTATTGCCCGAAGAACGGGTTCGCCAGTTCCACCCGCCAGACGCCCCCGGCCTCCGGCTTCCAGGAGGTGATGCGCTCGGAACCTTTGATGAAGACTTCCTCGCCGGGTGCCGCCCGGTAAGTGATGCGATTGTTGTCAGCGGTTCCGCCACGGGCGGGCTTGACCCATTCGCGATATGTCCCGGCATGAACGATCACGGTATCGCCGGGCTGCGCGACTGATGCGGCCTTGTTGATGGTCAGATACGGCTGGGCGGAACTGCCGGACGCAGAATCGCTGCCGGTCTCTGAGACGCGAATCTCGCCGGCCCAAACGCCCTCATACCCGAAGACCACGCCAACTAACGCCGCAAACAACAGAGTCGATTTCCTCATGCCGATACTCCTCTGAGCGAATGGGCTCCATTCAACAGCACTTCATTCTTTGACTCCGTGCAGGGTGCTTCTGCCTGTCACAGGGCCTTTCATTCACTGGGCAGTTCGCGGCTGTCATGCCGGCTTCGGCCGGGGCTCGGGCTTCTAGGAGACGGGATCTTCCTTGAAACCACTGCGTTCCAATCGCTGAAGTTCTGTGAATGTGTCGCCAGCCTGGGCTTTGACCTGCTCCCATGCCCTCTTGAAGGCCCGTTGCCGCAGGTTCATCTCCATCCCCTCGCGCCAGGTCTCCCAGGTCTCCGGACTGACCCGGCCGATCTGACGCAGGAAGACCTGCTCGTTGCTCAGGTCGATGTACTGAAAGAGATACCGGAACGCCTCGCCGAACTCCGCCTCGTCCAGGTCCCCGCCGAGCAGGGCCTTGGTGGGGATTTGCCGGATGATCTCGCGGTACTCCCGGTCGAAGTCGTCCTCGAAGTCTGTGGCCGCCTGCTTCTGCGTCAGCCGAATCTCCCACCAGGCAAACACCACGCCGACCGCCAGCACCACCGACGCCAGGGTATTGATAAGCTCCAGCCAGTTGATGTCGCCCATAATTCTCCTTGCTCCTACAGGTCCCCCAATGTTACCCCAATGACTCGGAATAGCAATGCGTGAGAGATATGTTCTCTCTCAGGAGCAGGCATCGAGTACCGGATCGTTGCCGGCTTGCTCTTTGGTGACACCCCAGTGCGTGTCTGCGTTCGGAGTCCCCTATCTTGACCGCATGGGCACAAGGCAACGGATACTGATTGATTCGCGCGCGTATTCGTCACCCTGAACGGAGCGCGGCCAAATAAAAAAGGGCCAGCTTATGGCCCCATACGACCGGCTCTGTTGAGGACGGGCAGACTCGGCGGAACTTGTGGAAGCGCCGAGCAGCCCAAAGAGCCGATGTGTTCAACGCTCGGTAGTCAAGATGGGATTGTCAGGGATCGCGCATGCTCACAACCGCGCATCTCATTGAGTGCCTTTCATCTCGACAATTCTGGATATCTCCGACCGCTCATCGGGTGTGAAGACCTGGGTTTTCCGGTCGATCTCCATCGCGGTCTCCAGGCGCCGTTTGGCTTGAGCGAAATCATCGAGTCTGACACAGATACGGCCCAGTTGCAGAAGGGCCTTTGCCTGCCGGCGAGCGTCCGCGGACGACAGCCTCACAGACTCCTCAAAGTCGGCCTTTGCATCGGCGAGGCGATCGGGCAGGTTCAACAGGATGGTGCCTCTGGTGTCGAGAAGATGCAGATCGCCGGGAGCAAGGTGCAGGCCTTTGTTCGCCAGATCCAGCGCCTCCGCATACTGCCGGTCATGCTCCTGAAGAATCCAGGCGAGATCGTTGAGGACCCGGACGTCATCCGGATACTGCTCAAGCAACTGACGATAGAGCTTCCGGGCGCCTTCCGCATCCCCTGTCTGATAGAGGCTGGAAGCCAGGCCGAGGCGGGCATCGAGAGACGTCGAGGCGACAGTCGCCGCGTGCTCAAACAGTTTCACTGCCTCTTTCTTGAGGTCCATGGGGCCAAGCGACAGCAGTGTCGATGCAGCCCTTATAAGCACGGCCGGATCCTGCTCTTTGGCCGAGAGATACGCAGAGCTGATGTGCGCAAGCTCGTCAAGACGCTTCTGTGATACCAGCCACAGGAACCGGGCGTTGACGACAGTCAGGCTATTGGCGTCCAGCCGTTCGGCCTGCTCGATCTTTTGTCCCGCTCGCGCCATGTCGCCCGTGAGCCGGTACAGGTCGGCCAGCATCACCAGGGCAGCCACGCTCCGGCCCCCCGCCTCGGTTTGACAGTAGGCATCCAACTTCGGAAGTGCCGCCTGCGGCTGTCCCGAGGCCGCCAGGATGCTGGCACCCTGGAGCAACAGTCTTTCATTCGCTGGGTCCCGAGCCACAGCCGCGTCCAGTCGCGCACGGACCTCGTCCAGCACGCCCTGGTCATCACTCTTCAGTCCGGCCTGCGCCAACACCATTGTGGCCTCGACAGAGTTGGGGTCCCTTTGCAGGGCCAGACGCGCCAGCTCGATTGCCAGGCGCGTGTTTCGCAGGGCCAGCTCCGCTCCGCCACGAGCTGCCAGCAGCGCCGGCTGATCGGGGTTGGAACCCAGGGCCTGAATCGCACGGTCCCGAGCCGTCTCGTACTTGCCTTCCCGCATCGCCATGCCAATGAGCTCAAGCTGGGCATCGATAGCCGTCGGCTCCAGCCTGACGACACTCTCGAGCTTCTCCCGGGCCGCCGCCAGCGACTGCGGGGTCGCTTCCTGCAACAGACACAACGCTCGGACTTTCATCAGCTCCGGATCCTGCGGCAGTTGCTGTTCCAGCGCCGCAAGAATCGCCAGGGCCTGCTCGTGGTCGCTTCCCTGAGCTCGCTGTAACAGAAGCCGCATCAACATTCGCTGGAGGGGCAGACTTGTGGGATACGCCTTCAGGCCCTCCTCCAGTGTGGCCACGGCTTTGTCCAGCTCGCTCCTGCGGGCGTAGAATTCAGACAGCAATCCGTAGCCCCTTGCGGCCTCGTCGGGGAACGTAGTCAACTTGCGATAATCGGCCTCGGCCTGCTCCCACTGTCCTTCCCGGGCCCAATAGGCGGCGCGCAAGGAGTATGCATAGAAGCTGTTCTGCTTTGCCACGTAGTCCGAGAGGATCTTCTGGGCGTCTTCCTTTTGGCCCTCCGCCCTGAGGATGGAGGCTTTCACATTGACCAGTGCCAGCGAATCCGGCGCGATCGTCTCCGCCTCTTTCAGATAGGCAAACGCCTGGCTCGCATCGCGGGCCTGCCAGTAGACCAGTCGCGCCAACAGGATGCGGGAATCCGCGTCGCGACGGTCATTGGAGATGCGGAGTTTCAGCTCGTCAATTGCCCGCGAGAACTCCTCGGCTTGCAAGGCCATGCGGATCCGCCAGGCACTGGCGACCTGCGGGTCCATCTCCACCTGTTGCAGCACGCTCTGGGCGTCTGCACGGCGACCCTGTTTTTCCAGGAGGCTCACAAGTTTGTCGGCAATATCTGTGGCCGCGGGGTTGCGGGCAAGCCCCTGCCGGCACACATCCTCCACGCGGCTGAAGTCCCCCAGCCTCTGGTACATCTCTGCCAGCAGCAATACCGGCGCCGACCACTCCGGGTCGGCGGTGACGCAGTACTGAAGCAGGCCGGCGACATCCTGTTGTCTCGACCGCCACTGCTGAGACGACAGCCACACGCCCGCCTGATACAGGCGCCACGACAGCCCGCTCTCTCCCTCCGCCTGGTGCAATTCCCCGACCAGTTGCTCGGCCAGAGCCGGATCCGCCCGGACCTCGCCGATGTCCAGGAGCAGCGTACGGACATAGATGTCGTCTTGATTCTGTGCCGCCAGGTCGCGGAGGAGCTTTACGCCGGCGGCCCGATCCCCCTTCGCCAGCTCCAGCAGGGCCATCCGTATCGAAAGGGCACGTTTCCCCCACTTGTTCGTGACGGTGTCCAGCCCCTGTTGGAGGCAGCGGCGAGCCGCCTGGGTATCTCCATTCGCCGCGTGGAGGCTCGATAGCACAAGCCAGGGCTCGGCCGTATCGCCATGACGCTCACAGGCCGTCCGGCAGACATTCAATGCGTCGGTCGTGCGCTTCATGCGCGAGTAGTGCTTCACAAGTTCCATTTCCGCGCGCAGCGGCTCTTTGCACTCTTCGATCGCCAGCTTCAACTCGCTTTCGGCCTGGGCTGGCTGTTCGAGACTGGTGGCAACCGCCGCCTGTAGCAGTCGAACATCGATCTGGTCGGGGCGCTCGCGGCGCAATTGTGCCAGCTCCGTCGATACCGACTCGAGCTTCGCCCTGTCGATGCTCTGTCGCTGGCCGACAGCCAGATAGATGCTCGACTCGATGCGCAACAGCCGGACAACGATGTCGGAGGGACTGAGAGACTCGGCCAGCCGCGCGACCTCGAACGCCTTGCTCCAGTCGCGCAGTCGCAGATACTCTTTTGCCAACTGCATTCGCATCTGGCCGTCCTGTGGATGGTAGCGCAAGTACCGAACCAGGGCCGCTACAGCCCGCCGTGGCTGGTCCGTCAGACTGTAGGCCTCCGCCGCCAGTTGCCACAACTCGGGATACGAGGTGTCGGTCGCCAGGAGCGGCTGCAAGGCGTTGATCACCACGTAAGGTCGCTGCTCCGCTCGCGCCACCAGGGCCTGGAGCCGGGCCAGGTCCGCCGGCGACTGCTCGACCCCTCCCTGCGTGCGCACAAGATCGAGATACTCGTCCAGGCAACGCCGGGCTTCGGGCGCCTTGCCTGCGGCGGCATAGAGCAGGATCGCCGAAGGGAGAACCTGAACCCTGTGTCTCTTCTGTGACAGCGCGGCCAGGGTCTCGTCCGCCAATGGAGCCGCTTCCGCTGCCGCATTCTGTCGCAGCGTCAGTTGGGACTTGAACAGAAATCGTGCCACGATCCAGCCGGATGCGTCGAAGAACTCCTCATCCCGCGTTTCCGCCGGCAGACTGTCGGCCCTCCGCAATTCGGCGGCGGCCCGCTCGAACTCCCCATGGGCCATCCACTCCTGCCCCAGCGAAAGACATGCACGCGCGCTCCGCGCACCCAGACCATCGGCCTGTTCCAGGTCCTTGCGAGCAAGGGCCAACCGGTCCTTGTCGACGGTTCCTGCTTCAGCAGACGCCTCCCGGTAGAACTGCGCGCGGTACAGGAATGCCTCGGCAGACTCCGGGGCATAGGCCACCGCCTTATCGAACCAATTCCGGGCCTCTGTCTTGTCTGCGCCGCCCTTGGCCGCAAGCACGAGCCGGCCGATCCGCCTGCACGCCTCCGCATACTCCGGATATCTGTCGGGCAGACTCTCAAGTCGCTCAGTCAGCCTCGTCAGCGTCTGCCGCGCTTCGTCCTTCTTGTTAAGCTGGATCAAGGCATCGGCCAGCCGCAAGGTAGCCTTTCGGTCGTTCGGGTCGCGTGCCAATCTCGCGCGGGCAACGTAAGCCAGTTCCTCGAAATTCCCGATGCCGATGTACAACGTCGCGAGCTTGTCGCAGGCGGTTTCGTCGTTCGGGTCCAGTTGGACTATGCGCCGATATGCCGCAATCGCTCCCATGAGGCCCGGAGACTCCAACGGCTGCACCGACAGGCACGCCTGGGCATACCGTCTCAGGACTTCGACATCATCGGGCCTGCGGCCGAGATACTCCCGATAGCTCGTGACGGCTTCCTGCCAATCCTTCCTCTCGAAAGCAGCCTGTCCCACCTCCAAGTCTCTTTCCGAGAGAATACTCCGGCGGATTTGGCGAGCGGCCACCAAGGCCCCCCCCACCGCCGCCGTGACCACAATCAAAATGACAGCCAGTTTGATGTTCACCTTCCCACATTGGTTCCGATACAGCATGAGACATCCTCTCCAAGACATCAATCAGTCACCGTTCGTTGACGTGCTACGCCGATCAACATGAATCAACATGAATCGTCGTGTGTTGAGTCATGTGATCTCGAAAACCGGGAAATGGCATATTGTGATGTTTCAGCAATCCGAATCAGCTTTCACAGTTGACTTGATGAAATGAGTAGACGGAACATCAACTCACATGTGAACTGATGTGGTACGTGGGGACAATCCCTTTCGGATTCCCTCTTGGGCTAGTTGCAGTACCGTAAGAACAGAAGACTATCGGCGAAGCATTGTTGCCGGAGCTTCACCAAGAGTCTTGCCATAGCTCGTGTGAGGGCCGGCGGCAGGATTCCTACAAACGCTTGCGCAGCTTCAGACCTGCGACGCCCAGACCGAGCATACCCAGCAGCACTGCCGCCGGCAGCGGGGCGTGAACAAACGATTCACTGCCACCGTCTGCGAAACCCTGGCCATGGATGCCGATGGTCAGGACGCCGGAAGCCATCGGGTCTGTTATTCCTGCATTGAGAGCGCTTATTACGTCCTGGAAGGTCCTTTCGTCCGTCAGAGTGAAAAGGACATCCAGCGATTCCCCCGGGTTGATGCCGTTCGGTTGAACCGGCGGAGCGGAATCGGCTGAAAAGACGTCAGTAGCTTTGATTGCGGGCCCTGGCCAGCCGGGCAAGCTTCTGGGAGTGGCGCCTTCCGTGAAGAACACATCGCCATGGGGCGCCAGACCGATCAGGTCCCCGAGCATGCCATCATAGAAATAGATGTCCGTGATCGACGACGCCGCAGGCCCAGTGTTCTGAAATGTGAACAGCACCTGGTCTTCCATTGGCCCCGGAGTCACCTCAACGAAGAACTGGGCCTCTCCAATACCAGCGTCCGTCACCTTGTTGTCCGTGATGCAACTGAAGCCGTAGCTGTACAAGTCGGCCTTCATTGGCGCGGCCGCGAACGCGCATAGAACCAGAACAAAACACAATCTTCTCTTCATCTGCAATCTCCACCCGTCCCGACACAAATGTCAGGTCCCATCATATCTCATAACGTTTCCTTTCAACATCACCTTGTATCCGTTCATCGCTACATACTCACTGCAACTACAACTGCATGCCTCTTTGCCCTGCGATCCCATGCCTGCCGCCGAAGCCGCAGGGCGAAGCCTCGCCAGCACTTTCATCGTCGATCACCCGAAAAGCCTCCTACAAAGCTCTCACGCATACTTCCGCGACTTCAGACCCGCCAGGACCACGATAAGGACCGCCAGGAGTTTGATTAACCCTCGCACATCGATCGCCGTGCCGCATGATATGGCGTCTCCGCCATACGAGACTCCTCACGCCTCTTGCCTTCGTATGGCTGACCGCGCATCACAACGAGTGATGACGCAGGCTGGCTCGACCTCGCGAGAATGTCGCTGTCGCGCCCACACATTGATTCAGAACGAGCGCAGACAGAGTCCACATTTCACAGTAGACGGATGTTGAACTGGCAGATCGACGATCCGGGTGTCTTCTCGGACTCGTCGGAGTATCTAAATCGCTGTTGAAATCGGCAAGGACGGACAGGTCTCGCATCCGCCGTTTGTCCCAGGCCACCTGTTCACTATCGCACCGGAATAGCCCGGGACCAGGTCTTGTCTCCCCTTGCGGGAGTAACAACCTGCCGGTGAAGCCCCCCTTGGCGGGGGCTTCACCGGCAAGATGATCTACGAGAGTGCTACCAACGACACCGCATCACTCTCAGGCAAATCGACGCAACTTCAGCCCGGCAGCAGTCAAGCCGAGCATGCCCAGCAGAACAGCGGCCGGAATGGGGACAAACACAGGCTCACCGTGAGGATTCAATACAACCGACTCCTGTTCAGTGGTCCATTTCCACTGGCCACCGGCATTGGGCTGCCATATTGCCCCCACAGTGCCGCTTAATGTGGGGCTTCCGCCCACCAAATCGTAAACACTCAAGTTGAACGCAACGACCTGATCGACGGCTCCCGTGAAATAGAGGTCGAACCACAGGGGTGCGCTCGAAGCGACATCAGTGCCGGTGGCCGTTATACCGGCAGCATCCCCGTTGAAAGCAAAGTCAGCGGGCGCTCCGCTGACAATGCTCATCCATGGACTTTCTAGGTTCCCGAACCCGGACACCATCGTCAGTTGGAACTGATCGAAGCCGGGGTTAATAAGATCGTGAGCCGTATCCTTAAGTTGAAACTGTTGGCTCCACGAACCATACGATGCCGGCTCGCCATAAGCTTCCAGGTACAGATCAGCAAAAGCTGGCGCTGACATTAAGGCGCACACGGCTGCACTCAAGAGTATTCTTCTCATCACTTCCTAACCTCCACCCGACCTGCTTCTCAAATGAATCTTGCGTAAGCGACTACGCGACAAACGATCTGTGAGTCAGGGTCGGGGGGCCTCGGGAGCCGAGAACTCTGGGTGTGAACTGGAATGTGCGCCAGAGGCCCATTATGGCCGCCTGGTCGGATTGTAACATGGAGTCCTCTGCCACGGACTGCGGCTGCATGAAACAGCAGACCAGTGCGGAACAGAGGCAATTCGGCGCGATGATGTGGCTGTGGCCGATCTGGAACGGGCCGCCGTCATGGTACCATTCCGGGACACAGGTGAAGGACAACTTCTTCACCCAGGGGGCCGATCTGCACAGACCCAGGCCCAGCAAGGCATACAGGCAAAGGCTGAAACTCCCCTGGTCCCTGGCGAGGACCGCCGTCGCTTCCGGCCCGGCAGCGGACCCACGGTCCACCTGCGCCTCCGCCAAACGTGTGACCGGCCCTAAGCCAAAGTTATCAATCGATGAGACGCCGCACAGGCCGGATAAGTCCGCATCAGGAGGATTTGTCTCGCTATAGACGTCCACCGCCGGCTGAACTGCGATATCCATATGAGCACTGGATATCGGCGTCATGTCGGCGTATAGAGTCCCCGCAATCCCCACCGTTAGAATTGCAGCAGCAATTCTGCCCCGCATGATCATCTACCCTGCACTCCACGCAAAGGTCACAAAGCCACACTACCTATCTTGGGCAGATTCACTCTCTTTGTCAAGGTAAATCTATCCATCTTGCCCCGTTTTCCCACTCTGCGAATCCGGATTCTTTGCGGTAAACCCTTTTGGTTAAAGAAGTTACAGTTATTCGCTCAGACTCTGCAAAATATCGGCAAAACAGGCGGTTTGCGCGCCGAATTGCCGGGCTCAGGGGTCGTTTCCGGAATCCCCCACGTGGCCTATCCTGCGCGACCTTGCCAACACGGCTGTCTGCAGCGGCCCAGAGCGTGGATCCGACACAACCAGTTTCTCCATCAACCACAGCTCACTGAATACCAGCGACACGGCTACCGGCATCATGACCAGGCCAGCAAAATCGTGGAAGAATTTCTCCGCCAAATCCGTGCTCACATATACCATGAGCATCGCCGTCAGGGAGATCCGCACAACGTTGCAGATCACCGCGACGGGAATACTGGATACAAGCACCACGGCTTTCTGCCACCGTGGACGCTTCACCACGTAGGCGATGAATCCTGTCACGACGATGAATGCCGTCAGCATTCGCAATCCGCTGCAGGCCTCCGCCACCGCCAGCGGCGTGCGCCCATTGAGCATCACGACGTTGCCCTGCTGGCCAACCCGAATGCCGAACGCCTCCAGGAGAAACACAGACCCGCAAGTCGCCATGCTCTGCAACGGGCCGCCAACCACATTGTGCACGCGTCCGGGCAGAGGGACTGCCAGGAATGAAAACAGCAGAATCCACGACAACCGGCGAAATACCTGCCATCCGGCTACCATCAGCACAAGTGCCGCAATCATCAGCACCAGGGAATAACGCTGGGCCGATTCGAACATGAAGAGCAGGCCGTACATCCGAGCGGCCTGCGCCAACAGAAGCAGTGTCACGCCCCCCCACCAGCAGGGGCTCAGTCGGCATTGCCGCAGCGATTTGCGCTCCCACCAGACCAGGAACAGCGCCACCAGCGGCACAAGCTGGCCCGCCGAGTAGTCGTCGTTGTGCCGCCACTCCTTGAACAGGTCCGTTACTGTCGGCCAGTACGCCCATGCAGTGATGATGAGCAGCACCAGGACGGCTCCGATGAGTCCCAGGTGCCTGGTCCACGTTCGATCACCGCCGGCCGGCGGCGGGACATGCCTGTGGCGAATCTGACTGCTGGCCGTACTGCGGCCCATACTACTGTCCTTCCGACGACTCATGGAGTTCACTCTCGCTTCGATTCGGCGCCACGTCATCAAACAACCCTGCCGTCAGCGGGGCTGATTCCACGGCAAAATCCCTGACGGCCTTGATCGCCGCCTCGGCATCCAGAGTCGCTGTGATGGGAGTGATGACCTGGACCTGGGCAACGTATCGCACGGTGCCGGAGCCGCGCCATGCCTTCGAGCGCAGCAGCGAGACATCCGCACAATACTCGCCATCCACCAGATAATAGTCGAGCACGACGACTCTCTCCGTAGTCAAGGCACCGCGGGAGAACTGCATGATATTGCAGGGCAGCTTCGTACCATCGCTTAAGGCCAGCTCCGCCAGTCGGCGACCCGCGAGTGTCCAGCCCGCCCCCGTGTAGCAGACCTCCGGCCGGTGTGGCATCAGGTCGCGAGCCTTGACCCCGCTGGCGACGTAGAAGGAAACCGCTTCCAGGCCTCCGTGACGCGTGTAGCGCCGGTTCAGGTGCGCGTCGGTGTCGGTGGCCCGCACGATCTCTTCGCCCATCGGCACCTCCTCGCCCCTCCATTCACCGATCTGCAGGGGCAGCCGCACTAAGGCGTCGGCTGGGATCGGAGCAGTGCCAACGGGTGCCTCCAGCCGTGCCGCCAGCACGTGATACGCCAGGCCGAAAATGAGCATCAGGAGACTTGCGCCGATCACGGCCGTCATGACGCGCCGCCGGGACTCGCTATATGTGGTCGTTTGTTCCACTCTTCTCACTCATCGACCGTCGCACTGACTAACAAGTCTCGTCAACATTTGCAGAGCCGGACGCCTCTGTCCGCAGAACGGTGTTGCCATCGCTCCTTCTCGCCAGGAGATACTCGGTCAGGGCACGGAAGGCCCACGCCTGGGACCAGCGCATGTAGGCGGTGCGATTCGTCAGGAACCGCCCCTTTCTGAAGTAGAAGAATCCCCTGCCGCTGTACATATTCTTCAGCATCCAGGCGACGATCCTGTCGGCAAGCTCCTGGTACGGCTCCCCCTCCCGGGCGAAGAAGCAGACTGCCTGGGCAGGCGAATGGATATCGATCGGGTAGACTCGGTCGTGATAGTATTTCGGCGTGCCATCCGCAAGGAAGAAGTTTGCGGCATAGTACTCGACGCCCTTGCGAAAGGCCGCATAGTATTGCGACCCCAGCCCGGCGTCCAGAATGTACCGAATGGCCTGGAGATCGAAACCTGTGTGGAAAGAGTCAATCCAGCTCTGGAGCTCCGTATCGGCATAGGGCCACGACCCGTCGTCCCGCTGACGCCTCATCGAATAGCCCAGGCTTGCGACAGTCGCCGGCTTCAGTCGGTCATCGTCGCAATAGCAGCTCAAGCGAGCCAGGATCGAGGCGCCCAGAAGGTTGGCGTTATGCACGACCTCCATATCGATCGGCGTGTAGCTGAAGCAGAATGTTCCATCCAGCGACGTCCTGTGAAGATCGCCCAGGATGAAGTCCTTGATGGGGATCGCCATCGCCAGAGCCTCCTGCCTGCCCGTCAGTTCGTAGCAATCGAGCAACGCGTGCCCGATGAAGGATGTGTTCACCACGGTCGGCATCCCCGCGGGCCTCAGAAATGTCCGTGACTGCCAGTCGAAATTGTACCCCCAGCAGTTCCCGGAATAGCCTGGGCTCTTGAGTTGCTCCAGCAGGTTCAGGAGATGATCGATCCTCTCCAGATATCGCTGCTCTCCGGTCAGGGCATACAACTTGGAATAGCCCCAGAGAAACAGACCGATTGCTTTCGGGTTGTGACCCTTGCGAATACCAAGCAACGGCCTGAGATTCACGGGAGAGCGTCTCATCAGTTGCGTCGCCCCGATCCGCACCCATTTGCTCCTCGCCCCCAAACGCCGAATCATGGGACTGTTCAGCGCATCATAGGCATCGTAGCCCGCGTAATCAGCCGACTCAACGTAGGCTATCAGACTGTCTATGCAGGATGTGATGTTCACCGTGCTTGCAGCCTATTAGAACCAGCATCGACGATCTCCGCCGATCCGGGAATACGCGGCACGCTCAACATCTCGTGGACATACTCGGACATGCTCACAAAACGCACCTCCTTGCTTCCGGAAAGCGTGGCAAGGAACCTGTCGAACTGACGGTCGTTGATAAAGTCTTTCGAGTGGCCTATCGCGACGACCGGCAGTTGTCGATCTTCAGTGACTTCTCTGACGCGGTCGAGCATATCCCTGCACGAGAGCTTGCAGAAATCGAACGTGCTGGCGCGCTTCTTCAAGAGGTTCGTCAGGACCGCCCAGCCTGAAGGCACGGAGCTTATGGCCTCGTTTGCGTCATTGTCTCCGGCCGATGCCCTTTCGACCTTCCATCTCTTCAATGCGGCCCGAAGCTTCGTCCATTTGAGGCTCTTCCAGTACGGCTGCATCTTCGCGCTCACGGATAGCTCGATCACATTCTCGCCAGGCGTCCCCTCCTCGGTGAGTTCCGTATCCGTCGTCCACCACGCCGCTTTGTCGATCCCCACCCGCGAATAGTCCACTTTGAATGGCGCCGTCATCCGGTATCCCTTGACGACAGAGCTGTCAACCCTCAATCCGACTCTCTTCATGGCACGGATGATGTCTTGGGATGGTTGAGCGTAGAAGCCGCCGGCCCGGAAGCAAATACACTGGTAGTTCGCCTTGACACGCTTGATCATGTCGTCCAGAGTCTGTTTGCCTCTGTAAAGAGCTCCGATGATGGACGTGAGTTGCTCCTCGCATCCAAGGCCGCCGGACAAGTCAGCCAGACGCCAAAACGAATGGCGCAGCCGCCAGGTACTTCTCTCGTACTCCGCGCCAATCCATTGGGGGTGCAGGTGCAACTGAACGTCGTGTCCTCGCCGGATTGCGTCCTCCGCCTGCCTCTCTATCTCTCCGCAAGGGGAATACCCAAGGTCTTTCCCAAGCTGACGATCATACCGCTCAAAGGCCCAGTATTCCCCGACCTCGAACATGATCGTCACCTTTGCGTCGTGTCTGTCACAAATATCCAGTAAACGATTCGTCGGCTGAATAACGTCTCGCAAGACATCCCCGGCGCCATTCCCGAAGATCTCATAATCCAGGCTCAAGACAAGATATATCAAATCCGCTTTGTCCTCTCAGCCAATGTCCGTTGGTTCCATGAGGCTTCTCCCGTCCGGCGGAATCCGTTGATCCACATAGATGGCCTTTCCACGAGGAGACAGAGCAATGGCATCGACGATCTCGATGGCAAAGGAAAGCTGGCCATCGAGCTTGCGCCCCAAGTTGTGGTGGATTCGCTTGGCATCTTCCTCGCCAAACCCAACGGCAGGTATGATGCGCAGGACGGCTTGACCGGGCTTGTCCTGCGCGAACTGGAACTGTCGGACGTGCAGGAAGGTATCATCATGCATATTCAGCGCGGTCCAGGGAATCTCGGAACCGCCGGCTGCAATCAGAACCTCCTGAGTACGGTGGCCGCGGATGTCACGAACAATCACGTGTTCACGTCCACACGCCTCGCAACGATCACCCACGTACGTAGCCCAGTCGCCAGTGCGGTAACGGATGAATGGCATCACCGTATTGATGAATCCCGTCCCTACGATTTCCCCTTGCTGCCCCGGCGTCGTTACTGGATCGCCTTTCTCGTCCAATAGCTCGAAATATCCGTAGGTCGGCCAGACGTGATAGTCGGTGGAGTGCTCGCACTCGGCCGCCAAGACGAGCTTCTCACTGTGGCCATAGCAGGAGAAGTAGCGACAGCCGAATACGTCTTCCACCATCTGCCGCTGCTCGGGATATACGGTCTCCGATTCGGCGATAATGCCCCGAATGTTGTTCGGAGCCTGCATGCCTCTGCGAAGAGTGAAACGAGCCAGGGCCGCTGCCGTGGAAGGATACACGTGCAGAAAACACGGCCCGATCGTGGCCATATGCTCCAGGTAGCGTGCCATGTCTTCGTCAGACATATGAAAGCTGCTGTAGTAATGGTGGCGCAGAATCGGATCGTACTCGTGGTGCAATCCGTTCCGAGCGGCCGGCACTGTTCGGCCTCGCAGCACGGCCATCGGCATCCCAAGCCGATACCCAGCCCGTTCCCAACTGCTTATAAGGTATGCATACTCAATATAAGAACGACTGCGATTCAGGCAGAAATGCAGTGGAGTGCCGCACGTCCCCCCGGTAGACCCAAAATCTACGTCCCTATCGGTCACACTCTTTGTACACATCTCCGAGAGGTTCTCAATGACCGTCTGCTTGTCGATGGTCGGAAGCCCCTCGATGTCAGCCAGGGAGTGCAGGTCTCCGGGACGGAACCCAACGGAGTCAAACGCGCGACGGTAGAACCCAGTCCTCTCATAGGCGAGTTTCAGCATCTCCCTCAGCTTGCCCAACTGGTACTCGCGCGACTGGTCCGCCGGCCACCACTGAGCGTCCCGCACAAACTCGTGGTTAGCTCTGAAGGTCCTGCCCAAGAGCCATGCGGGAGAAATCGGCCCCAATCCCTTGCCCAGAGCGGACTTCAACCACGGAGGGGTCTTCTCCCAGAGGTTCTTCTTTGACAACGCCTCTTTCACCTGAGTCTGGCCCTCTGCGTGACCACATCCAACGATTCCACGTGGGTATCTGGTCACATTGCGGTGGCTTGTCGGCGATTCCATTCTATGTGCCCTTGCCACCCAAAGTGGGACCTGAAAGGTGCCTTGACTCCGTCAAAGCTGCTTAAGGGACGATTGAACTCCTGAGTATCTGATGTGCAGTCCACTTGGTCGTATTCAAACGCCACAAGCGGCAAAGGGTGGGTACTTTCCATCGCATGGCAAAGTAAAGGCAATCGTGTGTAGTCAAAGCCCATCAGGCGAGTACACGCCAGTTCGACTGCCAGAGGATTGACACCAGCGACCACGAGGCCTGACTCTTTCGGCGTCGGATCGAGAGGGCCATTGCCTTCACCGCCGACGATGCCGTCAACGATGCAGAACAGGCGTCGCGCAGGAGTATCTCGAAGGTACCCCTCCCGGCCGGCATACATCAGGATTCGATTCAAGTCGAGCACCATCCGCCAGGTGGTGTCGTTGCCGTACCAATTGCCGGAACGAATCGTGTCGATATTGGTGTCGCCAAAAGCCCTCCTGCCCAGCGCCTTGCATGGTTTAGCCAAGATTCCCTGAACGGGACCCAGCAAGGGGAACACCCGTCGAAAGCCCGTCATCACCTTGCGTTCGATCCGGTGCTTCATCCCATCGTCGGCAAACTGATCTCCCCCCTGCGACGGCGTGCCTTCCCGATGATGGGGCAGCCAATTCTTGTTGCCGTTGATCCCGACCAGGTTCTTCAGACAAACGGTGAGACCTGTCTTCTTGTGCGTCTTGAGCTTGGGTAGGTTGATGACGCAGTCGGCTTCCAATACCGTCTTGGAGATCAGGTATTCGTGAGCGCCGCCGGTATGGTGGCGACGAATTTCGCTGGTGTCGTATTCGGAGCCGTAGAGCAAATGGCATAGGTGCTCGACTTCCGTGAACATGGAGCATGCCCCCAGGTCCACCTTCACATAACCCGCCGGGTCGCCAGGCAACTGCTCGTGGCCGACAATTATGCCTCCGACCTTCCGTGCTTTCTCCGGCCGAAGATCGTAGACCTCGATCTCAAATCCCGCATGGCGTCGATAGAACTCCTGGACTTCATCCAGCCCTGCAATCCGCCGAATCGCAGTGAAGTCCGCATCGTTCTGTGGCGCATCGGCAACAATGATTCGGCCTTTGCCTTTGAGGGCGATATAGACGTAATCAAGAGCCGCTCGAATGATGGAGCCGTGGGTAATGAGGCAATCCCCATGCCCCGGCTGCGTCTCCCGGAAATCCCGGACGAAATTGGGCTTCAGCACGACCGTGTGCTCCGGCTGGATGACCTCTCCAAGCGGGTTCCAAGTCCTCTGACCATAGTGTTCTGCGTCGAGTTCCAGCAACCGCAGCGCGTGACGCACTCCCTCGTAGGCGTGGTTCACCCCCTCTGACAGCGTCGTTCGATCAAAGCAGTATTCCGGATAGAATGCGTGAGGTGAATATGGCGGCTCCGATGGATACCCGCCGTGCCCCGTCGAGATCGCGACCATACGCGACGCCGGAGTCGTATTGGTTTTGGACATGAGAAAGCCGATTTCTATTTCCCCAGGCCGGCGAGGATGTGATCCCAACGCTGAATTGCGGTCTGCATGTCATAGCGCATAGCGGAGCGACGGGCCGCCTGAGAGAAAGCCCTCCGCTTGCGGTCGTCGGACAGCAACTCGACGAGGCGGTCTGCAAACAGCTCGGGCGACCGTCGTGGAACGAGATAGCCGCTGACACCGTTCTCGACCAGATCGGCCAAATCTCCCACATCTGACACGACGGCCGGCAGGCCGCACATCATCGCCTCCATCACTGATAATGACAACCCTTCCGAATCCGAAGTGAGAACGAAGAGTTTGCTTCTCTGCAACCAGTTCTCCACATCCTCTCGATGACCCACAAGGGTCACATTGCGATCGATTCCCAATTCCAGGGCCAGTGAATGCAGTTCCTCGCGCAGCGCGCCATCTCCTACGATGACCGCCTTCACTTCGGGGATTCTCTTTGACACACTCTTCACGGCCCGGAGAAGGATGTCGATTCGCTTGACCGCAACGAGCCGGCCAGTCAGAATAAGATCAAACGACGGGGATTCCCGGGCTGGCTGAAACCGGTTCGCATCGATGCCCCCGGGTACGACGCGGAGGTCCGCCTCGATCCCCTTCTGACGAAAGTAGGCGGCCGCCCTCGTGCCCATTGTAACAACGAGATCCGTGTCTGCGACGATCCTCAAGAGCCTCCGTTCCACCACTGGGTCGGGCGTTTCCATTTTCGCAAAGAGACTCTCGACGCTATGGATGCCGCCGTCACGCACTTCTGCCGGGCCTCCCACGCAAAAGTACATCGAGCGAGCACCCGTCAACTCTCCCACGATCACGGCCGCCATCCCGTTAACCATAATGTGGAAACCGCCGACGATGTGCGGCCGCTTCCGCAGCGCTGTCCAGAGGAAAACCAGGAGCCTCGCGTGTGTCTGGCCCACGACCGTCATCAACCATCTCGGCGGGTAAATCCCCGTCACCTTGGGGAGTGCCGGCACGGGATTCGTCGAGACCATCCATATTTGTGAACACTGCCTTGACGATGCCAGCGGACCCAAGTGATTCAGTATCCAATTGTCTGAGTCAAACCGTCCCGTTAACAGTATTTCGCACCCATTGGAAGGAAAGGATCGACACCTGCGGCCCAACACCCGCGCAAGGGCCAGCGCGATGGTCGGCGGCCACATGAACAGTCGTGCCAGTATATGCCACAGCCAGCGTCGCAGCCTCCGTGGAAGCGTAATCCGCTGAGTCAGACGATCCCCTTGCTCCTGCGACATGCGGGGCACCACAATGCTCACAGATGTACTGCAATCGGGCACACAGTCCTCCCTCATACTTCCGGGAACTCCAGCTTCGGCCAAGGCAGAGACACGCTCGACAAATTGGTGTGATCTGGAGCGTTTCGTTCGATTGTCGTGACTTGACATCCGTCGACTGCTATCGTAGTCGTACTTGGGTCGGGCACGTAGAAGGTCAGGCCGTTCAAGTCATTCGTGGATAACTCGCCGGCCGAGGACCTGGCGTTTCGCTTGTCAATGCGGATAGAAAGCCCCTGGCCATGACTGCGGTTATCATACGTAATCTCGCGAACCGCTCGGCAGTACCCCAGCAATCGCCGTGTCGTGGTGACAAGAACCCGCCCGGCGCGGAATTCCTCCGCCAGCCGGCGAAAACCTGCGACAGCCTCCTCATCGAACGGGACACTTGGATTGTCGATCTTTCCAAGGTGTGTATATAAGATGCAGGTCCCGCCTCGCTCAATCAGGTGATCCAACATATCGTCCGTCAGCACTTCGCCGATATGCCTGCCCTGGTCACACGAGCTGACCCCGCCCCAATGTGGATTGCATCGCATGAATTCGTATACAGAACTCCCATCGCGAAGCGCGGTTTGGCGCAACGTGGCGTTGGTCCTGTGCATACCATACTTCACACTTCCCGCGCGAGCTAATGTGTGTTTTGCGGTCTCTTTGAGAATTGTTCGGCCAGAGGCTATAGGGTGCCGCCAGTTGAACACACCGCTCCACTCGGGCGGAACATCCTGCCCCGTTACGCTCGTGACTCGTCCGCGCCAGACATACTTCACCCCGTAGGTGGTCGTCAAATCTGCATGATATGCCTCGTGACCCGACTCATCGCCGTGGCCATGCATGATGTCCGAGCCGAAGTTTGTCGGCGCAGTCCCATGATCCACCCATACTTCCAGCTTGCAGCCATGGCGGGTCAGTTCCTCCAGCGCCCGGCCTGCATGTCCACGAGTAGTGGCCCAGTCACCATACGAGTGCAGGCAATCGATGTGGCCGCTGCGAATGAGCGTCCGGACCATCTCCCGCCCGGTGTCATCGGTATTCCAGTAGGCAAACTGACCAGGCGGCATATCGAAGTAGATCGAATTGCCCACCTCCAATCCCACCCCTGGTCCCATGGCTGTAGTCTCGGTAGTATTCAGGAACCGCATGATCTCCCAGTAAGTATGCCGGTCCAGCGTCTCATCCAAGTCGCTGCAAATCGCCAGCATCGCCCGGTACGGATAAGGCACCGGCCGCAACTGCACAACAGAATTCACCTGACTGGCTCTGTCGAGGGCAATGGGAGACATCTACCGACACCGTTTCCGATCCAACGCTTCCAAGTAGACGTTCTCCGTGCTAGTCACCAGTTGCGCAATCGAAAATCTCTCCACAACCCAATTCCTAGCCTTCTGGCCCATAGTGTGATTTGCGCTGTTGCTCGTCAACAACATCTTCATGTGCCCGGCCATTCCTTCCACATCGCCAACTTGAACAAGAAAACCAGTTTCACCTTGCTTGACTATATGTGAATTATCAGAGACATTCGTTGCCACCACTGGAACACCACACGCCATCGACTCCAACAAAGCGTTCGGCGTACCCTCGTACAGCGACGAGAGCGCGGTTACGTCGCAGGCGGGATATATCTGTTCTACGTCATTGCGGTTGCCTAAGAAGGTACAATTAGGGCGCATCTGCAACTCGCCGATCAGATGCTCCATTGTGGCGCGATACTCGCTGGTGCCGTTCATGTTCCCGTGGAGTTGCCCTCCGACCAACAGCAACCGCGCGTCCGGCCTGCAATCCAGCACTTTCCTGAACGCATGAAGTAGCATAGAATGATCTTTCTGCGGCTTAAAACTGGCAAAAACACCGACGACAGGGGTGCTTGCCGGAATCCCCAATCTGCTCCGCATCGCGTTCTTGTCCCGAGGTCGGAACCGATCGATATCCACGCCGTTGTATACCACCCGGTAGTTGCACGCCGGCTGACCAAACATGCGGCTGTTGAACTCGGCGCCGGCCCGTGAATTGGCGATAGTGAGATCCACGCATCGCCGTGTCAGCTGGTATGCGAGGACCTGTTTCCACCCCGGCGAGTAGTTTGCATTTCGTTCGGATCCGAGGACCAGCTTTGTGCCAGCAAGGCGCCCAGCCAGCCGACTGGCAATATCTGCGCTGAACAGATAGCTCTGGACGACGTCCGCCTTCAGCGACTTCAGCAACCGTGTCAAACGCGGCACAACCGTGAAATCAATTCTGTTCCTCTTCCGTATGATGTGCAGTCGATATTCCGAATCCCTCAATTGGCCGCCCAGGGGGACATAATCGGAGAGGGTACACACATGAACGTCGAACTGATCGGGATTCATGTTATTCGCCAGTTCAACGACCTGACGCTGCGCCCCGCCGTATTCCAGATCGTCGATCACCAGCACAACACAAAGTGGTTTGGTAGCAATCATCCCGCGGAATCCATCACCCGGAGGAACTCCTGCTCGAATCGAGCCATCACGTTGTCCACCGCATGGTTCTCTACGTAGTAACGTCGCGCGGCCAAGGACGCCTTCCGCCACTGCTCCGGTGAATCCAACAATTCCCGAATCCCCGCCGCCAATTCGCCAACGTCTTTCCCCACCCTCCCGAGTTCTCTCTTGGCGATCAAGTCGTCCGGGTCGAAAGTCGAGACGACTGGCACGCCATAACTCCACGCCTCAAGGAATGTATTGGGGAACCCTTCGAAATCAGATGTACAGCACAGAACCATAGTATCTGCGTAGAACTCCGAAACACGGTCTCTGGGAATCGGACCATGGAGAGTGATATTAGGAATAGCCCGTGCGCGTTCGCACACGTCACGAGCATATTCATCGTCGGCTCTCTGGCCCAGGACATCAAAATGCAGATCCGGGCAGCGCCCCGCAAGATCAAGAAGTCGATCCAGACGTTTCACGCGGTAGATCCTGCCGACCCAAAGCACACGCTGCGAACCGCTGCGGGTTCGTTGACAGCCTGCAAACTCCTTTTCCGATGGCCCCGGGCATGGCATTGCGAGAACAACTGAATCAAGCCCAAAGCTGTCCTTCAGCATTCTCTGCTGAGTTGTGGTCTGGACAATCACCCTATCGGCCGTTCTTATCCCGTAACGATAGAGAACTCGTTCACGATAGGAATGCATCTTGGGCAGCCGTTCGTCACAATCGGGATCGCTTGGGACAGAGTAGATGAATCTCCGGCCATGCTGGCGGCACCAGAGCGCCACCTGGCCTGTGACGTATTCGCCACAATTCTGATAATAGATATCCGCGTCGGCGCGTCTCATGGCCGCATTGAGGCTGCTCCATCGCGGCCAGAAGAATCGCAGGCCGGGCAGACCCGCACGTTGCCGACAAACCTTGAAGACCCGCACACCGTCAAGTACCTCGCCATCTTCCTGCCCCTCGTCCCAGGTCAGCATGCTAACCTGATATCCATGGCTGGCAAACCACTTGGCCATCAACGAAGTCTGCCTCTCCACCCCTCCGATATGACCATTACTTCCCCCTGTCACCGCACCGTAAGCAAAATGTGCGACAAAGCAAAGTCGAGGTCCGCGGCTATGTCCGGGTAGCCTATCCATCCACTTCACCTACAAAGTCTACTCCTAAGTGGCAGCGTTCCCTTCTACTGACAAGTAACGCTGAGGCGGAATAGAAGATCCGCAGAAGTAGCATTCATCGGCAGGTCAATCCTTCGCAGTGTCATTACATCGTCTCCGATGCGATTCAGTCCCTCCAGTGTAGTGACGCCGCAGATGTAGCCGTACTCTCTTGCGAGGCGTAGCGTTTCTTCGGTGAAACTGCCGTTGGGATAACACACACTCACGCGAGATTTCCCTGTATGTTTCTCGATATCCATCTTCGACTTCCAGAGTTGGTCATGCACCACACCCGGGTCAGCCAAACCAAGGCGTACATGGTCGACCGTGTGGCTTCCCAAGGTCACATCTTGCCCGAGTGTTTCAAGGTGCTTCCATGATACGATGGCGGACCAGTCATCCGTTGGCTGTATGTCAGATAGCTTCTTGCCTGATTCCCTTTCCAATTGTGCACAAACGCCTTCCACCTGTTGCAGAAACTCAGCATCCGCCATCCTTTGCTCCTTGGCGGCGCGGCGCAGTTGCAGGTAAGATGCTCGCAATGCCTCTCTGCTCGTGTAATCCAGATGCACAGAGACGGACCCGATGGTTACGTCGCGGCCGCGTGTCCGGGCTTGCTGCAGTGCATAGTCCAACCGGTCCCACCAGAATGGCTTTGGACTATCCAGGAACCCCGTAGGCACGTAACCGTTCACGGGTTTTGGGGTTCTTTCGGGGGCTTCTGGTCCGAGATTTGCATCATGAGATGACATGGTGTCCAATGACGTGATACTCGCACGAGTGCTGGAGGAGAATCGGCAGTTGCGGG
>Ga0315282_10001367_pt1 | contig 46015 bp, 49 predicted proteins | sample YL17G07_20_MG_FD_203693 | JGI IMG/M metagenome (GOLD analysis project Ga0315282, IMG submission 203693) | Sediment microbial communities from Yellowstone Lake, YNP, Wyoming, USA - YL17G07_20 | ecosystem: Environmental > Aquatic > Freshwater > Lake > Sediment | place: USA: Wyoming | collected... | reverse complement strand
CCAGTAAAACTCGAACTGACAGCACTTGCCACAGTGTTGCTTGCTGCTCGCTATGTGTACAGAAAACCTTCTAAAGCAGCGAAGAAGATCGAGCCCCTGCAAGTCGTTAGGTCACCTGATGTTGAGAGGGTGTTGCGTCTACACCCAACTTGGGACCGTGGGAAACTGGAGTATGTGGCACGTGAACTTGAGGCATCATTGAAGTGGAGGCGATTGCGTGAAGCAGAATGAAGCGCTGCCCGACTGGGTTAGGAGCATGCAAACGCAGATCCTTGATGAGGCCTCGCGGTTTGTGGTCGGGAAACGGGAGATTCTCAAGAACCTCCTGGTCGCCCTGCTTGCGGGCGGGCATGTGATTCTCGAGGGCGTTCCAGGTGTAGCGAAGACCCACATCGCAAAAACCTTCGCCAGCATGCTAGGCTGCGAGTTTAAGCGAATACAATTCACCCCCGACCTGCTTCCCGTGGACATAACCGGTGGATTCGTCTTTGACCAGAAAACCTCTGAGTTCAAGGTCCGCAGAGGCCCGATCTTCTCGAACATAGTGCTCATTGATGAAATAAACCGAGGGACGCCAAAGACGCAGTCAGGAACGATCGAGGTTATGCAAGAACGGCAAGTAACCATCGAAGGCCAAACGTTTCGCCTTCAGGAACCATTCATGGTAATCGCTACTATGAATCCAATAGATCTGGAAGGCGTCTATCCGCTTACGGAGGTGCAACTGGACCGATTCATGTTCGGACTTGCCCTCGACTATCCGACAGCTGACGAGGAGCGAGAGTTAATCGAACAGCTCAGTGAGATTGAGACTCTCAACGTCAGCAAGGTTGCGTCGGCGGAAAACGTGCGTAAGCTTTCGGGCTATGTCGAGAAGGTGTACGTCAATGAGGACGTGAGGGCATACATGGTGGATCTGGTGCGACAGACACGGGATCTGAAAGAGCTGAAGCTCGGAGGAAGTCCCCGCGCCCTGATTCACCTCTATAAGGCGTGCAAAGCTAGGGCTCTGGTGGAGGGAAGAGACTACGTAATCCCAGACGACGTCAAGTATCTAATCGAGCCCGTGGTGACTCACAGGATGTGGTTGTCGAGGGAATCGGAGATCGAGGGACTGAAGATCAGTGACGTAGTGCAGAAGATGGTCGACGGAACACCGATCCCCGGAATGAGACCAGCAGGGTCCACCAAGTGAGAATCCCAAAGACATCCATTCAGACATCCTGGAGAGCAGACTGGCTAGTAGAATTCAGTATTGCTTTGATCGCCCTTGCTTTCCTTGCGAGGGAAATCATCTTCGCTGTTGTCGGCGCTGGAATGTTGTTGGCCTTGGCAAGCCTCGGCCTCCTCTTTCATCGGGGACTAGAGATCCTGCGAAGAGAGCTTGACGTCGTAGAACGCCTGCCCAAGGCCAGAACGTTCCTCGGCATTAATCTTGAGGGGGACCTGACTATTCGAAATGGATCTCGATTGGCAGCACGGATTCTTGCCGTCAGACCAGTTGTCGAGGAGGGGTTGAGTGTCAAGCTATCACCTTCTTTCGACCAAGTGCTTCGACCGGACACTGCTTCAAGCTCAAAGTTCGAGATTACATCACTGAAGAGTGGGCGTTTCCGAATCTCTGGATTCACGCTGGCGTTCACAGACTCGAGAGGTCTGTTTACAGGCGAAGTGAACTACGAGCAGGATGACTGGGTTGAGGTCTATCCAGGCGTGAGAACGAAGGTGCCGATCACTCCTCTCCGCCTCTACGGCGGAAGCCCGGAGGTCTTCCGCAAAGGCCCCGCGGGAATAGATTACGCAGGTGTCCGTCAGTACGCGCCCGGCGACGAGTATCACAGAGTTGAATGGAAAGCGACAGCACGCCTTCGAACGCTCATGGTGAAGGAGTTTCATCCAGAAACACAAACCACGCTGCAGATCCTGATCGATGCTGGAAGAACGATGCATGAACAGTCCTACGTGGGAACCAGGCTTGACGAGGCACTGGCGATCTCGCAGTTGCTTGTTGAGTCAGCCATGGGATCGGCGGACCGCATTGGTATCCTCGTATACGAAGAGTCCAGAATCGTGAAGGCCGTGAAGCCGGAGAGGGCCGAGCAACAACTGGCCAGTCTTCGCGAGCTTGCACTAAGCCTTCTACCACAAGCCCCAAGAGAGAAAACTGCGAGGCAAGCTCGGGCTCCTTTCTGGAATGGAGAGAAGGGACCGCCCGGCGTCGAGCCACTGGCGACCTTCATCCGATTGCTCAGACTCAAATTGGATTCAAGTTATAGGAAGACCGGCATGTACAAAGCCTTGGAGCAGGCGACCACTGCAAATCCAGATTCCGTGATTATCTTGACGGATCTCTTGACTGACAATGAGGTTCTCTTGAAGAGTGCGTCAATTTGGCGAGAACGAGCCGATATTATCGTAGCACAAATCGGCGCACCGTGGCGATCTTGCGTCAGTCTGGAGGACGCATATGCCGCGCATGACAGAAACAGCAGAATCCTGAAGCACCTACAGCACGTAGGCCTAGCAGTATTCGATGTTCGACCTGAAATACTACTAGGCGAGATAGGCGGGGCACTGCTGATGCCTCGCCAACGTGCATATGGGCGAAAGACCGATGGCCCCAGGGTTGACTTGCAGTCAAAGGAGGTCGACCCGCACACGGGGCAACCTGGACACTTGGTCGATTTGGAATGATTGCTGATCGATCCTAACACTGCTCGTATGTACGAGAAAAGATGTCTCGGGCAATTGCACCGAGGCAGCTTGTCTGCAATACATATTAGGGATTTCAGTCTGGAGCATACCGTATGAGAAGAGTCCTTGTGGCCAGCGGTAGCGCATGGACTGACCATAACTGGGCGAGCGCAAGCTCCCGACTTCAGTCGTGGAGTAAGCGAGCGCATGTTTGAAGCCGATCTCTTGAGATGAATACGTGCGCAGATGGGAAAATGAACCGAACTAACCTGGTCCTTCTCATGCCAACCTGTGAGCAGGATCAGCAGCTCCGTAGCCTTGCGGAAACATCAGCGCGACTATGGAACCTGGCCAACTATGAGCGGCGGCAAGCACTCTTCAAAAGCCAGCGAGTTCCCACCTACGCGCAACAATGCAAACGCCTCAAAGACGCGGACACATTCAAGCAGCTCGGCACATGCAAAGCCCAAGCACTCCTCATGAAACTTAGAGAAGCTTGGGGAAGCTACCATGCATTGAAGCGTCTCAAGAGACGCGGTCAACTGCCACCGCACATAAGGCGCGTACGTCCACCACGGTACATGAAGGACCGCCAGACGCGTAGGCTCGTGGCGGAATCAATCTATGTCCGCAACGACGGATACAAGCAACAGGAAGACGTCCTCACGCTCTCGAAGGATCTCCGGGTTCCCTTCAGGGCAGGCGACCTGTGGGTTGGCAAACAGGGTAGGCTTGAATTGCACTACGACCGACTACGTGGGAAATGGTATGGGCACATTCCAGTAAGAGTCAAGTGGCCCCGTAAGGGTCTGCCACATCAGTCGACGCGGAAACGTGCGTCCATCGACCTTGGAATATGCAACCTAACCACATGCGTAGTCGAAGGCGGCGACAAAGCCTACGTGTATTCTGGACGCGCCGTACTCAGCGATTGGCGGTACTGGACGAAACAAATCGCCTCATACGAGTCCACGTTGAAGAAGACGAACCAGCGGGACAGTTCAAAGCAGCTCAGCAGGCTCTATCGGACACGCAGACGACGACTGAACCATGCAGTGAAAGCGATGCTCCGAGACCTCTACGACCGTTTAGAAACGCATGGAGTTACAGACCTCATCGTAGGCGACTTGAAACATATCCGAGACAACGCGAACCACGGCAAAGTCGGCAACCAGAAACTCCACAACTTCTGGCCATTCGCACAGATCCGCCAACGCATCCATGAACTCGGAGAAGAATACAGCATCCACATCCGATTCAAGTCGGAACGTGGCACATCAAAACGCTGCTCAGTCTGCGGAAAAAAGCATAAGAACGGACGAGTCAAACGTGGACTCTACAAGTGCCCAGACACAAATGTGAGACTCAACGCGGACGTGAACGGCGCAAACAACCTCCTCGAACCAAAAGTAGCCGCAGACAGCGGTAGCAGGCCACTGGCTTTGCCTATGCTTCTGAAGTGGAACTCTCAGGAATGGGAAGTGTCCGCAGCATGAGGAAGCATGAATCTCCCGACTTCAGTCGAGGAGAGAGTCAAAATCGATCTCGTTAGACCTTTTTCTTTACCTGTTTGGGGTCGAATCTCTTGATACTAGGGATCTTGTCGAGGTCTTTGTCGAAGGATATCACCTGATTTGCTTTCAGATTCTTCATTGCTTGGTATGTCGTCGAGTCGTCGAAGTCTACTTTGAAGCTCTCCATGTGCGTAGTCGCTTCGATTCGATCGTAAACTGAGAGGTACTGGATTTGGAGGGACCTGTATCCCAGTAGGGATGAGAGGAACAATGACAGGTCAGATGGCTTTTTTCCTTCCCTTTCCATAACGAGTACTACGCTATCGATTATGAAGTCTGTTGTCGCCGCCTCGACATGGCCCTTCCTCACGCCTTCTAGAAATTCCTCACACTCGTCAGCTCGATCTTGATCTAGGAGTAGCTCAAGAAAGATGTTTGCGTCGATGAAGTACAGCCTTTACTCCCCTTTAGCTATCTCCGCCCTGATCCGGGCTGCTTCATGTTGAAGTTCTACGCTGCTCTTCTTCACATGGCGTAGAAGTCCTCTCAGAGCCTTGACAGGTTCGTCTGGGACGGCGACTTGGGGACTGATCTGATGTATCGAAATCCAGCTCCTGATCGCTTCAACTGCCGCTCTACTCAATGAACCGCGTGAGTAGCCATAGCTCTCCATCGAGAACTTTCTGAACTTTTTCTCTAGCTCCTCTGGCAGGTAAACTCGGAGCGGCTTCATGGTCGAGGCTTCGAGCATAAAGGTATTTAAGCCTTTATGCCTTTAGGCCCAACGCGGAGTCTCATCCAGAGAATCTGACGATGCTTGAGGCTGACTTGGCAGCAAAATACCAGACGTTCGTCCGCGAGCAGGTTCTGTTAACTTGTCGGCGCATGGCTGACATGTTAACTGCCTCGCATCGACTTTGCGGATTCCCGCACCGTTGCGGATGCCGCTACCACTGCTTCACCTGCGAGGCCGACTACCCCGAACCTCAGGGTTCCCGCAGCCAAGATGTTCTTGGCCGCATTCACATCACGGTCTACTGTGTATCCGCAATTGGGACAATGTAGTATTCGGTTCTCTTCGGGTTTCATGCGTTCCCCACATATCGAACACTTACTACTTGTCCCATGCGGATGCACGTAGATGACCGGCAAACCCTCCCACCTAGCTTTGTACTCAATCTGCCGCTGCAACTCGGCGTATGACCATGAGTTCATGCGTCCACGATACCAACACCCTTGCCGATTCCCGCGACGATAGAGTCTACGAATACCAGTGAGTTTCTCGATCGCAATGCCATACTGCTTCGCCTTCGCTTCCTCCACAATCATCTTGGATGCGTGATGGAGGGTCTGGTTGACCTTGTCGCGTTGCTTCTGTCCGTACTTGCCGCTGATCTCACGGCGAATGCGAACATCGTTGCGCTTGAAATGTGATCGTACATCACGGTACACGGCTTTTGCTCGTGTGGCTTCCGAGAGGTCATGCTGGTGAACAGTTCCATCAGTTGCGGCAACTGTGACGTTGTCAAGGTTTCGATCAATGCCGATGAAGCCGCGTGGCTGAAGCTGTTGGACCTCATTCGCATACGCTAGGCATAGCCTATCCTCCGTCAGCGTCACAGACCGCAGCGTGAAACCATTGATTTTTGCTTGGACGTGCTGATTCAGGGAGATCCGAACATGCTTCTTCGCATGAATCGGCAGTGACAGTTCACCATCTCGAACCTTGAACCCATAGCATGTGGTCAAACGTGGATGCCGCGCATGCGGCTCCTTCACGTATGGGTTCTTCCGCTTCGCTTTCCGATAGTTACGCAAGATACCCGTGGCCGCGCTGATTGCACAGAGCTCATAGTAACTCACCACATCGTAGCGACTCAGTTGCTTGTACGCCTTCAACGACAACGACTTCAGACTGGTCACATTCTCGGCGAGTCCGATACGGATGCAATCGTTCAGCATCTGGCGGAACTGCTCAAGCAACCAAGGCGTCTCAGGGGCAGGTGTTTAGTGTTGCCAGACAGACTTGAAGACTTGCACGATTAATCACTACGACTTGCAGGAGGTTAAGCTTGAGACATGGGTGAAAGAAAATGCGGGGAGGAAAAGAACAGGAGCCGACAAGTTAACAGAACTCGCGAGCACAAGGTTCCTATGTGGGATTTGGTGCGGCAGACACGGGATCTGAAGGAGCTGAAGCTCGGAGCGAGCCCCCGCGCCTTGATCCACCTCTACAAGGCGTGTAAAGCCAAAGCTCTCGTAGAAGGGAGAGACTACGTGATCCCAGACGATGCCAAGCATCTGGTCGGGCCCGTGCTGATGCACAGGATGTGGTTGTCCAGGGAATCGGAGATCGAGGGACTCAAGGTCAGTGACCTGGTGCACAAGATGGTTGATGCAACACCGATCCCCGGAATGAGAGCAGCAGGGTCCATTTAGTGAGAATCCTAAAGACACCCATTCGGACAGCCTGGAGAGCAGACTGGCTAATAGAATTCGGCATAGCGCTGGTCGTCCTTGCTTTCCTTGCGAGGGAAATCATCTTCGCTGTTGTCGGCGCTGGAATGTTGTTGGCCTTGGCAAGCCTTGGCCTCCTCTTTCATCAGAGACTAGGCGTCCTGCGAGGACAGCTTTACGTCGCCGCACGCCTGACGAGGGCTAGAGTGATCCTCGGCGATAGTATTGAGGGAGACCTGACTATTCGAAATGGATCTCGATTGGCCGCACGGATTCTTGCCGTCATACCAGTCGTCGAGAAAGGGTTGAGTTTCAAGCTGTCATCTTCTTCCAACCAACTGCTTCGACCGGACACTACCTCAAGCTCAAAGTTCGAGATTACTTCACTGAAGAGTGGGCGTTTCCAGATCTCTGGATTCACGCTGACGTTCACCGAGGCGAGAGGTCTGTTTGCAGGCGAAGTCAACTACGAGCAGGGTGACTGGGTTGAGGTCTATCCAGGCGTGAGAACGAAGGTGCCGGTCACTCCGCTCCGCCTCTACGGCGGAAGCCCGGAGGTCTTCCGTAAAGCCTCCACGGAAATGGATTATGCAGGTGTCCGTCATTACACGCCCGGCGACGAGTATCACAGGGTTGAATGGAAAGCGACAGCACGCCTTCGAACGCTCATGGTGAAGGAGTTTCATCCAGAAACACAGGCAACGCTACAAATCCTGATCGATGCTGGAAGAACGATGCGCGAACAATCGTACGTTGGAACCAGACTTGACGAGGCGCTGGCAGTTGCACAGTTGCTTATCGAGTCAGCCGCAGGATCAGTAGATCGTGTTGGCATCTCCGTTTACAACGAGACAGGGGTTGTAAGAGCCGTGAAGCCTGCATCGCCCGAGGAGCAGCGAGCCAGTCTTCGAGAGTTCGCACTTTTCTTCCAGAAACCAGTAGGCAAGCGATCCGTTTCGTTTGTTTTCCCTCCCGCGACCCTATGGCGCGGAAGACTTGGCCGAGCCAACGGCGAGAGACCACTCGCCTTCATGAGATTGTTGGAGCTCAAACTACGTCTACGTTATCGAAAGACGGGAGTATACAGAGCTCTAACTGAAGCTACAAGTATGGATCCAGAGAGCCTCTTGATCATCTTGACGGATCTGGAGACCAACATTGGTTCCATCGCAGAGGCTGCGTCAGCCCAGCTGAAAGAGCGAGTAATGGTAGCGCAGATTGGTGCGACTTGGCGAGTGAGCGGCGCTTTGGAAGACGCATATGCCGAGTATCAGCGAAACGGTCGGAAGCTGCAGCGTCTACAGCAAATGGGACTAGTAGTATTCGATGTTAGCCCCGAAAGAGTGGTCGAAACAGTCTCGACGGAAGTCATCCGAATTATCTCGACCGCCGCATCTCGCTGGTGATGGAAAGAGGATGGTTTTGTACCAAGTATTGTTCTGAGGATGTCTTGCTATCTTGAGCCGCGTCTCCGTCATCGTTTGCACATACACTAGGGAGAGGTCTAGCGACGTCATTGAGTGCACAGAGTCGGTGAGAAGACAGACATTGTCTGCGCACGAAATCATCCTGGTCTTAGATTCTGATCGGGACTTGGAGGCCTTCTATGTCTCCCGCGTGCCGAGAGATGTCGTCACTATTTTTTTTGGACGGTCCGGTCTATCCAATGGAGGGAGCAAGCGGGGTCCATGAACCAGGAAGCCCGCGTCATTAAGACGTGGGAGGATGTTATAATAACAATGCGCACCACTCCGCATCGCACGCACGACCAAGAAGAGATCCATAACGCCCCCAAGCCTCACCGACACTCAGCCATGGCCAATGTGCCTCTAAAACGCTCCACGAGGATATTCACGAACAAGCCTGAACGCGCCACAGATCCGCCGACTAGGCACGGCACACGCCCATCCACACAGTGGTACTTCCAATTTTCCGTCCCGGACGACCGTGCACATCGAGAGCCACTAAGCGTGGATATTGATCACTTCGGGTCAGCCAAGCCGCCCGGCCCGCAACTGATGAGAGTGATAAGACCGCGCATCACACTATACGCGTCTCCCGATCAAGCCACGCACTTGAATCCATGAGTTGAGAGCCGATGTTCTCCCGATGAGTTGACTACGATCGCTCAGAAGGCGGCTCGGTGAGGACTATTCCTATTCATCGGAAACGCCTCCTCAACCGTAATCCTAGCGGTGAGCGCAATCATTTTTGCCCGTCTTCTCGGACCATCTAGCTACGGCAGCGCCTACACATTCGCTCCTCAGTACCTCGTGCTGCTGTCCGCACCTTATGATCTGCAGTCTCCAAGTCTGTTCTGAGATTAGGCCAGCTCGACTACCAGGCGAGTATCGTTTTGTGGCACCATGATTACGAATGGCGTTCTTGGACTCTTTCCAACATCAGCAAGTATCGTTCATTCATAATCTTCCTTTCGAATTCTGTCTGCATTACAACAACAAGCCAAGTTCGACGAGACTTGTCCGACTTGGCGGAACAGGCCAGGCCGCGTAGGCGTCAGGTGGCCCTGAATTTGCTGTGGACGACATGTCTGCCTTGAGAGAATGCAGCAGCATCAATCAGAATTATATCATAGGTCAGCCCCTTTCCAAGGACGAGAAAAGGACCGGAGTCTCTACTTGGATCTAGAGCAGCTGTGGAGTTATCTGGAACCGGTTAGCCTGACCATGTTTGTGTTCGGTCTGCTAGGGTGGTTCTACACGGTCGGGATTCAAATAACTCACCCTGAATGGCTTTCAGCACCACTCGCACACTACGGTATCCCACCGTTTAATTGCCGCGTCGACGATGTCGGGATACTCTCCTTCGCGATCGCAGCATTCGGTTTCTTTGTATGGCACCTCGAAACGGGCAAGAAGCGCCATCAAACATGAAACGTCATAGGCTATAGTGGCTCTGGGACGGCCCATTTTGTGCAGAGCCGCAGGAGTTGGCTCCCCGCCAGGCCAGACTGTCCCGCGCGTTGTCCGGATGAGATCGTCGAGGAAGCTGTAACACCGTGGAGATTAACCTGTCACGAGTCTGTGGCGAAAGAATGGCAGTAGGTCGCTTTGAGAATATGGTCGAAGGCAACTCGGACTTGAGCAGCAGGCGAGCTGCAGTGAAGAAGAGAAAGATGTTGTCATCAACTTTAAGTGATCTTCAGAACTATGATTGTCTGTCATGACCCTAACGCAGCGCGCACCATCAGCCCTATGCCGTCTTCTCTCACCAGAGGCTACGCTGAGTTATCCATGCCTGGATAGCATACGGCACAGAAGTTACAGAACTCGAGCGTGGGCTAGACTCGAGGTGACTGAGAGGGGCATCTTCCGATGCGCTCTCTGGATCGCCAAAGCCAGAGGCAAAATCACCAACATGGGATTAGTGGCGCAAGTCACTCGTATCGCATTGAAATTGCTTGAGACGGTTCGGAGTCGTATCGTGAAAGCTGGCTTGATGAAAGCCGACGCTATGCTTAGAGAGTACGTGAAGCCTGATGGGGTCTTCAGCTGGGCTCCACAGATTAGGGAATGGTTGGATGACCCAAGATATGTTTGGTATCTCGGCGTTCTGGAAGTAAACGGATAACATGAGCCGACCAGCCAGCGTGCTAGCCGACCTGCCTAGTGAACTCCGCATACGAGTCCTCCACTCACGTGTCGTAGTGACGATCGTTATGATCCTATTCATGGTGGGAAACCCTAGCACAGAATCGCAGACCTTGGAGGACAGTTATCTCTCTGATGTGCGAACTGATGATGCTATTCGCTGTTACGTCGATTTGTGAAGATGCACGCCATCAGAGTTCATTGCAGTGGGATAGATTCCTCTCGGCGTGAAGTATGATTATCACAGTTGTCGGCACAAGGCCTGAGATCATCAAAATGGCAAGTGTCATCGAAGCTTGCCGGAAGCTTGATGTTGACTACAGTTTGGCATATGCGAAGCAGCACTATGATTGGAACATGTCTGCACAATTCATGAAAGACTTGGGCTATCCGAAACCGGACTATGTCGTGGACGTAGGGTCAGGTACACACTCATCGCAGACCTCGGCGGCCATGATGGGCTTGGAGAAGTTAGTCGCGCGGACGCGACCGGATGCGGTCGTTGTCGAGGGAGACACTAATACCGTCTTGGCCTCCGCTCTGGCTTCGGTCAAATTGCATGTTCCAGTTTGTCATGTTGAGGCTGGTCTTAGGAGCTATGATCTTCGAATGCCAGAAGAGCACAATCGAAGACTTGTTGACCATGTCTCAAGCTTGCTGTTTGCACCGACCAGTCATGCGGCATCAGTCTTGCGAAACGAGAAGGTGTGGGGAAGGATACGCGTTTCAGGCAATACCGTGATCGACGCATGTCTCAGATTCATGGATCAGGCTCTCGCCGAGTCAGAGATCTTAGGTAGGGTCAGGTTCCGAGTTTTCGCTCTTGCGACTCTGCATAGATCCGAGAATGTGGACAACTTGTCCACGCTTCGCACGCTCGTCGGCGTGTTGTTAGGATGCCCGATACCGGTTGTGTTCCCTGTACATCCCAGAACCATGATCGCCCTTAGAAATACAGGGTTGATGAGAAAACTGGAGGTCTCAAAGAAGATCCAGTTGCTACCGCCTATTGGCTACTTCGACCTGTTAGTGCTTATGAAGGAATGCGAGTTTATCCTAACCGATTCGGGTGGAATACAGGAAGAAGCCACGTCGCCCAATATTAGAAAATTCGTCTTTGTCTTGAGAGAGCGCACGGAGAGACCTGAGGGCGTGCGAGCTGGTTTTGCCAAGGTGGTAGGAACACGTGATTGTGGGTCAATTCTGCGGAGCCTCGAGCTATCTCTGAAGGCTTGTAGGACCTTGCGTCGAGAATGCCCATACGGGGATGGAAACGCGGGGTTTGAGATAGCGAAAGCGCTTCGATCACACCAGTTCAAGCTCAAGCGTCATGTGATTTGACAAGTCGGGCATCGAGAATGATCTTGCGGAATAACTGACAATGACGCTCTCTGCCATTCATCAAGATCTACAATACTGAGATGGTGACCATGGGATCTTGGGTTCTCATCGTTCTCTTGGTTCCCTATTTTGTCGTCTTGATCACGACTATTCTGAGAGGAGACAAGCTGAGAATTCAGCCAGCAGTGGCTTCCGATTGGCCCATGATCAGCGTTGTGATTCCCACCTACAACGAAGAGAAGAGAATCCAGGCGAAGCTGAGGGAAATCCTAGGACTGGACTACCCCTCGAACAAATGTGAGCTGGTACTGGTAGACGAAAGCACGGACGCGACCGAACAGCTGGCGAAAAAACTCGCTGAGGAATATGAGAGGAAGATAACGATTCTGCACAATGACGTAAGACTTGGTCTAGCGAGGGCATTGGACAGAGGCTACAGAGCTAGCAGTGGACGAATCATAGTGAAAACGGACTGTGACGCGCGCATACCGAACCGGAAAGCCTTCAAGATCGCAGTTGCCTACCTATCAGACTCGCGGATCGGTGCGGTAGCTGGGACGTATACTTCGGAAACCAAGCGAGAGAGGGTATATCGTAAAGCGCTTAAGATGTGGCAAGTGGCCCAAGCAAACCTGTTTTCTACGATAATTGCACACGGATGTATGATGGCTTTCAAACGTGAAGTCTATGCGGGCCTCAATCCAAACAGTCTCGCTGACGATACAGAGATATTTATCGATGCGATAGCAAAAGGATTCCGAACGATTGTTCTGCCTGAAATAGAATGCATAGAGCAAAGTCCAACGACTAGACGAGCCTGTTTGCGCCAGCGTTCAAGACGAGCTGAGGGCATAATCAGACTGCTCTTAGGAAGAAAAGGAAGAGCGCTAGCAAGGACTAGCCTTAGGGCCCTCTTGCTTGCTGCTGGCGATCTTTACTTGATCGCCGTCTCTCCGTTTGCCATCGCAACACTGCTAGGATTTCTCGTACTGCAATTCAGCAGTGTCGGATGGTCGGGTTTGTTTGCGGCCAGTATGATGATCTTAGGAGTTGCCACAGTTTGGGTGCATGGGCACAACATTGTTGCATCTTTCCTAGATACGCAACTAGCTGGTGCTGTCGGGCTCGCAAGTGCAATTCGTCCGACGTCTGGCATATTCGAGCGTCTTTCCTAGACCGATTTGACAAGTAGCTTCTTGAGCGACCAGAGTGGACGAATGCGTGAACGTCTTAATCCTCAGCGAACTCACCTATCCGCATGGCGGTGGCGCTGAGTTAGGTACACACCTGTTGGCAAATCAGCTGGCTCAATCAGGGTTCTCGATCAGAGTCATCACGAATAGGTTCGAGAACGAGCCTCAGAAATCGAGGCAAGGAAACCTCGAGATCTTTCGGCTTCCAATTCTGACTGACTGGAGTGGCAAGTATTCGCTGATAATGAGATTTGACATTCTGATTTCCACTTGCTTTCGAAAACTCTTCAGGTGGGCTGATATCGTCTACATTCCTGGCGGCTGGTATTCTGCAATTCCTATAGCGAAAAGCTATGGCAAGGTGGTCATCGCTCATCTTCATGACTATAGGCCGATCTGTTCTTTAGCTACGATGTACGACCTGTCGCGGAACCAGATATGCAGCTCACGCATTCGGTGCCGTCCTAGCTGTGTGGTCTCTCATGAGATGGCGCATGGAAAGCACCCGGCCGCGGTTCTTGCATCGGGGCTGACAAATTCGTCGATCTGGCCGTGGCTGAGCAAGATAATCAAACTCTGCGACGCACTGATATGCGTTTCACATGCGCAAAAGAACCTGATAGCATCCCGCATGCGTTTGTCCGAGAACAATTGCCGTGTGATATACAACCTACTACCGAACGTCGCAAATGCTCCGATCTCAAGTGGAGAAATGGCTTACTTTGGTGGTCCCAGCCCGTTGAAAGGGTACGATGTACTGCGGCTTGCCCTTCAAGACGTGAAGGATCCGGTAACGGTCCATGCTACAGGTTTCTCTGGCAAGAAGTCGCAGGTCATAGGAAATTCAACGATCCGCTTCCACGAGAGGCTTCCAAGTTGGGAGTATGAGCGGGTCTCCAACATAGTGCAGACTGTAATAGCCCCGTCGATCTGGCCCGAGCCCTTGCCCTATGTCGTGTCAGAGGCAATCCTACGCGGGAGATTGGTCATAGCGTCCAGAATCGGCGGAATACCGGAACAACTGGAGGGGTGTCCCGGTGGATTCCTATTCGAACCGGCAAGTCACGATCATCTGCGCGAACTTATAGAGCATGTTCAACGACTGGAGCCTAAGGTCGTGTCGGAGCTCGCATGCAAGGACAAGGAGGTTTTCACTCAGAGATTTGATAACGCAAAGAGCCTCCGGGAATTCATGGATCTACTAGAAGAGAAAGCGAGATTGCAGGGCTAGTGATTCGACTGTATGCATCGGTCTCTCACGCAGTTGGAGTGTTCTCGGGTCCATTTCGTTGTCCAAGATTCAGTAGGAAGCGCTTAGATGACGTCCATCCGAATAGCCCAAGTCTGTCCAAGATACGCCCCTTTTATCGGCGGGATCGAAACACACGTGCGGGCGATTAGCGAAAGACTGGTCAAGCATGGATTTGAGGTCGAAGTGCTAACGACGGACCCAAGCAGGAAGCTCCCTTCGATCGCTACCTTAAATGGAGTTGCGATCAGGCGTTTTACCTCATGGGCACCAAGCGAATCCTACTACTTTTCGCCGAGGCTAGACAAATTTCTTGCGAGGAACATGATGCGCTATGATGCCGTGCATGCCCACAATTACCACGCGTTCCCGGCTCTGTATGCAGCGAAAAATGCTGGGGAAGCTTTCTTCTTCAGTCCGCATTACCATGGTCGAGGGCATACCCGCTTCAGAGACTTCCTCCACCGCCCATACAAGATTATTTCGAGGCGAATATTCGAGAAGGCGAGCCGCATCTTGTGCGTTTCCGAGTTCGAGAAGAACTTGATCAAGAGGGATTTCCAAGTCGATGAAACGAGAACTGTATGCATAAGAAATGGTATTGACGTGAACGAATTTCGATCGACCACCCGGTGCACGAAGAAGGTGAATCAGATTCTATGTGTGGCCAGATTGGAGAAATACAAAGGCATACATTATCTTATTAGTGCCCTTCGAGATTTGAGCGGGTTCAGACTAGAGGTGGTTGGAAAAGGACCATACAAGAAAACATTGGCGAAATTGGCGGAAGAGCTCGATGTAGAAGACAGGGTCAGCATATCGGCTGATCTCGAGAGAGAAGAACTTCTCAGGAAATATCGGGAAGCCGGCGTGTTTTGTCTTCTTTCCGAATTCGAGGCCTCGGGAATAGCTGTGCTGGAAGCCTTGGCGTCAGGCACGCCGGCTGTGGTAGCGAATACCTCGGCCCTTTCAGAACTTGTCGACAACGTGAATTGCTTCGGAGTAGACCTCCCGCCCAAAGGTGAGTGTCTCACGCACCTTATCCAGACCACAACGGGGAGGGAGGTTCAGGATACGGTATTTCCGACTTGGGACGATGCTGCTGATGCAGTCGCACGGCTCTATCTTGAGGACATCGATTCCCGGCCTGCAAAACTATGTTGTCGTAGTTGACATGAACATCGGTGTGCTAGACAGGATTCTTGTCGCTTGCGTGGATGGGAATCCATGTAGAATCCCTCGTTTTGATGACCCTGACCTACAGATCAATGCTCTAGTCAAGAAATTCAGAGAGAACAAAGTTGCAGTAAGAAGACTCCAGACGTTTGCAAGAGAACAAGGTGTGGATGACCCGCACTTAAGTGCGCAAGCGAATGAGGATGAGAGATGGCAGAGGAATTGGGTTACCCTGCTCAGATTCTCATCTGACCTTTTCCGGCGCGAACGTATTGGGCATGTTTTCACAAAGATCTTCGAACCAACGTTGGCCAGAATGGAGGATGTAGATGTGCTGATCGCAGATCCTCAGGAGGAGCTTAGGGCTCTTCAAGTGCTACATCTCCAGGGGTATAGGTTCTGGCAATTCAGGTTGCTGGCTCATCCCTTGAAGATCATGGCGACAAGTAATGTGACTCCTGAAGAACGGATTCCCATAGATATCTATCCCGGCGCACTCTGGATACGTAAGAAGGTCTGCGACGGCCCCATCATCCTCCATAGAAAGAGGCTGGCTAGCATCAACGGCATCAAGACCATTGTTCCGTCAGCTGAAGATGACTTCTACTTGGTAGCCACTCATGCTTACAGCCATTTCAGGTTCACATTGGTTGAGATCCTGCACGGCGTTGAATTGATACGAAAGGAGAGGAAGTTCGACTGGGAATACTTGTTTAACCTGGGTCGAACGTATGGATGTTTGGACTCAACGTTTTTCTACATCAGATTGATAGATACATATACGAAAGTCTTCCATGGCTGCTCACCTATTGCCGATGACGTACTGGACTTGTACGGACACGAAGGAGTGTGCAGGAAAGTCGAGTCGTATTTCCTGCACAACCACGACAAACAATTCATTTTCCCCTGCACCGTGCCTAAGTGGCTAGCTGTTGTTCGCTCCTCCTTGTACCATTGCACAACAATGTTGGGGCATGTGCCAATGAAAGATCTCTGCTCTGACTTCCTGAGTCACTACTTGGCTTTGTCAGCAGACGTGCTTCATGTTTAGACTGTAGTTCTCGCGTCAAACGGATCGTGGAATTCTGAACCTAAATATGGGTTGGCTGTAAAGCCACACATGTCTGGACCTGAAGCGGACTTCGGGCTAGGACGGCAGCGCTTGAGTAGCTGACGCTCTTGGAAACTTACATCTTAGCGAAGGGGCTGCATGCCCCCTACAACCTCGGCGAGGCAGTCATCCTCAGAAATCTAGTCAGAGTCATGTTCGAAGTATATGGCGATCAACTTAAGGTCATTTCACTGGTGGACCATTCGCGGTACCAGCGCTCGGTGACGGACCCGAGGGTAAGCTACGTCGAGCCGACATGCAATTTTTATGTGGACTCCTTGCGAGTAGCCGTCCAGGCCCTGCGGTCAATTCCAGCCCGAAAATCCAGAGCCACATCCATACATGTCAGTGGCATAAGCCATCTTGCGGCAATGTCGATTCTCCGACAGATCGGTGGGAAGCTCAGACTGATTCCCCACTTCTACTTGCTCCAACATTCATACATGACGAGGCACTTTGCTGAGCTAAACAACCTCAGTCTCCACATTCAGTCGAGATTGGCAAGCGGTGCGATCACGACTTCTCCTGCAATAGCATCAGCTTTGAAGTCTTTCGGCTTTGGCCAAGTGCATCATATACCTCCGCCGACAGATGTTGAGGCGCTGAGACCGGGCGACAAGCGTCTTGGCGTTAAGCGTCTCAATAGAGACTTACAACTGAGCATCAATGTTGACTCTTTTGTTATGGTTTACTTAGGTCACATCAATCCTTTGCGCTTTCCCTACGAAGTCTTGTTGAGAGCTGCAAGGATGCTTGGAAGTAAAGGAGTGCCGTGGGAGTTTGTCGTTCTTACGCCGAGTTTTCGTCGCAACGCATTATTCGCAAAGGAGGTACTGGAATCAGCTAAGAACCTCAGAGTCTCTGATCGCGTGCACATAGCCGTAGTAGATCTTGCTGAAGATGCAAAAGCAGCAGCTTACAATGCCGGAGACTTGGTCTTGTTTCCTTCACATGGACCAACGGCTGTCGACCCCCCGCTGACTGTGCTTGAAGCCATGGCTTGCGGTCGAGTCGTCTTGGCTTCTCCTGTGCAAAGCGTGCCTCTTGTTATCACACAAAACGAAAATGGTCTACTCGCCGATTTCAGATCGCCAAAGGAAACATGCGAGCTTATGTACAGTTTGTACAGGGACGAAGAGAGGCGTGGAAGGATAGGTGCAAAAGCAAGGAGCCTTATGGTGGATCAATACAGCATGGATAAGGTCAAAGAGAAGATTTGTACACTTGCGTTCGGTAACTCTTGAAAGCGTCGGGATGAGCAAAGGGACCAAAGAAAGTTCCCATAGCTGAAGGAATTTGCGGCCTTCAATACTTCTGGGATCGCCTCGGTGGGGTATGTTCGGCGGGAGCTATCACGTAGGGTATGAGGTAGCAAGATCGCTAATCGGCGAGGGCTACGCTGTTTTCTTGTGCGGATTGGGTGCACCGTCGAGTGCTGAATTGTCAGTCAAATACCCAGGTATTGGGCCACTGAGAGTATTGAAGCCATGTGTGGACCTGAGCAAGATCTCTATTCTCACGCCTTTCTTTCCACAGATGCTTGCATATTTCGAAAGAATGCTTGAACCGGATATCGTTTGGACTGATACTGACCTGTATGCTAGAAGTAAGACGAGAAATCAAAAGATAGTGGAGTATATTCACGGTTTGTCAGAGGCGGTTACGGGGGGGATCTCTCCGAAATACGAGAGAGGTCTCTGGAGGGTCTATGGTAGGGCTTACCTTGAGGTGTATCGAAAGAAATCACGCAGAAACCCATTCCAGGAAGCGAACAGAGTGGTTGCTAACAGCAACTACACTGCTTCATTGGTTGAGAAGATGTGGGGAGAGATGCCGCGCGTGATCTATCCACCTACCGACAATTCCTACTTCGAATGCCGCGAAGGTGATCGCAATGGCGTAATAACTGTGGCGCGGATTGCCTGGGACAAGAGAATAGAGGACCTGATTTTCGCTTGCGCCGGTGTCCCGGTGTCCATCAAAGTCGTCGGAGCGATTTCGGATCCACATTGCCACTTGATGCTGCGACGAACCGTTGAGAAGCTCGGCTTAAGAGTTCAGTGGTTCAATCGGGTAAGTGACGAAGTTCTACGCAGAGAGCTGTGCAGTGCAAAAGTATTTGTGAGCACGGGTACTGAGACATTCGGACTAAATGTTGTCGAGGCCATGGCTTCCGGCGTTCCCGTGATTGTTCGAAAGTCTGGTGCGCCCTACTGGGACATACTGGCAGGTGGCAAGTATGGCCTCGGTTATGATACCATCGGTCAGCTAAGAGAGCAAGTGATCCGCCTTCTCTCGGACGAAAACGAGTGGCGACACTACAGTCAGCTTGGCACTGAGCGTGCGAGGGCTTTTGATGTGACGATATTCCGAAAGGAGATACTCCAAATAGTCGGCGAGTTGGAATGAGAATCGGATTGGGAGAAAAGAAGAATATGCCATTAATGATCGCTCACTCGGACAAAATGATCGGGGCTTTCATGCTTGTCATTTGCGCTCTCAGTTGGACTTGGTTGTTTGATGCACTGGCGGGTTACCTAATGTCTGAGGGAAGAGGCTACCTCTTGATTCCTGCCATACTGGCTGTGTTCCCCCTGACTGGAATGGGAATAGTTGGGTATCAATTAATCGTGCACGAGAGCGAGCGTCCCGTGGAGCTGAGTGAGTTGGCAAAGCGAACGGATTCTGCAAGACAAGAGATTGCACCGACGCCTCTTCTTGTCAATCTGTGTGGCATAGACGGCTCAGGAAAGACAACACAGATGGGGCTGATCAGGAGCGCGCTTGCGGGAAAAGGAATCAAGTGTAGATGCCTCCGACTCCGATGGATCGCATTCATATCATATCCCTTGCTTGCGTTTTGCAGGTTACTCGGATATACGAAGTGGAAAACCGCCAAAGACGCGAGAGGTAACAGCTTCACGTATCCTGAACATCAATTCTACAGGAACAGCGCGATAGCACGGTTATGGGCATGGCTTTTTTCTTTTGACATGTTGCTCGGGTCTCTAATATTCGTGAGAATCCCAATGATGATGGGCTACTATGTACTCTGCGATAGGTACGTTCTTGACTCGATAGTAGATCTCAGCACAGAGACGAATATGCCAAACCTTTTCACAAGCATGGTCGGAAGATTGCTACTGGCTCTCGTCCCCGAGGGTTCCATCATCATCATGCTAGATGTAGATGAGAACGAGGCCCTCCATAGGAAAAATGACATCCCCAGCCTTGACTACTTGATCGGCCGAAGAGGACTCTATCTACGCATTGCACGGGCTTTCAAGATTCCTGTCATAGACGCCTTGCAATTGCCAAGCCGTGTCTTTCGCGAGATCTCTACTGAGCACTTAGCACGCTACCCATTCTGGTACCTAAAGTGAGGATCGGCGCCTTGCAGAGAATGTGCGAACGCCCGATTTCGCTAGCCTGTACAATATGCACCGGTTGACATGCTAGATGCAAGTGCTATACGGCTTCAACATTCTTGGATTTCAGGAACCGGGTGGGGGTGAAATACAAGCGACAAAGTCAAGAGAGTACCTAGTGAGAAGAGGAGTGCAGGTGGACCTTTTTGACCCGTTTCGGCCTCTCAGGGGTTATGACCTGCTCCACATTTTTGGTCTCACACACCACACGTATGAGTTGGCCGCTTATTGGAAAAGAATGTGTGAAAAGCCTTTGATCGTCTCGCCCTTGTGGTGGTCCTTTGACGAATACTATAGATCAACTGGCAAGTTGCCTGCGTATCTGCGCAACAGGCTATTTCGTCAGATGAGGGGAGTGCGTTTGTGGGCAGATTTTCAGAGATGGTCAGACGTTGTGTTTGACATCAGAGGCCAACAGATGAGGATATGTGATCTCGTCATTACAGTGGCTGAAGGTGAAAGCAGACAAGTCATCAAGGAATTTGCTGTGTCGGGCAACAAGGTACGAGTGGTTCCGAATGGTGTCGATCCAAGCTTCTATGGAGCTGCGCCCGATGAATTCGTGGACAAGTATGGGATAGCAGATTTCATACTCTGCGTTGGCGCTATTCATCCCAAGAAGAATCAGCTCTTCCTCCTGAGAAGCCTTAGAGGGACATCGATCCCGATAGTCTTCATAGGCGCCTGTGCGGACCGCGAGTACTTCTCGAGGTGCCAGAGTGAAGCGGACAGCAGAGGCCACGTTCACTTTCTTGGCTATATCCCTCACAGTCACAGTCTCTTGGCGAGCGCCTACGCTGCTGCAGAGGTCGTGGCCCTGCCTAGTTGGTTTGATGCGCCGGGCTTGGTGACCTTGGAAGCTGCACTTGCAGGGACGAAAGTGGTCGTAACAAATAGGGGCCCGACTCGAGAGTATTTCGGCGACCTTGTTGTATACGTGGATCCATCCAGCCTGGATTCGATTAGAAAAGGCGTCTTGGAAGCTTATGAGCGAAAAGACAACGGAGGCTTGCTACGCGACCATGTGAAAGAACATTTCACGTGGGACAAGGTCGCAGCTAGGCTTGAGACCATTTACAAGACTATTCTGTAGGGTGGACAACATGTATGCTGGAAAAGGGGACCCCAAGAGTTGACTAAGGAATCTTTTTTTGATGTAAACCCAGGAATAGCGGTAGCAGTTGCCTTCACTGCCTCGTTCCTAGTGCTGATTCTAACCCCGGCTGGTGTCAACGATTTGACAGGTCGTTACTATGAGCTCTTGGATCTGAACCTGGTCTATTACATGCTTGTTATTCTTGGGGCAGTTGCCTTGCTTGTGCTTTCTGTGGTTAAGAAGAATGCCCTGTGCTCCATGTGCGCGTATGTCTTGCTCGGAACAAGCTTCTTCCTTCCATCCCTAGTCAATTTCGACTGGTTGGCCTACCGGGATGTGTATCTTCATGGTGCATGGCTCAGTGTGAGTGACTCAACAATCGCGCCAATCCCGTGGTACAATCAGTGGCCTTTGGCTTGGCTTGTATGGCTGACTGTGTCGAGAATTCTTGGTCTTGGCGTTGTGCAATCGAGTTTGGTTACGCTCACGGCTGATTGGTCTTTCAGAATGGCAATTACTGCGGCAATAGCAGTGAGGCTTGGTCGAGAAGCCGGTCTCAAACCTCACTTGCATTGGATAGTCGCGAGCACGATTTTGGTTCTATTTCAAAACCAATACTTTCTCCTAACTAGTTATGCAGACGCCACGCTGGCACAGTCCATGTCACTAGTCCTGTTGTACCTCCTAGTCGTCCAACGCATCAACATACGCAATTCCATCCTGCTAATCATTTTCGCTGTGTCCCTCACTGCTACTCATCCCTTTTACTCAACGATGTTAGCAGCGACTGCCTTGATCATGCTGTTGCTTTCCAGATGGGTATCTATCGGCAAGGGCACATACTTGCTCATGTCCTTCTTGGTTATTTATGCGGGCTATCTCGCCTACTACTCGGTAGGCGGATTAGCATTTGGTCTAGACATCATGTCAGGGAGAATATTCTCGTTGCTGCTGCGGCCCGAGACACTTGGCGTCGCGGAGCCTTTGCCCTATTATGGGGTGGTCGCCCGGCAGGCGTACAAGTTTCTTGTATTGCCGAGTGTCTTGCTGCTGTGGTTTTTCTGTTTTCTTAGAGGCAGAATATCAAAGAACACAAAACTTCTTGCCACTGGCTACAGCGTAAGCGGTCTTGCACTATTTGTCGTTTTTATCCACGTTCCTGGTTTCGAGGGAAGAATTGTGGCGATGGGAATCTTGGGGGTCAGTCTTCTTGCAAGCCTTCAGTTGGGCATCTTTTGTCAATCGAAAACACTACTGAAGAGAGTCCCCGCTTTACTGTTGCTTGTCCTGCTAGTCTCCGTACCCTATGTCCTGACTCTCGAACCTCCTGTTCTCGGCAGGACCATAACTCCACGATTCGTTGAAGTGGTCAGTTTCTCACAGCATTTCTCTGGGACGATTTTCGCGGTGCCTCCCATGGGCGTGTACTTGGCTTATGTAGACCCGTATGGGGATAGAATCGTATCGCTGGTCTCCGACGTACCTTCACTGAACTCTACAGAGTTAATAAGTCCGGGCTCGGGCATTTCCCTGAGACTCCTCACGCTAGGATCCACTGCGTTGGATTTTCCCTTCCCCTACAGTCCGGAATGGAGCAAGGCGAGCATCGTGTACAGTTCTGGCATCATAGTCGCGTACTACAAATTGTGATAGGGCTAGATTCGCCGCATTACAATCAATTCCTGCGCAGCTATATAGGAGTCGAAGGATGGCTTGGGAGTGCCGTCGAGTCGAATCAGACCGAATTTGACAATATCCTCAGAAGAGTAGTTCTTGTAGTCTTTGTAGCTATACCAAAAATACGCTGCAGCATTCTGTCCCAGAAAGAAATTGTAGCTGGCTTGCAGGTAGCGACTCTGGTCGGATTCGGTCAATTGACTGGACCTTAAACCAGTCTCTGTGATCCAAATCGGTTTGCCGAAATCCTTGTATCTCGAAAGTTGCTGGCTCCAAAGGGCTTGATAATAGTCCCACGAAGAGCCGTTGTTCAGTAGATATGGATAGGCATGGATAGAAATCGCATCCATGTAAGATCCGCCTCCAAGAGAGAAGACCCCCTGAGCGAAGAGAAAGTCTTGGGAACTGTAAAGCTGTAGACCACCGAAACCCAAGATGATAGCCTTCGTATCCACTGCTTTGAGTACAGAGTAGGCTGATACGAGTAAATCGAAATATCTTTGAGGGGTTCCGTCTAGGTAGCTATACTGGAATTTCTTGAGGGTCGCCTCGTTCCAGATCTCCCAGACGTGGATTTCGGGATACGTTGCCTGGGCTTTGGTGACCACGTTCCTCCAGTCGTCGAGCGTGAAGTTCTTCCATTGCAGTGTGCCGTAGTCAATTATGCCGACAATCGAAAGCCCGCGTTGCTTACATGAATCGTACACCTTGCGAAAGTTGTTACTGAAAACCACATCAGTCCGTACTAAGGCGATTTTCGCCGGGGGAAGTATTTTGCACACAGAGGAAGCATCAGGTCCGGGGAAGCCAATGGCTACACCCTTTAGGAGGAAAGGAGACTGTGCCACAGCTGGATGGAAACACGATGTGCCAATCATCATAAGGATGGTTAGCGAGAAAAGAAACGCATGAATCTTAGACTTTAGAAGGATGGGCTTCGTATCGGAACCATTCTTCTTCTTGACTTCCCTTGGGGAATTCACATCTCTACGCCGAGCAACTACCGTGCTGATCGTCGCAAGTCAACGAAGTGTAACTGGAAACCCCGAAGCCTGGTGACTAGGAGTCTACCTCCATCACGTCTATGCGTGACTCAAAGAACCCTGCGGCATGCATGACGTCATTACTGCGACTGCTCAGATGCACGACTCAACATGTCACCACTTGGCTGAGGATGTCGAGTATGAGCTGTCAGTGAACTTTCGTGAGCATTCAACCTGGAAGAATCTTGCTCCATAAAGTCACTAGCCCAGACGAGCAACAGTGTAGCAACTGTGGTCCAAGTCACATTCGGAAGTGGGGTTGGCAATACTGCAAGAACGGCAGGCTTTCTCAGAGAGAGCAGTACAATGAATTGCAACATAGGTTTGGAAGAAAACGAAATCGCGACGAACTCCCTATAGCCTTGGTGTACCTCGAAAAGAGAAAAGGATCATGGAGTCGAGCATAGATTCAGCTTCTTAAAGTCCAAGATGGTGGACGATATTCAGGGCGCAAAGAGGATCCGGTCATCAGACCTACGCGGCACGCGAGCTGCCGGGGAGACCAATAGGGCCCATGACAGCGCTATCGAGTGAAAAGGCGATGAACTTCTCAGACACGGAGGGCCTCTTGCACCAGGGACAGAGTTGTGAGGTTACTTCACAGGAGATATTGTTAGATGTTGAACCCCTCGACAATTAGGTGAGCTCAAGGCTCGGGTTATGCTGGGAGGCTAACAACTTGCAGAGGGTCAAAGACTTCGAAGAACTCACAAAGTGGCTGACCAGAGGAAGCGCGGTGAGATATTGGCTCGATCTGAGAGGCCTAGCAATGTCAAAACACATGATGCTACACCTGAGAAGCGGAACCAGGTTCCTATGCAGAAGCGGGACAAATGATCGCGCGATCATTCGAGAGATATGGACGTTGGACCCATACTTGATCAAAAAGGTCGTATTGCGGGGGCAGGCTAACATAATTGATTTGGGAGCGAATATAGGCGGATTCTCCGTCTTGGCCGCGGTTACGCATCCAAATGCAGTGATCTATTCATACGAACCGCTACCGGAGAGTTACGGCTTGTTGGTCAGAAATGCCGCCATTAATGGGTGCTTGAACATACGTGCGTACAATTTGGCCGTGTCTGGAGTGCCGGGAGACTCGTTATTGTGCTATAGTGCGAACAGACCTGGAGATAGTGCTCTACTCGGAGAGTCGATGGACTCAGGTCGTGCACGCGTCAAAGTCAGGTGTGTTACGTTTGAGCAAATCATCACAGAGAACAAGATTGATGTGATAGACTTTCTGAAGATCGATATCGAAGGCTCAGAGTACAATGTATTAGAAAGTCTGCGACCACAGCTTCTGTCAAGGGTAAGTTACTTTGCTGCAGAATGTCACAGGCGACCTGGTGGGTCTGTACGGCAACTGACTCTTCAATTGGAACGTGCTGGATTTGTGGTCGACTTCTCCCCCGCTTCAGCGAGTGCCGGCATGAACAATGTGGGTATGCTGTACGCGCGAAAGCGGGAAACTAGCTCATAGGCGCTCATGGTAATCCTTCCTGATCCGGCTTTAATCCAGCCATAAGCAGAGAGTAATACAATCAGGCTGATTCCGCGCATTGGCAGGGGCAACTAGGAGATCGAAAAAGACGATTATTAGCCGTTTGAGATGTGAAGGATTTTCATGTTCGCTTTGGGCGAGCTACTTTCTCTGCAAGGTCCACGATTGACTTGAACCTTGAGCCGACTAGTTCCCTAGTCACATCGAAGTCTCGTTTCCGAAGTACTCTCATCTGCCTAACAAGTCCAAAATACGAGGCTGCTCCAATCACGATGTAGACACCCAGCAATTGAATGCCGTACCATGCTTGCTGGACCCCATACACAATCACGGCCATGATAAGGCCGCAGAAGAAAACCCTTGACAGAGACGCCATATCCAGTCTCAGTTTCAGGAGGGCCCTCAGACTCCAGAATTCTATCGCATAGGCTATGAGGAAAGTGATTCCACGAGCTACCGCTATCCCGAATGTCCCGAAGTAGAAGTAGTGCCCGAGTATCTTGAAGGGCAACATTAGTACCAAGCCCAGTAGCAGGCCTCCGCCAACCGTGACAATCGAGGTGAGCACATACATCTCGGTCCTCTTGATCACGTAGAAGACGGGCCCAAATCCCGAGCTCGATACGGTCAGCGCTCCAAAAACGCAGAGTATCGTCAGCATGAGAGATGCATTTCCATACTTCGGACCAGCGATCAGGGCAACTGCCGGCTTCGAAAGAGCACCCAATCCTAAGAAAAGGGGTGTGAAGATCACAGACATGTAACGTGCAGCATCCCTGCATTCCGCCCGCAGAACAGTTTTCCCCCCTCTGCCGTACTGCTCAGCGAGATGCGGGAACAACGCTGTCGAGACAGTGTTTGCCCAACCCGAAGCAAAACTGAAAATCGAAAAAGGCGACACCGTAGGCTGCTAAGCGCTCGATCGGGAACGCGACCAGCACAAGAATCTGATCGAACCAATCCGACCCGAAATCGATCAATCCGGAAGCATACGCCGGAAACGCGAACCGGAACAACTCTCGGTTATTCACAACGGACGACGGAAGAGATGAGTAGGCTCGAAGATCATGGTCTATCGCCAGCAGACTTTGAATCATGAATGCGGCGTCACCAAGAATCCACCCCAATACAACACCCTTGGCCCCCAGGCCCGCTGCAACCAGGGCCACGCCGGCAAGCTTGCCGGCCCAATTGGAACTAATCTTGACCAAGGACAAATATTTGAAATCCCTGAGCCCCATAAGAGTTGCTTCCATGTAGGGAGCCAGACAGGCTAGAACAATATCAACGGACAGAATCTGCAATAGATCCGGAGGAAGATGAACCCTCAGAACGGAGCTCGAAAAAAGTTCCTCTGCAGCAAGAAAAACAAGTGAGATTGCCGCTGCAATTCCGAACCCGGTTGTGGCAATCTTGCGAACTAGTGTGCCAGCGTTGCGTCCGCTACCCATCGCTTCCTCAAGTACGTGATTATCGCACTAGTAAGACCCAGGTCCGAAACCGCTTGAAAGAAAGCTACTAATCCCGAAACCGACCACAATGCCCATGTCAGCCAGGGGAAGTGTTCTCGCAAAATACGCCAATGCCACGAGATTGACAGGGATGTTTAGTGTTCTGGCAACCGCTAGAAAGGAGCTTGCTCGCGCAACAGTCGCAGCTGAGGACGACGACATAAGGAACGCTCACACCGACGAATTGTTGTGCATCCAACCACATTCGGGCAGCCCGTCGTATCGGTATGCTATTCTCGCCTTCTATATGTTCCAGTAACCACAGCCGTTACGAATTGGCACCCTCAAGGGATTCGATAACATAGGCACTAGGGACTGCCCTATGCCCTTCTGAGAAACGACACGGAGATCAGTGTTATATCAGATTCACCGCCTTTCGTCAAGGCAATGGAGGAAGTGTGCTTGGGTCTTCGCAAATGGAGCTACTCACGAATTATCGGTCAGACGTTGTTCGTGTTTGGACTTTTGGCTTGGGTTTATGTGGTCATTATTCAGGTAACCCATCCACAATGGCTTCCGGGCCCGCTCACACACTACAAGATACCGCCGCTCGACTGGCATGTCGACGACATCGGCATACTCTCGTTCGCGATCGCCGTATTCGGTTTCTTAATCTGGCGCCTAGACAATAGCTAGGATGCTTGTTCTGAACCCTTAAGAGATGGCGGACTTTCCTGTGGTCTCCGCAGTAATCAACAACAAGGAATCGCGTAGGTCTGCTGTGCAAGGAAGCGGATGATAACGGTGCAGACACCGAAGGCGTCTATCGTAGTCTGCACGTATGATCGGCTCAGAATTGCAGACTTGGAGGCATGTGTAGCAAGCCTGCTAAGGCAACAGTATGATGATTTTGAAATTCTCATCGCGGTGGATCATAACAAGGCGCTGTATGATGTGCTGGCAAAGAAGTTCGAACGTTCGAAAGTCAAAGTGATCCTGAACGACTCGGAGAAGCGAGGACAAGCCTCGACCATGAACTGCGGCCTGAGAAACTCTCGCGGAGAGATGGTCTGCTTCATAGATGATGATGCAATAGCGAGTAAGGAATGGCTAATGACGCTGGTATCAGGCTATGACCACAGCACTCCGGGAGTGGGTGGCCGCATAGAAGCTCTTTGGCTGGGCAAGAAACCTAACTATCTGCCAGAAGAGTTCTATTGGCTGGTCGGAGCCACAGGAGGGTATCTGCCAGCGAAGCCTATGAGGACAAGGAATCTATGGTCCTGCAACGCTTCCTACAAGAGGAGTGTGCTCGATGAGCTCGGTGGCTTTTCAGAGACCTTTGGGGGAGACCTCGGGAGTCTCCTTTTCCAGGGCGAGTGCGCGGAATTAGGGCTGAGGATTTCCAAGATCGAGGGGTACGCTCCAAGATATGTTCCGACAGCCGTAGTCTACCATAAGATCCGAGGCGACAGGCTTAGACTTGGTTGGCTCTTGGGCAGAGCGTGCCGGCAAGGCTACGCGAAAGCCTACATACAGAGACTACATGGCAGCCGATATGCTTTGTCGGTGGAGTATGGCTTCTTGGATTCATTGGTTAAGTCGAATCTTCGCAGGTTAGGACACGTCATACATGGCCCAGAGAAAAGGTACGCCTTGGAGCAGTTCGGATTCAGCTTGTCTAGCACGGCGGCAGTACTCATCGGTTTTGTGCTTGGTTTGGCTACAATCCGAGTATCGCACCAAGATCGCGTGAAAATAGCGAATCGAACTACCAACACGCCCCCGGATCATACTCATGAAGCATCACCGCGTTCCTAGACTAGTGCTGCACGGTTCTATGAAAGCAGCAGGCAAGGAGTTGGAAAGCCAGATATGCCGACGGTAGTCCATTAGCGCACGGGAGATAGACAGATGAACAGACTCCGGGTCCTGGGCGTCGTTGTGCTCCTCGCTAGCCTTGTGGGGATGTTCGTTTATTTCTGCTTAGTCTTCTTCGTCGCCCCACTTCTTGTCATTCAGATAACGATGTTCGCCGCGGTGTCAGTTCTGCTGGCAATAGCGGCGTCGATAGGATACACACTTGCCACAATGCCGTCACCTAGATCTAGGGAGGAAATCGAGAGGGAGTTGGAAGAGGAACTCACGCAAGCCCAAGCGAAAGAACAGGATGAAGCTGAATCAGGGTAGCTTTCGGTTGCCAAGCTGGGCAGATTGTTAGGTGTGGAAGGCCAGAAGCCGCCTAAGATGGCGATCAGAGAATGGATATATTATTCGTGAATTTTCCATCACAAACGTTGCTTGATCAGCTCCAAGGATATGGATGCAAAGCAGTCAATTTGGAAGAGGATGCGAGTGAGTTACGTTTCGGTCGTCTCATTTCGAGACTGAGTTCGAGCTTCGATGTCGTATACTACACGAAGTTCGTGAGTCGTGGTCTTGAGGATCTTCCTCCCTACATTTCGGCCCTGCGGTGCAGGAGTGTGCTTGGTTTTCATACGCCAGTCTTGATAGACCATCCTGAGAGGACTATCTACAAGTTGTACAATATCGTGAACTCCGGGAGGCTGATGGCGCACAAATGTATTCGTGTCTTTGATGCATTCCATTCACTCAACAGTTCAGATCACGCCTTGCTATCTATGCTAGGATTTAGATCATATCTAGTACCAATGGGATACGACGAAATGCTGTTCACGCCTTGTGAGAAAAGCCAGGAAGAATTCAGGGTTCTGTTCTCAGGCTCTCTGTACCACAAGGGAGTAGACATAGCTGCCAATCTGGCCTACACTCTCGCACGAAAACACAACGATATGCGTTTTGTGTTTGTAGATGGTGCGAGAAGTAGCTTCATAGACAATGCGCTGGGATACAGAGAATACTTGGGCAATTCTGGCATCGGCAACATCACAAGTCTTGACGAACTCAAGCAAGAGGAATTTGCGCGATTGCTTGGGCAGTCACATCTCCTCTTATTTTCGAGTAGGTGGGAGTCATTCGGGCGGGTAGTGGTCGAGGCTCTTGGGTCGGGATGCCCAGTAGTGTGTTTTGACATTCCGGGCCCTCCCTCTAGCCTGATGAGAAGATTCGGGGTAGGTCATGTCGCAAGGCCCTTTGATCCAATTGACCTAGCTGGCGGTCTCCTTGCATTCTACAATCTTTGGAAGAAGAGGCCCGAGGAGTACTTGGAGCTGAGCAAGAGATGCCGTTCTGTTTCGCTCATGTTCTCGTGGAGAAGACTCGCGGCGAAGTATTTCGAGATGTTCAAAGCCGTTAGCACGCTCGGCAATCCCAGGTCGTAAGGAATGACGTCAAAGGACACGGCGCTGGCGGCCAAGATGGCTGCTGTCCGGCTCTTGCGGAATATCGTGATGTATCTCCCACACAGGTTGTGGCTATCGCGGATTCTGAAGGAATCCGCAAACTTCTGTCTAGAAGATCAGGAGATCATCGTGATCTTGTCCTGTGACACTGAGTTTGATCCTCCATACTTGAATGAGACATGGAAAAGCCGCTCAACAAGGGGCTTCATTGAGGGAATGCCCCGTCTCCTGGAGTTGTGTGATCGTTACGAAGCTCCGGCAACGCTTTTCTGCGAAGCTAGGCTAGTTGAGGAATTCCCGGACGAGTTTCGTGATCTGGCTCCTAGCCACGAGATAGGGTGCCATTCGTATAACCACGAATGGCTCGGCACCAGATTGCCTCCGAGATTCATACTTCAGAGACAAGAGTTCCCGATTCTTTCGACACAAGCAAAAGCAAGGATTCTGACTCATGCAAGGAAATCCATAGAACATGCGATCGGCAAGGCGCCGAGGTCTTTCAAGGCCCCTTTCAACAGTGTGGATCATGTTTCAACACTATCATTGCTGAGTAAGCTAGGGTTCGACTCAGATTCTTCGCTCCCATGCTACAACGATGAATCGTTCAGCCATCCCTCACGTCCTTCACCTTGCCACCATGTTTCTCCGGCCGACCTATGGAGTCAGGGAACGATGCATCTGATAGAGGTGCCCTTCACTGCAAGGCCTCAGCCCCTATTCTGGCATCCCTATGACACGCGAGAAGAAGTCTTGGACATGATACGCAGAAGCATGAGGCTGGCTCTCGAATGTGTCGAACTACAATGCCGAATCGACATACTTTCGGGAAGACACTTCTCCGTTGTTCATGTCACATCGCATCCATGGGAGTTCAGTAACGTGACGGGGGTAGGCGGATACGGCAAGGAGAGCTTCAAGAGGCTCCAGGTGTTCTTCGACAAGCTCCTATCGACATACAAGATACGGTTTCTCACTGTTTCCGAGTTCACTGACCTCTGGGAGAGAGAATGGTGCCCTTTACATTCGAGCAAACGCATGGTTTGAAGCTAGAAAAGACGATTGAGATATGACTCTTCCTTTTGTTTCCGTCGTGATTCCTGCATACAATGAGGAGAGCCAAATCGCGAGATGCTTGAAATCAGTCATCGAGACTGGTTATCCCAACCTAGAGATAATTGTGGTAGATGACAACTCGACTGACAGTACAGTCGAAGTTGCGTCCAAGTATCCGGTACAGGTGATCAGAAGACAGTTGAGAGGGGGAATTGCAGCTGCCAGGAACGATGGCGTGGAGGCTGCTCGAGGCAAGATCGTGGCTTTCGTGGACAGCGATTGTGCGGTTGACAAACCTTGGCTGGACCTTCTTTTGTCGCATTACGCAGACAGCAAGATTGCGGGCGTCGGAGGCGTCATAGGCACAAGAGATTCCAGTCTCATCGCGAAGTATCGCAGCTTCTTGGGGAGAGAAGAATACGCTGACTCGCCGAATCCGGTATGCGGTACGCTATGTATTCCAGGAGGGAACAGCTCCTATCGCACTGACGTATTCCACAGCATTGGGGGATTCGATCCTGCTTTTGCAAGGCCTAGAGGATATGAGGAGTTGGAACTCGGGTACAGGCTCACGGAAGGTGGGTACGTACTGGTTGGCGAGCCTCGGGCAGTAGTGTGGCACCTACGAGAAGGCAGCTTGCGAGGTTGGATCGCTCTAGCCTATGCAACCGGCTATGTCGCGTTGCGTTTTCTCGGGCGGTATAGAAGGCGCCGGTTCCTCGGGCTCCAGGTCAGGCAAATTGCCTTCTTGGTTCTCCTGATTCTTTTTGCCATCTCTTTGACGGGAATCATATCTCTCCCGTCGGTTATTCTTGTGGGGGAGGGTGCTCTCCTGCTCGAGACCTTGCGCGTGGTCATTAGATCCTTTCGAGCGATCGTACATTACCGAAATCCGGCCTATCTTGTCATGGTCCCTGTAGAACTGATGCTGACGGCCATATCGTGCCTCGGCTATGCTGTGGCTCTCCTGACTGCGCTGTGGGGCAGCACACGTGGGCTCGCCGGGCGCCTACTCAGTACGCATTGCCCTGTTCCCCCGAGGGAGGCTTGAGCAGGTTTTTCCCGCGTAGGGGATGATTTGAGGGTGGAGCTATCGCGGATTGCGGAGGAATCCGCAAGAGGATCCTTCTCTCTGATGGCCGGGACTGCTACCTCAACGATTATTGGAGGCGTCGCTTCGATAGTCATAGCTCGCCTTCTTGGGCCGGCGATGTACGGTCTCTACAGCCTTGCGTTCGTTCTGCCCGCGCTTTTGCTATCGGTCACAAACCTCGGGGTAGACAGTGCGCTAAAGAGGTTCGCGGCCAGTCTCAGATCTCAGCAGAAATTCACTGGGCTGGCAAGCATGATGAGAAGTGGGCTCCTACTCAGACTTGCTGCAAGCTCGGCGGCTTTTCTGTTGATGCTTGCGTTCTCGGGTCAGCTCGCCGCATCTGTTCTTCAGCGACAAGACATGGAACAACTCGTAGCGGTCGCCTCGCTCATGATCATCTTCCAAGGATTGTCGGACTTGTCGTACAGTACACTTGTTGGCCTCGACAGGGCGGATCAGAGTGCGCTGGTAAGGAGCCTGCCTGATGCTGTGCGAGCAGTCTTATCACCTGCACTAATTGTCGTAGGACTAGGAGTAGTTGGAGCGGTCGTCGGGCAGGTGTCAGGATGGGTGCTTGCAGGCCTAGTTGGCGTGTGGTTCCTGCTCGCGCAACGACGAGCATTGAGAAAAATGCCGAGCGAAAGAGAGAGCAAGAATGGTCCGCGGACAGACATCCGGACGATAATGAGTTACGGACTTCCGCTCTACGTGGGGGGTCTCCTAGTAACGGTGCTCGATCAGTACCAGACCATCGTCCTAGCGTTCTTTACGTCAGACGCGGAGATCGGGATCTTCACGGTGGCACTGAACTTCACTATGTTGATCGAGATTGTTGCAGCACCTGTGGCGACTGCGCTCCTCCCAGCATTCTCGAAACTCGATCTCGAAACGAAAAAGGAAGCGCTGCAGAAAGTCTTCCAGCAGTCGATATGCTACACGACTCTCATCATCTTCCCGGTGGCGATCTTCGTCATTACTCTGTCGGGCGAGTTGATCCTAGCAGTATACGGCGCGGCCTACAGCGATGCTTCGACGTACTTGACGCTCTACACGAGCGTCTTCCTATTGACAGGCCTCGGCTACCTAGTCATAGGCAACTTCCTGAGCGGCATCGGACGCACGAAGGAAACGCTGAAAATCGCTCTACTGCAACTAATTATCTTCATTCCCTCGGCGCCGGTGATGGCGTGGCTCTTTCGCGTGCCAGGCCTGGTCGTCGCCTTTGTGATCTCTGCGTTCGTCGCCACAAGCTTCGGCATGTGGCTTGCGATCAGAGCCTACGGGATGCACGTCGCCTTCGGGAGGTCAGTTGCAGCTCTCGCCGCCGCCCTGGTTTCAGCCTTACCGGTTCTTCTGTTTCTCCAGAATTCGCCTTTGCCAGCCCTCGCAAACGTATGCATCAGCGCGCCAATGTACCTAGGAGCGTACCTGACACTCGCCCCCGTATTTCGAGCAGTAAGACGAACCGACGTTCAATTTCTGGATCAAATACTAGGACAGGTCAGGTTCCTCGGAGCAGCTAGCCACCTGATCTTCGCATACGAAACACGACTACTAAGCGTACTTGAGCACGACTGAAGCAGCCACAAGATCAATGTGAGTGTACGTTGTCACCACGAGTCAGGAAATCAAGGGAAGAGTCCATGAAGAACTCGTTCTCGTATGCGGCATCGGATCTTTTTCTTCTTTCAACGTATCTTCTGGGGCGGGTACGCCGCCTGCTGAAGAACGGTGCAAGCTTCGAAATGGGCAACGAGATAGGCTGTCATTCATTTGCTCAGGAATGGCTGGGCACGAGGCCTCCGCGACCACAGGTAACTCGGTGGGGAGGTCTTCGGTTACCTTCATTCGAGGAGAAGAATAGGGTTCTCAGACGAGCGGTTGCATCTATTCAGAACATCATCGGTAAGAAGCCCAAGTCGTTCAAGGGGGGCAATTCAGCAGGACAACGTCACCGGGGTCCGATGGAGTTGCGAATTTCTATGGGCCGGCGAATTCTGGATGAGTTGTCGGGTTTGTGTGATCTTGAATTCGTGACGATAACGGATCTGGTTCGAAGATGGGACAGCGAGGGCTGTCGTCTCCACTCGGGGCAACGGGATAATCACCTTGTCTGATCCCGGAATGCGTCAGGTCCTAGTAGCCACCATTGAGCCATGGCTCGATGAAGTGTACGGTGCATCAGTCCTAGACCTCTTCGAATCCCTGTCGAAGCTTGGGTATTCTGTCAGGATCCTGCTCCCTTCACACAGGTCTAGACTTGTCAAAAAGGGTCGGCTACACATCGAGGCCGTCCGACTAGAAGACTACATCCCCATAGTTACCAAAGTGCGTATCTGGGCCCACTTCCTTCAATTAGCTCTTCGACAGGAGAAGCTCTCCGGTATTGTCGTTGATTTCTACTTTGTCCCAATCCTCCTTCTGATTAGAATCCTACGCAGGACAAGGGCTGTGATGCTCATTCCTAGTAGGCCTGTTCCGGCGGTGGGCGCGGAGGCGGTTGGAAGGATTGAGGCCATATATTTCCGACTATCCTTAATGCTAGCGAAGCATCTGGCTGATGCGATTACAGCCATAACACCCATGGAGGCAGAGGAGTTCCGTAGGCTCGGCAATATGCCTAGGGAGAAAATGGTCGTCATTCCTTCTCCTGTCAGCCAGATCTTCTTTGAGCACAAACCCCCGTTGGATGGGGGTAAGACAAAACGAGAACTAGGCATGGATCTCTTAGTGAACAAGAAAGTCATACTGTACCATGGCGAGATAGATGAATGTAGGGCCGTCACAGAAGTTCTCAACGAGTTCACGACAGCCTTCGGGGATAGAGACGAGTTTGTTCTACTTGTCTTGGGCGCAGGATCCGCGAAAGAACGGATAGAGATGCGGATACAACAGAAAGAACTCAAGAACTGCGTCGTCATGGGGCCGGTTCCATACACAGCCGTCCCGGAATTCATTGCCTCCTGCGACTTGGGGCTGGTTATCCTACCAGATCGTCCGTGGTGGCGCTATCAATGCCCTACTAAGCTTCTTGAGTTTCTAGCGATGCGCAAGCCTGTAGTTGCGAGCGACCTGCCCGGGATGAGGTGGGCTGCCGGAGATTCTTCGTTGGTTACCTTTACGAAAACCTTGAAGGCAGGAGACCTGAAGGCCGCGATAACAACAGCCCTTGCTACCGGTAGAGTGGCTCGAAACGCGGATTCAGAAAGGGTTGGGATGTTTGCCAGCACGAGGCTGGCAAGCCGGCTTGACTCAATCATACGAGGTGAGGCGCAGACAGGTAGGGCCCAATGACCAAAGTTGATGCAAGGGTTGCACAGAAATCCTCATTCACGCTCGGGGCAGAGTCTCCTAGTAGCATACAGGCCTACCGTTTGACACCAGTTGCAGCCGCTAGAGACAAGTATTCTAGACTGGCTGAGCCGCTGGAGGCCAAGCACAAAGGTTGAGCCGTTTGGTACCTCACATTTCAATAGGAAAGAAGGACGTAGATCAGAAAGCCATCGCTGCCGTTCTTTCCTACTACTCCGTGGGACTTCTAAAGAAGGCCACGCGCGCCCCACACGGACGAGTGAACGATAATTGGTTCGTAGATACGGACAAAGGGCGTTACTTCTTGCGTCGGCGCAGCACTTCTTTCACGCGCATCTCCATCGATTTTGAACTGGAGCTTATCGAGCGCTTGTTGGAGGCCGGTTTTCCAACGGCGCGCATCATCCGGACCACCGACGATGCGCTCCAACTCGAAATAGATGGCCGAAACTGGGAACTGTACGACTACGTCATTGGCAGGCCCTTCCAGGCGGGGAGCTTGGCCCGGACGCGCAGTGCAGCTAGACTGCTGGCTAGATTCCATCACGTAGTTGTCGATTATCATTCCACAGTCAACGCACCGGACCGCAGGCTAGAGATAAGCGAGGTTGTCGGGATGCCTGACCAGTACCGATCCAGATTGAAGGCGAGCACAGGTCCGCTAGGTGTACTGATGGCGGTTCCACTTCTACGCTTTTTCCGCCGACAGGCAACGCTCATATGGAACGGTACTCAGCCGCTGGCGACTTTTCCTCCTAGACTTGTTCACGGGGATTTCCACCCGTACAATGTTCTCTTTCGAGGTGACGAGGCTGTGGCGCTGCTGGATTTTGGCGGTGCGATGTTCTTCTATCGTGCCTATGATGTAGCCCGTGCCATCTTGGACTTCGCCTCGCTTAATCCCAATTGCAGTGACACCTACGTGGCTCCGGACTGGGCACGTATTCGCGCTTTCGCTTGTGCCTACCAAGCTGCACTGCCCTTGAGTAATACTGAGATACAGGCTATGGAGACGATGGTGCGCCTTGGCTACCTGATCGGATTCAGCTACTCTCTCGGAGAATTCATCCGACGACAGCAAATAGCTCCGCTGCTCCACGCCTGGAGTTTGTATCGATGGCTTGAGAGGCACGCAGCGTTGATCTCCAAGATTAGTGATCTCATGACTAAAGATACGGTTGCTACCGGAAGAAAGGGAAGCGAACGGACATTGACCAGTGCATAGGCGAAGGTGGATGACCGTTTGGACGTAGTGGAGATGACATTCAAAGAGTTCTCAGAGTCAAGAGACCAGTGGAATAGTGCGGTTCGTAGAAGCATAGACAGACATGTGTTTCTCACATGGGAATGGCTTTGGAATTGGTGGAACACCTGGGGGCATATGAACAGATTCCTTCTAGTAGCGCTCATGGACGGAAGCAGAATCATAGCTGCAGCACCATTACTGCATCCCAAAGCAACCTCGAAGCTCATTGGAATAGGGAAGACGCAATTCATTGGTACTGTCGCCTCCGACTATCACAGCTTTCTGCTAACCCAAAGGGACCCGGAGCACGTCAAGGTCATACTCGATCATCTTGCCCGAAGATGTGGCCTCATCGAACTCAACTCTGTACCCGAGTATTCCCAAACAGCGCAATTGCTAAGGGCCGCTTCACATAGATCCTTACGATTCGAGGAGAAGACGACAGACGAGTGTCCGTATGTTCCACTACCTGACAATTGGGATGATTACTTTCGGACGCTTAGTTCCGGTTTCAGGAGGGAAATCCTTCGACGAGAAAGGAATCTGAGAAGGATGAACCAATTGGAGTTCGCGACTTGCGAAAAGGTCGAGGATGTTGCTGAAGGTATGAGGTCTTTCTTCGACCTGCACCAGCGAGAATGGGCAGCAAAGCAAAAACGTGGAATATTCTCAAAGCAGACTGATCGTGATTTCCACCTTGGTGTCGCATCCGCTTTTGCCAAAAGGAGATGGCTGCTGATCGGTCTTCTTAAACTAGGTGGCGAGACTATTGCCGCCCAATACAATTTCAAGTATGCAAACAAGCTCTACTGCTACTTATCCGGATATGCGCCAGAATACTCGAAATATGGCTTGGGATCGCTGCTTGATATGTACTTGGTGAAGCATTGCATTGATCACGGCCTGTCAGAATATGATTTTCTCAGAGGTGACGAACCGTACAAGAAGCGGTGGAATGCAGTCACTAGAAGAAACCTCCGATTTAGTGCAACTAGGAAAGGCCTCCTTCCAATGCTTCGAAGATGGATCATCAAGGCGGTTGATTCGGTAGACACCTTGAGAACTTGGGCGGTCGAACATTGATTGATTTCGCCAGTTGAAATCGCGAGGATTATCGTTCAATGAGAAGAATATCACCTTCACCTTGCAGGAAGGCTGTCGGTCTCAGCTTCGCAGATGAGCTTTCAGCGGCAATTGATCACTGTGACATGCCGCCGCTGCGACGCTTGCTCTCTAGGAACCGGAAAGCGGACCAAACCATTGGGAATCAGGGAATCGACAAAAAGTGCAAAGTTCATGCGCCCTTAGAGTCGCCCAGCCATGGAGGTGCAGATGCGTCATGGGAGTTATTCCGGTTCCAAGTAGGAGAACAAGCTTTCTTCTATCGGTCTTTCGACAAAGAAGCCTCACCCGTATCGTAGCTCCCTAATACCAGTGAAGTATCTGACTGATGCAACTACCGCCATGAGCACCCAAGAGTCTGTGTCTCCACAGACCAAAGTCTTGAGTGCGACGCTATTCGAACAATGAGAAGTGGAAAGCGATGTGCTGTTGAAAAGCACAAGCCTGCTGTGGTGGGTACATCACCCAGAGACTCTGCTGCACAGGATGTTGGGTTCAGTTAGAAATCGTAGAGCACTGTCTGATTTGAGAGGCCTGTTGATAATAACTGTTGAATCATTGCTGGGCGTGACAACAGGAGGGGATGTTGATGCTTCCGATTGGTATCCGGATGCCACCGGATACCAGCCGACCCCCTACGGTGCCCTGCCGGCAATCTTGCCTAATGTCAATTCTGATGACATATTCATTGATTTGGGATGCGGCAAAGGTCGAGTGCTGTGGTTCCTAGCGACAAGACGAAAGCTGAAGAGAATCGTAGGCATAGAGATAGTGCCTGAACTGGTGCAGATCGCTAGGAAGAACATGGCAAAGTGCGGACTACTCACCCCTGTGAGTGTCGTCGAAGGAGATGCTTCGGAAGTGGATCTTAGTGAAGGGACCGTTTATTTTCTGTTTAACCCCTTTGGGGAAAAGACCCTACGCAAAGTCTTGGAAAACATCAGGAACAGTCTGCTCGCTCATCCTCGAAGCATCCGAATACTATACTGCAACCCGGAGCTAGCTCACGTGCTTGATATTGCCGCTTGGCTTCGGGCTGGAAGGGACAACCGCCACTTCCGGGTCTGGAAGAACCAAACCTAGTTCTTGCGCAATCGATTGGATAGCATAGCCCTGAAGCAAGCCACTGGAATTCTTCTTTCACTTGAGACTCAGTTGCGGTCAACTGCCTTGCCAAACAGTAGTCGGCCGAGCACTGACATCTGGCTGGAGAGACTCGTGGACAGAAAGGTCGAGAGAGTTGGGGGCTACCACATCGCCCCAACACTACTGTCTCGGAACATTAACAACAATAAGCCTCCTCATGAGATCGTTGACATATGACATGGCCTCCTCGCAAACGTTGCTCAAAGAAAGTCAACCGTCTACAGCGCGGGTGGACCTTAAGAGTTCACTTGCGGCGACTGTCACTGCTCTGGCGTCAACGCTTCCGACACTTCCCCTCGCTTGGTATTCACCGCTGCTCGGCCTCGTAAACGTGTTCACGGGTGCATCGATCTACTTGGTCGTGTACTTGACGCTCGCTCCTGTGTTGAAAGCGGTCAAACGAGGTGACATTCAGATTCTAGCATCGATATTTGCCGAGATCAGGACCCTCAGGCCAGTCATGGTCGGATTCTTGCATATGAGAGATGGATCCTCGGTGCAGTTGATGACTAGGCGAGGTGCTCTACGACTCGCACAAACACAACGAGTCATTGCCGGCAATCCAAACAGGCGTCGCACACAATTCGGGCAAGCATGTACGATCAAGGTCGTGGACAACAAGCTCTCAAAAGGAGAAAAGGAACCGGTTTGTATTATGCAAATGTGGAGTGTGTGCTTTGGAGGAGAGCGGCGGGAACGAAAGCCCACCACGGCGGGTCTTGGTTACTGGTGCGCCCGGCTTCATCGGTAGCATTCTGACGGACCGGCTTCTCGGTCTCGCATGCGAGGTGGTCGGCTTCGATAATCTATCCTCGGGGGATAGGGCCAATCTGACGCATGCGATCGGGGATTCCCGTTTTCGATAGTGGAGGCGCCCTATGGCGCTCACCCCACCGCACTGCACGCCCGTTACGATTACGATATTGACCACCTCGAATATGCCTTCGAACAGTCGAAGGATGAGAAGAAATTCGGAATGTATCTTGACCAATTTGTGTACGGCGTCAATAGCCAGCGTGGCTACCTCAAGCGCATATGGGGATCAAAGAGACTTCTGAAGCTTCGAACCAACCTCCCTGCTAGAGCCTCATAAGACGGAGCGTAACATATGCCAAGAATCTACGCAAAAGATCTCACAGATGATTGTGGCTGCAGCGCGGGAGATTCTCGATGATGATGTGGTATTTGTCGGGGTGGGTGTTCCGATGGCGGCAGCTTACTTGGCTAAGACAACCCACGCGCCGAAGGCGAGGATACTCTTCGAATCCGGGATTGTTGATGCAATCCCAATAGGCACGCCTCTAGGTATTGCCGATCCCAGAGTGTCATACAGGTGCGCGCAAAGTTGCGGCCTTTTCTACGCCCTGAGCATCCTTCAACGAGGCTACGTAGACATTAGCTTACTAGGAGCTGCTGAAGTCGACAAGTATGGGAACATCAACTCCACCGTCATAGGGAACTACCGTAGGCCCAGTGTCAGGCTTCCAGGAAGCGGAGGAGGAAATGACGCTGCTTCACACTCAAAGCGAATCGTAATTCTGATTCCCCACGAGAAGCGTAGACTGCCGGAAAGAGTCTCGTACATTACCAGTCCTGGCTACCTACACGGACCTGAGGGTCGAAAGGAAGCTGGACTAGGAGTGGGGGCCTTCCAAAGTCATAACAGATCTGGCCGTCCTGGGATTCGACCACGAGACTAAGATGATGCGACTTGAGTCAATTCACCGCGGTGTTTCAGTATCACAAGTCAAAGAGAACACCGGCTTCGAGATCATGATACCAAGAGAAGTACCGACAACGGAACCTCCAACCGTGGACCAGTTGAAGCGTCTTAGATCGAAGATAGACCAAGATGGATTCTACACCAATAAGTGGAGAGACTTGTGAGTCCGTAGTGAACGGAATCCATCCTTGGTTGTAGATCCGCATAAAGAGTGGTCAAAAGGGGCCTCTTCACAGTGACTGTGTATCCCTGCAGCCAGGGCATGGTCAACCGTCCCTACTACGCCCCCAAAGGAGGCAGTAATTCAGTCTCGACGTATCGCGGAAAGTAGCTTCAATTCATAGTCGAAGATGGAGTCCGCCAAGAATGTGACCATCCGGGTCAGCGTGTAGGCCCTTGTGGCGATGTTGTCCATGTCTTTCTCTTGGAGTCTTGCCTGACTCCTGACCAATGTGAGGTCGAGAACATTGCCTTCAACAGTCGTAGTCTCCAGCAGGTTTTGATCAAGTCGATTCTGGCCAAGTCCAGTCGAAGCCACAAATCTCATCTCTACCATGCCATAGTACTGCAAAGGCACAAAACGCAGAATCGTTCTCAAGTTCACAATGTCGAACTTGTCAACCGCCCCCAAGACCGGCGCCAGTGTGAGATAGGCGAGTGCGTAGAGGAATCCGCCCGCGAGAAGATTCACTAACCCTGTTTCGGTCAGATGCAACTGAATCAGCGTTATCGCCGGGACCGCCGCGGCCAACGCAACGATGAGAACTCTCCCGCTGGCTCTCAGGTCAGGTCGAGCATTGTACTTGATTGAGGTCTGACGAATTCCGTAGACTGTCGAAGCCGCGCCGGAGAGAACGTATGCGCCCAGAATCCCGTACGCACCCCATAGCCATGCAAAAGCTGGGCCGAGAGGGAGGTAGATAACCAGCGCCAAGATGCTCACCTTGACAACGGTCCCAGTCTCAGCGAGCCCGTTGAGAAAACTTCCGAGCACCGTGGAGCCGATCGCTGCTAGTAGATACACAACAGATAGTATCGCGAGATATTGGGGAGCGAACGTGTAGCTGCTACCGTAGATCAGGAGGATGAGGTCTCGCGAGAAAACCATGACAGCAACAGAGGCCGGGATCATGAGCAGCGACGTGTACTTGACCGCCAGGACAAAGCCCCTCGAAAGGTCACTTCTCTGGTTCTTGGGATCCATCTTCGAAAACATCGGAAACATCGCTGTCGTGAGGGGATATGCAAGAATCGCCATGAACGAGGTGAAATTCCAGGTTGCGCCGAAATTCCCGACCTCAATGTTGCTCGCAAAGTGTGCGAGCACTATGTTCTGATATTGAGCGAGGAACACGGACAAAATCGTTGCAGCATAGAGGGGGAGGGCATAACCAAGAAGCGCGCGCAACTCCGTCGACACCGAACCAGTTGCCTGATTTGAAGAACATGCATGCTTTGTGAAGAGTAGCGCTGCACCTATCAGTCCTGCAGCAGCTAGGCTCAAGACATATCCAGATATGGCGCCTGCGATACCGAAGCCGACTAGGATAAGCGCAGGTCCAAGTGTCCCCTTGAGTGTCGACTGCACGATCTGGATGCTGGCGCTGTAGTGCATCCGATCCTGTCCGATGAACGAACGGCTTGCAGCATCGAACACTGAATAGAAGACTACTATGAGAGAGGCAATCCGTAGAAACGGTGCCAACTCTGGCCTGTTCAACACGGTGGTCGCGATCGTCGCTGAACCAACATAGCAGATGAGGAAGGCGGCCGTGCTGGTTGTGAGCCTGAGCAGAAATCCCAGTCTGGTCAACCTGTCTGCTTCGGCATGTCTGCCCTCGGCTCGAAGTCTAGCCGGCAGTCTGACCAATGCGAAACTCATGCCCGCGTCTGACAGAGACGCGAGAAAGGCGGGCATGACGAGGGCCAACGTGTACAGGCCGTAGTCTGACGGGCCGAGAAGACGTGCAACCATGATCATGCCCAATGCTAGGATCACGGTTGAAGAGGCGTTTCCGATGAATAGGGACAGTCCTCCTCGAGCGGCCTTCTGAGCGATTATGGTTAACTCATCGGAGGACAAGGTGCTCAACTCATAGCGGCAGTCTCGGCAAAGGACAGATGCAAGGCCCTATTATCATAATCTGATTCGGAGGAAATGCTTGAACCGTAGCGTCCGCCCTCCGCCTGATTGCTGTGTATCCCAGGAACTGCTTCTGATGGTGGAGATTCCATTCTACAACAAGCTCTTGCCTCCGGTATACGCTGCTCTTGGAGCATGCGTATCTCGGGATGTTGCGCCTGCTCAGAGTCGCACGGGAAGAAGACATCAACCTCATCAGAAAGTATCTAGGACACAGGCTTGCTTTTGCCGCTGACTTTCTTCAGAGAATCCTGCTGTGAGGCGCTCGATTTGCCAATGGGTACATGTTCTCTGGGCTCGAACCTAGCGTTAGCCCCGACCCATACCCTCGTGTTTGCTGACCGGCAGAGCCAGTTCCTCTCCAGCAACAGCGAACTCTGGCTACGCTTCGTCTTCTTGGTCTGGCTCAGGTTCGGGATCATACACAGGAACCACGAATCTCGTATCCATAACAATGAACGGGCTCGTGAGCGAGACGGGACGGACGTGGAGGTAAACCATCCAAATAGTCGAAAGTCACATTCACCTTGGGATCGGCTGAGCCCGAGGAACCGGATGGTATGCGCACTGGTCTGATAGAGTGAGCATTGGGTGTCCTGGGGCAACGGTCTTTTCGTATCCAAGAAAGTCGCACGCTCCCTTTAGTGGCAGCCTGAAGGACCGCTCGTTCATTGTTGTCATGGAAATGGCCTTAGACTAGGACATTTGTGGCCAGCGTGACTCGAATCAGCGCCCGCGCCTAGTCTCTCTCACGGCCCTGAGGATCTGCTGCCTTGTGATGTGTCTCGTTTCCGCAGACTCCTCGCCATGCTTGGGGATTTTCTTTTTGCCTCTTCTATCGTGCCGTACTTTGCGTCCACGTTTGCTAGACCCGTTAGGTCGGGTACACGGCGGAGAAGAAGCCCGCGTGCAGTCTCTTCAATGAGCAGGTGATCGCTCTCTCTGATGGTAAGTCTTCTTCTGATTGGGAGCTCTCTCGCGAACGAACGCTGTCTCCGGCCTACCCTTCGACTGTCCATCGAGTTCGGATGTGATTGTGCTAGGTAGGAGTCTTGAGGGGAGCGGTGCTGCCGCCTGGTCAGACGAAGAGCCCAGCATTCCTTATTATGAGGTTTACCCCAGTAGACTACGGGTGCCCAAGGTGCAGGCGGTCTCCGTATCTGCCAAGCTCACGAGGAGAGAGGCTGAGTTGCTGGATAGACTGACGAGAGAGTACGGCTTCATCAGCAAGAGCGAAGCAATACGCAGTGCCGTGCGCCTCTATCTGAATCTGTTCAAATTAAGGTCGAAGGACAGGTTGAGGATGCTTCAGCTTATCAACGAGCTGATCGCTCCCAGCGTGAAAACCTCGAGCGATTTGGTCGAGGAAGGGCATCGCGAAGAGGACGAGATTTGAGGCTCTACTTGGAGCCGAGTGTACTGGTCAAGCTCTTCAAGAAGGAACCTGACAGCACGAGAATGGTCGACCTGCTCGGAGCCATTGACGAGCGACGAGATTGGTTCGCATGCACCTCCAGATGGTCGCTTCTTGAAGTTGCAAGAGCACTCAAGAAGGATGGAAAGCCCAAGGAGCTGATCGAGCTAAACCTGAGAGAACTGAAACGACACAGGATCTCATTCATAGAGGTCACACGGAAGATCCTATCAGACTCCGAGATCGTGATAGCTTCACACAGCATCTATGCTTCTGATGCTCTTCACGTGGCGACGTACTCCTCCGTTGCCCGGGTGAAGCGGTTGGCTGCGATGCTCTCTGATGACAGACACTTCAAGAGGCTCGGCGAGATCGTGAATGTTCTGACTCTGAGTGAGGTATCATCTGATACTATCCGGTCCTAGAGGGAAAGTTGTTCGTCTAGTCCGTTCAGCTTCTCGGGAAAACCTATTTGTCGACGGTACCGTGCATACACATTCGCTCGGAGCTTAGCCTGTTGCCTGTGGTCACAATCCGCGTTCCTGACCGGTTGAAGAGGAAGATGCGCAAGGTCAAGTCGGTCAATTGGTCCGCGCTCCTTAGAGACACCATCCAAGCACGGATCGAACTAGAGAGGCGTCCCACGGCGAAGGAATGGGAACGAGTGCGCGAAGCGGGCATCCGAGCTGATACAATCTACAAGGAAATGGCGTCGAAGTATGGATACATCGATTTCAACAGCGCGGAGACCATTCGATATTGGAGAGAAGTGAGATCCCGCGGTATGTCCTAGACGCCTCAGTCGCGGAGAGTGTCAATCATTGAGCAGCCGTCAAAGACCTGCCCCTCGCCGCCCTGTTAGTCAGGATTGCGACGGCACAGTTTAAAGGCGGCTACCGACCTAGCCGGTCCGCGTGCGCTGTCATGCTGATTGAGTCGAATCCAGCGATACTCGGCGGCAAACCTGTCTTGAAGGGGACAAGGATCCCCGTTGAGCTGATTCTGGAGATGGTTCAGTCAGGCTACTCCGTAGATGAAATCGTCTCGGAGTACCCCCACCTGAAGCGTGATGACCTCGTACAGATCCTAAGGCTCGCCAAGGGAGTCCATGAGGCTGTGACGTACGAGAAAGTCAAGGCTGTGGAAGCCTAGACCTTGGTCAGGTTCCTCCTAGACGAGAATGTTCCTCGAACATTGGGCGACATTCTGAGGAGGAGAGGTTTCGGAGTAAGGATCACGACGGAAGCATTAGGAGCGGGGGTGAGAAACAGCGATCTCGTCAACGCCGCGCGACAGAGTGGCGAGATCATTCTCACTTTCGACGCGGATTTCCTTAACCTCCAACCCGAGCTACAAGGACTCGTGAAAGTGATGTTCATCGACATGCATCCTCGAAATCCGAGCAAGGCGAGGACAATGATCGATAAGTGGATTGACGAGTGTGTTGAACTCCTCAGGCAAGGGAACACCGTCAGATTGATGGATACTGGCCCTGTTCTACAAAGGAAATCTCGCTAGGTCGAAGCGCGAGCGGCCATGTGACCACAAAAAGGGTCATCGAACACCTTCGACGGCCAAGTCAACCTGATTCGCCAAGTTGAGCCCTTGTGCCGCCAATTGTGCTTGGGAACTTGGTTGTCATTCTCACGATCAGATCTGGAGCTACAGTTCAAGAGTGCGAATCCATGGGAACGGGACCCCGGTCCTATTTCGGAACCTGTTCTGGCCGCGAAAATGCTGCGAGTCCCGCCCGGTCCACCAATCTACACTTTGTGATCGTCGAGAATACATTCAAAGAGCAACAGCCATCAGCGGCAGTAATTGCTTCTGAATGCGCCCTGTTATGGTCGGAAACCAGAACTCCGAGGCTTCGGCGCCGGGTTATGTAGTTCGCT
>Ga0315282_10001366_pt1 | contig 46018 bp, 31 predicted proteins | sample YL17G07_20_MG_FD_203693 | JGI IMG/M metagenome (GOLD analysis project Ga0315282, IMG submission 203693) | Sediment microbial communities from Yellowstone Lake, YNP, Wyoming, USA - YL17G07_20 | ecosystem: Environmental > Aquatic > Freshwater > Lake > Sediment | place: USA: Wyoming | collected... | reverse complement strand
TGCACCTCCACCACCGCCACGACTCCGCCCGGTGCCTCCGCCAAGCTCAGCGCCAGCTTCGCCTGGCCCAGGTCATCACCTGCCGCGCTCTGCTCGGCGAATACGCTGAAGCCCCCCCGCGCGCTCGCCATGTCCGCAGGCACGCCGCTGCCTGCCGGTGTGTCCAGGGATGCGCCTGGGCTGACTCCCGCTCCGCAGCCCGCCATGAGCAATGCCGCGACGCAGCACGAATGCGCAGCAGCCCATGCCCCGACAGCGTACCACGGCCCCCTGGCCGCGGCCCTACCCGCGCAGCCCCGCCCCAGCCAGCCGGTTCGTTTACAACCCACTACCACCATCGCAGTTACCCCCTGCACGGACTTGGCGGCCCCAGGCGCCTGCCATGCAAAGTCTACCGCCCAGGACTCCAAAGTCAAGCAACACTTCTGCGGCACTCCGGCGTAACACTTGCGCGCACAAATAGGCGCTGGTAGGCGGCACTGTAGGGGCGAAGCACGGCTTCGCCCCTACAGCCGCGCGCATCGCGGGGCTAAAGCCCCGCCTACCTCCTGACGGTGGGGTGGGCGTCCCTGCCCGCCCAAGGCAGCAGTCAGTTGCCAGTTGTCAGTAGGCGCCGCGCGTGCGCGGCGCCCCCTTATGCGGGCGGCTCGCGAGCCGCCCCGGGGAGGGACTGGGCGGGTACGGGCTGACGTTGGCGACGGACGATCTTGTGTTAGTCAGGGAATCACCGATTGAGACTGAGTCTCAATCTCAACGCGGCAAGAACCGCAATGAAATGCTTGGTGCAGACGGCCGCGGGATGGCTGAGGACGATGGCTCTGGTTTCGCACGCGGGCGGCCCCTACCTGTCACCTGTCACCTACCTTCCGGCGGCTGGAAGCCGCCGCTACCGTGGTTTCTTCCTTGGACCTTGGCCCTCGGACCTCGGCCCTGCCACGGCGGACAGGGCCGTCCGCCCCACGGGGAAAAGCGGGCGGGGACGGTGCCCCGCGCCTATCGGCTGGAAGCGAGCGCCCAGAACCTAGAACCCAGCACCTCAACCCTGTGCCGTCTAACCTGCTCCCTCATTCGCCGACGGCAGGGACGCCGCCGCTACGGTGCGCATTCGGGCGACCTATCGGTCGCCCCTACGATCCGCTGGAGCCGCCCCTACCAGTCCACGGTGAAGCTGAAGCTCATTCCGAGAATGTCGGCTTCCTCCGACCGCTCAGGCTTGGACGCTTCCGGCAGCGCGTTCACGCGGCGCAGCTGTGTGGCCAGCGTCTCGCCCTGGATGTACGCAGCGTGCGCCGTGATCGCCCCCGCCAGCTCGTTGGGCGCGGTGTACTTGACGCTGATGCGCTGGGCGTAGTCCAGCTCCAGCGCCTTGCGCTTCTGCTGGATGCGGCTCACCACTTCGCGCGCCAGGCCCTCCAGCTTGAGCGCGTCGTCCACGTGCGTGTCCAGCACCAGCAGCAGGTGGCCGTCGCGCTGGGCGACCGTCTCCGGCTTCTCGATGAGATGCACGTCGAAGCAGTCCTCGAGCACCTGCGCCTCGCCGCCATCGACTGGCACGCTGACCCAGTTTAGCTGGGCATTCTCCTCGCCGTTGTTCGAATCGGTGGCGGACACAGGGTTGTCGCGGTGCTCGTCTAGCTGAGCGGTCATCTCCCCTGGGTGGGCTTCGATCCAGCGCGCGATCAGCGGCGCCCGCTTGCCGTAGCGGGGGCCGAGCAGGCGGAAGTTCGCCTTGTACTGGTAGCTGACGAACTCCTCCTCGTTCTCGGCCCACTCGACGCCCTTCACGTTCAGCTCGTCGAGGATCGTGAGCAGGTGCGTGTCCACCGCCTCGCGCAGCCCGTCTTCGCGGGAGATGAGCGTTATCCTCCGCAGCGGCTGGCGCACGCGCAGGCGGCTCTCCTTGCGCGCGGCGTGGCCCAGGCTGACGATGCGCCGCACCTGGTCCATCGAGAACTCCAGCGCACTGTCGCTAAGCCCGGGATCGGCCTCCGGGTAGTCGCAGAGGTGCACGCTGAGGGGCGCGTCGTGGTAGAACGGCCGCGCCAACTTCTGGTACAGCTCCTCGGCGAGGAACGGCGTGAACGGCGCGAGCAGCCTGCTAAGCGTGGTCAACACGCGGTAGAGCGTCTGGTAGGCGGCCCACTTCGCGTCGTCCTTTTCGCCCTGCCAGAAGCGGCGGCGGCTGCGGCGCACGTACCAGTTGGAGAGCGCGTCGATGAAGCCCTCGATCGCCACCGCCGCCTCCGACGGCTCGAGGCGCTCCAGGTGCTCCGTCACCTTGCCCACCAGGCGGTTGAGCTTGAGCCCTACCCAGCGGTCGAGCTCGGTCATCCGCTCCCAGGGCAGGGCGGGCCCCGCCGGGTCGAAGCCGTCGATGCTGGCGTAGATCGTGAAGAAGCTGTAGACGTTCCAGAGCGGGATGATGAAGCGCTGCAGGCACTCCACCACGCTGCCCTCGCTGAAGCGCGCGCCACTGAACAGGCTGCCGCTGGAGTAGAAGTACCAGCGGAAGGCGTCGGCGCCGTGGTCCTTGATCACTTTCCAGGGGTCGACCACGTTGCCCACGCGCTTGCTCATCTTGCGGCCCTTCTCGTCGAGGATGTGGCCCACCACCAGGCAGCTCTTGTAGGACACAGTGTCCTTGACCATCCCCGAGATGGCGTGCAGCGTGTAGAACCAGCCGCGCGTCTGGTCCACCGCCTCGGAGATGAAGTCCGCCGGGAACTGGCCCGCCGAGGGGTCGCCGTCCACCAGCGCGGCGTTCTCGAAGGGGTAGTGGAGCTGCGCGAAGGGCATCGACCCGGCGTCGAACCAAGGGTCGATCACGTAGCGCTCGCGCACCATCGTCGCGCTGCACATCGGGCAAACGTAGTGGAACTCGTCGATGTACGGCCGGTGCGCATTGAACTGCGCCTGGTCGTAGACGTCGGTCACGTTCGCGAACTTCTCCGGGCAGCGCGCCTTCAGCTCCTCGAAGCTGCCCAGGCACTCCTCATAGCCGCAGACCGGGCAGGTCCAGATCGGCAGCGGCGTGCCCCAGAAGCGGTCGCGGCTGAGCGACCAGTCGACGATGTTGTTCAGCCAGTCGCCGAAGCGCCCTTCGCGGATGTGAGATGGCTGCCAGGTGATCTGCTTGTTCAGCTCGATCAGCCGCTCCTTCACCTCCGTCACCTTGATGAACCAGCTCTCCAGCGGGTAGCTGATCAGGGGCGCGTCCGTGCGGTAACAGTGCGGATAGTTGTGCTCGTACTTCTGGCTGCGGAACAGCAGCCCGCGGTGCTTGAGGTCGGTGATCACGTCCGGGTCGGCGTCCTTGAACCACTTGCCCGCGGCGAACTCCACGCTGGGCACGACGCAGCCGCCAGGGTCGATGGCGTTGGGCATCGGCAGCTTCTCGCTCAGCCCGATGCGGTAGTCGTCCTCGCCGAAGGCCGGCGCGATGTGCACGATGCCCGTGCCGTCGTCGAGCGTGACGTAAGGGTCGACGACCACGCGCCAGCCGGAGGTATCCGCCCCGTCGCGGCGGATGTCGGGCAGCTCGTAGCTGAACAGCGGCTCGTAGGTGATGCCCTCAAGCTCGCTGCCCTTGGCCCGCGCCACCACCACCTCCGTCTCCAGCCCGTTGGGCTTGAGCAGCGCCTCGGCCAGCACGAGATACTCGCGGCGGTCGAGCTGCTGGTTGTGGAACTCCACCACGGCATAGTCGTAGTCGGGGTGCACGCACAGCGCGACGTTGCTGAGCAGCGTCCAGGGCGTGGTGGTCCACAGCAGGAGATACGTGTTCTGGTTGGCGGTGTGCTCGCCGATGCGCGTGCCTTTGGGCACGCGGCAGCGCACCCAGACCGAGGGGTCCTTCACCATCTGCCAGTTCTGCGCCACCTCGTGGCTGGAGAGCCCGGTGCCGACGAGCGTGCTGTACCACTGGATCTTGTAGCCGCGGTAGATCAGAGCCTTGTCCCAGATCTGCTTGAGCAGCCACCACACCGTCTCGATGTACTGGTTGGTGAAGGTGAAGTACGGGTTGTCGTAGTCCAGCCAGAAGGCGATGCGGTTGGAGAGCCGCACCCACTCCTGCTCATAGCGGCGCACGCTCTCCGCGCAGCGGCGGTTGAACTTCTCCAGCCCGTAGGCGATGATCGCCTGCGGCCCGCGCGCCTGCATCTCGCCGCTCTCGTGCAGCTCCTCCTCCACGGCCAGCTCCACCGGCAGGCCATGCGTGTCCCAGCCGGCCTGGCGCCGCACGAAGTAGCCCTGCATCGTCTTGAAGCGAGGCAGGCAGTCCTTGATCACGCGCGTCAGCACGTGCCCGGGATGGGGCAGGGCGTTGGCCGTGGGCGGGCCCTCGTAGAACACCCAGTTGCCCCGCGGGCTGGGCTTCTCCAGCGACCGCCGGAACACGTCCTCCGCCTCCCAGAACGCCAGGATGCGCTGTTCCATCGCCGGGAAGTCGTAGCTGGTGTCGACCTTCTCTAGCCTCGCGGGCATCCGCGCCGCCATTGCTCGCTCCTTCGGGCCGCAGCTATGCAGCCCCACAAACTGACTCACGCGCCGCTGAGGGGGCATACAAAAAGCCCCCCGGTTTTCACGGGGGGCTTTGGTCTTGCGCTACTAAGGCTGCAGCACCTCAGCCCCCGCGGGGGCTAATGATGGCGATACCGCAGCACTTGTGCATGCCGAACCTCATGCGCGACTCATTTTACCACGTGCCGGGCAGATACCCGCCCTCCCTGGTAGCGCCGGCATCCTGCCGGCTGGGTCCCTGCCTTGGGTAGCGGCGGCATCCTTGCCGCCGTCGTCCTGGATAACTGCCGCCGTGGGCGGCTGGTAGCCGCCCCTACCCAACACCCAGAACCTGTTCCCTGTCACCTGTAACCTGTAACCTGTCCCCTCGGCCCTTGGCCCTGATTCAATGCGGCGTGCTAAGATCGGGGCGATGGCGGGGCCGGCGCGAGTCGCCTGGTTCATCCTGGCGGAGCTTCTCGCCTTGGTCCCGTTCATCCCCGTCCAGGCCGCCTCCCCCCGCGACGCCGTGAAGCTGATGCCCGAGCTCACGCACAGCAGCGAATTCCAGTTCCTCGATAGCGAAGGCCAGAACAAGTACTTCGACACCTGGGACGTGGACTGGAGCCCGCCGCCGCTTCAGTTCAGCAACTCCACCAGCGCCTTCACGACGATGCACTACCAGGTGAAGCTGTCCGACATGCTCAACCGCACGGGCGGCACCTCCAGCGGCGGCCGCCTGGACTATCTCCACTTCAGCCTCGGCGCCGACGCGCAGCATTCGCTTAGTGCGCTTTACACCCTCGATCAGACAGACACCTACAGCCCCGGCGCGCCCCCCGGGCCCTCGACGACCTGGGTGAGCACGCGTGACGACAACGCCTACGTGACCTGGACGCCCCTGGGCCCGACTCCCCAAGTAAAGGTCCACTACTCGCGCCACGGAACCTTCAGCCCACCCGATACGCGGAGTGAGACGGAGACCTTCGGCGCCTACGCGGACTACACGCCGCTGACGGGCGCCTTTGGCCAGCACTATGCCGTCACTACCGAGACCTCCCGCTCGCTCAACTATAGCGGAGGCGCGCCGACCAACACCGATAGGCTGGAGATGGACGGCTACCGCGACATCCCGATGGGGGCGCTGGGCCATCTGCTGCTCGGCTATCGATACGACGAGACGGCCTCGGACTACCAGCAAAGTCTTAACACGGTGCGCTCCTACGACGGTAGCCTCGGTTGGTCCGGCGTCGTGAGCAACATGCCGCTCTCCTACTACTTCGGCTACGTCAACCACGGCGACACTTCCGGGGCAGGCAACACCTGGCAGGTGCGTGACCTGGAGCTTACCTTCGCGCCGCCCGTACCGGCGGGCAAGAGCGCCTCGATGAAGCTGACGGACTTGGTGACCCAGACCTCCAGCAATCCTGGGCTTTTGCCTGCCACGAGCTCCACCGACGAGCAGACGGCAGCGTGGAGCTTCCAGGCCAACCCGCGCGTCGGCGGCTGGCTGACGTACGACGCGAGAAGCACGACGGACATGGTGGCGCATCTGCGCAGCGACGACAACCAGCAGATGGCGGGAAGCCTGTGGTACCAGATTCCCGGGAATCGCGGGTCGTACGCCATCAACATGAGCCAGACCTTCACTCGCAGCCCCATCCAGGGTTTAGCCTCCGTCGACTCCGCCTCGCTGACCACCCTTTTCAACCTGGGCCGGCGTGCTGACTTAAGCCTAGTGCTCAACCAGTATTCCGCCGACAACCGCGACAGCCCGCTAGCCGTGGCGACGACTAACAGCACCTTCATTTCGCGGGTCAACTACAACCTGCGGCCGGGCCTGGGCCGCTGGGACCAGGGCCTGACCCTCAACGCGATGTGGGAGCAGCGCAACAACCGCGCCTCGCAGGGCAGCTCCGCCGCGATCTCCGAGGGGTCGACGCAGACGTACAACGTCACGCTCAACTACGTGACGCCCGCCAACTGGCAGTACACCCTCGTGCTGCAGGCCAAGGACATCTCAGACACCACCGGCGGCATTGCGAGCTACTCCACCAACAACGACATCTGGGTTACGATAAGGTACGCGTTCTGATGCGCACAGTACTCACAACCTTGGCTTGCTGCATTCTCGCCTCGTGTATGGGCGCGGGGGGGGTGCCCACCGGCATCGCAGGCGTGCGCACGGTGATCACGCACGACCTTACGCTGCTCGCCGCGGCGGTGAACCGCGAGGATCCCTACACCGCCGCCCAGCCCGTCAGCGACAGCTTTGTCATGGGAGCCAACGTCGGGACGCGCTACCTCGACGCGGGCTGGACGGGAGTCGGCGCCGGCGCCTTCCGCGCCTACCTCACCGGCGTGTTCAGTGTGCACGCCAACGTCGACCTGACGCTCACGCTGGGTGATGTGCAGCTCGACGGCGACGTGGCCACCGCGACCGTCAGCGTGGACTTCACCTCGGTGCGCATCGACCGCACACCGCCGGAGAGCTTCGCCACCGGCGCCAGCGACGACTATTTCGTGTTCAAGCGCGAGCCTGGCGCGTGGCGGCTGATCCGCTGGGACGTCGTCCCTCCCCCGCCGCCGCACGATGAAGGCGGCGGCACCTCGTAGGCGCCGGTGAAAACCGGCGCAGTTGCCAGTTGCCAGTTGTCAGTTGCCGGTAGGCGCCACGCCCCGTGGCGCCGGTCATCCGACACCGCGCGAACGGGGCGTCCGCGCTACCCCTTCTAGGCCTCGGTGGGACAGGCGGCTCGCCTGTCATCTTTGTGGACACAGCCGGGCCGGCTGTGCCACTGGGATGAGGGCCGCATGTCTGCGGCCCCTACGGATTGCGGGCCGCACCACTCCGGCCCTACTCCTCGAAGAGCGCCGCGGCCTGAGGACCGGCCGGTGCGGGCAGCCCGAGGTACTCATAGGCGCGCCCCGTCGCCACCCGCCCCCGCGGGGTGCGCATCAGCAGCCCCAGCTTGAGCAGGTACGGCTCATGCACCTCGGAGAGCACGTCGCGCTCCTCGTGGAACACCGCCGAGAGCGTGTCCAGGCCCACCGGCCCGCCGCCGAAGCGGCTGATAATCGCTTCCAGGATCGCGCGGTCCATGCGGTCCAGCCCCAGCTCGCCGATGCCCAGGCTGGCCAGGCTCTCGATGCACAGCGCCTGCGTGATGCGCGCTTCGTGCGCCACCTGGGCGAAGTCGCGCATCCGCCGCAGCAGGCGCAGCGCGATGCGCGGGGTGCCGCGGGAGTGCGCCGCGAGGTGCAGCATCGCCTCCTCGCTTACACCTACGCCCAGCACGCCGGCGGCGCGCGCGATGATCGCCGCCAGGTCGCCAGGCTCGTAGAACTCCAGGTGGAACAGGGCGCCGAAGCGGTCGCGCAGCGGCGCGGAGAGCAGCCCGGTGCGCGTCGTGGCGCCGATCAGCGTGAACTGCTGCAGCGGCAGGGTGATCGTGCGCGCTCCCGGGCCGACCCCGGTGACGATGTCCACCTTGAAGTCCTCCAGCGCGCCGTAGAGCGTCTCCTCGACGTTGCGCGGCAGGCGGTGCGCCTCGTCCAGGAAGAACACGCGCCCCCGCGGCAGGCTTGAGAGGATCGCCACGATGTCGCCCGGCCGCTCCATCAGCGGCCCGCAGCTGGACGTAATCCCCATGTCCATCTCGCGGGCGATGAGATGCGCCAGCGTGGTCTTGCCCAGCCCCGGCGGGCCGGAGAAGAGCAGGTGCTCCAGCGCGTCGCCGCGCTCCTTGGCGGCGGCGATCATCACCTTGAGGTTGCGGACGACTTCAGCTTGCCCTATGAAGTCGCTGAAGGAGGTGGGCCGCACCGCCGCCAGCTCGCTGTCCTCACGCCGCTTCGCGGCACGCACCACCGCCGCGTCGGGGGAGGCCTCCGCCATTACCGCTCCGGCCGCGCTCCCTCTTTGATCCGGGAGGGCGGGCGTCCCTGCCCGCCATCCTCCGCGGCCAGGGACGGCCGCGCTCCCCCTTCGATTCGGGGCGAGCTATCGCTCGCCCCTACGGGGACCACATCCTCCGCTGCCTCAGCGCCCGCCTCATCCTCGGCCCCCTCCTCCCAGCGGTGCAGGCCGTCGACGGCGCGGTCGATCAGCAGCACGCCGTTGAGGTGGTCCAGCTCGTGCTGCAGCACGCGCGCGAAGTGCCCGTCGAAGCGCTCCTCATGGTGCCTGAGATCGAGGTCCTGGTAGCGCATGACGATCCACGTCGCCCGCTCGACGTCGCCGTAGAGCTCGGGGAAGCTCAGGCACCCCTCCCCCCGCACTACCATCTCCCGCGAGGCACGCGCGATCTGCGGGTTGACGAACCCGCGCGTCTGCTGCGCCTGCGAGTCGTGGGCGATGAAGAAGCGCACGCTGAGCCCCACCTGCGGCGCCGCCAGGCCCACGCCGTGGTTCTGCTCCATCGCCTCGGCCATGTCGCAGTAGAGCGCGTGCAAGTCCAGCCCCTCGCGGCGCGTGATGCGCCTTGCCGGGCGGCTGAGCACGCTGGCAGGATAGGTGAGGATCTCCATCGGCACCCCGCGCATTATAACCCGGCCCCTGGGCTATTATCCTAAGCATGCCGCCCCGCCTGCTGCTCATCGACGCCACCGGCCTGCTCTTCCGCGCCTACTTCAGCCTCCCGCCGTTCACCGCCCCGGACGGCACGCCGGTGGGCGCGGTCTATGGCCTGGTGCGCATGCTGCTCAAGCTGTTCCGCGACGTGCCCGCCACCGAGAGCGCGGTGGTCTTCGACGCCGGCGCGCGCACCTTCCGCAACGACACGTACCCAGCCTACAAGGCGCACCGCCCCCCGCCGCCGGATGACCTTAAGCCGCAGTTCGGCCTGGCCATCGCCGCCGCCCAGGCCACCGCCGCGCCGGTGTTCTGCCAGGCGGGCTTCGAAGGCGACGACATCATCGCCACCCTCGCCGCCCAGGCCGCCGCAGTGGGCCACACTGCGACGATACTCACCAGCGACCGCGACATCCTGCAGCTCCTCTCGCCGACCGTCACCGTGATCATCCCCAAGAAGAACGACTTCACCACCTACACGCCCGAGAGCTTCGAGGCCGAGTACGGCTTCGGGGTGGAGCGCTTCACGGACTTCAAGGCGCTGATGGGCGACCCCAGCGACAACATCCCCGGGGTGGCCGGCATCGGCGAGAAGACCGCGGCGCACCTCGTCAGCGCGTACGGCAGGCTTGAGCAGCTCTACGCCAACCTCGACCTGGTCAAGCCCGAGGGCGTGCGGCTGAAGCTCAAGGCGGGCCGCGAGCAGGCGTTCCTCTTCCGCGAGCTGGTGACTCTCAGGCTGGACGCGCCGGTCGCCTACGACTTCAGCGCGCGGCGCCTGCCGGACTTCGGGAGCGCGCGCCTGCAGGAGATGCTCGCGCACTACGGCTTCAGCCGCCTGCGCGACGACGCAGCAAGCCTGGGCGACCTGGAGCAGCGGGAACCTGGTGGCGCAGGCGGCTCGCCTGCGGTCCTTGCGTAGGTGCCGCACTTGTGCCGCCCGCCTGCAGTCCTTGCGTCGGGGCGACCGATAGGTCGCCCGGATCCCAGAGTGACACCGCCGGCAGGGACGCCGCCACTAGGGGTGCAATGGCCGACACAGCGGTCCGCCGCACGGGTTGGGCGGGCGGGAACGGGGCGTTGGGATGGGCCCCGTGAAGGCCCGCGTGTACAGTCGTGGGTTGGTTATTTCACGCTGAGACTGAGACTCACTCTCAATGCCTTGTGAACAACAACTGGAAAGCGTGTGCTCTTGACAGCGCCAGGCTGGCGAGTTGGTGGGTGAAATGGGGGCGGGGAGGGTGGCCCGGCTGCATATTCACCGTAGGGGCGACCGATAGGTCGCCCGTACTGCCAGGTAGGCGGCACTTTAGTGCCGCGTTCAGGGCGCGGGGCTGAAGCCCCGGCTACCGGGCGGACACAGCGGTCCGCGCGACTGAATCGGGGGCGGACACGGCGGTCCGCCCCTTCAACCGATGCGGGCGAAGCATGGCTTCGCCCCTACGATGCGGGGCGTGCCGCGACGTCTGGGCGGCTGGGGGACGCCGCCCCTACCAGTTACCTCTTCCTGTCACCTGTCCCGGCCACCGACGGAAGGCGGACAGAGCCGTCCGCCCTACCCAATGCCGGGCGGGCGCGGGGACCCGCACCTACGCCGCGTTGAACGTCAGGCCCCCCCCGCCGGGCGTGGCGTCCACGACGACCTTCGCGCCGCGGGTGTACTCCCCGGCGATGACCTTCTGTGCCAGCGGGTTGACCACCTCGCGCATGATCGCCCGCCGCATCGGCCGCGCGCCGAACCCTACGTTGTAGCCGATGCGCGCCAGGTAGTCGTACGCACTGTCCGTCACGCTGAGCGCGATGCCCTGCTCCCTCAGGCGGGCGGCGGGCGCGCGCATCTGCAGCACCGCGATCTGCTTCACCTGCGCGTGCGTCAGCGTGTGGAACACGACGATCTCGTCCACGCGGTTGAGGAACTCCGGCTGGAAGTGCTCCTTCAGCCGCCCTGTCACCAGCGCGCTCAGCTCGCCCCAGCGCTGCTCAAGCTCCGCCTCGCCCCGCCCGTCGGTGAACGCCGCGATCTCATGCGCCGCGATGTTGCTCGTCATCACGACGAGCGTGTTGCTGAAGTCCACGGTCACGCCCTTGCTGTCGGTGAGTCGCCCGTCGTCGAGGAGCTGCAGCAGCACGTTGAGCACGTCGGGATGCGCCTTCTCCAGCTCGTCGAGCAGCACGATGCTGTAGGGCTTGCGGCGCACGGCCTCGGTGAGCTGGCCGCCCTCCTCGTAGCCGACGTACCCCGGCGGGCTGCCGATGAGGCGCGTCACGCTGAACTTCTCGGTGTACTCGCCCATGTCGATGCGCACGACACTCTCGCGGCTGGCGAAGAGGAACTCCGCCAGCACCTTGACCATCTCGGTCTTGCCCACGCCGGTGGGGCCGCAGAAGAGGAAGCTGCCGATAGGCCGCCCCGGCTCGGAGAGCCCTGCCTTGTTGCGGCGGATCGTCTCGGCCACCGCCTTGACCGCCGGCTCCTGCCCCACGAGCTGCTCGTGCAGCACGCGCTCCAGGTCGAGATAGCGCTTGGCCTCGTCCACGCCCAGCTTCTCGACGGGCACGCCGCTCCAGCGGCTGACCACCGCCGCCACACTGTCCACGCCCACGACCGCGCGCCGCTCCTGCTCCCCCACCCGCGCGCGCTCGGCGCTGAGCTGCGCACTGAGCTGGGCCGCGTGCTGCTTGCAGCGAGCGCTGCGCTCGTAGTCCTGGGCCACGAAGCTCTCCTGCTCGTCCTGCACTGCGCGCTTCAGCTCGTCCTCGAGGCGCGTGAGCTCCCCCGCCTCGCCCATGTTCTGAATGCGCACGCGGCTCGCCGCCTCGTCGATCACGTCGATCGCCTTGTCCGGCAGGAAGCGCCCGCTGATGTAGCGCACCGAGAGGTCCACCGCACTGTCCAGCGCCTCGTCGCTGATGGCGATGCCGTGGTGCTCCTCGTACTTGCTGCGCAGCCCGCGCAGGATCTGCTTCGCCGCCTCGGGCGTGGGCTCGTCGACGATGATCGGCTGGAAGCGCCGCTCCAGCGCCGCGTCCTTCTCGATGTGCTTGCGGTACTCCTTGATCGTCGTGGCGCCGATGCACTGCAGCTCGCCGCGGGCCAGCGCCGGCTTGAGCAGGTTGCTGGCGTCCACCGCGCCCTCCGCCGCGCCCGCGCCGATCACCGTGTGCAGCTCGTCGATGAACAATATGATGGAGCGCCGCGAGGCCTTCACCTCGTCCAGCACGGCCTTCATCCGCTCCTCGAACTCGCCGCGGAACTTGGTGCCCGCGACGAGCGAGCCCATGTCGAGCGCCAGCACGCGCTTGCCGCGCATCACCTCCGGCACCTTGCCCTCGGCGATCTTCAGCGCCAGGCCCTCGGCGATAGCCGTCTTGCCCACCCCCGGCTCGCCGATCAGCACCGGGTTGTTCTTGCTGCGGCGGCTGAGGATCTGCACCGCCCGCTCGATCTCCATCTCGCGCCCGATGATGGGGTCGATGCGGCCCTGGCGCGCGCGCTCGGTCAAGTCCACACTGAAGCGCTCCAGCGCCTGGTACTTCTCCTCGCCGCTCTCGGAGTCCAGCGACTGCGCGCCGCGCAGGTCCTTCAGCGCCGCGTACACCTTGTCGCGGTCCAACCCCAGCCGCGAAAGCACGGCGTATCCGCGACCGCGGCGCAGGCTGAGCAGGGCAAGCAGGACGTGCTCGGTGCCGACGAACTTGTCGCCCATCTGCCCCATTTCGTCCTCAGCCTGGGTGAGCACCGCCGCCGAGTCCGGCGTGAGGTAGGCCTGCACGGTGTCGCCGTGCCCTGCGGCGTCGTCGAGCTGCTGGCCGCGCTCCACCGCCTCGCGGATTGCCGCCAGCGCCCGTGGCGCATCGATGCCGGCGTGCTCGAAGACGCGCGGCAGCAGGCTGCCCTCCACGAACGCCAGTCCGTAGAGCAGATGCTCGGTGTCGAGCTGCGTCTGGTGCAGGCGGGTGAGCGCATCCTGCGCCGTCTCCAGCGCCTCGCGCGCCTTCTGCGTGAACCGCTCAAGCTTGATCATGCAGCATCACCCGGCATGCTCCCGCCCCGCCACGATGATGATACCTCTGCTGTGTGGAAGTGGCGCAGGCAGCTCGCCTGCGATTCCTCCGTAGCGGCGACCGATAGGTCGCCGAATTGCAGCGTAGAAGGCGGCGCTCCCAGGCGGGCGGACACGGTGGTCCGCCCCTATCAGCCCCTCGCCCCCTGGCCCTCGGACCTGGGCCCTCGCCTCAGGTCCGCGGCCGGCGCACGACCCACTGGTTCACCACGAGCAGCACCCCCGCGATCAGCGCGGGCAGCGCCAGCGTGGGCACCGTGAAGCCAGCCCAGCGCGAGAAGTGCGTCACGAGGAGGTAGCCCCCCGCCAGCCCGAGCGCGATGAGCAGGATGCCGCCCGCGCCCTCGAAGAACCAGGCGATGAGCGCCGCGACGAGGATGATGGCGGCCATCGCGAAGTGGCCGTACATCGCTCCCACTCCGTATCTCCCGATCTCGTCGATCCCCGAGCCGATGTTGAAGTACAGCCAGAACAGGGCCCAGAGCACGAGAATCGCCCGCGCGATCCAGCGCAGGAGCACGGGCTTCGCCACCCGCGTCGGCTTTGTGTCAACCATGACTCACCTCCAACGGCGAGTGGCGATTATCGCACGGTGCCCGCGAATGGCCGTGGGCGGGCGCGGGGACCCGGCCCCTACACAGGCGAGCCGCCTGTGCCACCACGCGCGGCACTGAAGTGCCGCCGAACCAAAGGTCGCCCGGCAGTGACGCCGGGCGCTACGGGCTCTTCTGCCTACTGCATACTGCCTTCTGCCTTCGGCTTGCTGTCCGCGGCTTTCTCGCCCGCGCCAAGCCAGCGCATCGGGGACGCCGCCAGGCCATCGGCCGAGCCGCCGCCGCCCGCCACGAGGATGTCCGGCACGACCTTCACGTTGTGCTCCGCCAGCGCGGCGGCGACGTTGATCAGCGCGGTCGGGGTCTGGCCGAGTGCCGCCACCTGCGCCTCGAAGCCCTTGGCGCGCCCCATGCCGATGGCCTCGACCCTTTTGCCGTCGGCGATGCCGGTCTCGCGGATCATCGCCGCCTCGATGCCCACCTTGGCCATGCCCGTCTCGTGGATGTACGCCGCCTCGCCCCCGGCCTTGGCCCTGATCGCGTTGGCGTTGTTGGTCTCGATGTCGACGTTCACCCGCGCCTGCGCCAGCTTGGACTGCATGTCCGCCGTGCCGCGCGCCTGCTCGGTGGCGATGCGCTGCTCCTGCGCGTCGCGCTGCATCTTATAGGTGGCGATCTCCTGGTTGGCGATCTCGCGCTGCGTCAGCACGTGCACCAGGTCCTCCGGCAGGATGACGTCCTGGATGTACACGCCCTTCGTCTCCACGTGGTAATCAGCGAGCTGCGTGCTGATGTGCTCGAACGCCTCAAGCTGCACGCTTTGGCGCGTCTCGATGAAGGTGATCGCCGGCATGGCCTGCAGCTTGTTGCGGAAGTGGTTGCCGACCGCCGCCTGTAGCACCTCGCTCACCAGATTCGCCATCGTGCCCACCATGCTGATCACGCGCGGGGCCTTGGTGTCCGGCACGTGGATCTGCACCTGCAGGTCGAACCTGAAGATGAAGCCCTCGCGGCTCTTGGCCACGATCTGCTGCAGGCGCTGGTCCAGGTTGTGGGCGTGGCTGACGGCGTCGGCCCAGTTCAGCGTGAGGATCGCCGTCGGCACCACCTCCGCCTGGTAGCAGCGCGGGTTGATCGGATACTTCCCCGTGCGCAGCGGCTCCTGCCAGATGCCGCGGTGGCCCGGGCGCACCAGGCTGCCGTACTTGAACTCCGCGCCGGAGGTGTCGCGCGTGACCAAGCCGACGTAGGCCTTGATCACCGCGACCTCGCCCTGCTGCACGACGAGCATCGGCACGATCTCCACTGAGACGAGGAACGGGTTCAGCGCGTAGGCGCCATAGAGCACCGGGTCGTGCTGCAACCCAATCTTGCCGCCGTTGTCGAGGAACGCCTGGTAGTCCTGGTAGTTGTTGTGCAGGTTGTTCTTCGTGCCGAGCAGCGCGTCGATCAGCTCCGCATCGCCCACGTCCGCGTGCTCCATCCGCTCCGCGTCGCTGAAGCCCCCCAGCCGTCCGGCGATGTCGCCCGAGGGCAGCGGGTCGCCCTCAAACGTCGTCACGATGCCGATCGTGTCCATCACCCGGGCGCCCTCGTCCGTGGCGTGCGGCTGGATGCGCGTCAGCTCCAGCTGGGCGGGCCTGAGCCCGAAGGCCTCGGGCATGAGCGTGCGCTGGCCGCGTACGTGCTCGAACTGGCCGGAGATCGGGATGCCGTAAACCATGCGCCTGGTGATCACCAGAAACGCAATCGGATGGATCGGCACCAGCGTGCCCGGCGGCAGCACGGGGCGCTGCACGCCCTTCTGCCCGCCCTGCCACTGCCGGGCCGGGACGGTGCCCGGCCCCTATCTCCGTCGCCTGCACACGGGCCGCACAAGTGCGGCCCCTACACCCTTCTGCCTTCTGCCTACTGGCAACTGGCAACCGGCAACTGCTTCTCAGTTGTACACGCGGATGAGGCTTTTTAAGCGCCCCAGGACTTTCAGCTCGTTGAAGTACATGTCCGGGTAGAGCGGGTTGGCCGCCTTGAGCACCACGCGCCCGCCCTGCACGAAGTAGAACTTCACCGTCGCCTCGTCCTCCACCAGCGCCGCCACGATGTCGCCTGTGTTGGCCGTGTTCTGCTCGCGGAAGATGGCGATGTCGCCCTCGCGGATGCCGGCGTTCATCATGCTGTCGCCCTGGATGCGCAGGGCGAACAGCCGCGCCGAGTCGTCGAGCATGCCCTCCATCGGCCAGCTCACGTAGTCCTCGACGTTCTGCTCGGCGTAGGCCAGGGCGCCGGCGGCGATGCGCCCCAGGATCGGGATGCGCCGCGGCTCGAGGATGCGCAGCACCTGCTTGCCGCGGTCGGCGAGCATCATGCTGCGGCTGCGGTGCCGCGCGCGCTCGATGAGCCCCTTCTTCTCCAGCGCTACGATGTGGTCGTAGGCGCCCTTCACGCTGCACTCGAAGGCGCTCGCCACGTCGCGGATCGCCGGGGCATAGCCGTGCTCTTCCATGTAGTCGTTGATGAACTGCAACACCAGCCGCTGCTTCTCGGTTACTCTCTTCGCCATAACATAATTCTACTTAACGCGCGTGTGTTGTCAAGTAGGCGCCGCAGAATCGGCGCGAGCAGGGCTCCGGGACGCGTTACCGCCTGGCGCGCGAGGCGTCTCCTCTTACGTGTTAGCATCCGACGCAGCGCACATACCTGAGCATCTCACTCAGCTCGGAGGCGGCTATGGATGCGGATAGACAGGACGGAGCGAAGAGGGCGGCAGGAAGACACACCAAGCGCCTGCCTTTGTGGTTGGTCATGCTGCTCGCGCTCGCAGGGCTGGCGATCGTCGTCGGCGCGTTGTGGTACCGGCAGTACGACATGCGAGGGTGGGCGGTGTACCGCGGATTCCAGCTTCAGGTGGCGGTGGAGAAGTGGGACGCCGACGCGGAGTTCGTCGTGCCCGCAACCCTGGATGAGGTGATTCAGCAAGGGTATCTGGCCTCAATGCCGATCAACCCCTACACCGGCCAACCTATGCGCTGCATTGCCTGGGGAGATCCACCGACTCGAGGCGACGTGACCTACCTTCGGGTCTACACCACGAAATCGACGCCAACTGACGAATGGTACGCCATCATCGTCTACGGCCCCAAGGGCTAGAGAGGATTGGACGTCGACGGGGACGGCAAGAAGGACCCAGTGCTAGCCTGCCTCGAGCCCAGCCCAAGCCTCCGGATGTTGGACACTAACGGCGACGGGATTCCGGACACAAAGGGCTGACTTCCCGGGCCGCCAGTTGGCGCCGTGCTCAAGGCGTACCGGGGGCAGCCGCTGGAGGGCTGGACGACGGTGCCGCCAGCCAACCGCGTCATTCCTACCGCCGGCGGCAGCGGCAGCTAGGTCCACGCTGGGCGGGCGCGGGGGCCCGCCCCTACTGAAGGCGCGGGCGCGGACGGTGCCGCGCCCCTATCACTGAGACTAGAGCGCTATTGCCGGGCTAGGCCGGCGGTGGCAATGGGACGAGCGTCTCCGTCGTGATATCCACCCAATCCGGCCCCGTGCCGCCCGGCGCTGCATTGGCCGGACTGCCCGTGCCGATGGCGAAGGGGAAGTTCTGCACCGTCTGCTCGGGCTTGCCTTCGTGCAAGACGACCGTGACCTTGCCGGTCACCGGTCCGCCGCCGTGGTCCTGGTAGTAGTGGACGCGGATCACGTATGGCCCGGGCAGGACCGTGTCGCCTTCCAGGGTGGACACCGAGGTGTGCTCCGGTCCGTAGCCTTCAACGTTGTCGAAGTCCAGCTCCATCCCGTTGCTGGTGATGTGGTTCCTATACCAGGATGTCTCGCCGCCGGGCTCCGTAACGTACAGGTCCACGTCGGTTTGGTCCTGGTCCCAGGTCAGGGTGGCCAGCATGTCGGCGTCTTGCTTGTTGCCCTTCACGTTGCGGATCAGCGTCGCGCAGTTCTGGTACCAGTTGGATTGCTGCGACAGGTTCACGCCCGCCAGCAGGATCAGCGTGTTGTCGCCGTTGTTGATCGGGATCGTCGAGTTGAACGCGCCGCCGCTCACGGGCACGGTCTGCGGCAGGCCCTTGACGTAGCAGAGCAGCGTGGCGAGCGAGTTGAGGCTGCCCGAGAGCGCTCCAGTGAGCTGCGCGTCGCGCGCGTCGATCTCCTGGTCGGGCGTGGGGCTCGTCAGGCTGATGTCGCTGGACCCGGTGAAGCCACCTTCGGCTTCGGTGGTCAGGGCGGCGAAGTCCTCCGTCCGCCCCAGCGAGGGCTCGGCGACGAAGCCGAACTGCGTGAACCCGGGCGCCGCGAAGCCGCCGGCGTAGCTGCCGAAGCCCCCGGCGAAGGTCCAGGGCAGGTGCTGCACCACCGAGTTGAAGTTGACGTCATAGAAGGTGAAGCCCGTGGCGTCCCAGCCGTAGACGACGCTGGCATGGCCGCCCGGAGCGCCTGTCAGCACCAGGACCAGCGGCTCGTTGAAGTTCGCCAAGAAGTACTTCATCAGCTTGCCGGTGATGGTGCCTCCCAGGGACTGCTCGTAGTTGTGGAACTGGAGCGCCCAGGACTGGCTCTGCGCCAGATGAGCGCGCGTGGCGGTCAGGTGCGCGATGCTGGTAGGCGCGCCGCCGACGGTGCTGTAGTGGCCGAAGAGGTTGCCGGCGTGGCTGGTGTAGAACCAGCAGGCGTAGGCGCTCATCCCCAGGCAGTTGCCGCCCGGCGAGAAGTAGCTGCCGAAGTTGTTGATGTCCCAGCCGTTAGCCGTGGGGGCGAAGCCGTCGGTATAGGAAGTGGCGAAGGTGCTGAACACAGCCGCCGCGATGTAGCCCAGCGAGATGATTGAGAAGTCGCGGCTGTCGATGGTCAGGGTGTTGTGCACCGGGTCCTGGCTCAGAATCGTCATCGGCTCGTAGTGCGTGCCGTCGTAATGCAGGGCGACGACCCCGCCGTCCTCATCACTGCCCATGCCCGTGTCGTCGTAGGGCAGGGTGAGGATCACCGGCGCGTTAAGGTACTCCGGGTGGTCCAGCGAGATGTCGTGCGCCTCTCCCACGGGAGTGAAGTCGCTGGGGAAGCCCGCCGGGGGGGAGACGAGGCTGTGCGTGAACTTGACGTCGCCAACGGTCGAGTCCGGCGGGAGGCTGAACACGATGTCGTCGAGCTGCACCTCGCCGCCGGCGGGCGTCAGCGTGTCGCCCAGGGGCGCGGTGTGATTCGAGGGCGTGCCGTCGTCCGTCCCATCGGTGGGCCGCACCCAGTAGTACCTACCAGGCGGGTTGCTGGTCAGCGTAAAGCTGAACTGCTTGCGTCCCGCGCCGGTCCCGGTGCTCAGCGCGGGAGTATCCACCAGCGCGGCCCCGCTCCCGTTGGGCCCGTCGTTGGCCTGCGGCACGTCATTGACGTTGGTGCTGGAGTAGATGTTGTAGCCCGACACCTGCCGGCCGAAGTTGACGCCGAGGGGCGTCACGTCGGCGAGGTTGATCTGGCCGTTCGAGTCGCCGTCAATCACCGACTGGACACTGTCGGACGCGAAGCTGCCGCTCTCGCCGAAGTGCACGGCGAGGGGCGTCAGGTCCCCCAGGTTCACTTCGCCGTTCTGGTCGTAGTCGCCGGTGGCGTAGTAAGCCCAGTTCAACTTGCCCTGCGCCCCATCGAGCGTCAGGTGCGTTGCCGAGGCGTTATTCGCGGGCGGGCCGCTGACGGTCTTGCCGCCCTGGGCACTGAGCACCCGCTTTAGTTCATCCTTGAGTTGGGCGAAGACCTGGGGATCCACGCCCGCCGGGGTCGGCAGCAGGTCGATCTGGCGGCTGACGCCAGCGGGGAGGCTCGTGCCCGCGGGGGGGCTGCCAAGCTGCGGCGAGCCGCCGCACCCTGCAACGAGCAGTGTTAGAACCAGGCCAGTAAGTAACCACTGCCCAGCACGATATACGTTTGCGCTCACAGCTATGCTCCTAGGGCCGGATTATCGAGAAAATGAGTAGGTTTAACATATCATAGCGCAAGGGAGAATAATTTACAACGCTACCAGGCAGGGTTCCGCCGCCGCCGAGCAGTAGTCAGTAGGCAGTTGCCAGTAGGCAGTAAGCGGTGGGAGGCACTTCAGTGCCACGTTCGCGGCGCGCGTAGGGGCCGGTGACAACCGGCCCTGTCCACGCGAAGGAATCCGGGCCGCATGTCTGCGGCCTCTACGGATTGCGGGCCGCCAAGTGCCGCCCCGTTTAGCCGCTATGGCACGAGGGTGATCCCCGGCGCATCCACGTTGTCGTCGTGCGCCCAGAAGTACTCGGTGGACGTTTCGTCGCTGTAGTACGTGCGCTTCGGCATGTCCCCGCGATCGATGCCGAGGTGTACATCGCTGTGCACCTCCATCTCGAAGTTGAACAGCGCGCCGCTCGCATCCGAGGGGATTTCGGTGCCATTGAGGGGCGTGACGTTGAAATCACAGCCAGCGCGCCCGCCGCCGAGGTCCTCAAACGACATCATCCAGTCCGGCGGGAGCAAGAACCCGTCGGCGGGGTCGACGTCAACCCACACGCCATCTGCATCGCCGCTGGCGCCACCCGGCGTACCAACGTTAAACGAGTTGCTCACGTACAGCGTGCCGAGCTCGGCGGTGATGCGCACACCGTTCATGTACAGGAAGGGGTTCGCCGTCTTGTAGCAGTAGACGGTGACGCGCACGTGATCGCCGTCGTGGGCGGTGGTCGCCGCGGGCCAGGCGAAGATGGTGTCCGGCTGCGGCGTGTACACGTAGAAGTTGAGCGGTCCGGGCGCGGAGGGTTGGCCCAGGTACTCCGAGCCCACGAGCAACCAGCCGCTGTAGGTCGGGTCGAGGGTAAGCACGCCGCCTACCAGCGTACCCGCGGCGGCCGGCAGCAGGTTGTAGGTCGTGTTGGGATCGCTGGTGACGTCGCCGAGCGTGATGTGGGTGACGGTGAACTTCTGCGGCTCGATGTTCACCACCCAGTACCAGTCATCTATCGTGCCGGCGCCCAGTGGCACCGGGAAGTTCGCAGAGCCGGTGAACTCAATGGTCGTGTCCGGTGGCGGCACCACCACTTCCTCGATCACGAAGAGCACGCCGCCGGCGATCGTCTGCCCGTTGAACGTCGCCGAGCCGTAGAGCGTGCCCGTCGACGAGTCGTAGTACACCGGCTCGGTCGCCGTGCCGCCGTCGTGGGCCGGAGAGGGCCCCTGGTCAGTGTCGTGGGCGACGATGAAGATGACGTCGCCGTTGGGCAGCTGCGTCGCCCCGACGACCATCACGACGTGCCCCGGCACGCGCAGCTCGACGTCGACGCCGTTGCTGAGCGCGTCAACCACGTCGCTGGGATCAGTGCTGATGGTCGTGTCGATCGGGTAGTTCGCGTGGGCCTCCATCCAGGCGGCCTTCAGGTTCCACCAGGCGGCCGGGTCGTTCGCGGCTCCCACCGGCGCACCCGTCGCGTCCCAGCCGGTGGCCGGCTTCATCGTGTCGATGTCGGTGTCGTCCGTGGTGCTTCCCGGGTCGTCGCTCAGGCCGGCCATGTCAATGGAATGCAGCTTCTTCAGCGTCTTGAGGCTGTTGGAGACGGCGGCCGGCGCGCATTCGTTCTCGCCGCAGTCCTGGTTGACCACTTTGTTCTGCAGATGGAAGGCGCCGCCCGTGGGGACCTCCGGCTGCCAGACGTCGACCGGCGGCGCGCCGGGATAGGCCAGCGGCATGCCGTCCTCGCCGGAGGCGATGTTCCAAGTGGCCTCAGTCGTGGCTCCCAGATACGCACCGCTCGGCGCCGCGCTCAGGTATAGGCTGTCCATCTCCGTGGCGTAGCTGTAGAACGGCAGTGCCGTGCCGTCAGGCACGCCAAGGTTGATCGGCACATCGATCTCCGCCGTGCTGCCCACCGCGGCGAGCGGCGGGAGCGGGAAGTTACGCACCACCCACTCGTCGTTGACCACCAGGTTGAAGTACTCCTGGTCGGCGGGTACTTCATACTGCAGCTTCACGCTCCCCGTCGCGGTGTCGTTCGTCTGCACGCCGTCCAGGGTTACGTTGATCTGGCTCAAGTCGAAGCTGAAGAGCGGCGGGGTGCTGACCGCGCCCTCAACGATGAAGCCGTTGATGATCCCGCCCTCGAAACCCCACCCGCCCTGGGCATTCTTCACCGCCGCAGCGGGGTCGTAGATCACCTTCTCGCAGACCCGTCCGCCGGAGTGACTCGCGGTGGGCCCCTGGTCGGTGTCGTGCACGACGTACATCACGTAGCGGCCGTCCTGCAGCTTGGCCATGCCGACCAGCGCCGCGACGTGGCTCTCGCCATCCAGCTCGACGTCCTTGCCGTCCTTCAGCGCCTGCATCGCCGCGTCGCAATCCGCCGTCGTCGCCTCGTAGTCCAGGTCCTCGGTGCCCGGGATTCCCGACGTCTCCACGCCATAGCCGTTGGTCGTCAGCCAGTTGGCCTTGACGTTGGCCCAGCCCACACCGGTGCGCGCCGCATTGCCGACGACGCCGTCCACCGTAGGTATGTCGATGGGCTTCGAGCCGGGCGGGTTGGCGTTGTCCCCGATCGGCAGGGTGTATTCGCTGGCAAGCCAGTTCAGGCTGTTGGAGACCGCCGCCGCCGCGCACTGCGCGTCGCCGCAGTTCTGGTTGGGCATCGGGCTAGTGTGGTTTGCGGAGTCCACGACGGTGCCGCCCACCTCATCGCCCAGCTCCAGGCTCGCCTGCTTGCCGCCCAGGCCGCCCGTCCCTCCGGGCCGCCCGCTGGTCATGATCACCACTCGCGTGCCCACGGGGTAGGCCAGCTCCGGGCTGGGTGGGGCCCCGAGCAGCGCCGCAGTCAGGCTCACCGCGGCGTTGATGCTGCTCACATCCGTGCCTGCGGGGACCCCCAGGTCGAACCCCAGGCACACCTCGTGCGTCGCGCCTACGCCGTTGAACGCCAGCACGGGGATGTTGCGGATCGCCCAGCGCCCGTCCACGCTCAAGTTGAAGTAGCGTACGCTCGCCGTACCTCTGTAGGTGAGCAGCACGCTGCCGGAAGGCGAGTCGGGGACCGCCACGCCGTCGAGCGTATGGTCCACCTGCAGCAGCTGCACGCTCTGGTAGCCGGGTATGCGCACCGCGTTGCTGGCGATGCCCTCCGCGCCAATGCTGTCCACCGGGCGCACCCAGAAGTAGTCCAGCGGCGGGGCGTCCGCCGGGGTGAAGGTGAAGCGCAGGCGGTCAGCGTGCCGGTCGCCCTGGGCGTCGCTGAGCAGCATCGTGCCGGCGAGCTGCGCGCCCATGCCGTTGGCCCCGCCGGGGCTCGCCGGAATGTCCGCGCTGTTACTGCTGTAGTAGATGCGGTAGCTCAGGGCCTGGGCGTACCAGTTGGCGGCGATCGGCGGGATGTCGCCGAGGTTGATCTCGCCGTTCTGGTCGCCGTCAACGCACCACCGCACCGCGTCCTCGTCGAAGGGTCCCCTGGCGCCGAAGTGCACGCCCAGCGGCTGGATATCACCGAGGTTCACCTCGCCGTTCTGGTCGTAGTCGCCCTGCGAGGTGTAGAGCCAGTTAAGCTGGCCATTCACCTCGTCCCAGAGGAGGGGCGCGACCGACTTGTCCCTCAGCGGGGGGGCGGAGGAGAGTTCGCTTAGGCCGCGGGCCGCCAGCGCCTGTTTAAGCGCGGCGCAGAGCGCGGCGTAGACGTCCGGCGAGACACCTTCAGGCACCGCCGAGGCGTCGATTTGCGCCAGCACGTCGACGAGCGGCACCTGCCGCGCCGGCAAGTCTGGCGCAGGCTTGCCCTGCAACCCCGCCGGGCCCCAGAGCCCACTCCCGCAGCCGCTGAGCCCAAACAGACTCAGGATCACTGCCATCACGCCAACCGCGAGCTTCAACGCACGACTGTCCATCATCGGCCTCCCAGGCGCACGCAGACTGCGCGCCGGAGCAATTGTAACTCAGCGCACGCCGCGCCGGGGGGGACTCTTCTAGGCGAATGTGGTAAAACTCTAGCCGTTTCAGGCTAGTTCTTATACCTTCCGCGTGATTGGGGGGCGAAGATCGCGCGAGGACTCCTTGAATTCCCTCCGCCACGCAGGTACACTTTGAAGCATTCGCTGGGACGGCTCCGGGGCCAGAAGGCGATGCAGTAAAGGACATTGATCGGAGGTGTGGGTATGTCAAACATGTGGCGTGTCTTAATTGTCGCCCCCTTGGCGCTGCTTCTCGCAGTGGCCGGGGGGGGGGTTGCTTCCGCAACCGACCTGATCCAGGCGGTTGCAGCGTACAACGCTAGCGCGAGCGGGCTTCAGGCGGTGTGGGACACCTTCCAGTCAGCCCAGCAGGCGGCGTTCAACGACGTGGACGACTGGCTGACCAGTCTGTACCATTACTTCGATTTGGCCGGGAGCGACCCGGAGCAGGCGGAGGAGTACTGGCAGGACAGCCTCGATGCGCTGGACCATCTGGATAACGTGACGGCGGCGCCCGTCGACCCTACGCTTGAGGCCCTGCTGGGTAGACTCGAATCATCAGCGACGCTGCTCGAACAGGTACAGGAGCTCGACCAAGCAAACACGCTGCTTGTGGCCTGCCCGACTGGCAACGTCCACTTCGAGCTACCAGAGCAGCCGTTCATCTTCTGGACGGATCCCGAGGATGGCCCAGACCCTGACGCTTGGATGCCCTTCACCTTCCCTGAGCTCGCTGTCCATCTGACGGGGCAATGCCAGCCCTACTACAGCGTTACGTCAGGCGGTTTCATCGAATGGCTCGAAGGGCTGGAGCACATAGACTTCATTGAATGGCTGCTCGAGCACAAGGACGAGGGGCCCGACATGAACGCAGCGGCCGCGACTGTATTCGACTTCCTGTGTGCGAACTGCGGTAGCCCGGTGGTTTATTCGATCGAAGATGAGTGCTTCACTCAGGAGCTGCTCGACGACTTCTGCGAAACCGAAAAAGATAAGGATGGGACAGGTGATTGCTACAAGTCGCTAAGCGACCTGAAGAAGAACGAAACCATCGCTGAGAAGTTCCGCTGCTACACTCAAGAGCAGTTGCTGCACATCGCTGGTGTAGTCAGGGACTATGTGTGTCCAACCTGGTTACCGTACTTCGAGTGGCTAGAGTAGCCGCGCGATGAAAGATGTCTTGAAGCAGTTGTTCACTCCGAACCCCCACACCTGTGCTACGCCAGGATTCAAAGCGGGTGCAGCCACCGCCCTTGCACTTGCCATCCTGCTTTGCTCATGCGGTGCGAAGCCGGGCTTCGAGTTGCGGGCTGCCAGCCTGCCTGGGAACTACTACTACAGCTCAGGTCGGACTTCGGCGCTTCCCGACATCCGTGCCTTCCACACGGGCCTGCCTTCCGAGACTGCCGGGCGCGAACGTGATGTGATCTTGGTGGAATGGAAGGCTGAACCTGGAGAAATGCTAGTTTGCGGCACCTTTCGCATTCCCGCGCGTAAGTACTGCGAGTATGTGGTGGGACTGGATACATACATCCTGCACGATAACCACTCAGACCTGGAGGATCCCCGCGCCGTGGTCCATAGATACTGGCTTGCTGGCAAGCTCAAGGAGATAGAGATCACTCCGAAGGGCCTGGATGCCCTGCCGGTTGCGAGGGCAGTCGCGCTGGGGCCGACGGAGTACACAGCCGAGCACGGCTTTACCTTCCTCGACTGGGAGAAGGGTGAGACGCTCACCGCCTACGGCGGGAAGGAGAGCGTTGCCAAGGCAGATAGGATCGGCGGCGTTGTTGCCCTCGGCTCAGGATTCTACGGCGGCTCCTACGAGCAGGTGGCTGTCATAGCTGACGGAAAGGTGTTGCGGTTCGATCAGGCCCAGCAGAAGTTTGTTGAGGTGCCTGATCTGGCGTGGCTCCGGGCCATCCTCAAGAACAGCACTACTGAGAAACCGCTCAAAGCCCCGCAGCGATTCATGTTCTCCGAACGGGTGGCAGGGATGTACGCGAGAGAGGGGGTTCTCCTGCTTTCGGCGGGTGGCGGGAAGCGCCTACTGCGGTATTTCAGGGATTTGGACATGGTGGTACCTGTCCTTGGCACCCGGCGCAGCCCCGACGATATCCGCAACAACCTCTCTGACCCGCTCGCACTGAAGGAGGAGGGTAAGCACGCGCCACCATCGGTGATCAGCGATAAGGCTAGACTGATGCCGCTCAGCGATGACTCAATTGCCATACTTGACCCCTTGTACCAGCGCATCATCGTCGTGTCGGCGCCTGAGTAGCACGCACCAGCCACACCCCGCGCGTGTCACGGGGCCTACAGCCGCCCGCGCAGCTCGGCGCGCAGCTTCGCCGCGGCTTCCCACAGCGTGCAAGCGCCGCCGTGAACCTCGGTTGCGAGGGATTCGATGGCGGGGGCGAGGGCTGTTTCCAGCGCGGCGGATACTTCCGTGCGCAGGATGAACGCAAGCTCGCGCACGATGCGCTGGCGGCGCCGCGGGTGGTCTGCGGGCAGGCCGCTTAGCCACGTCCGGTGCGCCTCCACCCTGTCGGCGAACTGCTCCACCCCCACGCCCTCGCTGGCGATGAGGCGGATCACCGGCGGCCGCCACAGCCCCGGCTCGCCTGCTACCGGCGGCAGGGGCGGCCTCCGGCCGCCCGCTAAAGGTTGGGACGCCGCCGCGCGCTCAAGTTCACCAACCTGGATGTCATGTGCCGAAGTAGGCTCCGCCAAGCTGTGGTGCCACTCCCCGGCGCGCACTGCGCCGCTTAGGTCCAGGCTCGCCTCGATCTCCGCGATCAGCGCCTCCGCCCCCGGGCGGTCGCTCTTGTTCACCGCAAAGATGTCGCCGACCTCCAGCACGCCCGCCTTGAGCAGCTGCACCGCGTCCCCCGCCTCCGGCGAGAGCAGCACCGCCACAGTGTCGGCAAGGCTCGCCACGTCGTAGCCCGTCTGCCCCATGCCGACCGTCTCGATCAGCACCCGGCTGTAGCCCGCCGCCTCCAGCACCGCGGCGACGGCGCTGGCCGCGGGGGCCACCCCTCCCAGGCTGCCGCGGCTGGCGAGGCTGCGGATGAACACGCCGTCGTCAGTGCTGTGGCGGCTCAAGCGCAGCCGGTCGGCGAGGATCGCCCCGCCCGTCAGCGGGCTGGTGGGGTCGACGGCGATCACGCCGACGCGCTGGCCCTGGGCGCGCAGCAGCGCGATCAAGTGGTCGAGCAGCGTGGACTTGCCTACCCCGGGGGTCCCCGTGATGCCCAGGCGGTGGGACGGATGGGGCGGCTTGGGCAGCGCCGCGAGGATTCTCTGCGCCTCGGGCCTGAGCCCGACCCCTCCCGCCTCAAGCTCGCTGAGCAGCCGCCCCAGGCCAAGCTGGCTGCCCAGCGCCGACGGCTCAATCCTGCGCGGCATAGTGCAGCACCACGCTCTCGCGGCGGTCGGTGATGAAGCAGTCGTGTCCGTCGTCGGTGACGTCAAGCTGCCACGGCTCGGTGAGGTCGCCATGCGCGAAGCTGCCCAGGCGCTGGAACTTGGAGTTCAGCACCGCCACTTCCAGCCGCTCGGCGTCGAGCACGAAGACCGTCCCGTCCGCCGCCACGTCCACGTCCCGCGGTGAATAGAAGCGCACGCCGCCGTCGGCCTGCTGCGCGCTGACCACGCGGAGCACCTTGCCCAGCCGGCCGTCCCCGCCGGTCCGCGCGTCGAAGACCTGCAGGCGGTGGTTGGCAGCGTCGCAGGCGACGAGCTTGTCGAACGCGAGGGCCACCCCCCCCGCGCCGTTGAACTTCCCGGCCTCGCCGCCGGCGTGGGTGACGTAGCGTTGCAGGTTGAAGTAGTTCTTGCTCTCATGGTAGAACAGCTTGACCCGCATCACCTGGTCGAAGCTGACCTGCGCCTGGCCCAGCATCTTCTTGGCCTGCGCCAGGTCCTGCGCATCCTGCAGCCAGGCGACGTTGCCCGCTGGCTCGGAGATGGCCAGCACGCCGCCGCCCAGAGCGAGATACGCCGGCCAATCCAGGCTGCCGAACACACGGCGCAGCGCAGTGCCGTCCGCGGGAACGAAGTACACGCCGTCGTCGCGCTTGGGGGCGGAGGTCGAGCTGGTCTGCGCCCAGTCCGCCGCCCAGTAGCCGTCCGGCGTGACCGCCACGTCGGCCACCTTGAACAGGTCGCGCTCCGCCCCCACCCAGCGCATCCCCCCTCCGTCCTCCCAGCGCGCCATCCCCGTCTTATAGTTAGCCCCCTCAAGAAACAGCTGCTCATCGCTGGCCAGCGTGCGCGCCAGATCCACGCCCGCGCCGATGACGCGCTTCAGCTGGCCGTCGAAGCTGAACACCTGGATGCGGCTCAGGCCCAGGTCGCAGACCCACACCTCGTCCCGATAGACGCACAGCCCGGCGATCTGCTTGAACCCCCCCGGGGCGTAGCGCAACTCCCAGGGGTCGCTGCTCTGCACGCTCACCTGCGCCCTGCCACCGAACCTGTCCACCAGGCGCCAGTCCAGATGCTCGCCGGCAGAGGCGCGCGCCGTGGCGGGAAGGTCGCTGTCCACCCGCTCCAGGCACCCCCCTGGCAACAGCGCCAGCGCCAGCAGGCCGCCCGCCGCGAGCGCCGGCCGCATCACCCGCCGCAGTGTGCCCATCGCTGTCATGCCTTGCCCGCCGCGCGGATGTGGCCGGAGCCCGGCGTGATCTCCTCCACCTGCAGCTTGAACGTGTAGCTGAGCTGCTCCTTGGCCCGCGCGATGTCCTTCTCGTTGCGCTTGGCGAACTTCGCCAGGTCGTACACCGGGTTCACCTCGCGCTCGATGATGCGGTTGAGGGGCCCGGGAACCGGCACGCCCGACATGCGGCTCTTGTCGATGCGGAAGACGAGCTGGGTATCGTTCTCCACGACGAGCTGGCCCTTCACACTGAAGGGCACGGGGAAGAGCCGCGTCTTGTACTTGCCGCTCAGCGTGATCCCTTCCTCCTCCAGCTTCACCTGCGCGCTCTTCAGCGACGAGGTGTGCGCGTTCAGCGCGGCGGTCAGCGCCTCCTCGGTGATGTCCGCCGACCAGGCGATGCCCAGGATGGCAAGCTTGCCCTGGGGGACCTTGCTCACGTGGGTGATCGCGATGCACGCGTCGGCGATCAGCAGCGGGTCGAGCAGCAGATCGCTCAAGTCGAACTCGATGCTCTTCACGCCGTGGGAGCTCACCCCCGCGGCGTCCACTTTCACCGCGGCGATCGGCACCGGCGGCTTGGCCAGCACGGCCGCCGCGACCTGCTTCTCCAGATCCGCCTCGCGCACGCCTGGGGCGAGCAGGCTCGTCAGCGTCGCCAGCAACAGAACTATTAGATCAGCCACGATCCCACTCCATCATGCGTTCGTCGATCAAAGCGCGGAGTGCCGCCGCCGTCTCCTCAATCGTGCCCGCCGCGTCGACGCGCACGATGCGCTGCGGGTCACGGGCGCGCAGCCGCTCATAGAGCTCGCGCACCCGCGTGAAGTAGCGCACATCGCGGCCTTCGATGGCGTCCGAGACGGCGCTGCCGCCGCCGGCCCGGAACTCCTGGGCCAAGGGATAGCGCCGGTTGGTCGCCTTGGCTGGGTCGAGGTCGAGCCAGAAGGTCAAGTCCGGCACAATCCCGCCGGTCGCCGCCCGGCACACCGCCTCGATCGTCTCCTCGTCAAGCTCGGTGAGCGCCCCCTGATAGGCCAGGGTGCTCTCGGTGAAGCGGTCCAGCACCACCCACTCGCCGACGTGCAGCAGCGGCTTGAGCTTCACGTTGACGAGCTCGGCGCGCGAGGCGCAGAACAGCAAGAGCTCGGCGATGGCGCTGGCCACCACGCCCTCCTTGATCAGCACCCGCAGCCGCTCGCCCAGCGGCGTGCCCCCCGGCTCGCGCAACTCCGCCACCACCAGGCCCTGCTCGCGCAGGTGCGCGGCGAGCAGCTCGGCGTGCGTCGTCTTGCCCACGCCGTCGATGCCCTCGACGGTGATCAGCCTCCCGGCGCGAGCGGCCGCCCTGTGCGGGCGGGCATGCTCAGCGGGAGGCGCGTGCACGGCGAGGATTGTACCGCCCCGCCCATGGCAGGGCCAAGGGCCGAGGGCGGAGAGATGAGGGGGCGATCAGGGGTAGGGGCCGCATTCAAGCGGCCCGCGGATGCACCTGGCAGGAAGGCGGGCCGCACAAGTGCGGCCCCTACTTGACTTCCCGCATCGGCAGGCGATAATGCGCCACGGCGGGATCGGCGATGGCCTACGCGATTGAGACACAGCGGCTCACGGTGCGCCTCGGGGCGTTCACCGCCCTCGAGGACCTGACGCTTCAGCTCAACGAGGGCGAGTTCATCGCGCTGCTCGGGCCCAACGGCGCAGGCAAGAGCACGCTTTTGCGCGTGCTGCTCGGTCTCGTCAGGCCCACCGCCGGGACCGCCCGCGTGCTGGGCAAGCCCCCCGCATCCGTCCCCGCCAGCGAGATCGGCTACGTGCCGCAGGTGAAGACGCTGGATCGCAGCTTCCCCGCCGTCTCCTGCGAGCTGGTGGCCAGCGGGCGCACGCGGCGCTGGCCGTGGCGGCTAGGCGGCTGCGCGCACGGCATGGCGGAGGACGCGCTGCGGGCAGCGGGCGCGGCGCACCTCACCCATCGCAGCGTCAGCGTGCTCTCCTCCGGCGAGCTGCAGCGCGTCTACCTCGCCCGCGCGATGGCCCGACAGCCGCGGCTGATCCTGCTCGACGAGCCGGCGGCGGGCGTGGACGTGGCGGGCGAGGCGGACATGCACCACGTGCTGGAGGACTACCGCCGCGACACCGGCGCGACGGTGCTGATGGTCACCCACGACCTCGACACCGCCTTCCACCACGCCAGCTGCGCGATCCTGCTCAACCGCCGCCTGATCACCTGCGGCGCGCCCAACGCGGTGCTCACCGACGAGCATCTGCGCAGCGCCTTCGGCCACAGCGGCCACGCGCACATGATGTGGCGGGGGGGAGGCGGCGGTGGAGCATAGCGCCGCGCTGGCGTTCCTCGCCTTGCCGTTTCTGCAGCGCGCGCTGCTGGCGGGGCTACTCATCGGCCTCGCGTCGAGCTACTACGGCGTGTTCGTCGTGCAGCGCGGGCTGGCGTTTCTCGGCGACGGCCTGGCCCACGCGGCGCTGGGCGGCGTGGCCCTGGCGCTGCTGCTCGGAGGCGAGCCGCTGTGGATCGCCGTGCCGTTCACCGTGCTCGTCGCGGTGGGCATCGTCTGGGTCACCGAGCGCACGCAGCTCGGCGCGGACACCGCGATCGGCGTGTTCTTCGCCGTGGCGATGGCGCTGGGCATCATCTTCCTCTCGCTGCGCCAGAGCTACACCGCCGACGCCATCACCTACATGTTCGGCTCGCTGCTCGCGGTGGGGCGCGTCGATCTCTGGGCGGCGGGGGGGGTGGCCGCGATGACGCTCGCCGCAGTCCCGCTCTGGGGCCGCTGGGCCTACGCCACCTTCGACCGCGAGAGCGCGCTCGCCGACCGGCTCCCCGTGCGCCGCGACGACTACCTCCTCGCGGTGCTCGTCGCGGTGACCATCGTCGTGGCGGCCAAGGTGGTGGGCATCGTGCTGCTGTCGAGCTTCCTCACCATCCCCGCCGCCAGCGCGCGCCTGGTCAGCTCGCGCTTCGCCGCGATGACCATCGTCGCCGTAGCCTTGGGCGGCTTGAGCGTCATCGCCGGGCTTTACTTAAGCTACGTGCTCGACTTGCCCAGCGGCGCGACGATCGTGCTGACGCAGACGGCGTGCTTCATCCTGGCCTTCATTGTGGGCAAGGTCCGCCACGCAGCGTAGACCGGATGCAGCCTGTGCTCTCACCCCCCGCGTTCTGCTAGAATCCTCCGTATCAAACCACGCGCGGGCGGGCGGGTGTGCCCGCCCCGGGAGGCGGTCATGCGGCGCATCGCAACCTGCATCGTCATCGCGGCGGCCATCCTGCTGCCGGCCCTCGCCAGCGCCCTCAGCGACGAGGAGTACACCTCGAAGTTCTTCGGCACCACCGCGGTGCTCAAAACGGCGAAGCAGATCGTCGACCCCAACACCGCCTGGTGGGGCGAGAAGATGCCCCAGCAGCTCAACGACTCGTCCTACGTGCTCGGCGTGGTCAACGCGCACCGCACCGCCGCCAACCAGCCGCTCCTCCCCGTGGGCGACGAGAGCGTGGTCATGTTCGGCTCCGAGACGCCGGTGGCGGGCGGCTTCGAATACACGGTGGACTTCACCGGGCTTGTGCCCAGCGAAGTGCAGCTCGTGCTGGACACCCTCGGCGGCCTGGAGAAGGTGGTGCCCACTGCGGCCCTGTCCTTCCGCCCGCTCAACCGCCGCAGCTTCTACGTCTCGGCCACCTCGCCCGACGGCGACATCGTCCTGCCCCTGGACGGCGAGGAGCTGCACGTGAGCATGGGCATGTCCATGAGCGACTTGCGCGACAAGCTGCAAAGCCTGCTCGGCAAGCGCTATGGGCCCGGCCTCAAGCTCGACATCTACTTCAGCCGCTACAGCTACTCCGATGGCTCGAGCGGGGCGGACTTCAGCGTCTACGTGGAGATCCCCACCGACCTCGTGCCGCCGCAGCCTGCCGCAGTCGGCTAACGGAGCACAGCATTGAAGAAGCGTGAATGGGGCGCCGCGGCCTTCCTCTTCCTCGTCCTCGCCGGGGTGCTCGCCTTCGCTTTCACCGTCGGCCTGCCGCATAAGCCTCAGCCGCCCGCCCCGGCTGCCGCTCAGCCCGGTCAGGCCGCAGGGCCTGCGACCCCCGACGCCTTCTTCAACTATCTCGGCCAGCACCCGCCCAAGTACTCACCCCTGCAGCACCTGTGCCCGATCGACGGCACGCAGTTCGAGGTGCCGACGCAAACCGCCGACAACCTCGCCGGCGGTGTGGCCACCGACTTAATGAAGATCGCCCTCGCCCCCAACCCCGAGGGGCAGGGGCCGCCGGACTTGAGCCAGCAGGACTTCCTCCTGCTTTGGGGCACCTGCCCGAAGTGCGGCGCCACCTTCGGTGAGATCGACCTCGTCAACCTCATCCACGAGCCGTACTTCAGCCGCCTCAAGAAGTGGAACCTCGCCAAGGCCGCAGGGCCGCTGGCGCGCGTCCCCCAGGAGCAGTGGACCACCGACGAGCGCATCCTGGTGCGCTACCTCACCCAGCGGCAGGCCGGCGTCGAGCCCGTCGAGCTCGGCTTCACCGCGCTCACCGGCGCCTACGCCTCCAACCTGGCCGTCTACCTCGGGCGCAACTACCACGTGCCCTCGCCCGCCTTCTACGCGCTGGCCGCGGCGGAGTTCCGGGTGGCGCTGGCCCAGGGCAGCCTGAGCAAGGAGGAGACCGGCGTCACCGCGATGACGCTGGGCGAGACAGAGCGCCTGCTGGGCCGCTTCGACGAGGCGAAGGGCGCCTTCGCCAAGGCTCGCGGCGCAGGGAGCCTGGACGAGGGCACGCTCGCCATCCTCGGCCAGCTGGAAGGCCTCGCCGCCGCCAAGGATTCCAACCTCGCCCGCGCCGAGCGCAAGGACGCCAAGCCGCCGCCCATCGGCTGGTACCTCGACTCGCTGCTGCCGGCGATCAACGGCCATATCACGGAATACCGCAGCGCCTGGGCCGCCCCCGCCAGCCCCGAGGAGCTCACCGCGCGCATCCTCGCGCTGCTGAAGTAGGGGCCGCAGAAATGCGGCCCGGATTCCGCCTGCGGCGGCGGGCCGGTTTTCACCGGACCCTACATAGGCGAGCCGCCTGTGCCACTGCCGCCTTCTGCCCACCGCCTACTGCCTTCTGCCTACTGTCTTCTGCGATAATTGCGACTGAGTCGCGATATCAGTTCTCGAAAACTACCCGCTGGAGGCTGAACTGTGAGTTGGGAACTGCCAAAGCTGCCTTACGCCTACGACGCCCTCGAACCGCACATCGACGCGCGGACGATGGAGATTCACCACCAGAAGCACCACCAGGCCTACATCAACAACGCCCTGGCGGCGCTGGCGGGCCAGGACGCGCTGCTGCGCTTGGGCGCGGAAGAGCTGCTCCGCGACGTCAGCCGCGTGCCGGAGGACAAGCGCCAGGCGGTGATCAACAACGCCGGCGGGCACGCCAACCACAGCCTCTTCTGGTCGCTGATGTCGCCGCGGGGCGGGGGTGAGCCCGCAGCCACGCTGCTCAAGGCGCTGGAGGCATCCTTCGGCTCCTTCGCCAAGTTCCAGGAGCAATTCGGCAAGGCCGCGCTGGGCCGCTTCGGCAGCGGCTGGGCGTGGCTCACGTTCGATCCTGCGGGCAAGCTCAGCGTCATCTCCACGGCCAACCAGGACAGCCCGCTGCTCAGCGGGCAGCTGCCGCTGCTCGGGCTGGACGTCTGGGAACACGCCTACTATCTCAAGTACCAGAACCGCCGGGCGGACTACGTCGCCGCCTGGTGGAACGTTGTGAACTGGGGGGCAGTCGCGGAGCGCTTCGCCGCCGGCAAGTAGGGGCGGCGCGTCTTCGTAGGGACCGCAGAGATGCGGCCCGGTAGGGGCGGCTACCAGCCGCCCGGAAAGGATGGCGGGCAGGGCCGCCCGCCCCACTGGCAAGTTGCCGCCGCTACCGCGCGGCGCCTACGAACGCAATGTGTAAAATAGAGGTGAGATGAAAGGGCGCCGGATCCTTCGCACGTTGCTTTTCCCCGCCGCCTTGGTTACGCTCATGCTGCCCGCGCGCGCGCTGGCGGCGCAGCTCAAGGCGGCGGACATCGTTCACGGGACGTACTACATCGAGGTGCGGCTCAGCTTCGACAAGCGCCCCAGCTATGACGAGAGCTTCCGCTACGACCCCGACCGCTACCTGCTCACGCTCAACGCTACGAAGAGCGCGCTGTCCGCCAGGCGGCTGAAGGAGCTCGGCACTGTCGGCGACAACCTGTTAACGCGCATCAGCGTGTACAAAGGCGGCGAGAACCTGCAGCTCGGCTTCTACCTCAACCAGGCGGTGCGGCCGCTCATCAGCCCCGCGGAGAACACCCTCAGCCTGCGCTTCTACACCGCGTTGCGCGCTGAGCTTCTGATGCAGCTCGCCGACGGCGTGAGCCTCACCGAGAAGTCGAGCGTCTACCAGGGAGCGAACGTGACGCTGTACATCGTGCGCGTCGACCCGCAGGCGGCGGTGGCGCTGTTCTCCGCCTCGGCGGACCGCTACGACGGCAAGACGAGATTGCGCACGCCGGCCAGCTTCGCGCGGCGGGAGGGCGCGCTGGCGGTGATCAACGGCGGCTTCTTCGGCAAGCACGGCGAGCACCTCACCACGCTCGTCGAGGACGGCATCATGCGCGCCAGCGGCGTCTATCCGACGCGCCCGATGCTGGTCGTGACCACCGCCGGGCAGGCGCTGATCGGGCGCTTCGGCGTGGTCACCGCGCTGCGCTTCAACGGCAAAAGCCTGCCGGTGAACGCTAAGAACTACCCCTTCGAGAGCGGCAAGGTGATCGTCTACGACCGCGCCTACCCACTGGAGTCACTGCCGCAGCAGGCGATGTTCTACTACCTCGTGCGGCAGGGCAAGCTGAGCTACTTCAGCACGAACACCAAGGGCCTGACCCTCGGCGCGGGGGAGCTGCTGCTGGCGACGGACATCATGCCCGAGGTGAACCCGCTGAAGCAGGTGCCCGACGGGGCGGCGGTGGAGCTGGAGACGCGCATCACCGATGCTTCCGGCCAGACGGTGCAGGCAGCTAGCGCCATCGGCGGGGCGCCGATGCTGGTAGAGAACGGCGCGGTGGAGATCAGCGTGGCGGAGGACAAGGTGCGCAGTGACGTGGCGAAGAGCGAGCGCAGCCGCACGGCGGTGGGGGTGACGCCCAGCGGCCAGCTGATCCTCGCCGTGGTGAAGGAGGAGGAGGACGCGGGGTTCAGCGGGATGACGCTCAAGGCGCTGGCCAACCTGCTGATCGCCGAGGGCGCGGTGACGGCGGTGAACCTGGACGGGGGCGGGTCGAGCGCGATCGTCGTCGCCGGGCAGGTGCTGAACACCGCCGAGGGGGCGCAGCGCCCGGTGGCCAACGTGCTGGTGGTGAAGGAGAAGCCGCGGCCAAAACCGGCGCCACAGCCCGCCACGCGTTGACAGGCGGCGGACTCGCCGGTACAATTCACCGTCGCGTTGCACGCGGGCCCGTTCGCGGGGCTGGCCGTTTGCGCCCTGGCGCAGCGGCAAAGCCGGACGGGGCACCGTGGGCTGGGTGGGTGTTTTGCATCCCAGGACCAAGCCCAGGGGCCGCCGGGGCTCAGCGTGCGGCGTAGTTCCTGCAAAGGAGGTGAGAAAGAGTGGACATCGCTGCAGGCGAAGTGCTGCAGGGCAGGGTGGCCGAGGTGCGCGACTTCGGCGCGTTCGTGTGGCTGGACGACGGCAAGAAAGGGCTGATTCACATCAGCGAGATCAGCGACGAGTACGTGAAGGACATTCACAACCGCGTCAAGCCGAACCAGAAGGTCAAGATCAAGGTGCTCTCCGTGAAGGAGGACGGCCGCATCGAGCTCTCCCTGAAGCAGGCTGAGTCCCTCGAGTACACCAGGCTTCCGAGGCAGGAACGCGAGCATCCCCACCTCCCCGCCATCGAGTACATGGGCGAGCCGCCCAACATCAACTTCCACGACCACGACACGCCCGATGAGTTCGACATCATGCTCAAGGTCTTCAAGCGGGCGAGCGAAGAGAACCTGCTCGACAACAAGCGCAACATCGAGCGCAAGCGCGTCGGCGACAAGAAGAAGGCCAAGAAGCGCCGCGGCCGGTAGCCGCGAATCAGTTGCCAGTTGTCAGTTGTCAGCGGGAGGGCGGCGCGCCCCCCAGTGCCCGCTATTCGTGTGGCCCGGCGCTGGCCACTAGCGGCCGGCCTGCAGCTTCTGGCAACTGGTAACTGACAACTGGTAACTGCTCATGGCCGGGGTGGCGGAATGGCAGACGCAGGAGACTTAAAATCTCCCGGGGCAACCCATACCGGTTCGAATCCGGTCCCCGGCACGCCCCGGCCCGGGTAGGGCGGACCGCCGTGTTCGCCTTCCTCCTCTAGCGGCGGTGTCCCCGCTGCCGGTAGGCGGGGCTTTAGCCCCGCTATGCACCGCGGCACTGAAGTGCCGCCTACCGCCTGCGATCCGCGGGCGGCTCACGAGCCGCCCCTACAACCGCCTACGGCCTACTGCCTACGGCCTACGGGTTACTGCGAGACCGCCCGCGCGCGAACCCACAGCCATCGTCCTCAGCCATCCCGAGGCCGTCTGCACCACGTACTTCATTGCTGTTCTCAGCGTGTTGAGATTGAGACTCAGTCTCAGTCGATGATTCCCTGGCTAACACAAGATTGTCCGTCGCCGACGTCTCCCCGTGCCCGCCCGGTAGGGGCGGCTTCCAGCCGCCCGAGAACCGGCGGCAAGGTCGTCGCTGCTACCTGCGGTACACTTTGCCATGGAGTCGGACCGGATGCACGAGACCGCGGTACGCCTGCGAGTCGAGCCCCTGACGGAGGGCGGCTACCTGGCAACCAGCCCCGACGTGCCGGGCCTGGTCGCCGAGGGCAGAACAGTGGCCGAGGCTGTGGAGATCGCTCAAGGGCTGATCCGCAAGATCGTCGAGTCGTGCATCGAGCACGGTGACCCGCTGCCGCCGGCGCTGAGCAACATGGCCGACCCCGAGGCGGTGCTCCGGACGCGGCAGTGAAGTGCCGCCTACCGCCTACTGCCTTCTGCCTACGGCTTACTGCGAGACCGCCCGCGCGCGAGCCCACAGCCATCTTCCTCAGCCATCCCGAGGGCGTCTGCACCACGTACTTCATTGTTGTTCTCAGCGTGTTGAGATTGAGACTCAGTCGCAAGACCGGATGTTTTTCAACACGAGAAACCTCGCTGCGAGCAGCGGCGAGTTGCCGCCACCACCAGACTCAGGAGGTCAGGGCTCTGTGCCCGGTAGGCGGGGCTTTAGCCCCGCGATGCACCGCGGCACTAAAGTGCCGCCTACCGCCTGCGATCCGCGGGCGGCTCACGAGCCGCCCCTACGAAGACGCGCCGCCCACGGGCGGCGCCTACTGCCAACCGGCTACTGACAACTGGTTGTAAAGGTCGCCCGGCAGGGGCGCCGGGCGCTACCCCTGCCTAATGCCTTCTGCCTACTGCGACACCGCCCGCGCGGCGAGGGTGACCTCAAAGGTGAGCTCCTTACCGCCGCGGATCACCTTCACCTCCACCTTCTGCCCCGGCTGGCAGTCCTCCAGCGCGTAGGTGAAGTCGTAGATGTCGTTGATGCGCCGGTCGAGCATCATCACGATCAGGTCGCCCGCCTGGATGCCCGCCGCCTCCGCCGGGCCGCCCTTCCGCACCCCGCCAATGAGCACCCCCGGCTGGCTCGGCTCCTGGGCGTAGTCGGGAATCGTGCCCATCGTGACCGTCCGCCTGCCCGCCTGCGCGCGCTCCGGCGGCTCGCCGCCCCCTGTCTGCTCAAACGTCAGCGCGCCGGCCCGGTTGCACAGCCGCTCCAGCACCGCGCTGACGAAGCTAAGCACGCGCGCCTCGCCGCTGTAGTTGATCAGGCTCGGCACGTCCTGTGGCGTGTGGTACTGCGGGTGCACGCCGGTGAAGGCGAACAGCGCGGGGATGCCCGCCTGCAGGAAGGGCAGGTGGTCCGAGCCGCCAAACGCGCTCTTCGCCAGCGTCACCTTGAGGCCGGACTGCTCCGGCAGAGTGTCCAGCACCTCGGGGAACTCCGCCGCCGTGCCCATGCCGGCGAGGACGAGCTTGTCGTCGCGCAAGCGGCCGATCATGTCCATGTTGATCAGGCAGTAGATGCTGCCTGGCGGCACCGGCGGGTTCTTCACGATGGCGCTTGAGCCCAGCGCGCCCTCCTCCTCACCCGAGAACAGCAACACCAGCACGCTGCGCTTGAGCTGGCTGTGGTTGGCCTGCGCCCACGCCGCCAGCGCCAGCACGCCCGCCACGCCGCTGGCGTTGTCGTCCGCGCCGGGATACACGACTCCGTACTCACTGGGTGCCGTGCTCTCCGGCCCGCCGATGCCCAGGTGGTCGTAGTGCGCGCCGATCGCCACGTACTGCCCTCTCAGCTCCGCGTCGCTGCCGGGGATCACCCCTGCCAGGTCGAAGCCGGTCACCATGTCCTTCTCCACGCGCAGGTCGATGCTCAGGCTGACAGCGTCGAGCTTCGCGGACTGCGGCTTGCCCTCATGGTTCATCGTCTCGATGAGCTCGTCGAAGCTCAGGCCCGTCGCGCCGATCAGCGCGTTCTGCAGCAGCGCGCGCCGCAGGTGGAACGCAGGCAGGCTCAGGCTCGCCGCGCTGTACGCCGGGCGCACCTCGGGCAGCGCGTCCTGCGGACTCATCTGCGGCGTGTCGAGGATCAGCAGCGCCGCCGCCCCGCGGTCGCGCGCCAACGCCGCCTTGCGCCGCAGGTCGCTGTAGACGCTGGGCTGGCCCCCGCTGAACGCGCCCGCCTTGTCCGAGAGGTGCGGCTCGCCGCGCAGGATGACCACCGCACTGCCCTTCACGTCGAGGCCGGCGTAGTCGTCCCAGCCCAGCTCCGGCGCCGAGATGCCGTAGCCCGCGAAGGTCACCGGCGCCGCGTCCACCTTGCCGCTGCCGCTGAACGCTGCGACTTCGTAGTCCGCGCCCAACTTGAGCGCCTGGCCGCCCAGCGTGACGGATGGCGTGCCCGCGACGGTGATGCCCCGCGTCACGGAAAAGCCGCGGCGGTAGCTCTCGGCGCCCGCTGTCGGCTGCACCCCAAGCTCGTGCAGGCGCCCTTCGAGATACTTCGCCGCCAGCTCGCAGCCCGGCTCGCCGACGCGCCGCCCACTGCACTCCGGCGACGCCAGGTACTCGATGTCAGCCTTGAGCCCTGCCACATCGAACTGCGCGGCAGGGAGGGCGGCTGTGGCACGCGTCGCGGGTGTAGCACGCGTCGCGGGCGTGCCGGCCCTTGCTGCCGCAGCCGCTGCGCTCACGCCTCCCCGGGGCTGAACCTGCGGGGGCGCCGAAGACGCCGCGCTGAGCAGCGCCGCCAGCATGACAGCGCCGAGCGCGCATCGAAGGGACATGGTCAGTGCGTGCGGGAAGCAAGTGGCCAGCGCGTTCGGAGGGCAAGTGGTCTGCGCACACGGTCTCGCGTCATTGCCCATCGTCTGCACCTCGGGAGCGGCTTAAGCTTTAGGCCGCGCCGCATCGGGAAGGACGTATTCTACCGCCCCGGCGTGCGACAAAGCGCGGCGCAGGCTTCCCCAGTAGGGCGGACGGCCCTGTCCGCCGGCACTGCGGCCCGCCGCGGCCGTAGACATTTAGAGATCGCCCAGCAGGGCCGCCTGCGCTATGGGCAGGGGCGCCCATTCATACGCCGCGGCACCGCCACCCGCGTGCCAAAACAGAGCCACCGTCCTCAGCCATCGCCGCGCACCTCCTCACCCTTCACTTCATCGTTCTTCTCACCGACATGCGACTGAGACTCAGTCTCACTCGCTGACTACGTGACCAAGACGAGGATGTCCATCGCCCGCATTCCCACAAGCCCGCCCAATCCCTGGTGGGTGCCCGTCACGACGCAGCCTGGGAGCGCTACCTTCCAGGCCGCATGCGGGCGGCTCGCGAGCCGCCCCTCCATCGGCGCGCCGCCCACGGGCGGCGCCTACTGCCCACTGGCAACTGACTGCTGGCTACTGCCTACTGCTACCGGTGCAGCAGGTCCGGCGGCATGAACAGCGGCACGTCGCCGCACACCGCCCACATCCCGCAGATGCGCGCCGCTGGCGAGGGGCCCCACCCGCACTCCGCGATCCACGGCGCCGGGTTGAATGCCTCGCTGGACAGAATCGGGATCGCCGCCAGGCGGATGCGCGGGGTGAACGCCTGGGGCGCCATTTCGAGCTTCACGTCCAGCCCCTCCCCAGGGTCCATGAAGCACACCACGCGCGCCGTCTCGTCGAACGCCCCGGGATAGACCAGGTCGTCGAACGCCCGGCGCAGCGAGTCCATGTCGGGGCTCACCCCCAGGCTGTACCCCTCGCCGCTCGGCTGCCCGACCATCATGCAGTCTTCGAGGGCGTAGCCGAAGCGGATGATGCGCGCCAGGGCGAGCCACTCCTCGGCCGTCAGGTAGTACTCCACCACGCAGCCGTGCCAGGGGATGTAGCACCCCGTCTCCGGCACGCCCCGCTCGCTGATCTCGACCGCCCAGTCCTGCCCAAAGGCGCCCTGGTACTCCAGCGTGTCCAACACACGGTCCTCCACCAGGCTCAGCGACGCGCGCAGCGCGTCCACGCTCACCGTGGGGCGCCCGGCCCCGCCGCCCACGCTGCTCTCGATAGTCACGCGCGCAATGTGGTTGGCGCGGCAGTACTCGCGCAGCGCGTCGTTCGGGTCGGCGGCGCGCATCATGCAGTAGTCGCGGAACCCGCGGTAGAGCGACGACAGCTCCGGCGCCTCCGCGGCGCGCGCCTCCGCGGCAGCCTCCTCCGCCGCACGCTCCTGGCCAGAGGGTGCCTGCGCCGCGGGGCCCTGTGCGGCATGCGCGTCCTCCGCCAGCGCCCGTCCCACGGCCTTCCCGCCCACTGCCAGTCCGCCCGCCAGGCCCAGCGCCAATGCGCCAGCCGCCATCATCCTCAAACCTAGCATCGCAGCACCTCCGGGGCGCGGAGCATCGCCCCATCGCGGGACACTTCCTGCAAGCGATTATTGTCCCTCGCGTCTCAAACCGGATCCATCGTCTTCAGCCATTGCCGCGCAGCCCATCACCCTGTACTACATCGCTCTTCTCACCGTGTTCAGACTGAGACTCAGTCTCACTCGTTGATTCCTTGACCAACACAAGGGTATCCGCCGCCTTCACTCCCCTGCGCTCGCGCAGTCCCTCGTAGGCGCACATTGCGACGCAACCTGGGAGTGCCGCCTACCAGGAGGGATGAGGGCGACCTGTCGGTCGCCCCTACGGATGCGTGAGGAAGCCGGGCGCGGCGGGCGCTTCCCAGCTGCGCGAAGCGGCTAGCTGATCCAGGTCTCATACGCCTCCACGGGGTAGAGCTCGCCTTCCCGATCTACCAGCAGCACCGCCTTGCCGAGCCAGGTGAGATTGATTGCCATTTCATACAGGCCGTCGCCGAAGCGCTCGCGGTTGGCACTGAGCCAGGCTTCGAGCTCAGCTTTGCTTGGGCCGTTCTCTTGGTAACCTTCGAGAATCTGGTAGCAGCGCAAGTCATCCAGGGGCGCGCCGGGCCACTCCACGTCCGCGCAGTTGAACCCCGGGAACTCGCTCAGCAGCTGTGCGTACTGCTCCTTCTGCGAGGGCTGCCAGAGGCAGACGCCGTAGGCGCAGGCGCCGGGCGGGAAGGACACTTCGCCCGCGCCCGAAACGGCGAAGTACACTGCACGCCAGGGATGCCCGGCGGCGTCGGGTTTAGGCCAGTGCGCTGCAAAGCCCGCCGTCTCCTCGTCCGCGAAGAAGTAGTCCAGGGCGCGTGCGATACCGCGCTCCACCTTGCCCATGTGCAACGCAAAGGCATTGGGCGCGGGGTCGATCAGGTCGCTGAGGCCGTCGCCGTCGGTATCCGCCACCTGCGGATCGGTGAACAGCAGCTTCTCGGCAAGGTCCGTCAGGCCGTCGCGATCGCTGTCGCGGCGCAACTCAGCCAGCGTCAGGGGCGTCGTCTCGAAGCGCGTCTGCTCGAAGTACGTGTACTGCCGCTCAGCATCGTACTTGGCGATCGGCACGTGATGCGTGAGGAGCAGCTTCTTGCCGTCAACGGCCAGCCTAAGCTCGCCGTGCTTGTCGATGTCATAGGCGCCTCCGGGGAAGCTGTAGCCCTGGTAGACGTCGCTCAGGCGGGTGGGCAGCACCTCTTCGTAAGCACCGTCGTTGTTGGCGTCCACGGCTAGGCAGATGTCGCGCTCGCTGACCAAGCCGCTGGCGGTGTAGGCCACGTAGCGCGCGCCGCCGGCTCCCTTGGCTTCCGCCCATGCCGTCTGTTGATGGGCTTGCTCGCCGATGTCCATGTAGTACGTCTGCTGCGGCTTCATCGTGCAGGGCGGGGCGGCTGGCTGGTGCAGCACGGGCGCCGCACTGCCGTCCACGGGTGCGTAGTAGCCGCGCAGATACGCGAGCGCCGCTTCGTCGCCGCAAAGCGCGAGCACGCCGCGCAGGCGCGAGTGCAAGGGCTTAAGCTCACTGTCGGCCAGCCAGCCAAGGATCACCGGGCTCAGCCTCGGCTCAGCCTGCCGCCGCAGCGCGGCCAGCAAGCTGAGCACCGCTGCGGGGTAATGGATGTTGTAGCGCTCCAGCTGCTTGTCGCGCGCCAGCACCCAGTAGGCCAGGACGCGAAGCTGCGGCACCGGCAGGTCGCTGACGTTGTCCAGCGCCGCCTTGAACACCTCGTCCCCTGCGTTTAGCAGCTCCTGATACAGGGCTGCGTCTGTCAGCGGATCAGCACTGCTAAGAAAGCGCGAATAGACGTCTTCCGGGGGAGTCGGCGCGGAGAGCTGGGCGACGTGACCAGGCTCAAGCCTGCCGTCCTGGTCCAGGCGCAAGGCCAACAGATAGCCATAGGTGCTGGCCTCGCCACTGCTGCGATAGGTCTCTTCGCTGCCGGCGCCGTAGTTGATGAGCAGGTACAGCCTTCCGGCGTCAACCGCTGCCTCAGGCACTTCCATACCCTTTGTGTCCATCAAGCGATGGAAGCTATCGCGCCGCGGGTCGTACGCATACAGCCCCATTGTGCGACTGCCCCCAGGCGCACTCCAAAACACGTGCTGACCGGACGCCAGCTTGAGATACGGCGTGAAATACGCCACGTAGCTGGACTCGACGTTCGCCAGCCGCCGGCCACTCGCCGTCTCGTAAACGCTGAAGCCGGCTCTCTGGAAGGCCACGATGAACTCGTCACTGACGCTGGTCCCCGCCTCGTTCCTCCATGACATGCTGTCCCCGGCCTCCAAGTCCTTAATCCGCCACAGCACCCGCCCGTCGGCAAGGTCATAGAGGCTGAGCGGGAGGGGCGGCTCGCGGACGGGAGGCCCTGACAGTCTCGGGGGGCGCATCGCCGTGTCGTCAACGCTGGGCGGAGACTGCGGCCCGGGCACCTCCGTAGGATCGGGCACGCGAAGCTGCATCGTGAGCATGGCGCCGGCGTGGGTGAAGTGCTCGTACACTACCAGCCCGTGCCGGGTGAACGCCAGGTCGGCGCCCAAGTACGCATGCGCTGACGGCAAACTCAGCTGCCCACCGTCCACATCGAGCACCAGTACCGCCTCCGCCGCTTTGACGGCTAGACGCCCGTTGCTGGCCGTCTCTCCCGCCCAGCCCAGCAGCGGCCCCGTGTCGATGTGCCGGCGCACGGCCCCATCGCGCCCATCGAGCAGCTCAACCGCGCTAAAGAAGTGCAGCCCCTCCTCGTGCTCCTCGAGCTGCCGATCACGCACCAGCGCCCATAGACCGTCGCCGGGCGCCAGCGCCACGGGCAGGCGATCGGGCGCGGCCCACAGCGCTGCGCCGCTGGAGGCATCCACGCAGCGCAGCGTAGTGCGGTCCTGATAGTAGACGCGGTCCGCACTGAGCAGCGGTAGAGCCTGCAACCAGTTGTATGGCGTGTCCCAGTAGCCAAGCGTGCCGCACGGCGCTTGCCACAGCGGCGCTCCCGTTTCACCGTCGAAGAGGTGGAGCATGCCGCCCGCCAGCATGCAGACGCGCCCGGCGCCGGCCACCAGCCCGCAGGGGAAGGTGCGCTCTCCGAGGTACTGGCACCAGCCTTGCGCCTGCGGCACCTCGGGCAACGCCTGCGCCAGCCTGGGCGGGGGCGACTCCCCGGCATAGGCTATGCAGGCAGATTCATGCCGGGAGCTTGCCCAGCAGATGAGCAGCATCCCGCAAAGGGCTCCGCCCAGCAGGCCCCTGCCCCAGATCTGACGTGGCAGCATTTCCCACCTCGCCTGTAGCTCGTTGAGACATCAACGAGATAGACGAGCGAGAAGCCCTTAGGTTGCACGCCCTGAGGGGGGACGGCCGGCCCAACCTCCGGCGTGCTAACTCTGCCTGCCGCCGCGCAACCAACAATCATGCTCAGAGGCAGCATCGCAGCCCCTCCGGAGCGGTGACCATCGCCCGCCTCGCGGCACACTTCCCGCACGCGATCATTGTCCTCCGCGTTTCAAACCGGTCCCACCGTCCTCAGCCGTCGCGCGACGTCCCTCGCCTTCCATGGTTCGTGCCCGTGCCGCCGCCCCGTCTTGCCGGGGAAGCGCCTGAACCTGAGAGTGTATCAGAGTCCTAGTACACCGACACACACGATTCTCTGACGCGCTGTGGGGGGAGGGTGGAGGGATGCGGTAGTTGCGTGGGTGGCGGGGTGCTGATGCAGGGGGGCGGGCATGAGGGCTGGGGTGACTTGGTGCGCAACGGTGACCGGGCGGGCCTATTCCCGCTATTCGTCGCCCCTCCCCCGCCGTGTCCGCGCATCCTACCCGCCCCGCCTCCCCCTAGCCCCGCTTCGCAGGGCGGCGCTTCTCGTACAGTACGAGCTCGATGTGCGTGCCCGCCAGCGCGAAGTGCTTGCGCAGCGTGTTCTCCAGGTAGCGCCGGTAGGCCTGGCGCATCAGCAGCTTCTCGTTAATCTCGACGAGGAACGCCGGCGGGCAGTTGCCCACCTGGCGGAAGTCGTAGAAGCGCAGCTCGCGGTTCTTTACCACTGGCGGCGGGCTGAGCGCGATGGCCTCCTTGAGCACCGCCTGGAGCACGGCGTTGTCCACGCGGCGGTGGAAGTTCTCCCGCGCCCGCAGCGTCGCAGCGAGCAGCTCGTCCAGGCCGAAGCCCTGCAGCGCGCTGACATAGACCACCTCCGCCCACCCAAGCTTCCCCAGCTCGCCGCGCACGTAGTCCAGATGCGCCAAGCGCAGCGGCTCATCAGGTGGCCCTCCCCCCTCGGTGAGTAGGTCGGACTTGTTCACCACGACCACGACGGCGCGCGAGAGCTCCTCGATCTTCGCCGCCACGCGCTTGTCCTGCTCGTTGATGCCCTCGGCGCCGTCCAGCGTCAGCAGCGCCACCTCGCTTGAGCGCATGCCCTTCTCGGCGCGGATCAGCGCGTAGTAGTCCACGTCCAGCTTGAGGCGCGAGATGCGCTTCATCCCCGCCGTGTCGAGCAGCTCGAAGCGCTGCCCGCCGCGCATGAACGTGGCGAAGAGCGGGTCGCGGGTGGTGCCCGGCAGCTCGGCGACGAGGGCGCGCTGCTCGCCCAGCAGCGCGTTGGTCAGGCTGCTCTTGCCGACGTTCTGCCGCCCGGCGAACACCAGCTGCACCGGCTCGTCGCGCCAGCTTAGGTCGGGCACGAAGCGCGGCGACTCGAGGGCCGCCCAGGCAAAGGGGTACTCCTCACCCCCCACC
>Ga0315282_10001365_pt1 | contig 46024 bp, 36 predicted proteins | sample YL17G07_20_MG_FD_203693 | JGI IMG/M metagenome (GOLD analysis project Ga0315282, IMG submission 203693) | Sediment microbial communities from Yellowstone Lake, YNP, Wyoming, USA - YL17G07_20 | ecosystem: Environmental > Aquatic > Freshwater > Lake > Sediment | place: USA: Wyoming | collected... | reverse complement strand
CCTTCCAGTGGAAGTTCACACGGGCCGACCTGCGCCGCCTGTTCGCCAAGCTGGACGACGCAGACCAGCCGCAGAGCAAGGCAGCCTGACAATACGTCACCGAACTTATGATCCAGAGCACTTAGTCAGATCGCAGATGAGAGCACTGGGTCGCCAGCAGAGGGCCGAGGCGCTCCGCACAGGGGAGTGAGGAACGTGATAGTAGACGAGGACGCCCACCACTATCCGACGGAGCGCTGCATGCAACGGTGAAGCCACCTCCGATGAAAGCTGGGGGGCACTGTGATTTGTCAGGCTGGCAGATCACCTTCTCATGCAAACCTCAATATGGCGCCACCTCCGCCAGTGGGTCAACGGTCCTTGAAGCCGTCCGGATGCGTCCGATGCCAATCCCACGCGGTCTGCACGATCTGCTTGATCGAGGTGAAATGCGTTTCCCATCCAAGTTCGCGGGCAATCTTGTCGGGTGATCCCACCAGGGCCGGGGCGTCGCCGGGTCGGCGCGGCCTCTCAACTATCGGGAAGTCCCGCCCGCTGACCTCCTTGACTACCTCGATCACTTCCCTCACGGAGTGCCCTTGCCCTGTGCTCAGGTTGTAGACCATGACCGGGCGCTCGTCGAGGACCTCCATGGCCATGATGTGGGCGGAGGCCAGGTCCAGCACGTGGACATAGTCCCGCACGCAGGTGCCGTCCGGCGTAGGATAATCCGTGCCGAAGATGGCAATGCTGTCCCGCTTGCCGAGGGCGGCGTAGATCACGAGCGGGATGAGGTGCGTCTCGGGATCGTGGTCTTCGCCGATGCTGCCGTCCGGGGCAGCGCCCGCGGCGTTGAAGTAGCGCAGCGAAGCGTATCTCAAGCCGTATGCGGCGGCATAGTCGGCGAGGATGCCCTCGACCGTCAACTTTGTTCGGCCGTAAGGGCTGATGGCCTTGACGGGGCAGTCTTCGCGGATGGGCATCTCGGCGGGCGGGTCGTAGACAGTGCAAGAGCTGGAGAAGACGAAGCGGCCCACGCCGTGTCGCCGCATCGCCCGCAACAATTTCAATGTGTTGGCGACGTTGTTGAAATAGTACTTCTCAGGCTGAGCGACCGATTCGCCCACGTAAGCGCTGGCTGCAAAGTGCATCACCGCCTCTGCGCTGCTTTCCTTGAGCGCTGCTGAAACCTGATCTTCATCGTTCAGGTCCCCGCGGATCAGGCGGCTCCCGGCCGCGGCCTGCGCGTGGCCCTCCGAGAGGTTATCGAACACGACAACCTCGTGCCTGCTGCGCCTCAGCGCCATCACGGTGTGGCTTCCCACGTAACCGGCTCCGCCCGTCACCAGTACCCTCATCGTTCCTCTCCTGCTCGTGCTCTTGCTCGGAGTCTTCCGTCTCAGCGCAACATGCAGCGGTAAACCTGCAAGTAGCTCTCGGCCATCGAGTCCTGCGAGAACCGCGCGGCGGCTTCACGCTGTCGGGCGACCTGCAGCGGGGACCGAGGCGCGCCGCACAGTTCGAGCATGGCTCTATAAAGTCCGTCCACGTCGTCCGGCTCCACCCAGCGCACCAGGTCTCCGCCGACCTCGGGCATGCCGCCCACGCGCGAAGCGATGCACGGGAGCCCTGCGGCCATCGCCTCCAGCAGCGCGATGCCGAAGGCCTCCCAGCGGGATGGGAGGACGAACACGTTGATGCCTGCCAGGAACGCCGGCACGTCGCGCACAAAGCCGGCAAACTCCATCCTGTCCGATAGGCCTTCGGCGTGCGCCAACTGCTCCAGCGCAGGCCGTGCGGGACCTGCGCCCCCGATGGCCAGCCGCGCGTCGCGGTTCTCCCGGCCGAGCCGCCCAAAGGCGCGGATCAGGACGTCGAAGCCCTTCTCCGGGACAAGCCTCCCCAACGCGCCGAAGGCGGGGCCGGCCCTGGGCTCGATGGCCATGTAAGGCGTAAGCTCGATGCCGTTGTGGATCACCTCTTCCCATGGCGCCGTCCCCGCGCGCGCATGCTGGAAGTTGCGCACGGCCCCTGAGGCGAATGCGTGGCAACGCGCGCACCGCGAAAAAAGCCGGTAGAAAGCCGTGCGGTGCGGCATCCGCCTGCGGTCAACCGAGTGGTGCGTCCACACCATCGGGCACTTCATTCGAGGAAACCCGAGGAGCACGCCGGCCGCGTGGCCATGGAAAAGGTGGCAATGCAGCACGTCCGGCTGCCAATCCCGGACGAAGCGCCGGAGGCGCGACAGGCGCCAGAGCATGTGTTTCCGCTCGAGCCCGACCGAGCAGACTTCGAAGCCATCCTCCTCAAGAGTGACGCGCATCCTGGCAGGGGACTCGCCTCCCTCGAACAGCCCGGCCACGGCGCATTCGACGCCTCGCTCGCGGAGGCACCGCACAAGGTTGACGATGACGCGCTCGGTCCCCCCGAACCGCAGGTCGGTAGTGAGCTGCATCACGCGCATGGACCGCCTCCGCTCCTCGTCCCGGTGCGCGCGCGAAGCTCTTCAAGCCTCTCTATCAGGCGCTCAAAATGCCGCCGCTGGCCGAATTCTGCCTTGTCCAGCCCCGCCTGCAGGTGCCGCAATCCCTGGTCGGCGATGCGGTCCAACGCACCCTCGGCCTCGGCTGCTGTCTGGACGAGGAAGGCGCCGCTGAACCGCGAAAGCAGCCGCCCCGCTTCCGACTCCGGCGTCACGAAAGCCAGCACGGGCCGGTTCACGCCGATGTAGTCGTAGACCTTCACTGGAAGGGAGATGTCAGAGATTGCGTTGAGCACCAGGCAGTGTGCCGAGGCCAGCAGGCGAAGGCCCTCGGCATAGGGCTGCATGCCGGGCTGGCGAAACCTGCCGGACATGCCTTCCCAGTGGAAGGCATCCGCCAAGACCGGCTCCGGGTCGCCGAGCTGAATCACTTCCACTCTGTGCCGGGCGTGGAAGTCGCCCACCGCCCGCGCCAGCGCGTGCGCATCGTCAACACCGTAAGCGGCGAATTTCCCGAAGATAGCGATCCGGAACGGCTCGTCCGTCCCCTGCGGCTCCGGCGCTACGTCTTTCAGGAGTTCGTCATCGAAGCCCCAGGGAATGGTGATGAAGTCCTCGGGCGGCTTGGAGCTGTAGCGCCGCCTGTAAAGAGCCGTCTGCGACTCGGTGGTATGTATCACGAGCGCGGCGCCCGCGACGGCCCGCGCCTCAGCCGCGCCGTCCAGGAGCTGTCGCAGGCCGGAGCGCTGGCCCATCCTGTAAGTGACGCCGCGCATGTAAAAGACGTCGCCGAACTCCAGCACGCACGGGATGCCCGATTGTGAGTGAACGCGCCCGGCGAGGGGGAAGTACCAGAAGGGAACGCCGAGGAAGTACAGGAAGTCCGGCAGCGGCCCCGCCTTCAGGGCACGCTCGAGCGCCTGCCGGTAGGCGCGCACGACCGCCAATTTCCAGAGCTGTCGCCCGGGCCATCCTGCCTTTTCCAGAACAGCAAAGCGCCGCCGGTAGGGCACCTCGAACACCCTGACCTCGTCCCGGATGCTGGGGCCGGCCATGACCGCCTTGCCATAGAACTCAGGCGCGGCAGTCACCACGGCCGGAGGCGCGCCGCGCTCCGTTAGAAATCTACAGAGCCTCTCCGGGCGCCGTCCGCTGGTGCCCGTGGACGGCGGGAAGTCATGGCTGACAATGAGTAATCTCGGGGCGCTCATCCGACCTCCGCGCGTCGGCGGGCAAGTGCAAAGGAAGAGTGCGCGCCGAAGGAGTAGACATGGGGAAGCACCCGCAGCATAACGTATGTCCGCCAGTATGGGTAAGAACGCCGAGAGCGGAAGGGCGCAGCAAGCGCGGTAAAGATGGCAAGGATGCCGTGGCCCGCGCCTTTGCCCAGCGCGTGAAGCCGCGGGAAACGCCGAGCGCTGAACGCCTCCGCATCGTAGATCGCGCCGGCCTGCCTGCCCTGAATCCAGCATCGCTGAAGTTGCCAGCCAAGCGTCAACTTCTCGGGCCGGACGAGATGGTACACCACTACGTCCGGGGAGTATGTGATCCTGGCGGCAGCGCTTGTCCGCCGGAGCCGGCACTGCAGTTCCGTCTCTTCGCCGTAGCCCAGGGCATTGCCTTTCATTCCGAGGTCCGTTCGAAAGCCTCCCAGCCGCTCCAGGGCGCTTTTCTTTATGACGATGCTCTCACCGCGGATGTACTCGTCACGATGCAGCTCCCGCATTCGGTCGCCGAGCGACCATGCCTGCGACTCCGGGGGGAACCAGGCCGGCCGCCCGGCCGGAAAGAAGGGGATCACCGGGCCTCCGAGCACGTCGGGACTCTCCTTCTCGACGGCTGCAAGAATGCTCTCCACCCAGTCGGGCCGCGCCGTGGCATCGTCATCCAGGTATGCCACGTAGGCCCCGCTGGCCTCGACGTAGCCGGCGTTGCGCGCGTAACTGAGGCCCGTGCGGGCTTCGCGCAGGTACCTCAGGTCGAGAACCTTACCGAACCGCTCGGCAACCTCGGCTGTATGGTCGGTTGAACCGTTGTCCATGACAAGGACCTCGAAGCTGCCTGCGGGGGCCGTCTGATCCGCAAGGCTTTGCAGTGCCCCCTCAAGTACTTCCGCCCGGTTCAGCGTGCAGATGACGACCGAGACGATGGGCCCTGGACGAGGCGCCGTTGCATGCTCTTGCCCTTTATCTGCTCTCATCACGGGTCTTCTTTGACTTTGCCTTCCATCGGGCCGACAACCCGCGCCGGAAGATGGCCACCTCCTGGCGCACCTTCTGCCACGCATGTGAGCACATCGTGCGCGGTCCTTCCTGTATGCACTTCATCAACCCCACCCGGATCAGGCGCAGGCCCCTGTAATTCTGGAGCAGCCAGGCGTCTGTCAAGAACGTGTCGGTTGCCAACTCCGCCTTGATGTGCGCTCTAAGGATCTCTGCTGGATGCGCCCGCACCAGGTCGGGGTGAGCCGCGGTTATCTTCTGGAGCAGGTGATATTGCTCGATCCACTTCTGCGGCCTCGTCCTCTCTTCCGCCCGCTCGTCGGAGAACACGTGCACCTCGGGCAACACTTCGCCGGTGAGCCCGCGCTCGGCCATGGACCAGCCGAGTTCCCAGTCCTCGTATGCGAAGAGGCCGTCCATGTAGCGCACGCCGTGCCGCTGGAGCAACTCGTGGCGCATCACGGCGTTGCCGAGGCCTGTCCGGTCCTCCAGCGTGACGAGGACCGGGTCAAGCCCGTAGGGGGTCTCGACGGCGACGAGACGCTCCGTCCCGTCCGCCCGAATCCCGCTGAAGCACGATACGAAGGCCGCGTCAGGATTCCGCTCCAGAGCGGCGACGGCGCGTTCGATGTACTGTTCGGAGATAGTCCGGCCGGCGTGCAGACAGCAGGTGAAATCGCCGGCCGCGCGTTCGATGGCCGCGTTCTTCGCCGCCGCCCGGTCATTCAGGCGGTTGGCGATAGCCCTCACCCGGCCGTCCTCACCGAGCCCTGTCTCCACCCCGGATGTCGGGCCGGTCCCTACGACGAGGACCTCCAGGTTCCGGTGGGAGGAGGCGAGGACGGAGTGCACGGTCGCCCGGAGCAATTCGGCGCTTCCGTCGGACACCACGATCACAGATACAAGCGGGCTGTCATGGCGAGCGGTCGGCTTCGCCAACGTCGAGGCGCCGGGCGCGCCCTGCGAAACCTGACGGCGGTAGACGTCTGCAAAGCTCGATGTGTCCACGTAAAGCGACGCGACGTTTTCACGCCCGGTCAGGGTCTGCTCCCCTGAGAGGAGCCGCCCCATCACGTCCGCCAGCCCCCCGGCCGTGCCATCGGTGAAGACCGCATCTTTTCCATCCTCGAAGCAATCCCTGAAGGGCGGGATCGGGCTGAGCACGAGCGGCACGCCCAGCCAGCGAAGCTCATGGGCCACGAGGCAAAAGGCCTCCCATCGCGCCGGCAGAGCCACGAACGAGCACGTCTGCGCGGCCTCCAGCAACTGTTGCGGGCCGTAGGCCGTGCAACGGAACTCAAAGCGGTTCCTGAGTTCGTCCGGCACGAGCCGCTTGAGTTCCTCCTCCTGAGACCCGTATCGGATGGATGTCGGCATGTCCCGCCCCATGAGCACGAACTGGACATCCTTCAGCCCCTTTTTGATCAGGCGCACAGCCGCTTCGACAAATATCTCAGGCCCTTTGTGCCGGAGGCATGTCCCAACACAGAACACCTTGCACGGCGGCTTCCTGGGCGGGCGGAACGGCAGCGGCTTCTCGGTTAGTTTCCGCACCGGCAGGGGGGACACCACTCCCGGCCCCTGCCGCGCGTAGAGCCGGTTGTAGTCCTCGAGCATGGAGGGGGTCGAAGCTATCAACACGTCTGCGTGCCTGACAGCGTAGCGCTCGGCGTAGTACTCGACGAGCGCCGCCTGAAGGCTGTGCCTTCTATCTTCCGACGCGCGGATCACTTCTGCCGTGCCATGAACGCGCACCGCCAGCACCTGGCCGCCGAAATCGCCGAGGAGCTTCTTCCGCCGGATTGGGACGAAGCCGTGGCCGCCGTAATCCGTGAACTCAACCATCTCCACGGGCAGGCGTTTGCAGATGTCTACCAATGCGCGCGAGACCGCATATGACGTTGCATAGGTCGGGTTCTGGAACGCCTCCTCCGGCACAATTGCGGCAAGCTCTCCCTTCGCATAGTCTGCGGCGGCGAAGACAGGCGCGGAGATGCCGACCGCCCGGAGGTGCTGCTCCGTGCGAACGCGGTCTACCTGCGGGATGCTGATGAGGAGGCAGGTTCCGATGCCGTTCCGCTCCAATGCGGACATGGCCTCTTCGACGTAGAAGCCAATCCCGCCGCGCCGCCCGGGCAGTATCTCGTTGGTGACAAAGCAGATCATGCCTGGCGGTCCTCGTTCAGGCCATTCGTTCGTCGGGTGCTCGGGCCCGGGCCGGCAGGATAGAGTTCGAACCCGACGAACTCGTTAATGAGCGCTTCCGCCCGCCTGTTAAGCTCGTGCGCACAGGCCTCGCACTGGCGGCCGAGCGCCTCTCGGTCCGCCAGCACCCGCTCGGCTTGCTCGGCGATCGCTGCCGGATTGTCGAGCGCGCCGACGATCAGCGCCCTGCCGAGCGCGGGATGGTGCTGGAATATCTCGTGGGTGTGGCTGGTCAGGCACGGCACCCCGCGGATAAGGGATTCCACAACCACCATCGGATAGCATTCGCTCAACGACACGTAGAGGTTCAGGTCCATATCTCCGGCCAGCTTCAGGAATTCCCGATACGGCAATTGCCCGTGGGCAAATAGAGGCAGTGCTTCCGGCAGGTACGAAAGGTCCGGCCCTTCGTTGGTGTGGATCTCGACGTTGTCCATCATGCGCGCCGCCATGAACTGGGTGTGCGCGTTCTTGCGCGGTATGTCCTTTACGAAGACGCCGATACGGCGCGGCGAGCGCGCGGGGTGGTGCGCAACGGTCCCCGGCGGCTCGGCCCTGTTCGGCACATAACAGGCGGGCACGCCCATGCCATCAAGGACCTCGGCCATGCCCGCCTTGGCACAGCCCGCCCGGTCAATAACGCCTTCCCTGGTGAGGGCTACCAGGAGCTTGAAGCGCTCCCGGATCGCTGCCTCTGCGTTCTGCGCGAACGAGGCGTGATAGTGGGCGATGAGGCGCGTCGCGGGAGAGCGGCGCTTGACCGTGCGCGCTATCTCGGCGAACAGTTCCGACATATCCGAGAACACCACGGCCGAGGGACTATTGTCCAAAATCTGCTGCACGGCACTGAGGGGCTCATGGTCCGGCGGGCAGAGCAGGACGTTGGGGAAGTTGTTGCGCGCGCTCGTCGTCACGCCGTACCAATCCGGGCGCACGACGGCCAGCACGGGCGCGGCTTTGTCTCTGATCTCCCAAGACAATTCTGCGGGCAGCGCCCGGGAGCGCCCCAATAGGCGGCGGGCCGCGGCTGCTGCGATCTCGCTCGTGCGTTTCAGGAGACCCATCCTAATCACTCCCCTCGCCGGGCCTTGAGTCCGCGCCGTACAGCTCGTGCCCCACAAATTCGTTGAGCAGCGCTTCTGCCCGCGCGTTAAGCTCAACCGCGTAGCCCGCGCACCGACGTCCGATCGCCTCGCGCTCGGCGAGCACGGTTTCCGCCTGCTCGGCGATCGCCGCCGGATTATCGTGCGCGGTCACAATCAGCTTCTGTCCCAATTCCCGATCATGTTCGAAGACCTCGTGGCTGTGGCTGGTCAGACACGGCACGCCCCGGATCAGGGACTCGACGACCAGCATTGGGTAGCACTCGCTGAGCGAAACGTAAAGGTTGAGGTCCATCTCCCCGACCACCTTCAGGAAGGCGGCATAGGGCATGTCCCCGTGCGCGACGATGCGAGGCCGCCGTGGAAAATATGAAAGGTCGGGCGGCCTGTTGGCGTGCATCTCGACGTTGCTCACCATGCTGGCGGCCACGAACTGGGTATGGACGTTCTTCAACAGAATGTTTCTGACAAACACGCCCACGCGCCGGGGAGAGCCCGCCGGTCGGTGCGCGACCCCGCCAGGCCCCAGAATCCGGTACGGCAGATACGAAGCGTCCGCACCCATGGCCTGCAAGGCCGGCGCCATGCCCGCTTTTGCGCATCCCACCTTCTCGACGGCGCCTTCCCTCGCCAGGTTCAGCACGCACCTGAGTTGCCGCCGTATCTCCGGCTGGGCGCTCTGGCTCAACGAGCCGTGGTAATGGACGAGACGGCGGGTGCCCGGCGAACGCTCCCTCAATCGGCGCGCAATGCGTTCGGAGACATCGGTCATGCCGGAGAATACGACGGTCTCAGGACCCTTTGCGAGTATCTCCTCGGCTGCTCTCTCGGGTTCATACAGATCCTCAGGACACAGGGCGAGGTTAGGGAAATTATTGCGTGTACTCGTTGTGACGCCGTACCAGCCCGGCGGAACGACGGCAAGGACGGGAACCGACGGCTCCCTGAACTCGAATCTCAGACCTGAAGGGCGCACTAGCCTCGCTGAGGGCGCTTGGCCAGCCCCGGCCGCCGGGACCCTCCGCAAGACCCTGTAAGCTTTGCGCGCGACGAACTCCACGCGGGGATATCTGCGCAGGCGGCTGCGCAGAGCGGGCAGCATTCCGCGCACTCCGCTCTTCGGATACAGGTCTGCAAGCTCGCGGTAACTTGGCACGATCAGGTCGCGCCGCCGTTGCCGCCAGTACTCTTGCTGATCCAGGTGCGTCGAGGCGAGAACGTAGACGGCGTAGCGGCGGCCAAGGTGATCTCGAAACCAGTGCCGGCAGACCGGCAACAGGGCGGCGACTTCCTCGTGCAGCCAGCGACTACGATGGCCGCTTGCGTGCCACTCCGGTCCGTGAGGCACGCAGAGCATCACGTAATGCGCCTTGGCCCGAGCCAGGTCCAGCACTTCCTCGCCGTGCTCATGGGAGAGATGCTCCAGCACGCCATCGAGGATTACGAGGTCAAAGTGATGCGGCGTCCGCCTCAGAAGCTCCAAGGGCGCGTCGCCCGATATCTGGTTGTAGAAGACGGATTGGTAGTCCTGAGCCCGCGTATCAGGGCCAGGTACGCCGATGATCTCGGCCTTCCACTCTTCCGGAAAGACGTTCTGCCGCCAGACATCGCACACCTCCCTGCCCAGTATGCCGTAGCGACCGAAACCCAGGCCCACATCCAGTATTGACTTTGGAGCCAGAGCGAAGAGGATCTCGGCACAGTAGGCAGAATGCTGCCAGTTCGTCGCACCACGCGCCACAGCCGCCCCTTGCGCATCGGCGGATGCCCCGGAGCGTTCATCCCGGACTCTCACCGCGGGGCTTACCACCGGGGTCGGATCGGATGTCTTTGCAGCTTCGCCGCTGTGCAGATTGCAGCCGACGAACTCGTTCAGGGCGGACTCGGCCCGCCGGTTGAGTTCCCGCGCGTAGACTTCGCAGCGTCGGCCTATTGCCCCGCGCTCTTTTAAGACGTGCTCCGCCTGCTCCGCTATGGCGACCGGGTTGTCGTAGGCGTCAACGATCAACTCCCTCGCCAGTTCCGAATCGCCCTCGAATATCTCGTGGGTCCGGCTCGTCAGGCAGGGCACTCCTCTGATGAGCGATTCCGCCACCACCATCGGGTAGCATTCGCTCAGGGAGACGTACAAGCACACATCCATGTCCCCGAGCAAGTCCAGGAAGGCTGCGTAAGGCACGTCCCCGTGGAGGACAACGGGCGGCCCGTGGCGCAGGTAAGAAAGGTCCGGCGCCTCGTTGGCGTGTATCTCGATATCGCGCAGCATGCACGCGGCCATGAACTGAGTGCGCGCGTTCTTCCGCAGGATGTCTCTCAGGAAAAGGCCGATCCGGCGCGGAGAGCCGGCCGGCCGGTGTACAACGGCAGCCGGCGGCTCGACCCGATACGGCAGGTAGGAGGCCCTCACGCCGAGTGCCTCCAGCGCGGGGGCCATGCCGGCTTTGGCACACCCCACCTTCTCGATAAGGCCCTCGCGGGCAAGGCTCAGGAGGCGCTTGAAACGGTGCAGACTGAGCGGTTGGACGTTCTGAGCAAGAGAGCCATGATAGTGGGCCAGCAGGCGCGTGGAGGGCACCCGGGTCCTCAACCGCCTCGCTATCGTCTCGAAGACGTCCACGGCATCCATGAACACGATGGTCGAGAAGCCCCTTCTCAATATCTCATCGGCGACCTTCTCCGGCTTCCGCGCGTGTTCCGGACAGAGCAGCAGATTAGGGAAATTATTGCGTGTGCTTGTAGTCACACCGAACCATCCCGGGGGCGTCACTGCTAGGACCTTTACGGCCTCATTTCGGATCTCCCACTGGGCAGACTCGGTGCCCCCGGTCTGGCCGGCCGGAGGCGCAGGGGGTTCCGCTGCGCCAAAGGCGGCCCGGGCATTCATCGCCGCTGAATACGGCCGCCGGACAATGGACTCAAGGAGCGGGTAGTTGTGCAGCCGTCGGCGTAGGGCCGGCAGGGCGCCGTGAGGACGGCCTTCGGGGTACAGGTCCAACAGCTCGGGCCAGGAGGGCTCCGGCAGGTCGTGCGCCCGCGATCTCCAATATGCCTGCGCGTCCAGGCTCGTCGAAGGGAAGACGTAGACCGCGTGCCGCCGCCCGATGTAATCCCTAAAGAATCGAAAACACACTGGTCCCAGCTTTCGGAAGTCGCGATGCCGCCACGTGCTCCGGTGACGCTCATATGGATTCCCGTAAAGGTCGGCCTGCTGCCAGTCCGAGCCAATCGGGACGGCCACCATGGTGTAGAGGGCGGCGGCCCGGCACATCTGAAGCATGTCTTCCGCCCGCTGGCGCTCAAAGTGCTCTAATACATCTCCGAGGATGGCGAGGTCGAATTGCTTTCCCGCTAATCCGTGCCGCTGTCCGGCCTCCTTCAGAACGTCAAACGCATCTCCGGCGATGATTCGGTTATAGAAGACTGAGTGATAATCCCGGATGAGCTTATCGAAGGCCTCCACGCCCACGATCTCCACCTGCCACTGATTCGGCGTCGGCCTTCCTCGCCAGACGTCGCACATCTCTCTCGCCAGGATGCCGTAGCGCCCGAATCCGATGCCTATGTCCAGAATGGACTTCGGCTGCAGCGCAAAGAGCAGCTCGGAGCAGTAGGATATGTGTTGCCAGTTACTGGTGCCCATTCTTCCGAACTGCTCCGTCCGGGGCTGGCCGTGTTGGTGAAGCTTGCCGGCTCAATGCTCGCAACGCCACCTTGCGAAGCCTGAAGGCCAAGTTGAAGGCGCCGCTCAGCAACTTCTTAAGTTTCGGATGGCCGTCGAGCCATCGTGCCAGGCGGAACGCACGGCTTTGCTGGATGCTCTCCAATTGCAGCGCGGCCTTCCTCGCCAAGTGAGCTGCCTGTTCTCGACCGCTCTGTTGGGCCTGCTCACGGCTGTACCTGCCGTATTCGAGTATTACGTCCGTCAGCTCCCGCTCGGCCTCCCTGGGGTCATCCGTCCATCTGCCTTTGTGAAGCACCCTCAAGCCGCCGCCGTTCGGAACGACGGTGTAAATGACGACGACTGGGCCCAGCGTGTCCGCGTCCACCTCTATGCGGCATGGGCCGGCTGCCTGATGGGCGCCTACGAAATCGTGGAGCCAGACCCCCTCGTGAGCCTGGTCCCAGAGGAAACTGTGGGGTGCCCAGGGCAGCTCGAGGTTCACCACCATGTGGCTCGCCACCCTCCTCAGTTCGGCCGTGCGCCCGGCCAGGTCTTCCGGCGAGACGTGGATGAGAACCGAGACGGTGTAGACGATGTCAAAAGCGCGGTCATCGTACGGCAGGCGGCCCTTCGGCTCGACCTGGGTGATGCGATCCTTCAGTTCCGGAAACCGGCCGCAAAGCAGTGTCTTTGCCGCTTGGACCATGGCAGGGCTCTGGTCGCACCCGTGCACTTCCAGGCCCTCGATGCGGTGGAGATACCCGACATGGCGCCCGAAGCCGCAGCCGAACTCAAGGACCCTTAGCGGCCTGCCCTTTTCACGAAGCCACTCCGCAGCCTTGGCTGTCAGGAAGCCCTTCAGGTAGTCTTCCTGCCGTCCGTAAATCGGCATCGTCTGCCGTCGAAGCTTAAGCTCCACGTACCAATCCCAGCCGGTCTGCTGCCAGCTCAGGTAGTTCTTGTCTGCGCCGCCCATCAACGGGTCTCCGTTGGGATCATTCCAGGTAGCCCAGCGCCCGAAGCCTCTCGCGGATCTGATGCTGCTCTTTGTCGCCCACCTCTCCCGACGACAGGAAGCGATAGGCGGGCTCCTTGGGAAGTCGGGCATCGTAGACGTTCCACAGATAAAGGATCGTCGGCGCGACTTCGAGCACCTCAATTGCGCCTTCCGGAGCGTGGCTAAAGGCCGGCCCGGCGGCAAGAAAGACCCCTTCCTTTGTGTGCTTCTTGCCCCAGCAGCCGTGATCGCTCATGACGATTATGTTCTCGGCCCCCGATGCGGCGAACACAGAGCCGACCACGTCGTCTACCTCGCGCAGGAAGAGCGGACGATGGACGCGCGGCAGAGAAGCCCCAAAGTGGCCCATAGTGTCCGTCTCCATGAAGACCGCAGCCATCAGGTCCACGCTGTAGTTTCGCATCAGGTCAAAGGTGAGCCGGGCGGTCTCGTGCAGCGAGCGGTACAGGAGGGACATCATGTAGCGTTGCGCGTCGCGATCTCCTTCGAGCGCCTGGCGGTACGGTGCGTGCGTGTCCGGAAACTCTTCGGGCCTCACGTAATTCATCCAGGCCGAGCGAAACGTCCCTATGTAGGGGCCGATCTCTTCGGGCCAGAAAAGCGCGCCCCTCAACTCCACCTTCTGCCACGGATTCTTTGTGCCCTCGTGCTCCCACGGCGCGGGGAAACCGCACACGACGAACGCATCCACCGGCCGGAGCGGGTAGGTCACCGGGAAGTTCACAACGCCGCACTTTGTCCCCCGCTCGTTCAACATCCGCCAGACGGTCTTCACCTCACTCTTGAAGGCCGCCGTGTGCCAGTTGCCCGCATTGACACCTTGTACGCCGTGGCCTTCAGGGGGCAGCCCTGTCTGCACCGAGGCCCACACGGGGCCTGTGGCCATGTAGGGATTGTCGAACGAGATGAGCTTTGCCCGAACTCCCTCCTGGGAGATGGCGCGGAGGAAAGGCATCTCGAATTCTTGAAAGGTCTCGAACGAGAGCCCGTCAAGGCCGACGAATAGCAGCTTCATACGCTTCTGTTCCCCATCCTCGTTCATTTTGTGGCCCAGCCCACGGCTATCACCCCCGCGCCGGCTTGCTCGCTTCCACGCTCACCTGCACGGGGACGTAGACTCGGCAGTAGACGTCCAGGTCGGGCAGCCCGCGTGACCTGTACCCCGCCACGTTGTCGAACTGATGGATAATCAGCCCCGATCTGGGATTCGCCGGATCGGCCAGCCGGTTGAGCGCGGCGGAAATGGAGTAATGCCCCTCGCGAAGGGGATTCGGGAAAGTGAAGGAGAAGATCACTACCTCGCCTGCCGGAGGCTGCTGAACCGTGCAGCCGTAGTGATGAGACGTGACGCCAAGGAGGTCCACGCCGGTCTTGTCGCGGATCAGGAAAGCGGCGCCGAAGTTTTCGACGAGCCCTTTGACGTAGGCGCATATGCGCAGAGTGATGTCCTCGTTTATCCCGAAGCTGTCTGCTTTCGCGCCTGATGCGTCGGTCACCTCCACGTTGACGATCTCAGCCGCGTCCGCCGGCCCATAGCCGAACGCATGTGCCGGTGGGAAGCCCGCTGCCCTGTGCGGCTCCGCGGCGGTCTGTTCCTGTCCCTCGCCCGGCGCCGCGACTGCTGACAGTGCGGCTGCCGCCGCAGACTTCGCGGCAGCCGCCTCCCGCTCGCGGATGTGCTTCAGGTAGACGTCGGCCGCCCTCTCGCTGCTGCCCAGGAATATGGCTCTGCCGCGGTCAAGGACAAGCCCGCGGTTGCACATGGTCCGTATCTGGTCCGTCGAGTGGCTGACCAGCAAGAGCGCCGTACCTCCAGCAGTCAACTCCTTCATGCGCTGCCTGCACTTGTGCTGGAAGAAGGCGTCGCCAACGCTGATTACTTCGTCCACAATGAGGACGTCGGGCCTCACCATCGTGGCAACAGAGAAGGCCAGCCGCATCAGCATCCCGCTGGAGTAGGTCCTCACGGGTTGGTCTATGAACTCGCCGATCTCGGCAAACGCTATGATGCCCTCCAGATAATCGTTCATACGCCGCCGCGTGAGGCCCCGAAGTTGCCCGGCCAGGAACACGTTCTCCCGCCCGGTGAAATCCCTGTGGAAACCGGCTGCGAGATCCAGAAGGGACGCCACGTTTCCCGCCGTCTCGACGCTCCCCTCGTCCGGGCTCAGGATGCCGGTCAGCAAGGCCAAGAGCGTGCTCTTCCCTGCCCCGTTCATCCCCAGCACGCCCAGTCTGTCGCCGCTTCGCAGCTCCACGTCCACGTCGCGCAGCGCCCAGAAATCCCTGTGCAGGTTCTTCCCGCCCAGCAGCGTCCACTCGATCAAGCGAAGGTACGGCGACTTGTAGATGCGGTACTTCTTCCCCAGCCTCTGCGCGCGCACAAGCACCTGGCCCCTTTGCTCGCCCGCTCCGTCAGCGCCCGCATGGGTTCCGGCCGTGGCGGCAAGGCCTGATTCTTGTGTGTTCTTGCCGGTCATAGGACCTCGGGGAAGAACCGTTTCTGGGCAAGGAACCATCTCCTGCCCGCGTAAAGCAACACAAGGCTGGCGGCTGCCAGAATGCCGAGCGGTAGCCAGAGCGGCTGCTCGCCGTAGAGCACCGCGTTCCGGTGGCTGAGCACGATGATCGCCGCAGGATTGAGCATCTCCAGCATCTGGTAGCGAGGCGGCAACACGTCCAGCGGATAGACGACCGGCGTCAAGAACATCAGGGCCATCGTGGCGTGCGGCATCACGGCGCCGATGTCCCGCACCAGAGTCCCCGCAGCGGACAGGAAGTAAGAGACTGCAACCGCGAGCATGAGTTGCACGGCCCAGATGGCCGGAAGGTAGACCAGGGTCATGTGAAGCCCCCCCTGCATGACCAGCGCCATGGCCAACAGCACGACCAGGCCGAACAGCCCGTTCGCAAAAGCTGCCAGAGCCACTGAGACCGGTAGGACCTCGGCCGGAAAGACCACGCGCTTAACGAGGTCCACGTTGGCGTGGATGCAGCCGGCCGAGCGCGTCATTGCCTCCGAGAGCACCCGGAACGGAACCATGCCGGAGAAGATCATGAGGGCGTACTGAAGCCCGCCGCTCCCCCCGGGCGCCCTGAACCGCAGGAAGGCGGAGAAGACGACGGTGTAGATGACCAGCAGGAAAAGGGGGTTTAGAACGGTCCAGGCTATCCCAAGCCGCGAGCCCCTGTACTGCCGCGCCACCTCGCGCCGCACGAACTCCCAGAGCAGTTGTAACTTTGCCCTTTGCACTGTGTTACGCTCTTCGTGACCTTGTTCTGTCGCAGCATTGTGCCGCGTGCAAGCCCTGCAATCAGGCCTGTGCTTTATGCCGCTCCTGATGTCCTGAGTGTTCGTCGCCCCCTGGCGGCTGCCTGGTCTCCTCGGCCGGGCCGCCGAAGATCCACACCATCCGCGGATCGGCATGCACGTGTTCGGGCAAAAAGCCCGGGCTCATCGGGTTCTTCGGGTTGAACGATGTCACAACAATGCGCTCGGCCCGGCAATCGGCCACCCGCTCGATGGGTTGCACCGTGCAAGCGAAGAACGCCTTGCCCGCCCTCTGCGGGTCGAAAACCTCAACAAGTGTCAGATCCCATTCCTGAACGCCAAGATACGCGATCTCCGCCAGCTCGCCGAGACCCAGGAACGCAACCTGCTTGACGCCCGCCTCGGACAGGTCGCGACAGACCTGAGCCGAGCGCCGGCGCGCCTCGCGGTAGAACTCGAAGCTGAACTCGATGAACTCGCGCGTAAGGCGCGCTTTCTCTGTAAAGCCTTTGGCCGTAATGACATAGCGCCAGTGTCGGGAGTCCTCTTTAGTCACGTGGAGCATGCCGCGCTCGACGAGCCCGGTGAGCAGTTTGTGAGCGAGCTTTACGCTCACACCGAGCTTTGAGGCAGCGACGCGCCGGGGCAAATCGGGCTTCGCCTCGACATGCTCGAGTATCTTGAGTTCGTAGTAACGTTGCGAGTCGGGAGACCCCATTGTGGCCTTTGGTAACGTTACCTAAAGTAACGATATCATACGCTATGGCCCCAGCTCTGTCAACCCATAATAGTCTGGCTGCCCAGACATTGTGGCCCGGGTAGGGAAAGGATCCCCTCTCCCCTCCGGGTAGGGGACTCGCCGGAGGGCTCATATCCGCCTACCCGTATTCTCCCCGCGCCCCTGCAGGGCATGGGCTGGGGCGGGCAGAATGCAATTCTGGATTGCGCGCGGCCTTCCCTTTGGCAGCCTGGCGCACGCCCCCGGCTGGCCCGTCTCCTGCTGGAAAGCCCACAGGCGCGCGAGCAGGGGATCCCCCAAATGAAGTGGACACACCGGCAAGCTGAGTCGAAACTCTTTGCCCAGCCCCACTTTCCCCGCGTGGCCGGAGGAGCGAAGAACTGGTCCGCTCTGGCCGCAAGGACGGCATCAGGGCTGCCGCCTGCCAGTGCTCGTGCTCCCGGAACACGGTCAGGAAGTGGCCTCGCCGGTTCAAAGATTGGCTCATGTCCAGCTCGGGGGCGCAGCTCTCGGTCAGGACTATCCGCAGCATGGTCAGGCGCAAGGCGGTAGAATGCCCGGAGGGCAGGAGGCAAAGCTTCCCCGGAACCGGGCAGAGGAGGCCCTTGGGAGCCCGGTTGGTGGGCGTACCGTGTATGTCAGGCGGAGGAATCAGGATTGAACGGATATGAGCACAGGCAGCGGGGGCCATGGCACATCATGTTTGACGTCATGGGCCTCGGAACGTGGGCTATCGCCGCGGGGCACGTGGCCAGGGGGCGGGCGACCGGCGAGCTGCTCGTCCCACTCGTGCTGGTCGGGGCGGTCCTGCTGCTGGCGGCTGCCCTCGTCGGCTACCTGGACGTGCGGGACGCCGGGGATCGGTTGCGCATTCGGTTTGGGCCCCTTCCGCTGATGGGCACGTCCATCCCTTACGAGGACATCGAGTCGGTAGAGCCCGCCCACTCAAGCCTGCTCTATGGATACGGCGTTCACGGCCTGCCCGGCCTCTTCATCATTTTCAATATCTGGGGCTTCGGCGCAATCCGCATACGCCTGAAGAGGCGCACGCCGGTCTGGCGGGCAAAGACAGTAATCGTCGGGACGGACGAGCCCGACCGCCTGCTGGAGTTCCTGCGAGGGAAGATCGGGCGACAACCCGGCGCGGGCGCCTGAGCGGGCCGTCGGCGGCCCGCTCGACTATCTTGACCGCGCTTCTAAGTGGCAGGCTCTCTACAACCTCCGCCGGCCCCACTACGGCAAAGGCATGGATGCCTCCACTCCCATGCAGAAGCGGGCCGCCCTTGGGCTCAAGCTCAAGGACAGCTTCGCCCCCTTACCTCCGGTCATCCTCGTCCAGATCGCGGGCCCCATCGTGACCCCCACCGGGGGGCACGATGTCCAGGCTCATCACACTGGCGAGCAAGCTTGCCTCACATCAGCTTGTGCTTGTACTCGTCTGGCAAGAACCGATCAAGCCACTCTCTGCCGGTGGATTGATTGCCGCCCTCCAACCCATAGACCGCGTTCACAAAACGGCGGTACACGTCCACGAGGTCCTCTGACTTGCCTACGTATTGCTTATCACCCCCTTCGTGCGTATAGTTGAACACATACGGGGGCGAGATGTCATAGAGCGGCATGTCCCTCCACGCCTTCACGGTCCGGCTCGCTTTCGCCTGCATCTCTTCGCAGACAGATTCGGGCGTGCGCGTCTTGACGATGTACGGCCCGAGCGCCTTCTTCGTGACAATACTTGCCATTTCGGGCACGAGTGCCAGCGCCTCATCCACGGCGGCCCGATCCCCCGAGACCATCAGCGTGGGCTTCCTGCGCGATGCGAGCTGGACAATGAACATCCCCGCTTCGCCATACGCCTCGCCGTTGAGAACGACCCGCGTATGCGGCAGACATGCGAACGGCGTCCCCGCCATGGCGTGCGCACAGAGATACATGCCGGCGTCGTATCCGTCCTCGAAGAACGGAAGCCAGGGCGCCCGGTGATAATCCCCTGTGATCAACTCCACGCCCCTGTCCAGTTCTTCCACGATGATGCTGTCGCCGGCGCCGTGGGAGTCCCAGATAGTGACTGCCTCGGCTCCCCCTTCAAACGCTCCCCGGGCCGCGGCGTTGACCTCTGCCGTGTAGAGCTTTCGCAATCGCAGGCGGAGGTGCAAGTTCTCCGCGGACTGGTCCTCCCGCCGCTCGAAAGCGGCCATTCCTGCGATGCCCTCGATATCTGCCTGGATGTACAGCTTCATATTAGTCCTCCTGAGGGCCGGCGGTGTCTCGCAACGTGCCACGGCCCCGCTCTGGGAATCCCGTTACCGGAGTGCCTCCTTCGCTGACAGGCGGATCAGCCTGCCCACCTCGCGGAGCGTCCTCACGTCAATCTCGCGCAGCCGACCGGCCCGGTCCGGGCCGATAGCCAGCGAAAAGATGTTGCCTACCCTCACCGCCTCCTGATAGAGCTTGAGTATCTCTTCGGCAGGCATCGCCTGCTGTTCATCGTTGGGGTTTGTGTAGAACCAGCGGCCCGACTTACGGCCCGCCAGGATCGGCATCGTAAACTCAGCGGCCAGATACCCCTTGTACTCCCAGGTCTCCCTCTGCTTCGCGCCGACTCCCGCGCCGCTGGGATCGTCCAATGGGGTAGGCCTTCCCATCTCGCCCAGGCGCAGGTCCCCGGCCGTCTGACCGTGGTTGAAGCCCACGAAACAGCCGGGCTGAAAGCGCTTCACCCATGCCGCCGTCGCCCGGTGGTCTAATCCCCCGTCCCCTGCTGCGTAGTCAAACCAGAAGAACTCCACCGGGCCATACTCGGTGAGCAGTTCCTTAAGCTGTGCCTTCTTGGCTTCAGGATTGCAGCTCTTGACCGCCTCTTCGTTGATGTGGCCCGGCCAGCTCGTCCCGCCGTCTACCGCCCCCGGCCATGTCCAGTCGCCCCCGTTATAGTAGAGGGCGAGCTTCAGGCCGTGTTTGTTGCACGACTCCCGCACCGCCGCCAGCACGTCCGTGCCCAATGGGCTCCTGGTCACCTTCCGGTCGGTCGTCCTTGTGTCCCATAGGCAAAAGCCGTCGGCGTGCTTGGTGAGGAAGAGGATGTAGTTCATGCCTGCCTCTTTCGCCACGCGGGCCCACTGGTCGGTCTCGCAACCGGTCGGCTTGAACAATGAAACGCCTTTGATGCCCGGGGTGCAATCCTTGTCGGAGAAAGTGCTGAACGACCAGCAGATGAACATGCCGAACTTGAGGGCCTTCAGTTGCTCGACCCGTGCGGCCATATTTGTGTTGGCCGCTCCAGCGACAGTGTCATCAAACATGGAGGACTCCTTCGTGAAACCAATATCCTGCACAATGCTGCGGTTCCGCAGTCTCCCGCTGTCGGCCAGCCCTCCGCGTCCCCTTCCGCCGGGCCGTCAGCCTTCTTGCACCTTCAGCAGCAAGAGAGCGTCTTCCCACCCATCGGGGGTGGAGAAGGACGCCACTCCCGTGCCAGGGACGCCTCCGATCTCCTTTGCTGCGCCAGTCGTCGGGTCAATCCACGAGGCCGCCAGGGGCCGCCCAGCTCCGGCGCGCTCGAGGCCAACCGAGACCGTTGTACTGCTGCTCAGGTAGACCAGGGCCCATCCGCCTCGCTGACAACGCGCCGCCGCGTTGAGCGTCATCCCACTACCTTCGCCCGCGGCGAAGAGGGACTGATCCGGGACGAGGCCCCACCACTCGCGCAGTCCAGTCAGAATCTGCCGGCAGAGGCCCATCTGGATCGCCCCCGGCGAATTGATCCAGGACCGCCATGTCTCCGGCGGCCTGAGGTGGCTGCTGGCGTGCCCATAGGTGTGGAATCCGCCGGCGAGGTAAGCCCAGTAGGCCTGCCGGCGGATCAGCCAGGGCGCGTGAACCTTGGTGTAATGGACGCCTTCGTATCCTCCCTCCGCCATGATGACCGGCTTGGGCGGCTGGCGTTTGTAGTCCGCGCTTACCATGGGATACTGGAGTTCATAGCTCTGCCATGGCTGGATCATGTTGAACGCCAGCCACTCCTCATCGTGCATGAAACTTGAGGAGGTGGGCGAAGGGTCGGGGTGCATCGTAATCATGTGCGCCCCGCTGTCTCCTTCCCGCAAGCCCGCGACCACCTCACGGATTACGGGGACGAACTCCTCCCTGGCTTCCGGGTACAACGTCCAGACGATGTGCGGTACGTCTCGGTAGCGGGTCGCAATCCATCGGGCGTAGCCTCGCGCGTTCTCCTTCTTGAGCGCCGCCCTGTGCACTTGGTGGTAGACGCCCGGGATCAATATGAGGCCCAACTTGCCCGCGAAGTCCACAAGGTGGTCCACATTACGGAAGTAGGCTTCGTTCGGATGCGCGGGATCGTGGTTGAGCCACGGCGTCTGGCCCGCCGCGTTCGGCTTCGCGCCATCACCCACGCCTGTGAGCATGACCTGGATGACGGTAAAGCCCTGTTTCCTGCGATGTTCGAGGATTGACCTGGCGTCGTCCGGCGTGAACGCACGGAACAGCTCCCACAGCGTGTCACCCAGCCAGAAGAACGGCTTCCCCTGCTCGTCCACGAAGTAACGTCCGTTGTAGCTGACGCGAATCGCCGCCATGCGCACTGCTCCGCCTCTCAGGTGTCGTTGCGTTGCTCAGAATTGGTCGCCATGGTCATTGGGCAGCCGCCGGAAGGTGCTTCGCCACGTCGTCAAGAACAAGCACCCAATCGTCCTGCTCGCCGCAGGACGGCGGGGTGAATTCCCTCACGCCGGTGTTGGCATGCTCGCCTATGCGCTCCCAGACGCCATTACGGGGATCATACCAGTGTGCCACGACCGTTGTCCCGGAGACCCTGTCCAGGCGGACGCTGAACGGATTCCCGAAGGGAGAATACGCAAGAGCGAAGCTGCCGTCCTCGGCGCGCGCAGCCTGGACGTGGTCTTCCAGAACCCCTTGCACTGAAGCGAGAATGGCCCGGTCGGGCACCATGCGGTACCAGGGACGCATCTCGAGGAGCTTGCGCATGTAGCCCATGCTGAAGGCGCCTTCACAGTCCATCGCCTCGCGCCAATTCATGCTTGCCTGGCCCACGGCGTATGCATAGTCTGGGGAGGAAAGCCGGGGGTTGTCTGCCTCATAAAACTGCCGGACCTCCCACGCCCCGTAGCCGTTGCCCGCGGCGCCGGCGAGCATGTTCCAATAAGCCGCCTCGCGAACCTGGTGGGCGTCCATTCGCTTCTTCCCGACGATGGGCGGATGGTTTTCATAGCGGGCCTCCATGTCCAGGGTCGGCTTTGCCGGCGTGAGGTTGTAGTCGTGTGTAATGAACTCGTAGTTCAGTGTGCCCCAGGCGTGGCTGGACTGAATTGAGTTGAAATCGAGCCAGTCGGCGTTGTGAAACCAGAACGAGGAGGAGTATCCGACCACACCAGGCCCGGGACCGGGCCCGTGGTAAGAGACGAGGTGGGCTCCCGCGCTTCCTTCCTTGAGGCCCCTCGCCATGGCAGCCCAGACCGGCTCATAGCCGACGGGCGACCGGTCGCCGCCAATGAACCAGATTACGGCATTCCGCATGTACCGGCTGCCGAGGAACCTGCCGTACGCGAATGCGTTGGACTCGGTGAAGACCTGCTCGTCCCAGTTGGCCTTGCGGACGTGCTCGCCGCTGTTGGTGACAATGCCCATGACGAGGCCGAGTTCGTTCGCGCGGTTGACGATGTAGTCCACGTTCTCAAAGAACGCTTTGTTCGGCTTTGTGGGGTCGCCGTCTACAAGCGTCAGGTCGCCGTAGAGGTTCGGCGTCTTCAGTCCGCGCAGTACGTAAGGTTGGATAACCGTGAAGCCTTTTGCCACGCGGTTCTTGAAGTAGACGTCCACCTCCTCGTGGTTCAGCCGTTTGAACAACTGCCAGGCGGTATCGGCGAGATAAAGGAAGGGCCTGCCCTTGTCAGTGACGACGTAGCGGCGAAAAGGGCTGACCGCCAGTCGCATGCCTATGACGGAAGCGGCAGGCGCGAAGAGAGGATCCGCAGGCTTAATGAAAGCTGTCGCCATGTCAGTCTCCTCAAGAGTCCGAGGGACACGTCGCGTTTCCGATAGTCATCTCGCCCGATCTCCACGCTTTGCGGTCCGCAATGCTAAGCAGAGCCGAGCACCGGGCAGACCTCCGCAGTGCGCCCTGCAGCTCGTCACACTCCAGCGCTGCCCGTCTGTTCGGGCGGTGAATATAGCAGCTTGCCTTTGGGGAGTCCATGTTCGAGCCATGCCGGCAACAACAATCGTCCGACATGCCGTCCCCTGCGGCTATCTGGAGCTGATCAGCCTCGCAGGCCGCGCTTGACAGGGCTGGCGGCCGGCAGTCTACTGTGGCCCAACCTACCCTCCATATGGAGTAAGAGGCATGCTGATAGACATCCATGTCCACGGCAGCAGGGTCGTGGGGCCGATGCGCCGCAGCGGGACGAGGTATCCTACGCCGCCCGAACTCCTCTCAATGATGGACGCGGCCGGCATAGACCGGGCCGTGCTGTTAAGCTCCGTCAGCCCGGAGAGCGCCACCTGCCGTGTCAGTCCCGAGGATGTGCTGGAGGTCTGCGGTGCGCATCCGAACCGCCTTATCCCGTTCGCCAACCTTGATCCCCGCATGGTGGACAACTCTCCGAAGAGCGACTTCATGCCTCTGCTCCAGCATTACAAGAAGGCCGGATGCAAGGGAATCGGCGAGTACACTCCGAACCTGCCGTTCGACGATCCGTTGAACATGAACGTCTTCAAACAGGTTGAGGCGGCGGGACTGCCGCTCACCTTCCACATCGCGCCGCGGGTCGGCGGCTTCTACGGCTGCGTTGACGACCTGGGACTGCCTCGGCTGGAACGGGTGTTGAAGGCATGCCCCAACCTGATCTTACTCGGCCACTCTCAGCCCTTCTGGGCAGAGATCGGCCAGGACGCCAACGAGCAGAACAGGAATGACTATCCCAAGGGGCCGGTGAAGCCCGGCTGTCTGGTTCAGTTGATGCGGGACTACCCCAATCTCCACGGCGACCTCTCGGCCGAGAGCGCGCACAATGCCATCAGGAGGGACCCTGAATTCGGCTTCCAGTTCCTCCAGGAGTTCCAGGACCGCCTCTACTTCGGCACGGACATCGCCCACCAGATCCAGGACCTCCCCATCGTGGGCTACTTCCGGCGGCTGAGGGAGGAGAAGCTGGTGCCTGAAGAGGTCCTGGAGAAGATAACGTGGCGAAATGCTGATCGCCTGTTGGGGCTTGGCCTGGCCTGAGTGGCCTGCCTACTTGGTGGCCGCTTGGGGACCGATATACGAAGTGGCCGCAACAATGTCGTCATACCACATTGTCTGCACGGAGGGCACGCTGCTCGAGTGCGCGAGGAGGACAATGTGGTTTATCTTGAGCGCCTCGACCTCCCGAAATCGGAGGTTGGGGAAGTCGCCGCCGAGTTTGCCGTCTATCCAGAAGGCGACGCGCCCGTCGCGCCTGCCCGGCGTGTTCGCCGCGACCATGAGTTCATAGCAGTACCATCGGTCAAGGTCCAGATTCAGGTCTGGCCGCGGCACGAAATTCTCCGCGAAGAGCCGCTTGTTCTCGGGAGGGACCACCTCTCCAGTAGGAAAAAAGAGGTCTCCCCATATGCGGCCCTGGTCCATGTGATAGCAGTAGACGTTGATCTTGCCCGGAGGGCGCTCGGACAACCTGCGCCGGGGCGGCACTGTGTCGAGCAGCACGACGTAATGATTGCGCCCATCCGGGACCACACCGGTGGCACTTCCCGTTGCCAGCGTCACGCCCGGAGCACCCGCGAAGATGCACATCCCGGTGTGATGGCAGCCGGGGTAATCCTTCGCATACTTCATGTAGTAGCGCAGGTAGAGCGTGTCGAATCCGTCCTTGAAGTCCTTAATTGCGTTGTGGTTCCCCGGCTGCCTGTGAGTGATCTCCACGGCCTGTCTGCCGCCGTGGACGTGCTCGGATTCCCGCACGATGAGGGGCGTGCCAAGGGCACTGTCCCATTTCTTGCCCTTCTGCTTTTCCACACCCGGCGCAATAACCGCGTCTTCAATGTCTTCGAAGCCGTCGGCGAAGACGACCGCCGGGTCTGCTTCGATGCCCTGATCACCGGGGTACTTCGCGGCGAGACCGTTGCCCTCCGGCAAAACCGGCAGCATGATTGGTGCCTCCCGTTCGTTGCTGGCGCCCGCCAGGACCACAAGACAGAATGAACCGCAAAAGGCCACGCCGAGACCGATCAGCAGGAACGCGCAAGGCCCGTTCTTTTGCCTCTCCATCGTCCGCTCTCCCGGATAGGGTAAGCGGGCAGCCTTGCCCTGAGACGACGAAGTGAGGCGCTGGGCCCCGGTGCCTGCCCTCGGCGGTTGCCTGCCTGCGCGGACTGAGTCAAAGGCCGATAGCATAAAGGAAAGGTCAAAGAAGTCAAGACGGCGCTGCACTGCCAACTCCGGGCACTTCCCTCGGCGGCCCGTCACCGCGTCCTCTGTAGCCTTGCGCGAAGGACGACCGCACCAAACCGATGCGGTTGACAGCGCGGCGCTCGCCGTTACAATCCCGTAGTCAATGCCCACTGGATGTCCTGTCGGCTTCGGCCTGGGACCGAGGCAACTTCAAACCACAGAGACAGCAGTTCACGAAAGGGTCACAAGGCGATGAACGCAAGCGCAAAGCACGTGGTGCCGGTGTTGGGGGCCCTGTTGGCTGTCGGGTCACCCGCACTGGCTCAGAGGACGGCCTTTCCGGTCGCCGTCAGCGAGAACAGGAGGTACATCGTAGACAGCAACGGCGCCCCTGTATTCTGGCTGGGCACCACGCAGTGGCAACTCTTCCGGGATTACACCCGCGACGAGGCCAGCACCATCTTGGAGAGGACGGCCGCCCACGGCTTCAAATTCGTCCAGGTCATGCTCATGGGTGTCGGCGACGGGACCAAGCCGAACGTCCACGGCCAGAAGCCCTGGATCAATGACGACCCCCTGACGCCCAACGAGGAATATTTCAGAAACGTGGACGCCGTCTTGAAGATAGCCGGGGACAATAACCTGGCGATCTCGATGACCCTTTATCATCAGCGATACCGCAACCACATCACACTGGAAAAGGCCCGCGCCTGGGCCTCGTGGCTGGCTCGGCGATACAAGGACGTGCCAAACATCGTCTGGTCTATGACGCCCGAGGCCAAACAGGAGTTCGTGCCGGTCTTGCGCGAGCTGGCTGCCGGGCTTCGCGAGGGCGACGGAGGAAAACACCTCATCACCTTCAAGCCCGATCCCGCCCCCTACTCTTCCAGCTTCATCCACGGCGAGAGCTGGCTGGACTTCAACTCGATGCAGACGTGGAAGGACGTGAAGCTGATCTACCCCATGGTGACGCACGACTATAATCTGAAACCGGTCAAGCCGGTCCTCATGGCCGAAGGGGCCTATGAAGCAGGGTCGGAGTACGGCTTCGAGGTCACGCCCCTCTGGATCCGCCGGCAGGCGTACTATTCTTACCTCGCCGGGGCGCATCATACCTACGGGCACAACGACAGTTGGCGCGTGCTTCCGACGTGGAAGCAGGCTCTGGATGCTCCAGGCGCCGTTCAACTGGGCATCCTGAAGAGGATATTCATGGCTCGACGCGAGTGGTGGCTGCTCGTCCCCGATCAATCGGTATTTGCCTCAGGTGGCCGGACGGACGGGGACGTGCTTTGCCTGGCAGCCCGCCACCAGGACGGCAAGTGGGCCATGGTCTATTCGGCCGAGAGAGCCTCATTCGCCGTGAACATGGACAAGGTGGCCGGGGCCGGGGTGAACGCTTCTTGGGTCAATCCGAAGACCGGCGATGCGATGCCGGCCGGCACGTTCCCCAATTCAGGCCAGAGGTCCTTCTCGACCCCCGAAGGCTGGGAGGATGCGCTGTTGATACTGGAGGCCGCCTGACGCGCGACTTCCTCCAGGGGCCGTTAGACGCCGTCAGGTAGATCGCGGCTTCAGGACCGCCATGCGCCTCAGGCGCAGATTGAGCGTGCGCTCTGCGCCGCTTGGCCTCGCCGACGGGCCGGGTCAGACCCGGATGGTCTTCCCCGCGTTGTCAGACTCGAAGCACGCGTCCAGAACCTTCTGGATGGCTGCCCCCCGCGCGAAATCGGGCTGGTCGTTCTTGCCCGTGCGAATGCTCTTGATGAAGCGCTGGTAGATGGTCGGGGTGGCACGGCACTTGATGGTCTTCCACACCTGCTTATCCACGTCCGGCCCACGGCAGATCATCAGCTCTCGCGCGGAGTTATCGCGGTCCAGCATGATCGCTCCCTTGTCCCCATAGATGTGGAGCAACAGGGAGTTAGAGTGGCCTGTCGCCCAGCGCGTCGCGTGGATGGTGCCGATCGCCCCTCCTGCCAGTTCTACGGTGATGACGGCCGAGTCGTTGGCATCGAGCACATATTCGCCCACGCGATTGCCCTTCGCCTTGGGGAACGTTTTCAAGCGGCAGTTGACCGACTTGATGTCACCAGCCGCGTACGACGCGAAATCCAGGATATGGACGCCGATGTCGCCGAGCACGCCTCCGCTCCCGTGCCGGGTCGAGAGGCGCCAGAGCCAGGCGCGCGTCGTCCTCCAGTCGCCCCAGTGCCGGGACGCCAGCCAGCTCTGCAAGTAGCTCGCCTCCACGTGCATCACGCGGCCGATCATGCCGCGGCTGACCAGATCGTGTGCCCGATGAATCGCAGGGCTGTCCCGGTATGACAGGTTGACCATGTTGATGATCTTCTTGCGCTTTGCGGCGCTTGCCATAGCCGCGGCGTCGGCGTAGTTCGTCGCCAGGGGCTTCTCGCAGAGCACGTGCTTGCCTGCGGCGATCGCCTTGAGCGAGATGGGGGCGTGGAAGGCGTCGGGCGTGACGTTGCTTATGGCGTCCACGTCGGCCTCTGCTAACAGTTGTTCCACGTTCGTGTATATGCCGGGAATGCCGTGGCGTTCGGCGAATGCCGCGACTCGCTCCGGAATGACGTCGCAGGCTGCGACGAGCTTACAACCGCGCATTGCGGAAAAGGCCCGCGCATGGCTGTTGGCCATTCCGCCGGTGCCCACTATGGCGATGCGGATCATCCTGGACTCCCATAAAAAAGGACCATGCGATTACGCCCGATAGGCTCTGCCGACCGGCCCGTGCGTCCCGCGTTCAGGCGCGCACAACCCGCGACCTTGGCCGCGAAGAAGCCACGGGACCAGCATGCTACCAGCAGGCCGCAAGGCCTGCAACGTCGCATGTGCCCGCATAGTCCGCGCTCTGTAAGGAGGTCGGCAAGAGCCTGGGAGGATCAGCACGTTGCGCGAGGGCGCGCAGGTTGCTTCCGTCATGGGTCCGGCAATGCTGACTTGCTGGTTCTTGCGCCGCACAGCGTCCTGCTGTCTTGACGTACGACCGGCATCGGTCGCAGCACCGTACGCCCCCGGCAACGCCGGTCGCGGAGGGGCCAGTCCCACGGGGGGGAAATGGGCGAGGTCCTCTTACCATCTCCGCTGCGCGATGCGCGGGCGGCTGACGGCTCAACCGCCTGCCTGATGGCGGCCGGTGTCGCCATCCACATTGGGGACGGCTGAAGAGGCGTCCTGAGACTGGTCGGCGGGCAGGCGGTCTGCCATGAGCTTAGCAAGCGGCGCTGTGATCTCGTTCCGCTCAAGCAACAGACGCAGGGCCGCCGTCATCGGCACGGCAAGAAACATCCCCAGGATGCCCCAAAGTGCTCCCCAGAAGATCAAAGCAAGGATCGCCGCGACGGGATGGAGGTTCACGGACTTGCCTATGACCTTGGGTTCCAGAAAGTTGCCGATCACGAACTCGATGGCGGCAGGGAGCGCGATTGCCAGGACCTTCACGGTTGTCGAAAGCTCCGGGCTGAGAAGCACAATGGGGACCAGCAAAAGGACAGCCATGATGGAACCTATGGTGGGGATGAAGTTGAGCAGGAACGCGAGGAGGCCGAAGACCGGGGCCAGATCAATGCCCAGGATCGCGAGCACAAGCCAGAAGAGGGCGCCGGTCAGGGCAGAGACGCTGAGCTTGGCCAGGATGTAGCTCTGAGCGCCCGCACGAGCGCTCTTCCAGACGGGCCCGAGCAACTCATCACTCCGGCTCCTGCCGAAGAGCAGGAACGCCAGGAAGATCGCGACAAGGAAGCCCTGGGAGACGATGTCCCTTATGGCATTGCCTGTGGCGCGGAGCAGCGCCGCGACCGCCTGCGGAGGCAGTTTGAGGATGGGATCCACTGCGGTGGCAGGAACGTCCGAGGTCCAGGCGGCCGGCAGTCGGCGGACCACGGAGGCGACAAGCTCTTCGGTTCCTCTCCGGTAGGTATCGGCGTTCCCCAGGAGCTGGGCCACGCTCAAGGAAACCAGAGCGCCCAGCCCGAGCAGCGCCAGCAGGGAGAGAAGCAAAGTGGTCGTGGCTGCCACAACGTGGGGCACCCGCAGGCGCCTGACTTGGAGGTCTATCAACGGAGCGGCTGCCGTTGAGAGAAAGAGCGCCAGGACGAACGGCACGAGGGCTGAGCGGAACCAATAAAGCCCGGCTGTTACCGCAGCCGCCGCCAACACGATGAGGCAGGCTGATTGGACCCGCTGCTCGCTCGACACGGTGGCCATGGTCACGCGCTCCAGGCAACGCTGAACTCGAAGCCGCGCTGCTGCCCTCTGAGAGAATACTGCGCTCTCACGGCGTGGTCAATCTCCCGGGCAGCTCTGGCTCCGGCGAAGGCCCTGATCGGAGGGCTGAGGCAGGGAAGGGGGCGGGCCGGGAGTGCAGCGTGCGCCGTCCTGGCTGGCAGGCCAGGGGAGTGGAGGGGGCTGGCGTCAGGTCTCCTCCAGACGGAGAATGAGAGAGAAGCCCATCGTCTGCCAACCGTTCTCGACCCGGTAGAGGATGCGGTTGATGCCCTGGTTCAGGTGGACGCGCCGCCACACTTCGTCTATGTCCCACCCCTTCAGTTGCTTTGAGCTGATCCACACCGGCAAGCCGTTGATCTTCAAGGTGCCCCTGTCATCGGTGCCAAGGGCGATAATCACGTCCCGCGAGCGGTCGCAGTAGAACTCAGTGTAGGCGTACCAGATGCCGTACGGCTCTGCGTTGGGGGGCCTGACCTCGGGCACATCTGACTGCACAAACTGCCAGCGTACCTTTCGGCCGTCCTTTCCGACGTAGGTAGCGTCCAGGTCTACCAGGCTGTCCGGCGGGAACTCGCGGTCTATGTTGACGCGATTGGGATTCGGGAACGGGCCGACGGTATACCAACTGTCTATGAACATCCAGTTGCCGGGGCGGCCATCGGGGCTGATCTTGCGGGCGCCCACGGCGGGCACGTCGGGCCGAAGCTCGGGCATGAGCCCTCCCTCGCCCGGGCCTGCGTCGCCGAAGCGGGGCAGCGATGCCGCGCCGCCTTCCTCCTGGGAGGTCAAGTCTTGATAATCGAGCTTGCTCCCACGGCCTCCGGCACCGCCTGCGCCGGCGCCCGTGCGCCCTCCAGTGCCTTCGCCATTCTCGCCATTGTCGCCTTCGAGGGCGCGCATCATGCCGGCAAGGTCCGAGAACTTCCCGCTCACTTCCTCCATGGCCAGATCGCGGATTATCAGGCGGAAATCGGGCGTCTGTTCTTCCGGCGCGAGCTGAACATTCGTGCCGAACTTCATCTTCTCCACCGACTGGGTTGCCATCTCGAGCATGCGGTGCGCCAGATTCACCATGGAACTTGTCTCGCGCAGCGCGGTCCTCACCTCTTCTTTATGTGCTTCGAAACCCTCGTCGGTGCGCGCCGCCTCCCGGAGAAGCTCCACGTTCAGATCCGGGCGGACCGGGCGGATCACCTCGATGTCTTTGCGCGCATCTTCCAGCGTCATATCTCTCACCATTGCGAGGTCCATGGCGCGGACTTCCTTGAACCTTTCGGCTATGCCGTCCTCAAGTGCGCGCGCCGAGGCGTAGAGCTGGGCCACGTCGCCCGGCTCCTCCCCTCCGGCGCCCTGCGGCCCGGCAGCGGGCGACCGAGCGCCCGGCCCTGCACCGGGCTGTGACAGGCCCGCAACCAGGTTGAGTGACCAGGAGCCTCCCGAGCCTCCGCCGGATTGCCCTTCCAAAGCCTTACGCAGGGCGCCCATCACCTCTTCTTGCGCTACAAGGGCCTGTTTCTGGCTTTCGGCCTCCTGGCTGTGCAGCCGCTCTTGCGCCTGCCTGCCGGCCTTCAGGTCCTCCGCCGCCTGATCGAATCGCTTTTGCTGCTCGGCGAGCCGGGTGGTGCGGTCAACCTGGTCTTGTGGCCGCCTGGACTCCTTTGCCTGTTCGAGCGCCTGGCGGGCTTGCTCGGTTCGGGTCTGCTCGGTTGCCACCGAACGTTCGAGCGTTCCAACGCGCACGGCCTGCGTGCTGCGCTGGTCGTGGACAGCTTTCGCCTGCTGGTGGGCTTCCCCGGCCGCGCGCTGGCCGGTGGTAAGAGAGACCGCGCCCGAGCCCACCAGTTCGAGCTTCTTCCCCGCGCGCTCCTGGGCGCCCTCGGCGAGCGCCTGGAAGCGATCGGTTGCCTGGACGTCCGAATCCTCCTGGATTGACTTGACAGCCCCGCGCATCTGTTCGGCGGCCTGTTCCATCGCTTGCAGGGCGTCTCGCGCGGCGTTCTCCCGCTGGCGCTGCTCGAACGACGCGAACTTCTGTCCGATGCCGTCTTGAATCTCAGTGATATCGCCGAACACCGTTCCAAGCTCTCTGGCGTTCGAGGCGATCTGATCGGCGGCGTGGGCCTCTATCGTTTCGGCGAGGTTGGCCAACTCGCGCGCGGACATGCTACTTACGGGGTGGCTGGCCTGCCTGAGTTCCTGCACGATCTGGCGAACGGGGGTCAGGTAGACCAGCACCGCCAGTATGAGGCCGTGCAGCCCCATGGAAACGAGAAACCACGGGTCACGGCGCGACCAGCGGCTGAGGCGTCGCCGCACGGTGAAAGGCCGGCCGTCAACCTTCTTTTTGTTTGGTTCGGATGCCGACATTCCTCAGGTTCTCGAAGTTGCACACGTCGAGGACTTGCACGGCCGCCCACATGGGTGCGTCGCGGTCTGCGTCTATCCGGATCCGGTGCTGCGGATCCTGCCCGGCCAACTCGCGCAGCGTGCGGCCCAGGTAGCCCTGGCCGACAGGCTCTGAGCCAAGATACAGATTGCCGTCCCGGTCAATGGAGATGACCGTCATCTTATCCTCCACCTGCTTGCTGACGGCCGCGGCAGCCTGCGGGAGATCCAGAGGAAGCTCCTTCTCGAGCTTCTTCAGCGTTGTCGCCACCAGGAAGAAGCTGATCAGGAGGAACACGCAATCAATCAACGGCGCCATCTGGACCTCAACGTTTTCGTCGTCTTCGATTCTAACTCTCATGGTGGCCCTCCGTGCCGGGCTCTTTGCCGTCAGCCTTTGCGGCGTACCAGGAGTTGATGAGTCCGCCGGTCTCCTCCTCGAGCATAAGCGCATAGAGGCTCAGGCGATGCTTGAAGTAGTGGTACAGGGAGAGAGCCGGGATGGCGATGGTCAGGCCGGCGGCCGTTGTAATAAGGGCCTTGGAGATATCGCCGCCCAGCAGCGACGCGTCGCCCAGGGAGCCGGCAACCGCGACTTTGTCGAAGGCACCAATCATGCCGATCACGGTCCCAAACAAGCCGAGAAGGGGCGAAATGGTAGCCACCACCGCCAGCGGATACGCTTTCTGCATGTGACGCCGCATGTCCCTGGACGCCACATCTCCGGCCATCATGGACACGTCCGCCATCGTGCTGTGACGATGCCTGGCGATGACGGCCAGGATGCGGGCCAGTGTGCTGTTGCTCTTTTCGGGCAGAGACTCGATCTCTTCCCACTTGCCTGCGCGCCAAAGGTCATCCGCTTTTTCGGCGAGGCCCTTCGGCGCAATCACACCGCTGCGCAAGTTCACCAGCCTCTCAAGGGCAAAACCCACGCCCGCTATCGAAGCGAACAAGAGAAAGACCATCGTCCAGCCTCCCTGTTTCATCTTGAGCAAGAAAGCCTGGCCAATGGTCAATTCCTGGGAACGGCTCGAGGGCTTCTTCACCTCCGATGCGACGGGCGTCTCCGCCCGGACCACGAGCGGCGTCTCAGCGGGAACTGCACGGGGCTGGACAGCCGGGGGAGCCGCGCCCGGTGGCACGGCCTGCGCCGCCGGCGGTCTCGCCTGGAAGCCAAGGACAGCCAGCGAAGCCACAAAGGCTATAAGAAAAGGCTTCACTACTACCATACATCCTCCTCAATGACACGAAGCCGGAACAGGTGGTGGAGTGCGCCATTTAGCCTGTTGCAGCAAAGGCGCTGTGTTGACGAGTCAAAGCCGGACACACTACGAACTTGCTGGTACCTCGTGAGGCGCCTGAGTCCGTACGCCACCGCGGCGCTCCCAAATTGGCCGAACTCACCGGTATGTTACTGGACGCGGACGAATCTCACAAGCGCGCGAATCAGGCCGTCTGGAATCGTACGCCGATGGGCCTTGACAGGCACAGCCACGGCGCGTAAGGTTCTCTCCTATTCCGCCCGGGGCTGCAGGGCGAAAGAAGCGGAGAGAGTCATGACTAATGCGAAGGACAGGAAGGCAGGCTCACGGAACGTGCTGTACCTAGGGTTCGTGTCGCTGTTCACGGACCTGTCGAGTGAGATGATATATCCGCTGATCCCCGCCTTCCTCGTCAGCCTTGGTGCATCCAAGGAGATAATCGGCCTGATCGAGGGAATCGCGGAAGGCACCGCGTCCCTGTTGAGGACGATTTCGGGCACGTGGTCGGACAGAGTCGGGAAGCGGAAGATGTTTATCTTCTTCGGCTACGGCATCTCCGCGGTCTCGAAGCCGTTCCTATACCTGGCGGGGGCGTGGCCGGTCGTGCTGGCCGTGAGATTCTCCGACCGCGTGGGGAAGGCGGTTCGCACGCCGCCGAGGGACGCGCTGATTTCCACGTCGGTTGACGGGCATAAAAAGGGGCGTGCTTTTGGCGTGCAGCGCGCGATGGACCGCCTGGGGGCTGTCGGCGGACCGGTGCTGGCGCTGCTGGTGCTGCACTTCTTCGACGGCGACCTGCGGATGGTGTTCCTTCTGTCGTTCATCCCGGCCGCGATCGCGCTCGCCTTCATACCCCTCGCCAGGGAGACGGCGCCTGCAGCCGCCGTACGGGGCGGCCACAGGAGGAGCGGGCTCATGAGCGCCGGGTTCATCCTGTTCCTCATTGCGTCCATCGTGTTCACGCTCGGAAACTCGTCAAATGCCTTCCTGATCCTGAAGGCGCGCGAGGCTAATCTTTCGCTGGCCTTAGTCCCGGCTATCTGGATTGTCTACAACGCCGTTTCGAGCGTCAGCGCCCCGATCTTCGGAGTGCTCTCCGACAAGATCGGGAGGGCACCGGTCATCATGGCTTCATTCGTCTATTACTCGGCAATCTATCTTCTATTCGGCCTGGCAGGATCGCTCTGGCAAATCTGGGCCCTCTTCGCCGCCTACGGAATCTACTACGGGCTGTCGGAGGGGGTATTCAGAGCATATATCGCAGACCTCGTCGCAGCCGACTATCGGGCGACGGCCTACGGCATCTTCAACACCGGCATCGGACTGGCTCTGATACCAGCCTCAATCATCTTCGGCGCCATATGGGACAGGTTCGGCAGCAAGTGGGCTTTCTTCGTCTCAGCGGCCTTCAGCATGCTGGGCTTCCTCATCTTCGTCGCGGGTCTCGTCGCCAGACCCCGCAGGACGGCTGCTTTACGCAGCGGTTGACAGCGAGAGGCCCGTGCCGTATTAGTGGCCGTTCGTTCATCCGGCCGATGCCCGAAGCGTTCCCAATTATCCTTGAACGGCAGGCAAATGCAGCGGACCTCATCCCTTACTCCCCGTGAGCGGTTCCTGCGGACGGTGCGGTTTCAACCCGTGGACCGCGTCCCTTATCACGAACTCGGCTTCTGGGGACAGACCATTGAGCGGTACGTTCGAGAGGGGATGCCGCCTGAGGCCGCGGGCGAGGACGTTTGGAGGGGCAGCGATTTCTTCCGGACCGATCGGCGGGACTTCATCGCGCTGAACGTATCCACGGTGCCCGCGTTTGAACACAAGGTCCTGCGGGAGGACGACCGCACAATCATGTTCCAGGACAGCGAAGGCATAACGCGCCTGGCTATGAAGGACGGCACAGTTCGGGGCACGCGGCCGAGCATGGACCAGTACGTCCGCTTCCCGGTTGAAACCTCTGAGGACTTCCGAGCGCTTCGGGCCCGTTTCCTTCCGGACGCCCCGGGCCGCTATCCGGAGAACTGGCACGAACTGGCAGCCTGCTGGCGCCGGCGTGACTATCCCCTCTGTCTGCTCACGAACGCGACTTTCGGCCTCTACAGCATGCTCAGACGCTGGATGGGGACCGAGAAGCTGTCGTATGCGTGGCACGACCAGCCTGGGCTCGTGCACGAGATGCTCGACTTCCTGGCGGACTTCTTCATCGAGCTGACGACGCCCGCTCTGAAGGCCGTCAATGTGGACTACTTCAACTTCTTCGAGGACCTGGCGTTCAAGACCGGCCCGCTCCTCAGCCCGGCGACCTTCCGTGCGTTCCTGGTGCCGCGCTACCGCCGCATCATCGAGCATCTGCAGCGGCACGGAGTCGGCATCATCACGTATGATAGCGATGGGAATCTCGAGCCGCTGATACCCGAACTGATCGGCATGGGGGTCACCCTCTTGTGGCCGTGTGAATGCGCGGCTGGAATGGACGTGCGGCGGCTGCGTGCCGAGTACGGGCGCGACCTGGCGCTCTCCGGCGGCATCGACAAGAGAGAACTGGCCCGAGATTGCGCGGCTATCGAACGAGAGGTAGCAGCGAAGATGGGCCCTCTGATCGAGGACGGCGGCTATATTCCAACCATTGACCATTCCGTGCCGCCGGACATATCGTACGATAACTTCATGTATTATCTGGACGTGAAGTGCGCCGTGGCGGAGGGCCGGTACGGCGCATAGCCTCTCGGGGCGCGCCTTGCGCGCGGCGCTCCCCGGCCATAGAATCGGTAACGCATTGCTGCCGGAAATGTACTACCCGGAAAGGAAAGCAACACATGTCGGACCAGAGGGAGACGCAGCGGCTTGCGCTTCAGGGCGGCATGCGGGCCGTTGCGCGGATTGAGGGAAAAGGCGAGCCGAAGATCGGCCTGGAAGAGTTCATGGCGCTCGCTCGCCGCTTTGGCTTCTCGGGCAAGACGCTGGGGAAGATCAAAGCGGCCGTCGCCCAGGAGGACGCGGGAAAAGGGCCCTTTCTGGCAAACTACTATTCCGACCTGAAAGAGACCTGCGTGCGCGCATTCGAGCGCACGGCCCGGGAGGCCTTCGGCGTCAAGCACTCAATCGCGGTCAGTTCCGGAACCGGCGCCCTGCACGCAGCACTCGTGGCCGCCGGCGTGGGCCCGGGCACGGAAGTCATCTGCCCGGCGATCGGGTTTTTCGCAACGGCCGCCGCTGTGGTCCAATCCAAAGCCATCCCGGTCTTCTGCGATGTAGACCAGTCCTTGCACATGGACCCCGGCAAGATCGAGCGGCTCATCACGAAGCGGACCGTGGCCATCGCACCCACGCACGTCATGGGCGGAGTGTGCGACATGGGCTCGATCATGCGGATCGCGCGAAGACACAAGCTGAAGGTGATCGAAGACTGCGCCCAATCCTGCGGCGCCACCTACAAGGGGCGCTACGTCGGCACCTTTGGCGACCTTGGCTGCTTCAGCATCTCGGCCTATAAGATTGTGGGGGGCGGCGAGGGCGGCCTGATACTGACGAACAGCGAGCGGCTCTGGGAACGAGCGCAGGGAGTTGTCGAATGCGGCGGCCTCTGGCGCCCGCAACGGTTCGCGCCGCCACGCTACAAAGGCGAGCTTTTCTGCGGGACTAACTACCGTATGTCGGAGCTTGAGGCGGCGGTGGACACCGTGCAGCTCAGGAAGATGCCGGCCACAGTCAAGCGCTTCCGGACCGTCAAGGCCCGCATCCTCAAGCGGCTGAAGACGTACCGCGGCGTCACGCCCCAGAAGCTCAACGACGCAGAAGGCGAGGTAGGCTATTTCCTGCGCTTCTACCCCGAGAGCTTCGAGTTGGGCGGGAAGATTGTGGCTGCCCTCAGGGCGGAGGGCATCTCGTGCGGGATGCGCGGCCCGAACGCCGGGCCGGACTGGCATCAATATTCCCACATGTTCGCCGTCGTCCAGAAGACAGGGGCGACGGAGGATAACTGTCCGTTCGAGTGCCCGTTGTACATCCAGGCCGGCGGGCAGATCGAGTACGCGAGAGGGGACTGCCCGGTGGCCGACGACCTGTTCGACCGCGTCATCACCGTGCCGCTTAATCAGTGGTATACCACGGCCGACTGTCGCCACATCGCGGACGGGATCAACAAAGTGCTGTCAGCATACTGCACCGAAGACGCAAAGGCCGCCTCGTGGGCCTGACGGCCTGCCTGGAAACAGCCGATGTGTGTCAAAACCGCGCGAGCCCGGCCCGATGTGGCGGCCCGTGTGATCAGGCGGGTTGGCTGTCTGCGGAGCGCCGGGATTGGCGGCGGGCGCTCGACCTCAACAGGGCGTGAGCGGAGGAATCAGGAATGCGCATCAAACAGTCGGTCTGCTATCCCATCCTCGGCCTGCGTGAGATGAAAGATCTCGACGAACTGTTCGCCACGCTGGCGCGGATCGGCTACGCGGCGGTTGAGATGTGGGGACGGGGCGGAAACTTCGAGGACGCCGTAGCGCTCGCGAAGAAGCACAAGCTCGTCGTGGCCAGTATGATCGGGCATGATTCGCTCCAGGACGGCCTGAACAAACGATCTAATCACGACCGGATTGAAGCAGAGCTGAGAACCTCGATTGACCTGGCGGCCAGGCACGGCATCCCCGGCCTCATCTGCCTGAGCGGCAACCGGCAACCGTACGTCAGCGAACCGGAGGCTATCGAGGCCACGGCGGACGGCCTGCGACGCGCGGCCGCCTACGCGGAGAAGAAGGGCGTCAACCTGAACCTGGAGGTGCTGAACTCCAAGGTTGACCACCCCGGCTACCAGTGCGACCACACGGCCTGGGGCGTGGCGGTCTGCGAGCGCGTCCGCAGCCCCCGCGTGAAGCTGGTGTATGACATCTACCACATGCAGATCATGGAAGGCGACGTGATACGCACAATACGCGAGAGCATCCGGTGGATCGGCCACTTCCATACGGCAGGAAACCCGGGCCGCCGGGACCTGGATGACGCGCAGGAGCTGAACTACGCGGGCGTATGCAAGGCGATAGCGGCAACGGGCTACGATCTTTACGTTGGCCATGAGTTCTCCCCCAAGGGAGACAAGATAGAGGCGCTGCAGCGGGCGTTCCAGGTCTGCGACCAGGGCTGAGCCGATAGAACGTCTGTCGGACGGACCGCGGAGGGCGGCGCCTTCCGAGGCCTTCCGATGCAGGGCGAAGGGACGCACGATGGTGCAGAACACGATCGGCCTCAACCTCGGAACGGTCAAGAACGGCACCGAGGCTGCCACGCTCGTGCCCAACCTGGACCGCGTGCGGCACGCCGGCTTCCAGGGCGTCGGCCTTTGGCAGAACAACATCCTGCAATGGCTCCAAGCGGGCCTCACAATTCAGGAGCTACACGACCACGTCACCGGCAGGAACCTGAAGGTGGACGAGATCTGCTTCGTGGAGGTGTTGAAGCGCGACGGGAGCGTGGCAGACCAGACGAATGTCTTCAGGTGGGCCAAGGCCCTGGGCGCGGCAGCCGTGGTCTGCCTCTACTTTCGCCCGGACCACCCCCTCGATAGGGTGCGGAGCGATTGGGCGGAGTTCGTCCGCACGGTCCAGGACATCGGGGTGCCTGCCGCCTTCGAGTTTGTGGGACCGTGGCCGCAGTACAACTCCCCCCTCCAGGCGTGGGAGGTCATTCAAGCAGGGCCCGAACTGGGGACTATGGTCTTTGACACCTTCCATTTCTGGCGCGGCGGGTGCGATCTCAGTCAGATCGAGAAAATCCCGGGCAACCGCGTCAGCCTGGCGCATCTGAGCGACGCCAGGGATGTGCCATCGCAGACCGCCGTGGATGCTGACCGCACCTATCCGGGCGAGGGAGTCATTCCGTTGAGGCAGGTACTGACCGGTCTCGTGGAGCAGGGGTTTACAGGGCCGCTCTCAATAGAGATCCTTGGCGGAGCGCAGGAGCAGAACCCCGCGACCGTAATCAAGCACGCATATGAGGCGGCCAGGAAACTCGTTGACTCTCTGTAACGGCCTGTTGAGTGTTGGATTGGAATTCGTCAGCGTAGGAGCCGCAGAATGGCGCACCAACTCTTTCCGGAACCGCGCAAGGCCAGCTTTCGCAAGCAAGTCCTGGACTTCACAAGAGCCGCCTGGATCAAGGTTGACCCGCAACTGTCGCCGTCCCTGAAGCGGCGCGTCGCCGAATTCGCGGAGTGCTTCAGCCACGCGCTTGCATCTCCCCTTCAGGTGACCGCGGGTGAGCCGCAGAAAGGCCAGGTGCTCCTCGCCCTTCAGCTCACGCAGGGCAAGGCCGGCCCGCAGGCATACGAGTTGGCTGCCGGCAAGCGCCGCATCACGCTCACCGCGAGCGGCGAGGCCGGCCTGTTCTACGGCCTCCATACTCTCGGACAGCTCCTGCGATCCACCGGCCCGCGTGTCCCGGCCTTTGAGATAGCCGACGCGCCGGACTTCCCCCGTCGCGGCGTTATGCTCGACGTGAGCCGCTGCAAAGTGCCAACCATGAAGACGCTCTTCGCCATCGTGGACCTGATGGCGAGCCTGAAGCTCAACGAGCTGCAGCTTTACACCGAGCACACCTTCGCTTACTCCGAGCACGAGACGGCGTGGCATGACGCCTCCCCGATGACACCCGGCGAGATCCTTGCGCTGGACGCTTACTGCAAGGACCGATACATCGAACTTGTGCCGAACCAGAACTCCTTCGGCCACTTCGAGCGTTGGCTGTGCCACCCTGAGTACAAACAACTGGCCGAATGCCCCGACGGATTTGAGTACCCGTGGGGCGGGCGCTCGAAGTACGGATCGGTGCTCAGGCCGGACCGCGCCAGCCTGCGCTTCCTTGCGTCCCTCTACGACGAACTGCTCCCCAACTTCACCAGCCAGTCCTTCAACGTCGGCTGCGACGAGACCTGGGAGCTGGGGAAAGGCTGGAGCCGGAAACTATGCGAGGAGAAAGGCACGACGCGCGTCTACCTCGATTTTCTGCTCGGCATTCATGAACTCGTCCGCGAGCACGGTCGGACCATGATGTTCTGGGGCGATATCATCCTGCACCAGCCCGATCTCATCTCCGAACTGCCTGAGGACATTGTGGCCTTGGAATGGGGCTACGATGCGGGCCATGACTTCAACAAGCGGTGCAGGGCCTTCAGGGATGCGGGAGCGTCGTTCTACGTCTGCCCCGGCACATCGAGCTGGAATTCCCTGACCGGACGGGTCCCCAACTGCCTCGGGAACCTGACGAACGCGGCCGTCAATGGGCTCAAGCACGGCGCCATCGGCTACCTCATCACCGACTGGGGCGACGGCGGCCATCACCAGTATCTGCCCATCAGCTATCCCGGCATCTTCGCCGGCGCGGCTCTCTCGTGGTGCGCCGGGCGCGACAAGACGCCGGACGTGGCGTCCGCGATGAACTCCATGGTCTTCCGAGACGAGACGGACAAGCTCGCCCGTCTCCTGCTGGACCTGGGCGGCGTTTACGAATTGCTCACAAAGAAGCCGGCAAACAACACGCCGTTCAACGGGCTGCTCTTCTTCGACATAGGCACCGAAAGGTTGCTGAGGGATCTGACCGTCGGGAACCTGAAGAAGTGCCTGACGCGCTTCGACGACCTGGCAAGCGAGATCGGGGCCACGCGCCCGCTGGCGGGCGACGGCGAATTAGTCAAAGCCGAGCTGCTCAATGCAACGGCAATGGCCCGCTGCGGCGCCGCGCGAGGGCTGGCGGGCCTGGACCCGAAGTACTTTGACCGGCCGGCCCTGCGCCGTGCCTTGCAGCACATCATCTCCCAGCACGAGCAGCTCTGGCTTGCGCGCAACCGTCCCGGGGGGTTGAACGAGAGTTCGGCGCGCCTCCGCGCCCAGTTGAGGCAGCTCGAATGATGTGCCTGCTTGCTGCTGCGGCCCCGAAGGGCGCTGAAAACAGGAGAACCAGATGAAACACGTACACTACGATGAAGTCGAGGCCAGGCCGGTGAGCGAGGCAGGCGCACAAGGCGTGCGGGTGCGGTGGTTGATCTCCGAAGCGGATGGGGCGCCGAACTTTTGCATGCGACGCTTCGAACTTGCCCCGGGCGGGAGCACGCCGCGCCACGCCCACGCATGGGAGCACGAGGTCTACATCCTCGAAGGCGAAGGCTCGGTCTTCCACAAAGGGCGCGAGCATCCGTTCCGCCCCGGCGACGTGGTCTACGTTCCGCCGGAGGAGGAGCACGCGTTCCGGGCCGGCAAGGGAAGCGTTGCCTTGCTGTGCATCATCCCCAAACGCGCCTGAAGCTCTGCACGACCGCGGCGTCCTCGCGGGGGCAGTAGTCCCGCTCCATACCGTCGCGCCCCCAGGGCTCCGCTCTCGGCGGACTTGCCGCGAACGCCCCCAGGCCGCCAGGGACCGTTGGATCAGTGCCAGGACCTTGTAGAGGAGAGAGCCCCTGAGCCCATTTCCGTCCTGGACCCGCATAGGGAGGCTCGTGCCGGCAGAGCCGGAATCTGTCGCAGATCTGGCGCCGGAAGTTGCGCAACGTCACTTCGGCCTTTTCGCCGGCCTGGCGGCTGCGTTCATCTGCGTATTGTACCTCCTCCTGCTCAATCCCTACTGGCACTACACCTCCGACTCGGCGCTGTACCTTACGCTGGGCAGAAACCTGTGCGAGGGAAGAGGCTACGTCTTCAGCGGGATCGCCCACAACAAAGTCCCGGGAGGAATGCCTTACCTTCTGTCCGCATTGCTGCACGTTTCGCACAGGTTCCTGTGGTTGAATGCCGTGCAGTGCCTTGGGGTCCTCACGGCTCTGCTCGTGCTCTACTTCGCGCTGCGGCAGATGGCGGACAGGGCGACTGCCGTCCTGGTTGTCTTGCTTACGGGGATCCTGTTCTGGGTGCACGAGTACGCAACGGCGTTGATGTCAGAAGGTCCCTTCTTCGTGCTGTCCAACCTTGCCGTGTTGCTGCTCATGCTGTTCGTAAACTCCCGCGGGGGCCGATGTCGCGCACTGCTCCTGGTCGGCCTGTGTGCCATGTGGGTGCTGGCTTTCTGGTACCGCGTCGTGGCGTGTTTCTGGATTGGGCCGTTCCTCTTCGCGCTTGTTCTTGCAGTCCGCCGCCCTCTTTGGGACAGGATCCTGAGCGCTGCCGTAGTTGCTGCCGTCATCGTGGCCTCGTTCGCGGTGTACTGGCGCTGGTCTCCGCCTGCTCAGAAGTCAACCGGCCAGACAGTGACGACCAGCGAGAGCGTGCCCGACGCGGCGTACAGGCTTCATCCGTTCGCCTGGGAGGAGCACGGACCACGCATCCTGCATATTCCTCGACGCTTCCTCCTGGTCCTCTGCCCCCCGTGGCAGGCCGCCGCCGGCTGGCTTGTTCCGCGCGTGCTCGCAGAAGCCCTTGCCTGGGCCTGCTTCGCCATAGTGGTGCTGGGAGGTTACAGGGCGATGCGGCGCGGACAGGCATTCCTGGCCGGTTCCATCTTGTTCGTGGGCCCCTTTCTGTTTTGGGATACAGGCAACAAAGCGACGACGGGCCGCTACGTGATTGCCATTGCGCCTTTTGTTATCCTTCTGTTCCTGTTGGGCATGGAGGGTGCCGGCGAGTTCCTGGGGTCTCGCATGCGCCTGCGGAGGGGCAGGAAGTTGCTTGTCTTCCTGGGGATCACGGCAGTGCTCGTCCCCAATCTCGCTTTGCTCTTGGGGGATATCTGGGTCCAGAGGCAACGCGACTTCTACGCTGTCTACCGAGGCGGAGGTTACGCCGAACTCATGGGCATCGCAAAGTGGCTCAGCGCGCAAGAGGTGCGCGAGCCGGTGGTTGTCGGGGACTTGAATGCGTGGCGGGTGCTGACCTGCCTCACCGAGTGCCGTGTGGTTGGCTTACCGGAGGACGTGAATCCAGCGAGTCCCGACTTCGCCAGTAAGGCGGCGGATTTTGCGCGTGCTCATGGCACCCGCTATATAGTGAGCTTTGACGCCCAGCAGCCCTGGCCGATCTGGCACATCCCGACGCACCTTCCGGGCGGCGCTGCTCCGGGGCGGCACTGGCAGCTCTGCGAATGCCCGGCCGAGGATGGAGCGCTCCGGCCTGTGCAGACCGAACCGGCGTGCAGATGGCCGACGAGTATTCCCGAAACCGGAGGGAAGCAGCCGGCTCGATGACGATAGGCGCCGCCGACGGGCTCTGCTTGTATGAGCGCAAGAGCGCTATCCCGCCGCCCACGCGCAAACCCGGTGAGAGCAGGGCGCGAAGCCCCCTATAGCTCCGGCAAGTCGGAATCCCTATGCCGCCTCTGGTAGCGGTCAAGCTTAATGTAGAAGAGCAGCCTCTCGGAGACGTCGGTGATGCGGTCGAGCATGTCCGCGACGAAGGCAAGGACGAGCACCAGGAAGCCGACCGTTATGAACATGGAGCCTGTGATGAGCAGGGAGCTGACGCGGCTTGTCTGGCGTGTGAGGAGCCAATTCCCGAACACCACGAGCCCCTGAGCGATGCCCAGGGCCATGATGGTGCCCCCGATGATCCCGAAGAACAGGAGCGGCCGCGTGCGGCAGAACGTGCGCAGGACGATCCCGCCGGCCCTCAGGGCGTAGCGCGGCAGGAAGGCAGCGACGCGGCTGGCGCCGTGTTCGCGCACCCCGCGGATTCTCAACGGGACCTCGGTGATCCGAAGTCCTTTGTTCGCCAGGTCAATGACGGTCTCCTGCACGTGCGTGAGGTGGCCGGAAAGGTGCACGTGTAGCGCGGCCTTGAGGTTATATGCCCGGAAGCCGCAAGAGGCATCTGTCAGCGCCGTAGTCCCCGTGGCGAAGTTGACCAGTCTGCACATCTGCCGGTTACCCCACTTCTTGATCCACGGCATCTCAGGCACCATGTCCTTGGTGGCGAATCGCGTGGCCGTGACAAAGTCCGCATTGTCCTCTAAGATCGGGCGGATCAGCGCAGGGATGTCGCGGGGGTCGAACTGCCCGTCGGCATCCATGTTTACGATGATGTCGGCGTCTTCCTCCAGCGCCCGCTCGAGGCAATCGGCGAAGGATCTGGCCAGGCCCATCCGCCGCGCGTGTTGTACAACGATCGCTCCCTTGTCGGCCGCAATCTTGCTCGTGGCGTCGTCCGACCCGTCGTCAACAACGACAACCGCGACGTCCATAGGAGCGCCCATGTCGCGCGGGATGTCGCCTATGACGTGGCCAATTGTCTTCTCCTCGTTGAGCGCAGACATCATGACCACGAGCTTCAGTTTGCGCCGATCGTCCATCCTTCGTCCTTCCCTATCGTGTCCAGGGAGACGCGGAACAAGTCCACCTCTCCGAAGCTACGCACTTTGGCAAGTGCGTCAGGATAGGATCGGAGCACGTAGCGAGCGTCCGCTCCTGGGTCCTTGCCGGGGTCGCTGACGAAGTAAGCGGTCGCCGCGGTCCGGCGGACCTCCTGGACCCGGCGCCCGCGCCAGCCGCGCTCGCCCCTCGGGAGGGGCTCCGTCCTCACCCGGGAGAAGTAGTGCAGGAACCTGTATTCATAGGCAAATACGACGTCCTGGGGGCCGGCCGTCTGCGCGAGCCAATCGGACAATTGGAAATAGTTCTTCATTCGCCCGTCCCCCGTGGCGGCGTAAAAGTCCGGGGACCGTTGCTCATAGATCACTTTGGCGATGCGTAGCACGTTGACTGACAGCGCTACCAGCAGAAGTGCCGCTCCGGCGCGGGCGATCCGGCGGGAGGGCACGGACCTCCAGCGGTTCGCCACGTACGCGCCCATGGTGCCGGCTCCCAGGACGAGCCAGTAAAGGATTACGGGCAACGCCGGCAAGAGGTACCGCCTGCCCGGATCGGCCAGGCAGATGCCACCGAGGTAGACAATCCCGAATACGGAGAGCAACCGTTCGCCGCGCCGCAAGGCGGCGATAAGCCCCGACCCCATCACGAGGAAGATGAACACGCCAATGGGCGGAAAGTCCACGCCCAGGACCGCATCAGACAACGCGCCAATGGCCGCCGGGATTTCCGTCACAGCATGCAGCGCCGCATGCACGATTCCAAACCTCCAGATGAACACGTCGTAGTATCCGAGGTGAGAAGACGTGTTCACCGTGGCGCAGCGCAGGAGCCAGGCGGCGCCAAGCGTCCCAATCGGGGCGATAAGAACCGCCGTCTTGCCAAGGTTCGGCGCCCAGCGCTTCGCGGCCCCTGCCCGCAGCCACAGGCCCGCCGCGAGTCCGGCCAGCAGCGCCGGGCCGAGCGGACGCATGAAGCAAGCGGCACAGGCTGCAGCGGACGCCGCTGCGCACCAGAGCCAGCTCGCGCCCCCGTCGCTCTGAAGCATTCGGGCGCCGAAATACAGGCCTGCCACGAGGAAGAAGGTGAAGGGCACGTCGGCCATTACGTGCGATGAATAGTAGTAGAGCGTGCGCGAGAACGCGAAGAGCAGGAAACACGCCAGCATCTGCCGCCCCGAGAGCTGAAGGCGCCCAAAGAGCGCAAGGGCCATGGCGATGCAGCCGAGCCCGAAAAGCTTGACCAGGACGTTCATGGCAAGGAAGCTTTCGCCGAACACCCGATACAGGACCGACAGCATTGCCGGGAAGCCGGGCCATACGAAAACGTGAGGCTGGTAGTCAAAGCTGTAGGTCCCCGTCTCCGCCAACGACCGGCCGAGCCCCATGTAGACCGCGCTGTCGCGTTGGAATCGCCAATGGTCGTTCAAGCCGGCCGTGTACAACACTACCGCCGCCATGAAGGACAGGAGGTACGGAGCCAGCTTGCGCGCCGGGGCCGACAGCGCAGCGGGCTGAGAGGGCAGATCGGGCACAGCAGTATCGGACCTCACTCGCGAACGCCCCTTTCAGGAAGCACCGGCCAAACCGCCGCGTATTTATAGGCCAAAGGCCGCACCGAGTCAACACTATAGAGGGCCGGCCGTGCACGAAAACTCCATCGGGCAGTTTCGGTTGCGTGGGGGCTTGGGTCTGCTTTAATATAAGCGTATCCGCTTATATCAAGGATGCGCCCCTTGGACCCCAGGCAGCAGAAGCTTCTTGAGCAGAAGCGCAA
>Ga0315282_10001364_pt1 | contig 46024 bp, 31 predicted proteins | sample YL17G07_20_MG_FD_203693 | JGI IMG/M metagenome (GOLD analysis project Ga0315282, IMG submission 203693) | Sediment microbial communities from Yellowstone Lake, YNP, Wyoming, USA - YL17G07_20 | ecosystem: Environmental > Aquatic > Freshwater > Lake > Sediment | place: USA: Wyoming | collected... | reverse complement strand
TACCACATCCCCTACGACCTGGAGGGCTATCACCTCCCGCTCCTGAGCTTTATCGGCGACTGCCTGCGCCAGTACGGGCAACTGCCCTGGTGGAACCCATACACCTACATGGGGGAGCCTTTTTTCGGCAACGTGCAGGCGGCCATGTTCTATCCGGCCACGCTGCCGGCGGTGCTGGCCGCGAATGCCGTCTCGGGCCGGGTCACGCTGTGGTTCGTGGAAGCCCTGCTGGCCGCTCACGTGGCATGGGCGGGCGTGGGCGCTTACGTGCTGCTCCGCAAGTTGGGGACGGAGCACCGGGCGTCGATCGGCGGCGCAATGGTCTTCTGCCTGGGCGCTTTCTTTGCCTCCCAGACCCAGCACCTGGGCGCCGTGTGCACCGCCGCCTGGCTGCCGTGGTTTCTGGCCGCGCTTCGCCGCCTGGAAGAGCGGACCGACTGGCCCTCGGTGGCCCTGGCCGCCATCTCGCTGGCGCTGATGATCCTGGCCGGGTTCCCCGCGGCCTGGTTGCCGGCGCTGTTCTTCGGCCCCTTCCTGTATCTGTACTGGAGTTGGCAGCGCAATCCGGTCCTGGAATGGGGGGCGCACCGGCGCCGCCTGGGACTGCTGCTGGCTGCCATGCCGCTGGGATTCGTGATGTCGGCTGTGTGTTGGCTTCCGGGTAGCCAGGTGGCCGGCCGATCCGTTGCCGACTGGCGTCCCGCCGCCCAGGCCTTCGGCGGCCTCCCGCTGGAGGCCCTGACTTCGCTGGTCTGGCCGAACCTGTTCTGCCAACTCCAGGGAGACTATTGGCACTCGGAGAATCCCACCTTCCTGCACCTGTACCAGGGTATACCGGCGCTCTTGCTGGTCTTCGGGGCACTGAGCTGGTTAATGGCCCGGCGTGCCGCCCGTCCCTTCCTGGTGTCCGGCCTGATCGCCGGGCTGTGGTATTTCGGGCCGAGTTTCGCGGTGTCGCAGTTGTTCTACGTGCTGTTTCCGGGCGCGGTGCGCCGCGGCCTGTATGCCTGGACGGCCCTGGCTTACTTCTCGCTGTTTTTCGCCGTGCTGGCGGCGCTGTCCCTGGACGGCTGGCAGCGCGGCCGGCGCCATGAACTGTTCCCCGTCCGGTTGTGCCGGCGTGCCGCGCTGCTGGCTTTGGCTGTCGGTCTGCTGGTTTGCATGGCCGGCTTCCATGCTTCCGGCGGCTCCCCGGTGGCCCTGCGCGGCGCGAACGCGGGCGCAACCCTGATCCTGGTCGCCGCCCTGCTGGCGCTGTGCGCCTGGATTGCCGGCCTTGCGTCCGGACACCCGGAAGCCGGCCGGGCCCGCACTGTCGGCGTTGTTTGCGTGCTCATCGCCGCAGACCTCATCTCCGTGGGCTCCAACAACCGGTTGAACACCTACGACGGCCCGGGAGATTGGCGGGGGAGGGAGGTCGATTGGCTGGTCAGCCGGCTCGGGCCCCAGCCCCTGTTTCGTATCGACAGCAGCCACGTGAGTGGCATATGGCAGAGCGTGCTGCCGCACTGGCGGCTGCCCTCAGCCAACGGTTTCAACCCGCAGTTGCTGCAGGACGTCGTTTACTATCGAACCGGATACTCCCGGCTGGACGATCGGCAATTCGTGCTGGAAGCACCGGGCTCCCCGCTGCTGGACCTGACGGGCGCGCGCTATCTGGTCTCCTCGGCCAAGGAGATAGAAGGTTGGCAATTGGTGTTCCGCGGCGACTTTAGCATCTTTGAAAATCGGCGCGCCTTCCCCCGCTACTTCCTGGTGGGCGGCACGGTCGCGGCGCGTAGTGTTTCCGAGGCCGCGCACAAGATCAATACGCGGGAGGTCAACCCCGCCCTCGTTGCGGTGGTGCCGGAGTCCGAGATGCGGCTGCTGGGCGAGCCGGGCCCGCCGGCTTCCTCCCAGGAGCTCGGCCAAGTCGAACTGCAGGCCTGGTCGCCGAACGAATTCCGGCTCCAGGTGTCGGCCGCGCGCCCCGCCGTCCTGGTGGTCACCGAGACCTACTGGCCGGACTGGCGGGTGACCATCGACGGGCAGGCGCGGCCGCTGGTTCGCGCTGACGGTATTTTCCGGGCGGTCGGCGTTCCCTCCGGCATTCATCAGGTGCGGATGTACATCGTCCCGACGCGGCTTTATCTCGGTGGTGCTCTCTCGCTGGCGGGCGTCCTGCTTGCCGTCGCGTGCCTGCTGTTCCGCAAGCAAGCAGAAGCCGCGCGGCCGGCAGCGGTGCGGCAGGCTGCCGAATGACGCAGGCTGGCGCCCCGGGCGCCAGAAAAGCCCGCCGGGCCTTTTTGTGTTACCGCTGCTCCGGGGGTGGCTGCTTGCCCGCCCACACCTTTCCCGATGGCGATTTCCGGCAGTAGGCCAGGTCGAGCAGTGCCCCCGCGCCGTCTTCAGTTGCTTCCTTCAGCGTGAAACGATACGTGTGGCCGGGCAGGAGGAAGTCAGGCTTGGTTGCGCCGCTGGCGTACAGGGCCATCAGTATCTCCGGGCCGCCATCGGCGCTCACGAACACCATCGCGGCGCTGTCCGCTTGCCAGGAGAGCAGGCCGTCGCTGGTCATGGTGATGGCGCCCTGCGGAGGCTGGCTGGGTGGGCGCCGGGCAAAAAGGTCCGTGGAGTCAAACAAGCATCGGCACTTGTCGTCATAAGTAGCCACCACGGCGTTCTGAATGAGGGGCGAGGGCACCTGCCCGGGCCGCTGGACGATACGAACCCGCAGGCCATTCAGGCCCGTGCTGAACCGGAACGTTTCGCCCCCCAGATAGTCGAATCGCAGGTCGTCCGGCGTTTCGTTGACCACGTAGATGGTGGAGCTGTCGTTTAACTTTTTCTCCCGTCCCTTCAGAAAAAAAACGGCGTTGTGGGCGGTCAAGGCGCTGCCGCCCACCCAGGACAGCCGCGAATCGTTCTCCACGTTGATGTGGGAAAGCGACGCGTGACCCAGACACACCGCGCCCGCCAGTAGGACCACAGCCGGCCGGCGAAGACGCCGCCCCAGATACGCGAAGAACTCGCCGACCACCAGGGCCAGCCCGATCAGGGGCAAGTAAAGGTGATGCGGGAATTCCCTGGCCAGGGCCGCCATGGGAAGCACGGCGATGAAAAACCACAAAAGGCCGGCCCGGACCCCCAGGTTCCCTTTCGCCAGTGCGAGCAGGGCGAACAGGGCGATCAGCAGCCCGATACCCCCCAACAACCACAGCAGGGCGGGGCGGGAGTACCAGCTTCCGGTGCTCCCGCCGAAAGGAATTTGAAAAGACCAGAGCAGGAAGCGCAGCAGGCCGTGCGGCAACCCGGACACCGACAACGGGTAGTCGGGCCGGCCCTCGGCCGTTACGCGGCCGCCGCCCCAGGAAAAGGTGCGGGCGTAGAGGGCCAGATACGCCAGCCAGACGGCGCCCATCGGTGTCCACCGCCTCACCCAGCCGCGCCAGTCACTCCGAAACTCCGGAAACGCCAAGATCGCCGCCAGCAGCATCAGCGGCAGGGTGACAGCCGCTTCCTTGGAAAACAGCGCCAGCGCGCCGAGCACGGTGGCGGCCGCGAACCGCCGCGTGAAGAAGCACCACGCCGAGAGCACATAAAACAACGCCACTGTGGTGTCGGCGAAAAAGCCATTGTCGTAAGTTGTGTAGAAATTGATGGGATGAAGAGCGAAGAAAAATGCCCCGACGAAGGCCGCCTGTCTGTCCTCCAGAATCCGCACGAAGGCCCGGTAGACGACCAGGGCGACAACAATGTGCAGTAGCAGCGCACACGCCTGATAGGGCAGGTGGTGGTTGCCGAACAGCGGGAACAGCAAGTAGGCGAGCAGGCTGTGCGAGAAGGGGCGGTACCATTCGCCCACCGAAAAGAATGATCGGAAAACTCCCCAGGCCGACCTCGGCCGCACCAGCAACTGCGCGATGCTGTCGCCAAAAAAGTAGTTGCCGAAGGAAAGGGAGAACACGGCCACTGCGGCGGCGACGAGAACCACCTGGTAAAGGTCCAGGCGGCGCCAGTTGGAGAAGCCGGCGACCAGGAACCCGGCGGCCAGTAGGATGGCGGCCAGCGGCAGGCCGTACCTCTGCCACAGTGTTTCCCGCGTGACCACCAGCCGGCCGTAGGCATCTTTCTCCGCGGTGACAGAGTGCAGCAACCGCCCATCCCCGGTGTTCCGCAAGACAAAACGGTAGACGTGGCCGGCATGGGGCCAGTCCGGCTTCGCTTCACCGCGCGCCGCTTCCGCCATCAGTACTTCAGGCCCGCCATCCGCCGACACATAGATCGAGGCCAGCGCGTCGGCCTCCCAGCGGATGATGCCCGAGCTATCGACAGTGATCTTGCCGCCCGGATCGTTCGGATTGCCGGCCCCGGCGGACCACGAGGCGAGCGCGGCGACAGCCAGCAGCGCGGCCGTGAATTTCAGAAAACCTGAATTCCCCGGACCAGACATGCCAATTCGGTTCATACCGCCCTGTCGGGTCAAATTAGCATATCTTGCGCCCTGAACGCTAACCAGGCGGTTCAGCCTTTTGGAGTGCGGCAGCAAGCCGCCGCACTCCAGGCACCGTGTGGCGTAGAATGAATGGTCCAATGACTGATACAGTCGCAATACTTGGCGGCACGGGCGCCGAGGGCTTCGGCCTGGCCTTGCGCTGGGCGCAGGCCGGCGTCTCACTAATCATTGGCTCGCGCGACGCGGCAAAGGCGCGGGCGGCGGTCGAGCGGCTCAAGGAGGCGATTCCGGCGGCAGCGGTCGAAGGCGCTGTCAACGGCGAGGCGGCGGCGCGGGCCGCGGTGGTGGTCCTGACCGTGCCTCTGGTGGCCCAAATCCCCACCATCAAGGCTGTCCGCGAGAAGCTGCGCCCGGGGACTGTGTTCGTAGACGCCACCGTGCCGGTGGGCGCCGCGCTGGGTGACCGCATCGCGCGCCTGGTCACGCCATGGCCGGGCTCGGCCGCTCAACAGGCCGCCGCGTACCTGCCGCCCGGCGTCCCGCTGGTCGCCGCGCTTCACACCTTGAGCGCGGCGGCCCTGGCCGACCTGGCGCACCCGCTGGATTGTGACGTGCTGATCTGCGGCGACGATGCCGCCGCCAAAGCGGTTGTGAGCCGCCTGGTGGAAAGAATCGCGGGCGCGCGGGCCATTGATGCCGGACCGCTTGAAAACGCCCGGTTTGCCGAGCATCTGGCGGCCTTGCTGATTGCCCTCAACATTGGGCACAAGGTAAAGCACTCCGGGGTGCGGTTCACCGGACTCGCAGGGCCCTAGCCCGCATGATCTCGCACCATACGGCGACGCCCACGCATTGCGGCCACAGGATTGCTCACGGTACTTTGCGAGATTCAACGCTTGCCAAACAGAGCCGCGAGCGTAAGCGAGCAGGTGCTGGCGCAGCGCTGCGTTAGCCTTGCGGCGCGCCCGCTCGCTGATCCCGCATGGCGGGACGGCTCTGTTGCCGAGTTCGTTTCGTCCAGTTTTGCAGTGGTCTCACGCGGATGGGCGGAGCCGCAACTGCCAAGCATCAGGGTTCGATGCGGCGGATACCGCGGATGCGGTCGAAGTCACGGTCGAAACTGCAGATGGCCTCCAGGGAGTGGCACTCGACAACGGCCGCGTGCAGCGCGTCGCGAGCCATCACCTGGCTGTGGACGTCGAGCAAGGCGCGCGCCCGGTCCAGAATCTCGGCCGTAATCGGGATTACGAAGGGGAAGATGGTCCGCGCCATGTCGTAGACCTGGCGGCCCTCCGACCACCGCCGCAGAGCGCGGTAGCGGTGCAAGATCTCCTGCAACGCCTCGGCATCGATGGCGGCGTCAATCCTCCCCTCGGCCACGCCCTCCAGAAACCGGGCGCTGCGGCGCTTGAACGGGTGCTCGGCTCCCGCTGCGTACATCACAATGTTGGAATCGGCCAGGATCAACGGGCGATCTCCTCGGGACGAGGCACGGCTTGTTGCTTCATGCGCCGCGGATGGGCGACCGGCAAGCGCATGGCCATCAACTTGCGCACCGCGGCCAGCCTTTCCTCCCGGCTCGGACGCGCATAGACCTTTTCACAGGCGGTCCGGACCAGTTTACCGACACTCGTCCGCCTCCGGGCCGCGACCTCGGAAAGGCGTTGATGTAGCTCCGGCGAAAACAGGATCGTGGTTTTCTTAGAAAGCTCCATATCCACATCAGTATATGGAGGTGGCCGCCCGTCCGCAAGGACTTTGATCCGATCCCGACCGGCGATCACCGCTTGCCTGCCGGCCGCTTCAGGCACTATCATCGGCAACGCAGCGGGACAACAGGCGGAGGCCAGCATGTCTTCTTTTCTGCGCGGCACATTGCGGGTGGCGCTTGTCATAGGCTTTTTCAGCGTTGCGGCCGGCGCGCAAGATGCGCGCGGCAAGATTCTGGGCATGGTGACCGACTCGACCGGCGCCGTGATTCCCGGAGCCGCGGTCACCGCGGTGCAGCTTGAGCAGAACACCAGCGCGCCCACCCGCGCCAACACCGCGGGCAACTACGAGCTTCCCTTCCTGTTGCCCGGTCCGTATCGCCTGGAAGTCGTGGCGCAGGGGTTCAAGACCTACCGCCGCGAACCCATCGAAGTGCGCGTGGGCGAGACCGCGACGGTGGACGTGAAGATGGAAGTCGGCGCGGTGACCGAGTCTGTGCAGATCACCGCCGAGGCGCCGCTGCTGGACGAAAGCTCGGCCACCGTCGGCCAGACCGTGGACCGCCATCAACTCGAGAACCTGCCCATTGCCGGCGACGACATCATGTACCTGGTGCAGCTCGGCGCGGGCATCACCACCGGGCAGGCGCCGAACCACAACTGGCTGCCCAGCGCCGTGGACGTGATGTCCAACACCACGGCGGCGGGCACCCGCAACGGCTCGAATTCGTTCGGTCTGGACGGCATCCCGAACATGACCGGCACCCAGGTTTCGTTCGCGCCGCCCGGCGACATCGTCCAGGAGTTCCGCGTTGACGTGGCCAGGTACGACGCCTCCCTGGGCTACGGCATGGGCGCCTACGTCAACGTAATGATCAAAGCGGGCACCAACCAGTACCACGGCACGCTGAACTGGCTGGTGGCGCCCAATCCCTGGCAGGCCAACAGCTTTTTCGCCAACAAACAGATCTACGACCTGACCAGCGGTCCGGTCACGCCGGAGAAAATAGCGCGCATGTCGCCGCCGCGGAAGGTGAACCGCTACTCCGCCACCATGAGCGGGCCCCTGGAGATTCCGCGGCTCTACCACGGCCGCAACCGGACCTTCTGGACCTACGGATTTCAGGGCTTCAACCGCCGCAATCCCACCAGCACCTATCTGACGGTGCCCAGCCTGGCGGAGCGCAAGGGCGATTTTTCGGCGCTGCTGGCGGTGGGGGCCAACTACCAGATCTACGACCCGGCCACCGTCCAGCCCACTTCGGCCACCCGCTACAGCCGCCAGCCCTTGGCGGGCAACATCATTCCGGCCGCGCGGCTGGATTCCATGGCGCAGAAGCTCATGGGGTACTACCCGGCCCCCAATCTGCCGGGCAGCGTGGACGGCCGCGACAATTACCAGGTGGGCGGGAACAACAGCAACAACTTTCTCCAGCACATGGGGCGCGTGGACCACGTGATCAGCGACCGCCACCGGGTCTTCGGAAGGGTCACGCACTCCTGGCTCAACTTCTACCGCAACCAGTATTTCAACAACGAGGCGCGCGGCCTGAACCGCTACCGCTTCCAGAACGGAGTGGCGCTGGACGATGTCTACGTGATCTCGCCCTCGTTTCTGCTCAACGTGAAGTACGGCGCCACGATCTTCCGGGAAGTGGATGCCCCGTTCAGCAAGGGTCTCGACCTGGTGGGCCTGGGGTTCTCGCCCGGCTTCGTTGCGCAGTTGGACCCGCAAGCGGTGTCGTTCCCGCAGATCGCCATCGACCAGTACGACGGCCTGGGCGAAAACACCAACTACGACAACATCACCAACTACCACACCTGGGGCGCGGGCGTGACCCAGATGCACGGGCGCCACAGCCTGAAGTGGGGCGGGGAATTCCGGCTGCTGCGCGAACACTCCTACAGCTTCGCCAACGGCACCCCGAACATCGTCTTCAACAACAACTGGACGCGCGGCCCCATCGACAACTCCGCCGGCTCTCCCATCGGGCAAGGGGCGGCTTCCTTCCTGCTCGGCCTGCCCACGGGCGGCAACGTGGATGTGAACGCCTCCAGCGCCACGCAGTCCACCTTCACCAGCTTCTACGTCCACGACGACTGGAAGATCGCCCGCCGGCTCACCCTGAACCTGGGGGTGCGCTGGGAGTACGAAGCCGCGCCCACGGAACGGTTCAACCGCATGGTGCTGGGTTTCGACTTCAAGACGCCGAATCCGGTGCAGGCGGCGGCCCAAGCCAATTACGTCAAGGCGCCCATCGCGGAAATCCCGGCCTCTCAATTCACCACCCTGGGCGGTCTGACCTTCGCGGGAGTGGACGGCAACCCGCGCCAAATGTTTTCGACCTCGCACCGGAGTTTCGCGCCGCGGCTCGGCTTCGCCTGGCAGGCGCTGCCCAGGATGGTGGTGCGCGGCGGCTACGGCATCTTCTATGACCTGCTGGGAGTGGACCGCATCGACCCGATCCAGACCGGGTTCAGCCAGCGCACCACCCTGGTTGCCACGCAGAACAACGGCCAGACCTTCATCGCCACGCTCGCCAACCCCTTCCCCAACCTGCTCCGGCCGGGAGCCGTGGGATTGACCACCTACGTGGGACAGGCCGTCACCTACCAGAAGCCCTTCCGGCCCACGCCCTACGCCCAGAACTGGAGCCTCTCCATCCAGAGGCAGTTCAGCGGCCGCATGGTGCTGGACGTGACCTATATGGGCAACCGCATTACGCGCACGACCGTGAACCGGGAGTTCAATCCCGTCCCCCGCCAATACCTCAGCACCCTTCCGGAGCGCGACCGGACGGTCATCAACATGGTCACCGCCAACGTGACCAATCCCTTTTACGGCATGGCCGCATTTGCGGCCTCCGGCCTCACGGGCCAAACCGTGGCGCGCAGCCAGTTGCTTAGGCCGTACCCGGAATTCACCTCCATCGTGGCCCCGGATGCGGTGGGCTTCGGATGGTATCACTCGCTGCAGGTGCGCCTGAGCAAGCGCCTGACCAGGGGCACGACCTTCAACGTGAATTACACTTTCTCAAAGATGATGGAAGCCATGAGCTTCCTGAACGACACCGACCCCACCCCGGAACACGTCATTTCGGCCCAGGACCGCCCGCACCGTTTCGTGGCCACCGTCGTCTACGAGCTGCCGGTGGGCCGCGGGCGCGCCATTGGCACGGGCATGAACCGCCTGCTCGACAGAGCCATCGGGGGCTGGCAGGTGCAGGGCATCTACCAGGGCCAAAGCGGTCCTCCCCTCTCCTTCGGCAACGTGCTTTACCGGGGCGACATTCACGATATCGTGCTGCCCCCCGATCAGCGCACGCCGGAACATTGGTTCAACACCGCCGGATTCGAGAAGGTGAGCGGCAACCAACTGGCGCAGAACATCCGCGGCTTCCCCTCGCGCCTTTCCGGGGCGCGGGCCATGGGCGATAACTACTGGGATCTTTCGGCGGCCAAGAACTTCCGCCTGAGCGAGCGCGCCAGATTGCAGCTCCGCACCAACTGGGAAGGCGCCATGAACCACCCGCTGTTCTCTGCGCCGAACACCGCTCCGACCAACTCCCTGTTCGGAACCGTGAATTCCACGCGCGGCGAAGCGCGCCGCGTCTATGCCGGCCTGAAGCTGTATTTCTGAGAGGAAGGAGCCATGCGAGAACGAGTCGCGTTTTGTGCGTTGCTTCTGATTAGTTTTTGGGTCCTGACCATTCCCGCCCACGCGCAAGAGAAGAAGGCGGACAAGAGCAAGCGTCCCAGCCCGCCGGCCACCGCGGAGTGCAAGTTCGCCGACGGCAACACGATCACCGTGGACTACTCCAGCCCGCGGATGAAGGACCGCAAGATTTACGGCGGGCTGGTTCCCTGGGGGGAGGTCTGGCGTGCCGGCGCGAACGAAGCCACTACGTTCGTCCCCGCCACCGACGTGGTCGTCGGCAACAAGGACGTGCCTGCCGGCAGCTACACCATCTTTGCCATCCCCAACCCCGGCAAGTGGACGCTGATCATCAGCAGGAAAACCGGTATAGAGGGAACCCCCTATCCGGGAGAAGGTGAGGACCTGACTCGTACGGACATGAAAGTTGAGAAACTCCCGTCGCCGGTCGAGAACTTCACCATCTCTTTCGACCAGGCCGGCAAGACCTGCACGATGCGCCTGGACTGGGAGACCACCCGGGCCTCGGTTCGAATCTCCGAGGTGCGGTAAGAGGCAGCGCGAGGCCGAATCGTCGGCGCCGGGGCCGCGATCGTCAGACTTGCGAAGAGACCCTCCTTCCGAATTCCCGATCAGCTCACGAAGGCCTTCACCAGGCGATAGAGAAAATCCAGGCTTTCGTAAAACTGCTTGACGCCTACTCGCTCGTCGCGCCCGTGCGCCCGCACGTCGTCGATGTCCTCGAACAGCCCCGAGACCCCGTAGGTTGGGATACCCGCCTGGCGGAAATAGAGGCCATCGGTCGCGCCGGTACCCATGGTCGCCACAACGGGGACGCCCGGCCACATCTCGGCGGTAGTCCGCTCGATGGGCCCCAATATCTCCGGGCGCAGAGGCGAGGGCGGGCTGGGCTTTGCGGGCTGGATCGGCGCTACGGAAATCTTATCGTCGGCCAGCACCCGGACGAGCACCTGCTGGATCGTCTGCGGCTCGCTGCCGGGCAGCAGGCGGCAGTTGACAACGGCCCGCGCCCGCTGCGGCAGCGCGTTTTCGGCCTGGCCGGCTTCCAGCATGGTCGCCACGCAGGTGGTGCGCATCTGCGCGTTGTAGTAAGCCGAGTGCGCGGAGAGGCGCGCGGCGGCCTCCAGGTCCGGAACCGCCGCTGCCACTGCCCGCATGTCGGCCGCCACCTGTCCGCTTTCCAGCGCCGAAGCCCGCTGGAAAAAATTGCGGGTCACTTCGTTCATCTCCACCGGGTAGTCGAATTTCGCGAGGCGGGCCAGGCCCTCGGCCAGGTGGTAGATGGCGTTGTCAGGCTTGGGCAGCGAGCTGTGCCCGCCGGGATTCGTCACCTCCAGGCGAAAGCTCAAATACACCTTCTCGCTGGCCTGCACCTCGTTGATGAGGCGCCTGCCGTCCTTCATCTGCCCGCCGCCGCCCTCGTTCAGGCAGAACTCGGCGTCCACAAGATGGCGATGGTTTTCCACCAGCCACTTGGCGCCGTTGAAGTCGCCGCCCTCCTCGTCGGCGGTCAGCGCCACGATGATGTCCCGATTCGGCTTCAGCCCCTCTTGCTTCATGCGGATAAGGTTGGTCACCCAGATGGCCGCCATGGCCTTGTCGTCGCTGGTTCCGCGGCCGTAGAAATACCCGTCGCGTTCGAGGAAGGTGAAGGGGTCGAACGACCAGTCGCTGCGCCGTGCTTCCACCACGTCGAGGTGCGCCAGCAGCAAAACCGGCCGCCCGGCCCCGGTGCCATGCAGCCGCGCCACTAGGTTGCCTTTGCGCGGGTTCGGGCCCAGCACGCGCACGTCAGAGTCGGGGAAGCCGGCGGCCTTAAGCCGCGCCGCCATGGCCTCGGCGGCCTTCGTCGTGCTGCCGACGGAGTCCGTCGTATTGATCTCGATCAGTTCCTTGAAAATGTCGCGCGCCAGTTGCTTGTAGTCGCCCGCCGCGGAAACAGACGCCGGAATGGCGGCAAGAACGCACAGCAGGGCCGCGGACCAGGCAGAAAGCCCACGCAGAAAGTTCGGCATACCAGGATTATAAGCGGCCTCGTTGCTCCTGCCAGCGGATTGCTGGCAGCCGCTTGTGCCGCGGGTTAGACTGGTGTGGGCACAGACAGGCAGCTTATGGACACGGCTGGTGGCACGGCCCACACCACGGCACAGCAGGCGCGGCGGCGGGCGCTGGTCGCCGTTTGCGCGGCGGGTTTCGCCTTTTCCGCCAACTACACCAACCATGCCCCGATGATCGCGGTGCTGCGCGCCGCCTTTGGATTCAACCAGGCCGGCGCCGGCCTGCTCACCACCGGCGTTTTTCTGACCCACGCGCTGATGCAGGTGCCGGGCGGGCGGCTGGCGGACCGGCTGGGCCCGGTGCGCGTGCTGGCCGCCGCGCTGGCCTGGGTGTCGGTCGGGAATTTCGCCATCGCCTTCGCCGGCTCCTACTGGCAGCTTCTGTTCTGGAAGACCTTCGTCGGCCTCGGAACGGGAACGTGCTTCGTGGCCGGCGCCCGCTACATCGTGTCGCAGTTCAGCGGCCGCGGCCTGCACGCCGCCCAGGGGCTCTTCGGCGGGTCGGTGGTGTTAGGCTCGGGCTTTGTCATTTTTGCCGTTCCGCAATTACTCGGCGCGTTCGGCTGGCGGGGCGCATTCCTGGCCTCAACCGCCGTGGCAGTGGCGGCCTGGCTGTGGTGGGTGGCCACGGCACCGCGGCCGGAGCAGGCCGCGCCGCCCGCGGGCACTTTCGCCGGGATGCTCGGCAGCCGCCAGTTGTGGCTGCTGGGCATCGTGCAGATGGCATCGTTCGGCCTCATGATCGTAGTGGGCGCCTGGATCACCATCCTATTGAAGACCAGCTTCCAGATCTCCCTTAAGACCGCCGGACTGATGGGTTCGCTGGTGCTTCTGCTGGGGATCGTGACCCGGCCGCTGGGCGGCTGGCTGGCTCATTACATGAGAATCACGGCGCTGATCGGTGGCGCGCTGGTTTTGAATGCCGCCGCCTGCGCGGCGCTGGCCTGGGGCCAGTCCCTGTGGCTGACCTTCGTTGCCATCGTGGCGCTGGGCGCCGGCTGCGGGTTGCCGTACGCCAGCGTCTTCAACCGGGCGGCAGCGCTCTTCCCGGGTCGCGCGGGCGCGGCCATGGGTCTGGTGAACACGGTGGGCATTCTCATGATCCTGGCCGGGGCTCCGGCGGTCGGACACCTGGCCGATTGGACCGGGCAGTTCCGGTCGAGTTTTCTGGCGCTGGGCGCGTTTTCACTCGCTGCCGCGGCCGCATCACTTGCCATTCGCGAGAAATGAACCTGACCAACCTCTTTGATTTGTCCTTTCGCGGGCGGCGCGATTCCGTGGCTCTGGAATTCGGCGGCCGCTCGTATACCTTCGGCGATATCGACACGCGCAGCGACCGCATGGCCGCGCTGTTCCACCGGCGCGGCCTCCAGGCCGGCGACCGGCTGTGCGTCTACCTGCCGAACTCCGTCGAGATGATCGACATCTTTCTGGCCTGCGTGAAACTCGGCGTCATCTTCGTGCCCATCAACATCCTTTACCGGGAGCGGGAGATCACGCACATCCTGGCGGACTCGGAACCGAAAGCGATCATTGCGGCACAGGAGATGCCGGGCGCCGTGCCCCTCTGGCAAGTCGGCGAGTTGCAGACGCCGGAAAACGCCCAGCGGCAGGAGAGCGCGCTGGACGGCGACGCTCCCGCCGCCATCGTGTACACCTCCGGGACCACAGGCGTGTCGAAAGGCGCCATCCTTACACACAACAACTTCGCCGCCAACGCCCTGAATTTGCTGGCCTGCTGGCAGATCACCGCCGGCGACCGCTTCCTGCTGCCGCTGCCGCTGTTCCACGTCCACGGTTTGGCCAACGGGCTACACTGCTGGCTGATCAGCGGTTGCCGGCTGCGGCTGCTGGAGCGCTTCGAGCACCAGAAGGCGGCGGCCGAGTTTCTCGACTTCCGCCCCACGCTCTTCTTCGGCGTGCCGACGGTGTACGTGCGGCTGCTCGATCTGCCCCCGGAAACCGCGCGCGCCATCGGGGGTTTCATGCGGTTGTTCGTTTCGGGCTCGGCCCCGCTGCCGGCGCAGGTGCTGGAGGAGTTCCGGGAGAAGTTCGGCCACGTGATCCTGGAGCGCTACGGCATGACCGAGACGCTGATGAACATTTCCAACCCCTACGCGGGGGAGCGGCGGGCGGGCACCGTCGGCCTGCCGCTGCCCGGGGTTTCCGTGCGCCTGGTGGACGGCGAGATCCAATTGCGCGGCCCCAATGTTTTCGCCGGCTACTGGCGCCGCGAGGAGGCCACCCGCGCCGCCTTTGATGACGGCTGGTTTAAGACCGGCGACCTGGCGGAGCGCTCAGCCGACGGCTACTACACGCTGCTGGGGCGCAAAAGCGACCTGATCATCTCCGGCGGCTTTAACATCTATCCGCGCGAGATCGAAGAGTTGCTGCTCGAGCAGGAGGAGGTGGCCGAGGCGGCGGTGGTGGGCGTGCCCGACCGCCTGCGCGGCGAAGTTCCGGTGGCCTACATCGTTCCCCGGCGATCTTTCGATGCCGCTGGCCTGGACGCGCGCTGTCGCGAGAAGCTCGCATCGTTCAAAGTGCCGCGCTGCTTCGTGGCCGTCGAAAAACTGCCGCGCACCGCCATGGGAAAAGTTCAGAAGCACCTGCTCCCGAAGCCGTAACCCGGATAATTCACCACGGATCCCGCAGGGCGGGACGGACGAACACGGACCAGCCGAGCCGGAACCCATCCGCAGATCACGCAGATTTCGCAGATTCCAGAATTGGATCTTAATCTGCGTAATCTGCGAAATCTGCGGATCGGTTGTGTGGTCCATCCTTGAGGGGGGCGAGGGGCTGCCTGAATTCGCTGCTCAAAAAACAGCGATTGTTACGACTGTTACACGGATAGACGCGGCGGATTTAACTCCAAGCGTGGAGCCGTCGTCGCCGGGCGGCTTTGACCGCAGGCCGCGCGCCAACTGCGCGTTCCGTCCCGTCCAACCAATGACCCCTGCCGTGGTAACATCCACCGCTGCAAGAGGGGCGGCTGCGGCCAGGCGATTCGCTGCGTGCCTCGGAAACAGCGGCTGCCCCTGAGAAGGAATCCATGCCGATTACCCGACGTTCGCTTGGCATCCACGCGGCCCGCGCCCTTTGCGCCCTGCCGCTTTTCGGACGCGCCCCGGAGCCCGGTTTTCCCCCGAATGTCCTGCTTATCCTCGCCGACGATCAGGGTTATGGGGACTTCTCCGGTCACGGCAACCCTGAGCTGCGAACTCCCGAGCTGGATCGCTTCCGCGGCGAGTCCGTGCGGTTTACCGACTTCCACTCCTCTCCCATGTGCACGCCGACGCGCGCCCAACTGATGACCGGGCGGGATGCGCTGTACACCAGGGCCATGAACGTCAGCAGCGGGCGCACGCTGTTGCGCCGCGATATTCCAACCCTCGCCGAGGCCTTCCAGGCCGGCGGCTATGGCACGGGGATTTTCGGTAAATGGCATCTGGGGGACAACTACCCGTACCGGCCGCAGGACCGGGGGTTCCAGGAGACGCTCTGGTTTCCGTCCTCGCACATCGGGTCCGTGCCCGACGCCTGGAACAACGACTATTTCAACGACCGCTATCGGCACAACGGCCGGCTGCAGCAGTACGAGGGCTATTGCACCGACGTGTTTTTTGGCGCCGCCGGCGAATGGATGGCCGCGCGGCAGAAGGCAGGCGAGCGGTTCTTCGCCTACCTGCCGCTGAACGCGCCGCACGGGCCGTTGTTCGCCCCGCCGGAGTTTGTCGCGCCCTACAAGCATCTTCCCGAACGCATCGCGCGCTACTACGGCATGATCGCCAATATCGACCACAACCTGGGCCGCCTGGAAAAGCTGCTGCGCGAGCTGAAGTTGCGCGACAACACCATGGTCATGTACCTCAGCGACAACGGCGGCGCCACGGCCACGGCCCGCTTCAACGCCGGGATGAGGGGCAACAAGACGACGCTGTGGGAGGGAGGGCACCGCGTGCCCTGCTTTATCCGCTGGCCGGCCGGCGGCATACAAGGCGGCAGGGACATCGACGAACTGGCGGAGGTGCAGGACGTTTTCCCCACGCTCCTCGAGCTGTGCGGGGTGAAACGGCCGGCCGGCGCCTCATTCGACGGGGCGAGCCTGGCGCCGCTGCTGCGGGGCCGCGCCAAAGCGCTGCCAGACCGCGCGCTGGTGGTCCAGTTCAGCCGCATGGACGCCCCCCGGCCGCGGAAGAACGACGCGGCGGTCATGTGGAAGAGGTGGCGGTTGATCGGCGGCAACGAACTGTACGACCTCGCGACAGACCCGGGCCAGCAAAGGAATGTATTCGACAAGCACCCCGACCTCGTGGCCCGCCTCCAGACCCATTACGATCGGTGGTGGAGAAACGTCGAGCCGTTGCTCGACAGCTTCCTGCCCGTTCACGTGGGCGCGGACCAGGAGAACCCGGCCATGCTTTCCGCCTGCGAGTGGGCCGACGTGTTCCTGGACCAGAGCGCGCAGGTGCGGCGGGGCGAAAGGAAGAACGGCGTCTGGCATGTGCAGGTGGAGAAGCCGGGAACCTACGAAGTCGCGCTGCGGCGCTGGCCGCGGGATGTGGATGCGGCGCTCGGCGACGGCGTGCCCGCCCACAAGGCGGAAGACGGCGTCTATCCCGCCGGCGTGGCCATTCCCATCGCCCAGGCCAGGCTCAAGATCGGCTCCTTCGACCAGAGCAAGCCGGTTTCGCCGGCCGATCGCGAGGCGGTTTTCCGCGTTGTCCTGCCCGCCGGACCGGCCACCATCGAAAGCTGGTTCCTGGATGCCGGCGGCGAGGCGTTGCTCGGCGCTTATTACGCCTACGTGGAGAGCAAGGACACCGGCACGGCAGGGCGCTCACGAGAAAGCAGAACCTGGTGAAGGCGGCGCGTCAGTCTTCGGGCACGGAGAAACGGTCACCGGTGTCGGCGATCCATTGGCGCAGCCTGCCGATCAGCCGTTTGCGCTCGGCCCGATAGCCGCCATGTTGCGCCAGGTTGACCAGCTCAAACGGATCTTCGTTCAGATTGAACAGGAGCCAGGAGATTCCCTCGAAGCAGGCATACTTCCACCCATCCTTCGTGACCACGCCGCGATAGGGCTTGTTCAGGTTCCCGTTGCCACCCTGAGGATCGACCACCTGGAGGAAAGCCGAATCGGGTTCCTTGGCGGGCGCACTTTTCCGGACCCGGTAGTGCGAATAGTCGCAGCCTTCCATCCACGACGGGGGGCGGATGCCGCACAGGCCGAGAGTCGTCGGGGCGATGTCAACGTGATTCAGCGGAACGGGGATGCGTCCCACGCGGCGGCCGTCGTAGCTCATGGGACGTTCGCCGCCGATGATGAAGGGAATGCGCACTGACTCCTCGTACGGCAGGCGCTTGTTGTACTGGCCGTGCGACCCGTGCATGTCTCCGTGGTCGCTGAACAACATCAGGTGGGTGTTGAAGGTAAAGCCGGCCTTGTCCAGCGCGGCGCGGATGCGCCCGACATTCCAGTCCCAGTTCTCGATCATGGCGTAGTAGCCGGCCAGATCACGGCGCGCTTTGTCCAGCACCTCGGCATTCGGGGGCACATTGGGGCGCAATTGCAGGTGACCGCCGTTGTAGCGGCCCATGAACTCAGCGGGAGCGACGTAGGGGTTATGCGGCGGCTGGACGGAGAGCGCGGCAAAGAACGGTTTTGCGCGTCCCGCCCGGGCCTGCTCGCCGCGTTCGGCAATATAACGGACCAGCAGGTTGGTGAGTTCGTCGGTTTCGTAACCCGGCAGGCGGTAGTGGAAAGCGTCCCTTCCGCTGCCGCCGTGCACCCAAGAGTCCCACTGGCTGTTGTTGTTCTCGTAGGCCGCCCAAACATCGAATCCCCTGCGCCGCTCCGGCGGAACTATGTGCATCGCCGCGCGCCCTTCGCGCTCGTGGAACCCATCCAGGTGCCACTTGCCGAAATAGGCGGTCTGGTAGCCCGCCTCCTTGAGCGGCGTGGTGATGGTCTGCTGATCTTCCGGCAAACCGTATTCGTTGCCCGGAACGCAGTGGTGAGGATACCGTCCGGTCAGGAGTGATCCGCGGAAAGGGCAGCAGAGCGGGAATCCCGAGACGGCCGCGGTGAAGTTGACCCCGGCGTGCGACAGGTTGTCGAGATTCGGGGTGCGGGCGTTCGGGTCGCCGTTACAGCTTAGCGCCTGTGCCCGGTGCTGGTCTCCGAACAGCCAGATTATGTTGGGCTGGTCCGCGGGGGCCGGTGCGGTGCGGTTCTGCAAGCCGGCGACGGAAGCATAAGCGGCCCCGCCCAGCAGTTGAGCGGATGCGCGAAACAGGTCTCTGCGATTCACCTCGTTCGTCCTCCTCGTTGAAAAAGTTGGGTCACGTGGGCGGCCAGTGTTCTGTCTCATAAATAGCCCGACAATGGCGAAGGCAGAAAGCGGAAGGCAGAAGGCAGCAAGCATCTGCGTTTGCCGCCTTCCGCCTTCTGCCTTCCGCCCTCATCGTTGTAGACCTATTTGAGAGACACAACATTATGTTCCTCCAGCTCGCCGACGCCGGCGAAAGCTACGCGGCGCCACAGCCGGATCAATTGAGCGGGCGGTGGCGGTTTTGGAGCATGAGTTCGACGCCCTCCCGCCACCAGTCGCCCATCAGGCCGGCGAAGGGCCGATCCAGTTTGCGAGGCCTGATCGCCAGCGCTTCGACAAGGGTGTCCTCTCCGAAAAAGGAGGCCTCCTTCAAGATGTTGCCGTCGTCCGCGATAACGCGGCTCTGGCCGTGAGAGCCGGTGGTATCCGGGTTTGCGGGAGCGTTGGCCGCGACGATAAACACCTGGTTCTCCACCGCGCGCGCCATCAGTTGCGCCCGATAGGGCTTGAGCTTCGATTCCTGGCGCATTCCCGATTCGCAACTGATGTAGTAAACCACACGCGCGCCGGCCAGCGCGGGCAACCGAACGAACTCCGGGTAGCGCTCGTCGTGGCAAACCATGACCGTGGACGGAACTCCCTCGAGTTCGAAGAACGCGATGTGATTGCCGGGCGTGGCCCATTTCTCGCCGGCCAGCATCAGTTTGCCGTAGCGCTCGACCAGTTCCCCGCGGGAATCGAAGATGACGGCGGTGTTGTAGGCGCGCCCGTCGATCCTGTAAATGCTGCCCACCACCGCGGCGATCTTTCCGGCGCCACAGGCCCGGCGGATCTGCTCCTCGGCGGCACTCAGCTCCTCAGCGGATGCCGGGTTCAGCGCGTCCTTTCTGTAGCCGGTCAACGCGCATTCCGGGAACACGGCCACCTTTACGTCTTGCTTGGCCAGGCTCTGCAGCAAAGCGACGATCCGCGCCCTGTTGTCCTCCACGCTGAAAGACGAACGAAACTGGACCGCGGCCACCTTGAGGTTGAGAGGACCCGCTTGTGCCTGAGCCGGGGCGCCGAGAAACAAGTGGACCGCGAAAACAGCGACGGTGGAGAACAAGCATGGCAATTTCATGATCGATTCCTCAACCACGCGCACCGGCGCGGTCAACGGCCGGGTACCTCTTGCCCGATCAACCCTTACTTTACACTCTGCTGGGCTTGAACGTACCTTGCGATTCTCTCCACGGTGTCAATCCACAGGCCGTTGGCGGGGTCCGCGGGGACGCCGGCTCCTGTCCTTGACAATTGGACACGAGGCCGTGGGCTGTTGGCTGCAGGCTGTGCGCGCGGAAGCGGATCGCGGCCAGGAAGAAAGGCTCTTCAAAATAGAGGATAATTGATCTCCCTCGGCCAGTGGGTGTGCTCCGCCTTGTCGGGAGAGGATTGCCTGCCGGGCAAGGCGCGGGGGACAGGGACGCTTCGGAAAGTTGTTAGGGCGGTGGGCAACCAGTGGAGATAGGAGGCCCAATGACGACCCGAATAGTCGCCAGTTTCCTGATGGCGATTCTTGGCTGCTCGGCAGGTTTCTGCCAAGCTACCGGCGGTCGAACCACGACGAGCCAGACTGAGAGACGAGGAGTTGTTCCGCCGCCTCCCGCTCGCGTGGGCACGATTAGGGCACAGGTACAGCCCGCAAGCGTACGCACGCCGGTTACTGATGCCATGCCCCTTTTCGCGGGTGATGATTTGTCCACGGGACGGGGCGGTCGCCTGCAAGTCACTCTGGATGGCGGGCCAACCGTGAGCATTGGGTCCGAATCATCTTTCAGCGTCAGGACTCGTGACGTAGAACGTCAGCAGTGGACGGTCACCATGCAGTTTGGCCATCTACGAGCCCAGGTGCCCAAGTTGTCCCGCCCAGAGAGCAGATTCGACGTCTACACGAACACGGCATATACCTGGACTCGGGGAGCCGACTATTACATGGAGGTTATCGCGCCGTTCCGGAGCCTTGTCGTCAACCTCTCCGGTCAGGTGCAGGTCGTCGTATTGACCGCTGGCAACTGTCGTATTAGCGAAGAGCCACGCTGCCCCGAGGTTGTACTGAACAAGGGCGAGGCGATTGAGACCGGGCCGGACGACAGGAACAGGCAACCGAAAAGCCGCCCTGCCACGGCTGATGAGCTGAGCGGGGCCGAGAAGGAAACGTCCCTGCCGAAGAACTGAGCAGGGGCCGAAAGGGAATGTCGGCGTTGCGCTTTTTCTGTTGCGGCTGCGCCTCGCTCCGCCGCGGGGGATCGAAGGCGTAGCCTTCGAGGATAAGAAGGCAATCGTCGGAAAGCCGGAGGCATTCCGCACAGCAGAGCGGCAAAGCCGCCTCATTAATGAGCAATGCGTGCCACCCGGGCGGGTCAGGGTCCCTGGGCCGCCCCGTGCACCCGGCCCACCAGCTTCGCCGAGGGAGTCAGCGGGCGGTCGCTATCCCCGAAGATCCAAAGATTCAGCGCCGGGCAATGTTCGAGCGCCCGATCTCGGAATCGCTCGTTCGGCCCGCCCCAAGGCCGGCATGCGTCGTTTGCGCAGATTCGCGGATTGCCTGTCCGAACTTTATTTCCCTTGTTTTCAACGGGGACCTGCCCAAAAACGGCTCAAACCCTTGACACATATGTCATAATGGAATTATGGAACTGACAAGATGATTTCAGTCGTTCCCGGGTCGCTCACCTGCTTCCCCGTGTGGGTTACAGGCGACGGCGATTTTGGGGAGGCTGTGGGCTGTGCGCGGAAGCGTTGCAGTGCATTCTCCGCAGTAGGGCGGCGGAAAGACTCGGGCAGAGATGCGGACGTTTGTGGCGTTTAATCCTGTTTTTCACCTGTATTAGCAGGTGCGAGGAGGAATGTATCCTAACGTATTGGTACTAAAAAGCTTAGCAGCCAATAGTGGGAAGTGGCGGCAGTTGGCAGGCGGCTGGCCCTGGGCCACAAGCTACTGAAAACAAGGAGGTTGAGACATGGCGAACCGTGCGCCTGATAAATGACAACCAACTGGTCGGTTGTTGCGGCCGCATCCAGGGCGCAGCAGGCAGGAGGCGGCTGGCAGAAGGCAAAAGGCAGAACGTTTGCCGCGCTTGACCAATGCAACAGATCTGTTGAATACTCGGGCCTGTGACCAGCACCCAGTTCCGCAGATGGCTTATCAACCAGGGTTGTGTTGTATAGCCGGGGAAGGGCGGTCACTTGAAAGTCCGGCTTGCTAATCGCATGTCGGTCTTGCCGATGCACGGATTGGGAAAAGAGTTGGGCAAAGGGTTGGTCGAGCGCATCAAGAAGAATCTCGGCCTGAAATAGGGGGATCAATCCATGACCAAGTACCCGGTCGTCCTAAGCCGCGATACCAATGGGACGATTCTGGTTTCGTTCCCCGATGTTCCTGAAGCGCACACATTCGGGGAAGACGACAGCGAGGCGCTGGCTTGCGCGGTTGACGCCCTGGAAACGGCGCTGAGCATGTATATCGAGCACCGCAGGGAGGTGCCGAAACCGTCGCCCGTCAAGAAGCGGGCCAAGTGCGTGGTACTTCCTGCGTTAACGGAGGCCAAGGTGGCCCTCTATCAGGCCATGCGCCAGGCAGGCATTAAGAAAGCCGAGCTGGCACGGCGCCTGGGCTGGCACATGCCGCAGGTCGATCGTCTGCTTGACTTGAATCATGCTTCGCGTCTCGATCAACTCGAGGCAGCCTTCGCAGCGTTGGACAAACGGCTGTCCGTATCAGTCCAGGATGCGGCGTGACGTGCGAGGCCATAATAGCGGCGATGCGGCGTGCTCATCCGTGGTGAATCACTTGCCCAGGATCAGTTTAGCGATGGTTTGAAGCTGCATGTTCGACGTGCCTTCGTAGATGGCGCCGATCTTGGAGTCGCGCCACAGCTTCTCGACCGGGTAGTCTTTGGTAAAGCCGTAGCCACCGAAGATTTCGATGGCCAGCGAGCTGACGCGCTCGGCCACCTGCGAGGCCAACAGCTTGGCCATGGCCGCTTCCTTGACGAAGGGCCGGCCGGAGTCTTTCAGGCGGGCAGCGTTGTAAGTCATGTTGCGGGCCGCTTCCACGTCCACAGCCATCTGCGCGAGCTGGAACTGAACGCCCTGGAACTCCGCGATAGGCCGTCCGAACTGCTTGCGCTCCCTGGCGTAGTCGATGGCGCAGTCGAGCGCGCCGCGCGCCAGTCCGGCCATTTGCGCGGCAATGCCGATGCGGCCTTCATTCAGCGTTTCGATGGCGATCTTGTAGCCCTTGCCCACCTCGCCCACCACGTTCTCCCTTGGGATGCGGCAATCCTCCAGCAGCAGCTCGCAGGTGGACGAGGCGCGAATGCCGAGCTTGTCCTCTTTCTTGCCGACGCGGAAGCCGGGCGTGTCGCGCTCGATGAGGAAGGCGGTGATGCCGCGGTAGCCGGCGGCCGGGTCGGCGTTGGCGAACAGCAGGAAGATGCCGGCCTCGGCGGCGTTGGTGATCCAGAGCTTGCGGCCGTTCAGCGTGTAGTGGTCGCCGTCGGCGACGGCCTGCGTGGCCAGGGCGAAAGCGTCGCTGCCAGAGCCGGATTCCGACAGCGCATAGGCGCCGACCACGTTCCCGGCCAGCCGGGGCAGGTAGCGCTTCTTCTGTTCGGTGCTGGCCCAGCGCAGCAGCGCATTATTCACCAGCGTGTTCTGCACGTCGACGATCACGGCGGCCGAGGGATCGGCAGCCGACAACTCCTCGATGGCCAGCACGCACTGGAAAAAGGAGCCGCCCGCCCCGCCTAGTTCCTCGGGAATCTCGATGCCCATCAACCCCAGCTCGAAAAATTCGCGGAGCAGGTCGGGGCTGAATTTGCCTTCCTCGTCCATCCGCCTGGCCAGCGGCTTCACCTTGTCGCGGGCGAATTGCCGCACGCTGGCGCGGAACATTTGTTCTTCTTCGGAAATGCTGCTCAGGGCAGGAAACACGGGAACGGACGTAAGGGCGGAGTCGGCCATCAAATTCCCTCCTTCTTTCGAGTGTAAACCGAATCCGCGAAATCTGCGAAATCCGCGGATACCGATGCGGTAAACTGCGCGGATGAATCGGCGAACGCTTCTCAAAGCATTATCGGCAGGAACCATCGGCGCGGCGGCGCAATGGCCGGCGCTGGCCCAGGCGGCGCTGCGCGGCCTGCCGCCCGTGACCATCCGCGACGTGCGGGTGATCCTGACGGCGCCCAACGGAATCCGGCTGGTGGTCGTCAAGGTGGAAACCAGCGAGCCGGGCCTCTACGGCCTGGGCTGCGCCACCTTCACGCAGCGCGCCTTCGCCGTGGCCACGGCCGTGCAGGAATACCTGCGCCCCTTCCTCATCGGCAAGGACGCCGGCCGGATCGAGGACATCTGGCAGTCCTCCTTCGTCAGCTCCTACTGGCGAAACGGCCCGGTGCTGAACAACGCCATGAGCGGCGTCGATATGGCGCTGTGGGACATCCAGGGCAAGCGGGCCAACATGCCCGTGTACCAGTTGCTGGGCGGCAAGTGCCGCGAATCGGCCGATGTGTACGCCCATGCCTCGGGGCGCGATTTCCAGGAGGTGGCCGACAACGTTCGCAAGGCGATGGACCAGGGCTATCGCTACGTGCGGGCACAGGTGGCGGTGCCCGGGCAATCCACGTATGGCGCTCGCGGCGCGGGGGCAACTCCCTCCCAGCCGGGCCAGAGCGCGCGGCCCCGCGCTCCTTGGGAGCCGGCGGCTTATGTGCGCCTGGCGCCCAAGCTGTTCGAATTCCTGCGCGCCAAGCTGGGAGACGAAGTGGAACTGCTTCACGACGTGCACGAGCGGGTGGCGCTGCCGCAGGCTGTCCGGCTCTGCAAGGACCTGGAACCGTACCGGCTGTTCTTTCTGGAAGACCCGCTGCCGCCCGAGGAGATCGATCATTTCCGGATTATTCGCCAGCAGTGCAGCACGCCGCTGGCCATGGGCGAGCTGTTCAACAACCCGCACGAGTTTGTTCCGCTGATCTCAAACCGGCTGATCGATTTCATCCGCATCCACATTTCGCAGATCGGCGGGCTAAGCCCGGCCCGCAAGGTGGCTGCGCTCGGCGAGTATTTCGGGGTGCGCACGGCCTGGCACGGCCCCGGCGACGTTTCGCCGGTGGGGCATGCCGCCAACCTGGCGCTCGACCTGGCCTGCTACAACTTCGGCATCCAGGAATGCACCGGGTTCGGCGCCAATACCCGCGAGGTGTTCCCCGGCTGCCCGGAAATCCGCGACGGCGCGATGTGGGCCGGCGATGCCCCCGGCCTGGGCGTGGATCTGGACGAGAAGCTGGCGGCGAAATTTCCGGCGCCGCCGGTGCGCGGCGATGACGGCTGGGGCTCCACCCGCCGCCGTGACGGCACGGTGATCCGCCCGTGAAGCCAGTGGGCAGTAGGCAGTAAGCAGTAGGCAGCAGGCAGTAAGCACTAGCCTGATCAGCAAGAATGAAATAGCGGAGATGCCGCCGACCGGTGGGTACGCTATAATCGGTTGTACCCGGCTCTCTCTCCCACACTCGGCCAATGGATTTCAAACTCGTCAGCGACTACCGGCCACGGGGCGACCAGGGCCAGGCCATCGAGCAGCTTGTGCGGGGCGTCCTGGACGGCGAGCAGCACCAGGTGCTGCTGGGCGTTACCGGCTCCGGCAAAACCTACACCATGGCCCGGGTCGTCGAGCAGGCCAACCGGCCGACGCTGGTGATGGCCCACAACAAGACACTGGCTGCGCAGCTTTACCACGAGTTCAGGGCCTTTTTTCCGCACAACGCCGTCGAGTACTTCGTCAGCTATTACGATTATTACCAGCCGGAAGCCTACCTGCCCGCCAGCGATACCTACATCGAGAAGGAAGCGACCATCAACGACGAGCTGGACAAGCTGCGCCTTTCGGCCACGCGCTCGCTGTTCGAGCGGCGCGATTGCCTGATCGTGGCCAGCGTCTCTTGCATCTACGGCCTGGGCTCCCCGGAGGCCTATTACGGCATGCTGGTGATGCTGGAAAAGGGCCAGAAGATGGGGCGCTCCGAGATCCTGAAGCGGCTGGTCGAGATCCAGTACCAGCGGAACGACGCCAACTTCGAGCGCGGCACGTTCCGGGTCCGCGGCGACGTCATCGAGGTCTACCCCACCTACGACGATTACGCCTACCGCATCGAGTTGTGGGGCGACGAGGTGGAAAGCCTCTCGCAGATCGATCCGCTGCTGGGGCAGGTGCGGCAGACTTACCTGCGCCTGCCCATCTATCCCAAAACCCACTACGTGATGGACGACGAGACGCGCAACAAGGCGCTCACGAGCATCGAGGCCGAGCTGGAGTGGTGGAAGCCGGAGCTAGAGAAGGCCGGCAAGGCGGTCGAGGCCCAGCGCGTCTACCAGCGGACCATGTTCGACCTGGAGATGATCCGCGAGATCGGTTACTGCCACGGCATCGAGAACTACTCGCGGCACTTCTCGGGCCGGCTGCCGGGCGAGGCCCCGCCTACCCTGCTCGATTACCTGCCGCGCGACTCGCTGATGTTCATCGACGAGAGCCACCAGACCGTCCCCCAGCTTCACGGCATGTACCACGGCGACCGCTCGCGCAAGGAGGTGCTGGTCAACTTCGGCTTCCGGCTGCCGTCGGCGCTGGACAACCGCCCGCTGACTTTCGAGGAATTCGAGCACCGCGTCAACCAGGTGATGTACGTCTCGGCCACGCCCGGACCTTATGAGCTGACGCGCAGCGCCGGAGTGGTGGTGGAGCAGGTCATCCGGCCCACGGGGTTGGTTGATCCCCAGGTCGAAGTGCGGCCGGTCAAGGGCCAGGTGGATGACCTGCTGGGCGAGATCCGGGCGCGCACTGACTGCGGCCAGCGCGTCCTGGTCACCACCCTGACCAAGCGCATGGCCGAGGACCTGGCCGAGTACTACTCCGAACTGGGCGTGCGCTGCCGCTACCTGCACTCGGAGATCGAGACGCTGGAGCGCGTGAAGCTGCTGCGCGACCTGCGCCGCGGCGAATTCGACGTGCTGATCGGCATCAACCTGCTGCGCGAGGGGCTGGACCTGCCGGAGGTTTCGCTGGTGGCCATCCTGGATGCCGACAAGGAAGGGTTTCTGCGCTCGCAGGGCTCGCTGATCCAGACCATAGGCCGCGCCGCCCGCCATTTGGACGGCAAGGCGCTGCTGTACGCCGACGTCATGACCGATTCCATGCGCAGGGCCATCGACGAAACCGAGCGCCGCCGGGCCAAGCAGACCGCCTTCAACGTGGAGAACAACATCACGCCCCAGTCCATCATCAAGCCCATTGACATGAGCCTGGTGGCCACGGCCGAAGCCGACTATGTGACCGTGCCCCTGGAGCCGGCCGAGGCGGAAGTGACCACGCTGGAGCAGCGCGACGCCCTCATCGCCGACCTGGAAGCGCGGATGAAGGAGGCGGCGCGCAACTTCGAATTCGAAAAGGCCGCCCAATTCCGCGACCGCATCCGCGCCCTCAAGAACAAGGAGCTGTTTGCCGTAACCGAGTAGACGGGTTCACCACAAAGACACGAAGGCACAAAGGCACGAAGGAAAGGCTTCTTTGCGTCTTTGTGCCTTTGTGTTAAATTCCACCCTCATGAAAAAGTGGATGCTGTTTGTGAGTCTGGCGCTGGCTGCTGGTATTGGCGTTTTGCCCGCCCAGGAGCGCGAGGACCGCACGCTGCTGAGCTGGGAGCAGATGCGGGCCATCATCAACGAGGCTTCGGGCGAGCGCGCCATGCACCACGTGCTGGAGATGGTGCCGTACCCGCGCGTCCGGCCGCGCTCGGAGTGGGAGACGCGCTTCCGCGAGAGCGAAGTGATGGCCCGGTTCGCAAAGGAATATGGCTTTAGCAACGTCGAGGTGGAAACGTTTCCCTCCGCGCAATCGTGGTTTGCCACACAGGGCGAGCTGTGGATGGTGAAGCCGGAAACCAGCAAGCTGCACGACATCTACGACGTCGCCGTGTCGCTTTGCTCGGGGAGCCAGTCGGGCGACGTCACCGCGGAACTGGTGGACGTGGGCGCTGGCTCGAGCCCCGCCGATTATGCTGGAAAGGACCTGAAGGGCAAGATCGTGCTTGGTTCCGCAGGCGCCTCGTTGCTGCAACGCCTGGCGGTGGCCGAACGGGGCGCGGTGGGCGTGGTCAGCTACTCGAATATTGGCAACCGCGACAGCTTCCCCGACCAGGCGCTCAACCAGAGCATCTCCGGCCGCGGCCAGCAGGAGCGGCCACAGGGTTTCGGCTGGTCGATTTCCTTGCGGCAGGGTAGGGAAGTGGCGGCGCGGCTGGCCCGCGGCGATAAGATCACGCTGCGCTCCATCGTCAAGGCGGATACCGCGCCGGGGCGCATGGAAGTGGTGCACGCCACCATTCCCGGCGACGGCTCCACCACCCAGGAAGTGATGATGTCGGCCCATCTCTACGAGGGCTACATCAAGCAGGGCGCCAACGACGACAGTTCCGGCTGCGCCGCCACGCTGGAGATGGGCCGCACGCTCATCCGGCTGGTGAAGGAAGGCAAGCTGCCGCCGGTGAAGCGCACCATTCATTTCTTGTGGGTGCCGGAAATCAGCGGCACCATGGCCTGGCTACGAGCCCACGAGGACGTCAGAAAGCGGCTGATCGCCGACCTCAACTTCGACATGGAAGGGCTGGGGCTGCGCATGAATCTCAGCTCCTGGGTGCTGCACCGCACGCCCGATACCGTTCCCACGTTCCTCAATGACCTGTGCGGCAGCATCCTGGAATTCGTCGCCAACACCAACCGGGAGCGCATCAACTACCGGCATCACGGATACGCCTTCACTCTTCCGGTGCTGGCGCCCAACGGCAGCCGGGATCCCTTCTACGTCAACATCGTGAAGTACTACGGGGCCAGTGACCACATGATTTACCTGCGCCAGGGCATCCCGGCCGTGACTTTCGCCACCTGGCCCGACCCCTGGTATCACTCCTCGCAGGACACTCCCGACAAGCTCGACTCCACGCAGTTCAAGCGGGCGGCGGTGGTCGGAACGGCGGCGATGACCGTCCTGGCCTTGGCCGGCGATGAAATGGCTGCGCGGGTGGCGGCCGAATCGCTTGCCTGGGGCACCGAGCGGATGGGCCAGGCGCAGCGGAAAGGCCTGGGCTATGTGGCCGACATCGCGGAGGCGGCTGGCCTGCGCGACGCCTGGCGCGAAGCCCAGGTGGCCATCCGCCACCAGGCCGGCGTCGAGAAAGTCGTGATTCGCTCGGCTGCCGTTCTGTTCGCCAATCCCGAAGAGGCCGGCAAGAAGCTGGCAGGTTTTGAAACGCTGATTGACCAGCGTGCCGCGGCGCTCGAAAACGAAGCGGCGGCCTTCTACCGCCTGCGTGCCGAGCAGCAGAAGGCACAACCGGCGGAGCCGGCGCTCAACGACGCCGAGAAGCAGGCGGCGCGCACGCTGGTCGAGCAGTCCGGGGACCAGGCTGCGGGAGGCGGCTTCGGCCGTTTCCGCGGCACGGACCAAGCCCTGGAGAAGCTTTCACCTGACGATCGCAAGTTCGTCCAAGCGTCGCGCGCCAAGCTGCCCGCCCATATGTCCGAGGAACTGGGCGTCTTGATCGGCCAGAAAAAGACCGTGCTCCAGATCCGCGATTTCCTGTCCGGCGAATTCGAGCCATTGCCGCTGGCCGACCTCGTCAACTATCTGGAGGGCCAGGAAAAGCTCGGGCAACTCAAGCTTACGACTCAGCCCGAGCCGGCCAAGGAAGCGCCGGCGCCGAAGTCCGCGCCGAGGAAGCGGTGAAGCAACACCGAGATGGGACGCAGATAAACGCAGATCTGTAGCGCCGGATCAGCGATATCGGATGATTGCGGCGTTGCGCAGCTCAGCGTGAATCTGCGTTAATCTGGGTCCTATTGATCTTCTGGAGATATAGATGAACAGACGCGAATTCCTGCGAACTACTGGATTGGGTGTTGCCGGGCTATACGCCGGAGGCTTGTCGTCCTTGCGGGCGGCGGCCCAGGCGAAGGGCTGGAACATCCTTGTGATTACTTCCGACGAGCACAACCCGAAGATCCTGGGATGCGCCGGGCACCCGGTGATCAAGACACCGGCAATCGACCGCCTGGCTCGCGAAGGCACGATGTTCACGCGGGCCTACGCCGCCGACCCGATCTGCGCGCCCACCCGCCAAAGCCTCATGACGGGCAACTACCCGCAGGAACATGGGCAGTTCACCAATGCCCACATCTTCAACGAAAAGATTCGCGCCTGGGGCCATCACTTCAAGGAGCACGGCTACACCACCGCCTGCATTGGCAAGACGCATACCAACAACGAAGGGCCTGGTTTTTTTGGCTTCGACTACCGGGGCTTGGCGCAGCGCGGCGGCGCGCGCAAGTCCTGGGATCCGGAAGACAAGAAGTTCTACGATGCCTCGCCCGACACCCGCTTCAGCGGCATGATCCTGGAAAACCCCGAGATGGAATTCGACGGCGTTGTGGCCGTGGATTCGGTCCGCTGGCTGAAGGAGAACGCGAGCCAGAAGTTCTTCCTGCACGCCTCGTTTGTGAAGCCGCACTGGCCGTGGGACGCGCCCCGCGACTTCTATGGCATGTACGACCCGGCCAGGATCGATTTCCCGCGCCAGGTGGCCGGCGATCTGGACGACGACTGGATGCCGCGCACCCTCTACCAGAGAGCGAGCTGGGACAAAGTCACCGAGCAGATGCACCGGGTCTACCGGGCGCGCTATTACGGCAGCCTCTCCTGGCTCGACAGCAACGTAGGCAAGCTGCTGGCCACGCTGGATGAGCTGAAACTCGCCGGCCGAACGCTGGTGGTGTACACCACCGACCACGGCGACATGGCCGCCGAGAAGGGGATGTGGCTGAAGAGCGTGATGTTCGACGCTTCCGTACGCATCCCGCTGCTGTTCCGGATGCCGGGCGTGATCGGCGCCGGCCGCAAGTGCCAGGAATTGATCAATCACGTCGATCTGTTCCCCACCATCGCGGGGCTGGCAGGCGCCGAAAAGGGCCTGCCGGCGAACCAGACCGGCAGGAACTTCGCGCAGGCCGTGCTGGGCAAGGGCAGAGGGCGCGACATCAGCTTCAGCGTGCACGGCGTGCGCGCCTGGAACCAGCCGCCCCAGGAGGTCATGGCCCGCTCCGAGCGCTGGAAATTCATCTGGTACCCGCACGCGCCCCAGCAGCGCGACCAGTACGTGTTGTACGACATGGAGAACGACCCGGACGAGATCACCAACGTCGCGTTCCGCGACCAGCACAAGGGCGTAGTTGCCGACCACCAGGCGGCCGTCGAGAAATTCCTGGCCGGGTTGAAGAAGCATGAGTACGAACCGAAACTGAGCCAGGAGAGGATCGAGAACAAGCAGAACTTCCAGCGGGGCGGGGAACAGGACGACCAGCGGCCGGCCCGCGCCAAGCGCCGCGCCCGCAAGGGTTTCTGACCGTCGAGCGGGGATCGGCGCGTACTAAAGCCGCGCCCTACACCCGCTGGTGGAGACGAAACTGTTAGTGCGGAGTGGGGTTCTTTCTGACAGGAGCACTTTCATGGGGCGTCGAACCGCATTCGCTTTCGGGGCCGCCGCCGGCGTGCTTGTCGTGGCGGCCTGCGCCCTGACGGCTTCGGCGGGCGAATCCGCCGAAATCCCGCCGGGCACCCACGTTCTGCTACGCATGTCGAACTCCATCACCACCAGGACCGCGCAAAATGGCGATTACGTCTACCTGCGGACGGCCAGCCCGATCAGCGTCAGCGGGCGCACGGTGGTGCCGGTGGGCAGCTATGTGCAGGGGATCGTGTCCCACGTCAGGCGCAGCGGGCGCGTATCCGGCAGGGCCGAACTGGGCATCCGGCTGGAGACGGTGACCTTGCCGCGCGGTGAAGTCCTGAAATTCTCTCCACGCCTCAGCTCGGTGGACTCGAACCGGACCGACCAGAAGGTTGATCGCAGCGAAAGCGCCATCAAGCAGGGTGGAAGCAAAGGCCGCGATACCGGCCAGGTGGTGATTTATGCCGGGCGCGGCGCGGCCATTGGCGGCATTGCCGACCGAAGCTGGAGGGGCGCCGGCATCGGCGCCGGAATCGGCAGCGCCGTGGGCTTGGCCACCGTGCTCGTCACGCGGGGCAGGGAAGTCGAATTGCACCAGGGTAGCGCCCTGGACGTGGTTTTCGACCGGCCCCTGCTGCTGCAGTAGCCAGCGGCTCTTGTACCGCCGGCGTCCCGCCGGCGGCACAACTCCGCACTCCGCGCTCTACACTTCTTTTGCTCCTTGCAGCAGGCCGGGCAAGTCTTTGATCCCCAGGCCCGGGCCGCTCGGCACCGTCATCTTGCCGTCCTTCACCGTGATCGGCGGATCGAACCAGTTGCCGTACTTCTCCGTGCCCAGCTTGTATTCCTGGTAGCGCCCGATGTCGGGCACGCAGGAGGCAAAGTGCAGCATGTAGACGAAGCCCAGTCCGCCGGAGATGTGAACGGTGGTGGGCATCTTGGCAAGCTGCGCCATCCGCGCCACGCGGATGGAGCGGATCATCCCGCCGTAGTAGTGCAGGTCCGGCTGCACAATATCGACGCCTCGGTTGGCGATCATCCACCGGAAGCGCCAGTCGCTGTATTCCTGCTCGCCGCCCGCCACCGGAATGGTCAGGGCGTCGGCCACCGCCTTGGTGTCCTCCAGGTGGTCGAAGGGGCACGGCTCCTCGAAGTAGACGGCCTTGATCTCCTCCAGCATGCGCCCCACCTTGATGGCCTGCGGCGGATCGTAGGAGCTGTTGGAGTCGGCGTGGATGTCGATGGCCTCGCCGAATGTCTTGCGGACCAGCGGGATCAGCGTTTCGGTGCGGCCGGGCATGGCATCGGCGTTACGGCTCATGCGTCCGCCGACGCGGAACTTCAGCGCTCTGGCGCCCGACTGCTGCACCAGCTTCTGCAGGTACTCGACTTCCTGTTGGGGAGTGCTGTCGCGCCGGCCGCTGGCCACGTAGATGGCGATCTCTCGCCGCACGATGCCCCCCAGCAGCGCCCCCAGAGGCTGGCGCGCGATCCGCCCCAGCATGTCCAGGATGGCAAACTCGACCCAGGCCTGCGGGCTCCACAGCGCCAGCCCATACAGCTTGTAGTTGTCCTGGAAGCGGTACAGCTCCCACAGCAGGTTCTCCAGGTCGCGCGCATCCTTGCCGATGAAGAAGGGGATGACGAGCCGCTGGAGGATTTTGTCCAGGTAGTCAGCCCGCGGCGGGTTGGGGAACGAAACGCCTTCGGCCCCGTCCCGGGAACGCACATGGACCAGGTATTGCTTGTCCTTCCTCAGGAGCTTGATGGATTCGATGATGACCGGCGACTTGAGCGCGTCGAGCTTGAGCACCGGCGCTGCGGCCGCCCGGTCCAGGTCCTGCAGGCTTGGGCCGCCGGACGCGGGCGAGCCCGCCTTGCGCTGCGCTGCGCCCACTGGCGCCCGCCCGATGGCTCCCGCGCCGATTCCGCCTGCCAGCAAACTCCGCCGGTTGATTCGCATGGTTCTCTCCTTTCGCCAGCCGTTTACTCTACACCAGGAACGGCAAGAACGGGCTTTTCATGGATGTAGAATTGTGTGTTTGCACCACAGAGCCACAGAGGACACGGAGGATGGTCTCTGTGTCCTCTGTGCCTCCCTGGTGAATGACGGCCAATCGGGTTTTTTATGCCTGAAACGTGGGTGATTTCGCTGGGCGGAAACGTCATTACCCGCGAGGATGAGCCCGGCCGCATCTCCGATCAGTTCACGCACACGGCCGAGATCCTCGACGGCTTCCTTCACGCCTTCCGGCAGAACTACCGCCTGGTGCTGACGCACGGCAACGGCCCGCAGATGGGGAACATCCTGATTCGCGTCGAAGAGGGAGAGCGGCGCGTGCCGTCGCTGCCGCTGGACACCTGCGTGGCCGATTCGCAGGGCGGCATGGGCTACATGATCCAGCGCCTGGCCGATCAGCTCTTCCGGCGCGAGGGGATCAAGCGCGACATCGCCACGCTGATCACGCAGGTGATCGTGGACGAGACCGATCCTGACTTCCGCAATCCCACCAAGCCCATCGGCTCGTTTTACAGCGCCGCCGACTTGGAGCTGATCCGGCGCGAGAAGCCGCATTGGATCTTGAAAGAAATCGAGCCCGGCCGGTTCCGGCGCGTGGTGCCGTCGCCGCGGCCGCTCGACGTGGTGGAAAAGGACGCCATCGCCTGCCTGCTTGACGCCGGGTTCGTGGTGATCGCCTGCGGAGGAGGCGGCATCGCCGTGGCCTGGGAGCAAAGCCGCCTGGCCGGCCTGGAAGCCGTCGTGGACAAGGACCTGGCTTCGGGGCTTCTGGCGCGGCAACTGCACGCCCAGCGCCTGATCATCATCACTACCGTTCACCAGGTGGCGCTGAGTTACAGGAAGCCGGGCCAGCGGTGGTTAAGCTCAATGACCGCCGGAGAAGCTCGCCGCTACCTTGCCGCGGGTGAATTCCCGCCGGGTTCCATGGGACCGAAGGTCACGGCGGGCATCGAGTTCGTCGAAGCCGGCGGCGCCGAGTGCCTGATTACTTCGCCTGACCGGGTGCGGGAAGCGCTGGCCGGTCGCGATGGAACCCGCATCATTGCAGGTTGAGGATTGCGGAACTCGGGTCGGGAGTCAGAATCTTAGCGGCAGGACACTCCAATTTCAACTGACGCAAAACAGCCGCTACCTGGCCCCGGCTCGTTCTTTCACAGGAGAGGTACCTGCAAAATTACAGAATGGACGCAGCAACAGAGCCGCGAGGTCGCCGCGGCGACCGAGCGGGTGCTGGCGCAGCGCTGCGTTGGCCTTGCGGGGCACCCGCTCGCTGACGCTCGCGGCTCTGTTGTCTTGAATGGAGTCTTGCAGGCACCGCGGGAGAAAAAGGAGGTTGGTTGCGGGGGGTGGATTTGAACCACCGATCCCGCCCCGCGGGATTATGAGCCGGCACCGAATGGTTGGGCCTGGAGCCCGGTTCGCTGGAGAAAGCCTCGACCGCCTTTCTGGGCCTTCAGCTCCAATTCCCGCTTTCGCGCCTCGGTATAGTTCTCGAAACGTTGGGTATAGACTAGCGACCAGGGCCGATAGCGCGCGCTCCAGCCCTTCCCGCTGTTATTGTGCTGGTACAGGCGCTTCTGTGGATCCTCGCTCACGCCAGTGTAGAAGACCCCTCGACCCGCGCTCCACAGCACGTAGACGAAGTACGGCTTCCCGCTGACGCGCGACATGGAACTGGTGCTGCGCAGAAAAAGGAGGTTGGTTGCGGGGGGTGGATTTGAACCACCGATCCCGCCCCGCGGGATTATGAGCCGGCACCGAATGGTTGGGCCTGGAGCCCGGTTCGCTGGAGAAAGCCTCGACCGCCTTTCTGGGCCTTCAGCTCCAATTCCCGCTTTCGCGCCTCGGTATAGTTCTCGAAACGTTGGGTATAGACTAGCGACCAGGGCCGATAGCGCGCGCTCCAGCCCTTCCCGCTGTTATTGTGCTGGTACAGGCGCTTCTGTGGATCCTCGCTCACGCCAGTGTAGAAGACCCCTCGACCCGCGCTCCACAGCACGTAGACGAAGTACGGCTTCCCGCTGACGCGCGACATGGAACTGGTGCTGCGCAGAAAAAGGAGGTTGGTTGCGGGGGGTGGATTTGAACCACCGACCTTTGGGTTATGAGCCCAACGAGCTACCAGACTGCTCCACCCCGCAGAACCATACTAGCAGCGGACCGCGCCACTGGCAAGAAAATAGCTTTGGGGTGGGAGACTCATCTCCGGGCTTGCCCCCGGAGGGCAGGCACCGTACAATCATGCTGGCAGTTGGGAGGCATTATGAGTGAAACAGCCGCTGCGATAAGCGCCCTGCGGGTGCGCGACTACATGAGCAGCAACCCGGAAAGCCTGGCGCCGGAGGACCGGCTGCTGGATGCCGAATTGCTAATCCGCCGTGCCGGGGTGCGGCACATTCCCGTGCTCAGCGGAGGCGCGCTGATCGGCCTGCTGTCGGACCGCGACGTGCGCCGCTATGCGCCGTCGATCCTGGACAGCACCCCGGAGGAATACAACCGCATCTTCGAGCAGACGCGCATCGAGAAAGTGATGACCCGCGACGTGGACACCACCACACCCGACACGCCGCTGGCCGAAGCCGCCTCACTGATGTACTCGCAGCGCTGCGGATGCCTGCCGGTGATGGAGGGCGGCGCGTTGGTGGGCATCCTCACGCGGCGCGACGTGATGCGCTTCGCCGTGGACGTGCTGAGCGGCAACCTGTAAAAGGTCCAAAGTCCAAGGCTCCGAGCTGTGAGACCTCGAACCTTGGACTTTCTTATTTGATGAACACCGTCACCGGGTTGGCCCGGCTGCCGCCCGTGGTCAGCACCAGCGGCTGTTCGCCGGTCGGGGCGTCGGCCGGCACCGTCACGTTCACCTGCCACAGGCCCACGAACCAGGGCGCCAGCCCCGAGAACTCGACGTGGGCGCTTACGCCGCCAATGGTTATCGTCGGCATGTACTGGCCCACCGTAACGGCCAGCGGCTCTGTGTGCGGCGCGGCCTTACCGGTGATGCCCGCCGGAGTGGTGGGTCCCAGGCCGGTAGCGTAAAGCATGATCACGCTGCCCCGCGCCGCCGCATTTGACTGGGTGTTGATGGTGTAATCCTGGTTCAGGATGACGGCCGCGCCGGTGCCGCAGGCGCACATGGTGAACAGGGCGGGCGAAACCGGCTGAATGGCCACCGTCACCGCCGCCGACGGCTTCCCGTTCAGGTACACCACCAACTGCGCGGAAGTTTTGCCGGCCAGCTCGAAAGGAACCTGGATGTTGAGCTGGTCGTAGGTGGCCGCGTCGTGCTTGAGGAAGAACAGCGGGGCGGCGACGCCGTCGAAAGTCACGCGCGTGCCGTTCGCGGTGGTTTGCAGCACATCGGTGCCGGAAACGAAGCCGGGCTGCGCGCCGGTCACCGGGGCCGCCGAGAGATTGGTGCCGAAGATGGAAGCGATGGCGCCGGGGGCCAGCGCCGCGACGCCGTATTTGAACCCGGCGCCGTTCACTGCACCGTCGGAGGGAACCACCGGCGTGGCCCCCTCGACCGCGGTGGCGGTGAAGGTGGTGGGCTGCCCCGCGTAACCGCTGCCATCGATCACCATGGTGGCGGTGGCGGTCTGAGAGCCGGCGGTGGGGCCCAGGGTCCAGGTGGCGCTGACCCTTCCGTTGGAGTCGCTTAACGGCGATGCGGCCGTGATCGTCCCGCCGCCGACCGTGACCGCCCACTTCACCTGCACACCCGGGATGGGTACCCAGTTGGTGAGGCTGCCATTGGCGAAGGAGCATTGCTGCTGCGGGCAGTAGCCGAAGTCAATGGTCAGTGGCTGGGTCAGCGGGACGCCGGTGGCGCCCGTCTGCCCATTGCCGCCAAGGATTGTTTGGCCGCTGGCATCTGGCCGCATAAAGGGCAGGGCGCTGTTGACGTCCGTGCCGCCGCCGCTGAGGAATGAGATGGGGCTGAGTCCGGGCGCCGAAGCGGTGACCACGTTGACGCCGCCTCCCGATCCCAACCTGAGTTGCGTGGACGCTAGGCCGTTGGCGTCGGTCACCGCGGTGGCGGGCGAAACCGAGCCGCCGCCGGACGTCGCTGTGAAAGTCACGGTGACGCCGGAGATCGGCAGCCCCGCTTCGCTCTGCGCCCGCACCACCAGTGGGTTGGCCAGCGTCGAGCCCGGAGTGCCGAATTGCAGGTTGCCCAACTGCTGCACCAGGAACCTCGACGCGGCAGCGATGCTGAACCCGCTCGGCAGGTAGGCGATCTCTTGGCCGGTCACCGCCGTGACGGGGTAGCTGGTGCTTTCCGGGTTCCTGAGGACGGTCACGGTGGCGGTCAGCGACGTGGCGCTCGCGACCGTAATGGAATCCACCACGACGTCGCCAGAGCCGAACCCCACGGTGGTGACGCCCTGCGCGAAGTGGGTGCCGGAGCCGGTTACGGTGACCGTGACGGTCTGGCCGGCGCTGCCCGAGGCCGGCGACAGAGCGATCGAAGCCGGCGCCACCGCATCGTAAGTGAACTTGAGAGGCGTGGCCAGGAAGTCGGAGTTCTGGCCGTCGGGGTTGCCCACTACCACGGAAGCGGCGCGGCCGCCGGCGCCTTGCGGCGCGGTAACCACCAGGCTGGTGGAGGAAGGGGAGACCACGGTGGCCGGCATGCCGTCAAAAAACACCACCGCTTTGGAGTCGAAGTTGGTGCCCGTGATTGTCACCCGGGTGCCGGCCGGCCCGCTGGGCGGTGAGATCGAGGTCACTGTGGGCGCGCCGGTGGCCACCACACGGACCTGCCCGGGCGAGAAATAGATCTCCGAGCCGTTGTTGACGATGAGGGTGCTGGGGCCCAGGGCGGCCGAGGAACTTGCGGTGGCGGTGTAAGAAATGACGGTGTTGAACACTACGGTGGTGTGAGGCGTCACCGTGATGGGCCCGGAGACGCCCAAGCCGGCGCTGGTGAAGCTGACGCTGAGGCCGGGCGCGTTCAACCCGCGGCCGAAGGTGTAGGCAACGGCCTGGCCGCCGCGCGGCAGCCACAATTGCCCCGCGCTCTTGGCTGCGGCGGAGGGCGCGCTCATTGTCATGTCGACTTCCAGGCGCGTGTCCAAATTCGTACTGCGAGCGGCCAGCGTCAGAGCCGGCGCGGAAGTTGTCTGGCCCGCCGTCACGGTGAAGGTCGCGGCCTGGGCCGCGTCCTTGACCGCGGCGCCGCCGGCTCCCAGGAAGGCCGCCGCCACGCTGACGTTGATGGTCACGCTTTTGTCGTTCATGTACCTGCAGACGATCAGGTCGTCCGGATCGCCTGGGTTGTCGGCGCTTAGGTCCGGGCCAGCGCCGAGCATCAGCGGCTGTGCCATCAGCCGATAGGTGCCGGGAGGCAGGCCGCGAATGGCAAACGAGCCGTCGGGATTGCTGTTGGCGCCCACCACCGCCGTATCGTTGTAAGCAGTGACCGCCACCAGCGCCGCCGGACCCCGCGCGTCGCTCACTTTGCCGGAGACGGATCCGGTGCTGGAAAGGAAGGCCTGGGTGGGATACAGCGTGGAAATCGCAGCCTCATCGTCCCGCGTTAAAGGATTGATGCGGCCGGCCAGCAACGTTTGCACCATCACGGCGTTAGCCACGCTGTGGGACAGGCCCAGGGTATGGCCCATCTCGTGGACCAGGACCTGCGCGAACGTGTCCGGATCGGCCTGGCGCATGTCGGTCGGCAGGTTCAGGTACGACATGGCGATGGGAATGAACGCCGAAGTGTCCGTGAAGCCGCCGGAGGCATAGCCGCCGGTGGCCGCCACTCCCGGCGGCACTTCGCTGCTGAAGCGAACCAGCCCCATCAGGTTTGCGGCGGCTTTCGTACCCGTCAGCTTGGTATAGCCGCCGAAATTGACGCGCAGGGCGGAAGTCTGCGCGCCGTTCCAGACGGCCGTTGCCGCGCTGATCTGGCTGATCAGCGCCTCCATGGAATAGCCGGAGGCCATGGCCTGCGGTTGCTGGTCATTCAGGTAGAAGATGATAGTCGAGTTTCGAAGCGCCGAAAGATCCAGCCGGACAGGCACCAGCGCGCTGCCGTCGTTCTTGTACCGGCCGAAGGAGTGATAGGCGGGCAGCAGCGGCGCCGATGCTAGAAGCAAGATCACGACGAGAGCGAGGCGGAGGCGTGTCATTGGCGGCTCCCTTCTGCGCGCTTCAGCGTGGCCGCGCGCTGCAGTTCCACAGCCACCTGGCTGCGAAACGAGGTCAGCGAGAAAACCAGCGGGCTGACCTCGGCGCCGTGGGCATGGGCCGGCGGCTCCAGCATCGGCTCGCCCGAGGCGCTCTGGCGCAAGGTCACCGCTCCAGTTTGCGCATCCCGGCGGACCCGAAACCGCCCCTGCGTGTAGCCAATGACCTGGTGCCGGCCGCTCCGGCTGGTCCAAACAAACAGCACGGCCTCTTCGCCGACCGTGAATTGCGGGACGCCGCTGTATTCGGTAATGAAGTTGCCCACCCGGCCGCCGGGCTCGGTGATCGTTACCCGCAGGCCCAGGTTGCCCTTGTAATACTCCCGCGCGTCGAAGACGTTCTGGGTCACGATCTCGCCGTCGACGGCGCGCACGGATTTGACCTCGATGCAGCGGCCCAGCAGGATCGCGGACGACTGTTCCGTCATTTCCGCGAACGTCAAATGAATCAATACGCTGGCGGAAGCGGGCGGCGAAGCCGCACCGGCCGCCAGCAGCAGCAACAGCAACACACTGGCTCTTTTTTTCATATTCCCTTGTGCCACGGGCCTGGGACGTCGACACACCCTTCTTGACCTTCGTCCAATTTCCCGTTCTCCTTGAACCTCGTCTGATGGCCCTGAGGACGGCAACACCCCTCCTTCTGCTTCCATGCCAAAAACGGCCTTGGTAGCTGGCCTCACGGCAATTTATCACGGTTCTCTTTTGTACTCCAGCGGTTTGGGAGACTCCAATATTGACCGGCGGCTGACGGCCGTCGGCTCAAATCTCCTTCCAGGTCTGGGTACTCGGCCGACAGCCCGTTACGAGGCGCGCAGTTCGGCGGGCTTGCCGATGGGTTTGCCCAGGCCGAGGTAGAAAAGTCCCCCGGAGAGGTTCAGCAGAATACAGACGGCGGTGAACAGCGAGAACAGATTGGCGCCTTCCGGGCTGCCGGCTATGCGGAACAGGGAGAGAAAAGCCAGATGTCCGACGCCCAGTCCGACCGGCGCGATGGGGACCATGGTCACCAGCAGCCCGAGCGGGACGAAGACGCAGTAGTCCGCCAGGCGGACCGACGAGACTCCCAGTGCGCCTGCCAGAACCACGAAACTGAGCACGACCAGGCTATGGTTGACCAGGGATATGCCCAGCATCTTGGCCTGCAGCTTGCCGGTGCAGCAATAGTAGTGGAGCTCGGAATGAGATGAGTCCAGGGCATGCAGCAGGCGCAAGCGGGCCGCCAGTGAGCGGAGGAATTGCGGCGGGCGGGGAACAAGCCGGAGCAGCAGCACCGCGGCGATGCAGGCGACGGTGATCAGCACCACCAGGGTGCGCAAAGCCGCAAGCCGCAAATCGCCGTGTGCCTCGCCCGGCCGCCCAAAAACGTAGCCCACTCCCAGCCCGCCCGAGCAGAGTACGAACAGCGAGACGATGCCCACGAACCGATCGACCATCAGGCTCATGAACACCTTGGAGCGGGAGGCGGCGTTGTTGCGGACCAGGTACAGGCCCCGAACGATGTCCTCGCTGAAATAGCCGGGCACCGCCAGGTTGAAGAACTTGCCGATCATCAGGTAGCGGAGGGCCTGCCAGTAGGGGGCCGCAATGGCCCGGGCCCGCAGCACCACACTCCAGCGGTAACCCTGGCCCATGTATGACAGCGTCATCATCGCCGTCACCGCCAGGAACAACAACGGGTGGCTGGTCAGGGCGGCTTTCAACTGCCCAGGCTGGATCTCCCCACGGCGGAGAAGGATGACGATGATGAGGGCGGCCAAGGCGACCTTGGCGATGCCCAGCAGCACCGCACCAGTGCGGCGCCGTTCTTCATCCGGGGCGGGACCACCGTTTCCACTGAGCAGGTCAGCGCTCATAGGGCTCAGGCAGAGGCGACGGAAGAGCGAGCGGCGCGGCCACGGCCAAAAGCGCAAGTCTACCCAAACGGGCAGACCCAGACAAGAGATGTTCCCCGGCCCGCCGTTGCCCCGGAGAAACCACGCCGGGGCTCGGATGGCGGTCCCGCCAAGCGGGACTGCCGCTACACATTCTCTCCCGGCCCCGTCGGCGCCGGGCGTATGGAGACGCTGCGGGCCGGCGAGTTGGCGGGCGCTATTTCTTGAGGCCGACTTTCAGAACGTTCTTGTCCATCCGGAAGGCGAGCTTGTCTTCGCGGGCCAGCCACCCAATGGCCCAATCCACTGAAGAGTCCTTTGCGCCGATGGCCTTCTTCAGGGCACTGATGCTCATTTCGCCCTGGTGGTTCAACGTTCTCCAGACCTTGCCGGCAATCGTTCCAATCTTGTCAGTGAGCATGGGCTGTCGCTCCTACGGGGTTGATTATAGCCGATTTGAAGCCTGCGATGGGCGCTCCTACATTCAGCGGCCCCTGCGGGGTCGACGCCGCTGAGCGGTCTTTCGGGCCGCGGCGGTTTTGCGGGCCGCCGGGCGCTTGCGAGATGGCGCTCTGCGGGAAGGGCGCTTCTTCTTCGGGGCTGGTTTCTTCGATGCCGCGGCCTTCTTGGGGGCTGGTTTCTTCGATGCCGCGGCCTTCTTGGGGGCCGGTTTCTTCGACGCCGCTGCCTTCTTGGGGACCGGTTTCTTCGATGCCGCGGCCTTCTTGGGGGCTGGCTTCTTCGATGCCGCTGTCTTCTTGGGGACCGGCTTCTTCGATGCCGCTGTCTTCTTGGGGACCGGTTTCTTCGATGCCGCGGCCTTCTTGGGGGCAGGTTTCTTCGATGCCGCTGTCTTCTTGGGGGCCGCCGGCTTGGGCCGTGCCGTGGGGCTGGCCGGCCGCGGCGCCGGCTTCTCGGCAGCCGCCAGGAGCGCTTGGATGACCGCGACCGCGGCCGCCGCGCCTTCGCCCGAGTGCGATGGAAGCGGCTCCGGCGGGAATCCCTGCAGCAAGGCCCCGAGCGCCGCGGGAGTGCGCGCCTGCACGGCGGCGGCGGTGCGCGCGAACTGATCGTCGTACATGCGGCGGCCGGGCACGAAGATGGTCGGGGACCCGGTCAACGCCGCTTCATGGTACAAGTTGTAGCCCCCGCCGCCCATCACCAGCTCGTGCCCGGCCATCTGGTCCACGGCCGGATAAAATTCCGCCGGGCGCGCCACGCGCAGGGTCTTGCCCTGCCGGACCGCTGCTTCCTGGGCTGCCTGGATGAACGGCTCGCTGCCTTCGCCCCAGTCCACGAACAGCCAGCCGGCCCGTTGCGTGACCGGGGGTAGTTCGCGCGTCTCACGGATGGTTACCGGCGGCACATCCACGGTCTGCTGGCTCAGGGTCTGTGGAGGAAGGGCATCGGCCAGGCGCACTACCAGCCGGTAAAAGCGGCCAACGAAGGCCGTCACATTGAACTGCCGCAGATAGGCCGGGTTCAAGTAGCGCTGGATCAGGATGGTTGGAATATCGAGGGAAGGCACCAGGTCGGCCATCTCGCCCATGATCCCGCGCGCAAAGGTGTCCACAACCAGCGCCCGCGGCCCAGCCCGATCGAGGATGCGCTTCAAGGCCCCCGCGTCGGGCCCGGGAATCTCGCGGACACTAATGCCTTCCTTGCGGGCCAGCGGGGCAAACGGAGAATAGGAAAGCAACAAGGCCGGGCGCCCAGTCCGCTTCCGCCACTGCCGCAGGATGGCTATGCCGCGGGTGAGATGGCCAAGGCCGCCCCCTGGCGCATAGTAGATCAACGGGGGATTGGCCTCGGCGCGCTTCTTGGTCGCTCTCAAATGACTCCTTGACTGCCGACCACCCCGCTGGCAGTCTAGCCTAAAGCGCCCGCCGATTGAAACAAAATTCGACGGTTATGATTGATTGGGAAGGTACCCTCCTGAGGGCTCTGGGGTGGTTACCTGGCGGATTCATCCAGGCGGAAGGCGCCCAGGCGCAGGCACCACCCCAGCGCCAGGCCCAGGCCGAAGCCCAGCGCGATATTGCCCAGCGCCAGGCAGGCGCCGGCGGTCAGCAGCATAACGAAGGCGTCGGAGCGCCGGTTCTGGTCGCGGGTCACCAAGGCCAGCTCGATCCCGCTGAACCCCAGCATCACCCCCAGCACACTCTCCGGGAAGACCCGGCAGAAATTCATGAGCGAGGCGCCAAACAGCACCGCGATCACCAGCTTCGCGCCTCCCAGGAAGAGGATCGAGCCGTTGGTGCGTGCGCCGAAGCGGTACTGCCCGGCTAAGCCGCCGGCCCCGTGGCACATGGGCATCCCGCCGAACCAGCCCGACACCAGGTTCATCAGCCCGACCGACACCGCCACTTTGCGGGGGCCGGCGGGGCGGTCGGGGAACAAATCGGCCGAGAGCGCGCACACGGCGATCACCGAATTGAGCGTGGTCAGCGGGATCTGCGGCAGCGTGGCGCGCCCGAAGGAGCTGACGAAGTCGGCCCAGCCGGGCGCCGACCACACGGGCAGGGAGAGGCGCAGGCCCACGCCGGCAGCCGCGGCCGGCTGCTTCCACAGCGCAATGCCGATGCCGGCAAGGAACAGCACCAGGGCGGCCGGCGCCGTCCGCGACGAGAACAACGCCAGCACGGCCACGCCGGCGATGATTCCGGTCAGGTAGCTGTCCGGGCCCACCGCCACGCCGGTGCCGGCCACCATCTGCAACCCCTTCATCAGCAGAGACAGGCCGAGGGCCAGTTGCAGGCCGCGGACCACGCTCTTGGGGATGGCGCGGTTCAGCCAGTCGATCAACCCGGTCACACCCAGCAGCAGGATTACGGCGCTGACCGAGATTCCCGCGGCCAGAATCTGCGGCGTCGTCAGCCCCTCGGTGAGGGCCACGGCGGCGATGGCCTTCATTGGTTGAACCGCCATGGGAATGGGGAACAGGAGGCCGGTGACGATATTGAACAGCCCGGCGAAAAACAGCGCGGCACCGAAATCCAGGCCGTTCTGCGCGGCCATGCCCACCAGCAGCGGCAGGAATGTGCCCATGTCTCCCAGCGAGCCGGCGATTTCGTGGCGATCCAGGCGCGCGTAACGGAGCGTGCGGCGCAGCCCCGCCGGCCATCGGCCACTCCGCGCAGCGGCGTCCGGGGAAGGCGATTGCCGGCCCATCACCCCATTCTATTCGACGTTCAATTTCCAAGGTCAACGTTCGCGGCGTTAGACGTTGAACCTTGAACCTTGAACGATACAATGAGGCTGTGGATCCGGTGGAACTCTGCGACGTTTCGCGCACCTATGCGCTGGACGGCCGGCGGATCGAAGCCGTTCGGAACGTGACGGCCTCGTTCGCGGCCGGAAGTTTCACCGCCGTGGTGGGCCGCAGCGGCTGCGGCAAGAGCACGCTGCTGAACCTGGCCGGGGCCATGGACCGGCCGACGCGGGGCGAAGTGCGCCTGCTGGGGAAGCCCACCACCGCGCTTTCCGACCCGGCCCTCACCCAGTTGCGCCGCCGCCGCGTGGGGTTCGTTTTCCAGTTCTTCAACCTGCTGCCCACGCTCACTGTTTTCGAAAATGTCGAGCTGCCGCTGCTGCTCGACGGGCACCGGGACCGCGACTGGCAGGCGCGGGAGATGCTGGTCCAGGTTGACCTGTGGGGAAGGGCGGGCGATTACCCGCACCAGCTTTCCGGCGGCGAGATGCAGCGCGTGGCCATTGCCCGCGCCCTGGTGCAGCAGCCCGCCATCCTGATTGCCGACGAGCCCACCGGCAATCTCGACAGCGCCAATGCTCAGACCATCCTGAAGCTGCTGGCCCGCGCCGCGGGAGCCACGGGGGCCGCCGTGATCATGGCCACGCACAGCCGCGAGGCGGCCGCTTTCGCCGACCGCGTGCTTGGGATGCGCGACGGCGAAATCGCTGAGGGGTCCAACGGTCCGACGGTCTAAAGGTCCAAAGGTCTTCCCGGCGCTGACCCTTGGACCCTTGGACCTTTGGACCCTTGGACCTTTGGACCTTTGGACCCTTGGATCGATGAAGCTGTTTTACACATTCATCGTCCGGCCGCTCTGGAGTGACAAGCTGCGCACCCTGCTCAGCGTGACGGCGGTGGCGCTGGGGATCGCGGCGGTGGTGGCCATCCGATTGGCCGACCGCAGCGCCATCACGTCGTTCCAGGAATCGGTCACCCAAATCACCGGGCGCGCAAATCTCAGCATTGCCGGCCTAGCGCCGTTCGGCGAGGAACTGCTGCCCCGGGTCTATGAGGTCTTCGCCGGGCGGCAGTGGGAAGTCGAACTGTCGCCGGTGGTGGAAGGCGTGGCGGTGGAGGCCGAATCGCGCGAGGCGCTGGACGTGCTGGCGGTCGACCTGGCCACCGACCGGGCGGTGCGCGACACCGCCGTGGAGGGCATCCGCTCGGTGCGCGATATGCTTCTGCTGCTGACCGACCCCGGTTCGCTGCTGGTCGGGCGCGGCTTCGCCGCGCGCCACCGGCTGCGGCCGGGCAGCGTGGTTTCGCTCATCGTCAACGACCGGCGGCGCGCCTTCCGCGTGCGCGGCGTTCTGAGCGAAACCGGGCCGGGCGCCGCGCTGGCCGGCAACATCGCGGTCATGGACATTGCCGCCGGCCAGCTTCTGTTCGGGCGGCTGGGGCGGCTGGACCGCATCGACCTGGTTATTCCTGCCGAGCAACTCGACGACGCGCGCCGCCGGCTGGCGCCGCTGCTGCCGGCCGGGGTCAAGCTCGATCGGCCGCAGGCGCGCGGCGAGCAAGTCGAGAAGATGTTGCGCGCCTTCCGGCTGAACCTTTCCGCGCTCAGCCTGGTGTCGTTGATCGTGGGCGCCTTTCTCATTTACAACACGGTGGCCGTTTCCGTGGTGCGCCGGCGGCCGGAAGTGGGCGCACTACGGGCTGTCGGTGCCACCCGCGGCCGCGTCATCCGGCTGTTTCTGGCGGAGGCTGTTCTGTTGGGCTTGGTCGGCTCGGCGCTGGGAATTGGCTTGGGACGGCTGCTGGCCAACCAGGCGCTGGCCTTGGTGGCCGGCACGGTCAACAGCTTGTGGTTCCCGCTGGTTCCTTCGCCGGTCCATCTCGATTGGCGGCTGGCGGCGGTGGCGCTGGCCATTGGGGCTG
>Ga0315282_10001363_pt1 | contig 46039 bp, 47 predicted proteins | sample YL17G07_20_MG_FD_203693 | JGI IMG/M metagenome (GOLD analysis project Ga0315282, IMG submission 203693) | Sediment microbial communities from Yellowstone Lake, YNP, Wyoming, USA - YL17G07_20 | ecosystem: Environmental > Aquatic > Freshwater > Lake > Sediment | place: USA: Wyoming | collected... | reverse complement strand
TTTACAGCATGAACAGCAAAGGCATCCCTTAATCTGTGAGGGCTGACGCCATGTACCTTTCCAGTCTCAGGGTTAACCAGTTTAGTGAGCCCTGCTCTGTTGGCACATTCCCTTACAATCTGCCAGGCTCGGTGTCGATTGATGCCAAAGATGAGATTACTCCCGCTTTGACCTACTGGGCTACCACGCTTAATGTACCTTTCCAGCATTTTGAGTGTATCCTTGTCCAGAGGTAATGTTCGTATCCTGCGGTGCTCTTTATTTTGGACAACCAGTTGCTCTATTTTCATGCTACACTTGGGGCAAAAGGTGTAGCTCTTCGCTAATCTGGCGTAACATTTCGGACAGAAGAGTTTGATACGGGCTTTCAGATGTTCAATAGTGATGGTGCCCTGAACAAAGTCTATATCCTTTACCTCAACAGCTAAAACCTCGGAAATACGGCAGCCTGCCCTTGATAAAAGCCTGATGAGGAGCTTATCCCTCAGGCATGTTGCTGCATTTTCGAGCTGTTCTATCTCGCCTATTTCAAGATATGCCTTCATTTGTTACTCGCAATCTGGGCTCATATATTGCGGCGCAACACCTCACCAGGATTCTTGGCTCAACAAGGTTACTTACGCCTGACTATCTCACCTGTGATACCAAATAGGTTATGGAGTATATAGCCTATACTTGTGGTGAGGTGTTCTCCAATCTGAGGCAGGTACTGAGAGGCTGCGGCGTCGCCGGCGGATAACTTGACTTCAACGCCGTCACTATGGATGGCAATTTGAGCCTTTATGCTTTTACCTAACTCTTTGAGGGCACGTAATGCCTCTTTTTGCTCGGGAGTCATGAACATCTCAAAAGCTGACGGATTAATCATTTTTCCTCCTTAAAGGTGAACCCCGGTGGTGGGCTAAATCCTGCCCCACCCTGCTCGACCTGGCCAGGCTGAAGACCCGGGATAAACTTAGCCAGAACGTTTTGTAGGATGGGCTTCAAGAGGTCCACCAGCATTAATCGCATGGGATCTTGACTAGCCTGAAGCCACGGTTTAGTCTGTTCAAGGTATTGGGCGACAGCGGATGCTGCTTGCTGGGCTGCCTGTGTTGCCATCTCGCCACCTTCGCTAGCGGCTTGACGAAGTATCTTGAGTTGATTCTCGGTGGTCTCAGCCTGGGCAGCAGCCAGACCTTGTAACATTCCAATCTGCTGTAAAACAATCCATTGTGCTGCCATTAATGTCTTCTGGCCATCCACAAAGCCAAGTTTGTATTCGCCGTCCTGAAGCCTGATGCCGGAAAGGATAACCTCGGGTGGGATTATTTCTTTTGCACTTAATTTCATTGGGAAGTGCGAATCTGCTTCGCTAGAGGCTGAATGATTGTTGGCTGCACTGCCATCCGCACTAGCAGCCTGGTTATGAGCGGGGACTTCCCCTTCCCTCTCCAACTGCTTTATAGCCTTGCGGACGGTGGATTCGCTGAACCCGGCTGCCACCAGTTGCTTTTTGGTTACCCCTTGGCGGAGTAGCGCTTCAATCTGAGCTAATTTTCCTTCTGTTTCCATCTGGTACCTCCTTCAATTTTTGTGACGTAGTCTGCTGTGATGTCATGGTCTCATAAGTCCTCCTTTTCGAAGCTCGGTGTATTTTGAATTCCAGGTTGTCGGCTGGGGAGTTTCTTTGATGTACTCGAGCAATATCTGCTTGGGCAAGATTAACGTAGCCCCGTAAGACCTCTAATTGTGAGTGTCCCAAGATCCGTTGCAGGCTGAAAACGTCTCCACCATTTCTAAGGAAGGTTATCGCCATGGTATGGCGAAAGGTGTGGGGACTCACACGTACCCCGGCAATGCCAGCTTTCTTTCCATAGCGCTCAATAATCGCCTCCAATCGATCTTTGGTCAGAGGATGACCATCACGGGTAAGAAATACGTGGTCATGGCGGGGTATAGCAGGCTCGGGACGATAACGAGCTAAGTATTTCCACAATGCCTTCTGCACCTTGGCTCCAATTGGTACTAACCTTTCTTTGTTTCCTTTTCCCCATACCTTAAGGAAACGACTTTCAAGGTTGACATCTGTGAGTTTAAGGCTGGTGAGTTCACTACATCGCATACCAGTATCTAGCAGAGTCAGAATAATGGTGTAGTTGCGGTATCCTACCGGTGTCGCAGTGTCAATGGTGGCAAAAAGCCGACGCAGTTGCTCATCGGTAAAGATGGGAATGACCTTTTTTGGTGCTTTGGGTATCTTCAACCTGGTGAAGGGGTTCTCGTCTATGAAATCCTCTCTTTTCAGCCATGCCCAAAAGGCTTGTAATGCCCGCAAATATGCGTTTATGGTATGCCCGGAGAGATGACCATCCTGCGGGCGGGTAAATCGATGATGGGTAAATCGGGGTTGCTCACGAAGATGGGTGATAAAGCGCCTCAGTTCTCCCACCCCAATACGAGTAGCATTGGTGGAGAGATCATTCGCTTCAAGAAATTGGCTGAGATAGTGCACCGAAGCCTCAACGATGGCAATGGTGTTAGGACTCTTCCCCTCGCTCTGAGATGAAAGGCGGTATCCCTCCAGCAGCCTGTCAAGCTGGTTTGTCCGCTCTTTATCTAGGATCGCCTCCAGCAAGCTGTTGATATCATCTTGAAGCATTGTCTGTTCCCTTGAATCAACCTAATCTGATTTCATTGATTTTAGTTTAGCCTATCTGCTAGAATAGGAGCAGAGGCTATAAGCCGCGCATAGACTGAGGATAGGCTTAATAATAAGTCGGAGGGAAGCCAAGTGTTGAAGGCATGCGGAGTAATTAAAGCGTGCAGCCCGCGGGGGCCGGTGTACTCGGGAAAGCTGATTGCCCGTGCTATTGAACTCTATTTGAACGGGGTTGAGCCCGGTTATATCAGGTGGCACGAACTGCAGGCTACTCTGGAAAATGAATTTCCGTCAGAGTTTAAGCAGCTGGGCCAGGATAAGCCGGCTCCGGAAACGGTGATGGCATGGGTGCGGAAGCGCCCCGACGCTCCGGAACGCTTGAAAGACCTGAGAGCGCAACAGGCTACTCCAAATCAAAACGTGCCCTATATACCCGTTTACCCGTCCATTTATCAGCCACGTCCGGCGTTGCTGGTTCCCAACAGAGGCATTATTGGCTGGGACATCAACGCGCTACTTACCCAGTTCACGGCAGTTGTCGCTGTGGCCATCATGGCCCACTGCGTCAGATCATGGATTGCCGACTAGCGTTCCAGCTTGAGACGTAAGACTTTGATGTCTGTCATCCCCTCTGCCCCGTTCGTGTTGCTGGCGGATTCTCAGTTCCAAATTGTCCACGGGACTTGCTGTTGTATGTGCACGCTTGACATCAATATTGGCTAATTCACAGTATCTTCTGGTCATCTCCAGACTGGCGTGTCCTAGCATCCGCTGCAGGCTAAATACATCACCCCCGTTTCGCAAGAATTTGACTGCCGCTGTATGACGCAGGGTATGAGGTGAGCACCTGACTCCCTTCAGTCCCGCCTTCTTGCCATAGTGAGCGATAATCTTTTCCACCCTATCTTTTGTCATTGGCCTGCCGTCTCGGGTTAGAAAAAGGAAGCCAAAGTTAGCCGTCGCCGGGTCAGGACGGAAGCGGCTGATATAGTGCCAAAAGGAGCGCTGGACTTGCTTACCCACCGGGATAAGCCTCTCCTTGTTCCCCTTGCCGAGCACCTTGAGCATGCCTTCTTCCAGCCACACGTCATCCAGTTTTAGACGGCAGAGTTCAGACACCCGCATGCCGGTATCAAGCAAAGCCAGTATAATTGCATAGTCACGGTAGCCTTTAGGGGTCCTGGTATCTATGGTGTTAAGCAGCTCCTGAATCTGGGAGTCTGTGAAGGTTGGGACGATCTTTCGAGGCGGTCTTGGGATCTTCACCCGGTCGAATGGGTTAGTCCCTATTATCCCTTCGGAGACAAGCCACGAAAAGAATATCCTCAGGCTGCGCAGATAGCAATTGACGGTATGTCCTGAGAGTCCCCTGTCCTGGGTATGGTTAAAGCGGTGGCCGGAGAAACACCTTTTCTGCTGCAAATGGAGAATGAACTCTCTGATTTCGTGCTGACTGATTTGGGTTACATCTATAGTTCGTCCTTGGGAAATGAGGAAGTCTTGAAAGTATCTCATGCTGCTGCTTACAATAGCAATCGCATTCGGGCTTTTGCCTTCGGTCGCAGCACAAAGTTGATAACCCGCAAGAAGGCGATGCAGGTCTTTCGACTGTGTCATTATCATCTTGCCCCCTCCATAAAATTTGATGAAGCAAGAGGTGTTTTAAATAAAAATCCTGGACTTTCGTCCGGGCGGGGGCAAGATTTTGTATCTATTTTTGAACTTCAGACGGTTTTCAGTGGTCTCTGCATTCGACCTCTTGCGTCTGAAGCAAGCGCTCTAACCGTTGAGCTAACCGCCCGAAACAACATCTATTTTAATCATAATAACGAGCTTTGTAAACACAACACACTCGCCCGATAATGTATCATTTATTCAGGTTTTTTTTAGAGGAGAGACCTGTCCGAGATGGACTGTTGGTATTGACAGGTCGGCTTTTTCAGAGATGAATAAAAGGAATGCTATTAGCAAATTGTTGAGGTTCAGCGGTATTAAGGCTAAAATTCAGACGATGCATAAGCTTTTTCTGTTAGCCTTGGTGTTACTTTCGCTTATGACGGGATGCGCTCGAGAGTCAGAACCCGCCATTGTACCGCCTCCGACGGCAGACTTTGCCGCCAGACCAGACGAAGGGATAACTCCTTTAAAGGTCACCTTCACTGATTTGTCCACAGGTGATGTTACCCGCTGGCACTGGGACTTCGGTGATGGGCAGTTCAGCAATGAGTCAAAGCCCGGACATATATATACTTCAGCTGGAAACTATACCGTTTCGCTGGCACTAATGGGTCCGGGCGGAAGTGACGTAGAGACAAAAGTCGGATACATAAGAGCAGGCAGCGGGGTTATAAGCTGGGAGGAAGCAAGCAGTTATATCGGTCAGCACAAAGTGGTCGAGGGAACAATTGTTGGAACGCATTATGCGTCCGACACAAAAAGCCAGCCTACCTTCCTCGATTTCCATAAGCCTTATCAGGACTATTTCAAGTGTATAATCTGGGGTCGCGACAGGGAGAAGTTTATAAAAGAGTTTCCACCCAATCCCGAAAGCTACTTCCTAAATAAACATGTTCAAGTTACTGGCCTGCTCGAGGAATATCCCAAAGGGTCAGGCATCCCGGAGACAATACTCAGAGACCCGTCTCAGATTAAGGTCGTCCAAGAATAGGTATTCAATTTTGCTTTGGCTAGCTGTATAATCACAGCCAGATGCCATGACTTCGTGTTCCAATACAGTGGGGCAAGGTGTTTGTGCCGTGAGACTGTAGTTAGCCTATAGCAAGATGCAATCTTAAGGACTAAAGTCCTGGCTACAAATTACCTAGCTGATTTATTGATTTGAACAGCACTCTAACGTATACTGTTTTTATGAATAACGTGGGAAATGAAGGTGGTTCTACTAGCACAGATAACAACCTAATATGAAAAACGAAGCTTTTAGATACTTAATCTCATTTACAGTATCGCTCTTCTTAGTACTTAACCTGGCTGTGGCTTGCGCTCAGCCGGCACCAAGTCTATCATCTCCCATACCACCGCGGGCACAACTACCAACCGCTACTGAAAATCAGATACCAGAGGAAGCACCTCCGGTCAATGAAGCTATAAATGAAAAGGAATGGTACACAATTGGAACCTTTTCCGGCAAAGGAAACGACACTATACCTCCATTCCACATATGTGGCACAGAATGGCACATTGCCTGGACAATAGATGCTGAATACCCTGAAAATGCCGCCTTGGACCTCCTCATCCACTTTTACAACGAGTCTGGCTCGATTTGGAAAACCGTAACGTTCACAGATGGCGGTAGCGGTGATATTACTTATCCCGTCGACCCCGGAGGCAACCGCGACTTTTTCATTAAGGTTATAGTGCAGAATTTACGATACTGGACAATCACTTTAGAAGATAATGCTCCTGCAGCAACCTCTTCACCCGTCCTAATAACTTACATTCGCTACAAAGGTACAGTGTATCCATCAGATCCGGAAGAAGGCGTGTGCTACGAAAGGGTGGAACCCGATGAATATGTGGTCATTAAGAATCTGAGCGAAACCTATGTAAAAATGGACGGCTGGGTACTGAAAAACATAACCAAAGGATATCCCTCGTTCACTTTTCCACTAAATTTCATTTTGGGCCCAGGCCAAATCATCCGAGTTTATACAGACGAAATCTACCCTGAGTGCGAAACATGGCGGGAATTCGGTACAGAAGCCCCATATTGCGAAAACCCCGGAAAGCTATGGTTCAACTTTAATTGGGCCGCAGGTGATATTTGGAATAATGAAAAGCCTGACGTCGCTGTGCTGTACGACGCCCAAGGCAATGAGATCTCCAGAAAAAGCTATGCAGTCCCGACCAAAAATGAATGAGGCTAGCAAGTGAATAGCGAAATACATTGGGGCACGGTGATGTTCAAGAAAGCCTTTCTCATAGGCTTAGGCCTCCTGTTGGCTTGCTCAATCATGGCTGCTTGTGGGCAGCCTGTAAAAAGTTCACGAACACCCACAACCCCACAGCCGCCCACCAATATTGAAAATCAAACGCCAACGGAGGCGTCCCCACCTGAACAGACTACAAATGAAGCGGAATGGAGCACCGTTCAAACCTTTAACGGCAAAGAGGGTAAGACTACGCCACCATTTCACATATCTGGCATAAAATGGCGCATTACTTGGACGGTAAACGCTCAATACCCCGAATACGCCGTTTTCGAAATCCTTGTCTATCCACAGGATAAGCCAGGCATGCTCACGAAGAGGATTTCATACGCAAAAGGCGCTTCTAGCGGCACTGCTTACATCTATGAAGGCGGCCGTGACTACTACTTAAAAGTCATTGCCGCCAATTTGAGCGATTGGACTGTAACAGCGGAAGATTGTGCCAGCCAGACGTTTATCTACTACCCCATCCGGATAACTTATATCAACTACAAAGGTCGGGATTATATCGAGAGCCTCGAAACACAGCATGACATAATTGAATCCGATGAATATGTAGAAATCAAAAACCTGAGCGATTCTCAGCAGAACATAGCCGGCTGGGTGCTGAAGAATCTGACAAAAGGAGGCCCTGCACTTGTTTTTCCAACCTTCATGCCGTGCTCCTGTGAGTGGTACGGCAACTGGGAGGATTGTATTAAAAACTGCTATCCCCCACGGCCGTGTGCAATAGACCCGCATAAGAGCCTTCGAGTTTATACGGGCGAAGTCCATTATGAATCGGGAGGTTTCTGCTTTTACTACTTCCCAGGTGATATCTGGGACAACAAGATACCTGATATAGCCGTTCTGTATAATCGTAAAGGGCAGGAGGTATCTAGAAAAAGCTATGTAATACCGACTAAGAACAGTGTTACATCAGGTGAGTAGCTTGGCCAGCTCGGATAAGGCGGCAAACAACCAACTTGAAGACCAAGGCTGTTCACCGTATAATTTTAGAAAATTGACGGTTTGACTATTGCTTTCTCTGAACCATCAGATGTATAATCAGGATAATATAATATGGCAATGAAAACAGATAAGCGGCTCAAGTTCGGAGCAGGAATAGGAGAGAGGTAGAGAACTGAAGTATGCAACAAAGATGTCCTAATTGTGGTTCGCCAATTGCACCGGGCCAGCGATTTTGTGGTGGTTGTGGTGCTCAGATAAGCCTCGCTTGCCCTCAGTGTAGGATCACAGTTAGCCCTGGAACTAGATTTTGCCCGAACTGCGGTGCTATGCTAGGTGGAGGCATGCCACAACAACCAGGATGGGGACAGCAGCCAGGTGGGATGCCGCCACAACAACCAGGATGGGGTCAGCAGCCAGGCGGAATGCCGCCACAGCAGCCAGGATGGGGCCAGCAGCCAGGATGGGCACCACCAGCACCAAAGAGCCAGTCATCGTCATCAAGACCGTTTCTGGTGATGCTGCTAATTGTCCTCTTGATTGGCCTTGGATTTCTTACTGTTAAGTACACACCACTTGACGAAACACTGCTAGGCTTCTTCAAGGGCTCTTCAACTCCTACCGTAGATACCACAAAGCCAGTAATCTCAAATGTTAACGCAACTGCAAGTCTAACAACCGCCGTTATTATTTGGACAACCAACGAGCTAGCCAGCACCCAGGTTGAGTATGGCAAGACTAAGGAAAACACTTCATTCTCACCCGCCCAACCTGATACTGACCCAAGTACGGGCGCTTCCGCGGGAGTCGTTACCCACTCCGTAACTTTGGATGGCCTTGAGCCAAGCACCACCGCAAACAACATCACTTACTATTACAGGGTTAAGTCAAAGGACAAAGCAGGGAACGAGGCAGTGTCAGACTGGAAAACCTTCGAAACGGCAGTTCCCGACGCATAATTACAGGCGACTCTTTTCATGCGCCCCAGGTAGACAATAGCCAGTTTTTCAGCTTTTGTTCCGTATCAAGATTCGGATTAACAACTCTCCGAGACAAGCTGCATCAGAAACCTTAATCAAATGCCATTTTCTATTTTACTGCCACAAGTTGTATAATCAATGCAGGCGGGCTGTGTAGCCCTGAAAGTAAACAGGGAGGTGACGATGAAATATATATGTCAGCTAGCCATCATTGCTATTTTACTTTCATCCGGGGCTTGTGCTCAGATGAATAATGCGCCTCGTCATACAGCTGACGAGGTAATAATGATAGCCAAGAGCTTCAGTCCTCAGTGCAGAGTGCAAGTAGCTTCCGAGCGCTGCGGCTGAGGCCCCCCTGCTCCTCAGTATGAGGAGGCTGCCCCAATTCTCACTGCTGAGTATTCAGGGGACGGAATATGGAGCATAACCGAGACCTGCCCGATAAACTCAGAATATAACCGTGGCTGGTATTTCTACGACAATACCAACGAATTAGTATGGAACTGAGGCTCATACCGAACGATTTAGAAAGAACTGAGGTTAAAAGTGAGTGACATTCTGGATGAAGCCCAGGCGTTAGTTCAATGCAAGGCTTGCCCCTGGTATAAGAGCTGCGTCTTGCCCATGCGGCTGACGGAGGACGACTTAAGAAAACAGCTGGAGTCTTCCATGCCCGGAGTTACCACGCCGGGAGCAGCACAATACGGCATGCAACAACTATTATCCGGCCTGGCAGCCGCTGCCGAAAATTCCATCCTCGAAGGTTGCCCCGTATTCATCAACAGGCTTCGCTCTAACCCCAAGCTCGCCGAGCAAATAAAGAAACTAATGCAGGAATGGACAAGAGAAAGCGAAAGGCAAAGTTCGTAGAGCTTAGACATATCCAACATTTGTTTATTCGTGCTCCACTTTAAGAACCCCAAATATACGTGTGGTAGCCGCGAGGCTTTAGCCTCACCCGAATCCCTACGGGCAAATCTTAAACTCTAATTTCTAAACCCTAAACAAATTCCAAATCCAAATTTACAGATGTTTTGAATTTAAGGCTTTGAGATTGTTTAGGATTTTGAATTTGTGATTTTTATAATAAAGCTGCGCGGCTTTAGCCTCGCGTAAAGCGACACTAAAGGGTCGCAACTACAATTTGGAAATGCATATACTAAAGTAAATACCAGGCACAGAAAAAGAAAAGCAAGCAGACAAACAGCAAACTACCAATTATAGCGATTAGCTCTTTGTTCATGGTCATTCCCTACACCTCTTTCTGGTTTCTAAACATATAACGAACCAGAGAAGGCATTGGTTTAGGCATCAGTGCTTAATCAGAGAAACATAATAGCTTAAGTGAAAAGTAAAGCTGAAAAAGGAAAACAACCTGTCCGAAAAGTTGTGGCTGCGGAGAAAGAGTCAACCAACGTAGCCATGCTCAAAGGTTTCAGGGACAACTGGCTGGGTGTATAATCAGAATGAGTGAATTATAGGCTATGAAAATGCGACTTAGATGGTATGCCATTATAGCTGTAGCACTGGTTCTTCTGTCAGTTACAGCTTGCAGTCAGCGAGAGGGGCAGCCGGAGCAACAATTCCTTGGCCCCTGTGACAAGATGAAGAAATACATTGAGCAAGCACAGGCCATCGCTTCAGACCTCGAGGATTTCAATTGGAATGAATTCTCCAATATTGGGCTATTATGCCCGCCAAAGGGAATATGCCCGGTAGGAAGCCTGCCCATAGTTGAGAAAAGCTCAATTACTGGAGAAACTCTGGAACGCTGGGTTCCTTTAGCTGAACGATTGCCATCCCCACAAACAGCCAAGACCTACTCGGTACAATGTAACAACTGTTTGAAGCTTGCCAGCGGGGTCTGTTCACGCCGTCCTTATAATGAATCACAAACACGTACGCTGGAGGCTGAAAAGCTTACGGTAACTCAGTGGCAAGAGCTGTGTGGCCAGCTGCAGTCAGCCTTACAAGGAGCTGAGTATCTAGCCTTTAGAGATAAGACTATTGCCGCAGAGTACACATTCCCTCAACTCTTGGCATATTTCACCGATTCAGATGAAAGGGTAAAACAGAAATATTTTACTAAATTTATGACCAAATCCGATAAGTATATCCAATTACACGATGAACTGATACACAATATCCAGCAGGCCGAACAACTAACATCCGAGCTAGCCAACTGGCAATTCAGCTCGCAACGTCTCGAAGAGCAGTAAGGCATGGAAAGCGGGGAGACATTCTATTTTCAATTCGTTGGGTGTATAATCAAACACATTATAGTCTACAAGCGGCGCGTATGAAAACTAAGCCCAGCTGGTATATCGTTTTACTCAGTGGCCTGGCTCTCCTATCAATCGGGTCATTCATTTCCTGCCGGCCGGAACCGCCAGCTATTATTCTTTTCAGTGCCACTCCGCCAGAAATCAATCTCGGCCAGTCAACAAACTTAAAATGGTCCATTAAAGATGCTACCAGTGTGACTATAGACCAGGGCATAGGGGAAATTGCTGCTACCGGGTCAATAGAGCTGTCACCAGCTAAAACCATCGCTTACACTTTAACTGCCACAAATGCCGGAGGCACTGTCAGCAAGTCCGTGGTTATTTATGTCAGCGTTCCACCACCACCGCCCCCCGATACCACGCCGCCGGTAATCAAAAATGTCTCGGCATCATCTGAAACTGAGACAAGCGCTGTCATCACCTGGACGACAAACGAGCCAGGCAGCAGCCAGGTTGAGTACGGCAAGACCACAGAATACGGTTTAACTGCCACTTCGGATGAGCTGACCACTGCCCATAGCATCACCTTAAGCGGCCTCGAGCCCAATACCGCCTATCACTATCGGGTAAAGTCGAAGGATAAGGCTGGGAACGAAGCCTCGTCAACGGACAATATTTTCATCACAGCCCAAGGAAAATCGCCGTATTCAATGGAACTGCAATCCCTCGAATGGGGGAGGAGGTCAGAAGGCATAGATTATGGCTTTGGTGTGAAACCAGCAGAGGAGAAGAAGTATTTATTTATAAAAGGCTCATTACAAAATAACAGCCATGCAACCTTGAGGGCGGTGATATGTACCATGAACTGTTGGAACGGCAACACTCTTGTGAAATACGAAGTATATGTGTATCGTGGTCCTGCCTTGCCAGGGCAGGTCTTTGATTTTAATATTGAAACTGCCGATGACCCAACGGTTAACAATGTGACCATAGACTTTGCAGATTCTCTAGGGAAGGAAATCGAGGTTACTAAAAAATAGCAGGTAGAAGTCGGGAGCAGGAAACCAAGACGAATCAAAGTGGAGAATAAGCATGAGTGATACACCTACTCTAGTCATACTGGTGGTTTTGCTGTTATTGGCGATGTTTGTGTTGCCGCAGTTACGCCTGAGGATGGCTATCCCGTCAGTAATACGTCTTTTCCGGCAACGCAACGCAGTTGGGATTAAGAATGCCAAGACAGTTGAGGAGCTGGGACTTAAACCTAAGAGCATAGCTCAGGCTATATTCAGTGGGCGTAACTACAAAATTACTGCTTTACAAGTCTTGAAGAATGCTAACGTCATCCAAGGCACTGAAGACGGCAAGCTCTATCTTTCCGAGGAGAATCTCTCAAACAGTAAATGGAAGGGGCGCTGATTCCAGTTGATTGGCGGCAATAGGAGAAGCTAAGCAACAAAAAGTGGCAGCGACTGGATTTGAACCAGCGGCCAAGGGCTTACGAGCCGCCTCTGGCAATTAGACGGCTTAGCAAACCGAAAGCACGCGGGCTGGAGACCGCTACTTCCCTAAAATGACTTCCCAAATAGGCACTTTTTGTGTTTTTGTGACTGTTCTCTGTTTCTCAACTTGGTAGGGAACCTGGTACGGTACCTGCCTTTCCTTGGTGACTGTCTTCTTGCCGATTACTTCATCGACCCAGGTCAGCCGAACGCTGGTTATGGCATATCCATGCCAAGTAGTGGCGAATATCCCAAATTCCATTACCCCATTAGCCTCAAATACAATATAGTCGTCCATTCCCACGCCTGTGCGCAGCTCACCAAGTATGCGTGCAGTGCTGAGCGTGGAATTAAGGCTATTTAACCAGTTCAGTTCTTCTGGGGATAGTCCCATGTACCAGTCTTTAAACGGTGTTGGCCTGGGAGGAATTTGGCCTATGCCAGTAAGGTCATAGACCCGAATCAGTCCCTTTTGCGCTTGTGCACCTTGTGAAATGTGAATTTCCACCTGGGTTTTAGAATGCCCTGCTGAGTCAAGTTGATAGCCATAGTAGTAGGTACCGCCTGAACCTTCAAACCCAGGGAAAATCAGGTCGGTATGCCATTTTACCTGGGGATTGAGATACTTTCTACCTTGTCGAGAGTCTACTACGGCATCCACAGTTTCTGTATAGATCTCAGTCTTGTACTCAGTCCTGTATTCAGTTTCGTAATACGTTTCTACCGCCGTAACTTCTCTGGTCACACAGGATGTGGCACACAGAAGTAAAGCCATCACAAGAATAGAGCAAAGCATGCCCAACTTTCTCATCTGCCTACTCCCTGACCATTGTCTCCTCTGCAGGATACGGCGATTGCAAACAGTTGTCAATATGGGAAATGTAGTGGATAGTGTATCATCTGTTCAGGCCTTCCTTCTGAGAAGAGACCTATCCTAAAGGGTCGTGCCTACATTAGTTGGTGGATAAGCTGTGTCAGATTACCAACACGTGGTTGCGAGGTTTTTGCCATCGCAATGACAGAAAAAGGAGGGCTCGCAATGACAATTTGGATAAGAACTGGTGGCAGCGACTGGATTTGAACCAGCGGCCAAGGGCTTACCAATCCCTTGTCCTCAAATAAAGCTCATGAAATCAACCATACACTTACTTGTCTAAACTCTTGCGAATCAAAACTATGCGTTTTCTCTCAGCTCTTTAGTGTGCTCCAAGATTATAATGCCGATAGCCACACCCAGTGCGTTAGCTACCATCATAGCCGGGATAGCAGTTTTGACTACCTCAAGCGCTTCAGCAAAAGGCCTGGCTATGAGTAATGTCAATCCGCCGTGCAAGAGTTCAACGAATACAGCTAGTAGAATACCTTGCAGGATCCCGATGAGCTTACCCTTATTAAAGTAATATATAGCACCACCGATTAAACCTGCTAAAACTGTTGACAGCCCGCAAGGAATACAAGTAAATCCACCAAGAAGCAAACGGTGTATTCCACCAATCAGTCCCACGGCTAAACCAATTATCGGCCCAGCTGTCAACCCGGCAATCATTGGTCCAAAATCCCTTATATTAACTATGGCGCCCGAAGGTAATGGTATGCCGGCATAAGTACCAAATATGGAAAATCCTCCAAATATGAGAATGAAAATGGCTTTATCACGCCAACTGGCCCTTTTGGCTATGACCCGTTAAATGGTTTTTATCCTGGTGATGATTTCCATAAACACGAAGATAAAGATTTCTGTTTCCGCAAAAAGGCCTAAAATCTTTTCCATGTCTTCCTATAAATCCTCTTATTTATACGACCAAAACATATAGCTAATGTCCGAAGCGATATTGTAGTTTTCTCATTATCACCGTGAATATTACATTATTTGACGGCTCTCTTAAAGAGGCCACTGATTTTCACGTCTATAGCATTTGTCATATCCGAACTGCTATCCTTAGGCAAATCATACCAGTTCGTGCACCAACAACTCTGACTTAAAAGGTGGTACAATTATTTGGGGCAGGTCAATATCATTTCCAAGCCAAATTTTAAAGTAACGGGGATAGATAATGAAAACTAAAGAAAATATAATCTTAATTACTGGCGGAGCAACGGGTATTGGTTTCTCACTGGCTGAAACCTTGGTAAATGCTGGCAACAGGGTAATTATCTGTGGAAGAAGAGAAGGTAAACTGAAAGAAGCCAAGGATAAGCTGCCACAAATACAGACTAAAGTATGTGATGTATCCAGGGGAAAAGAACGTGAATCATTATTCAATTGGGTCAAAGATAATTTCAAAGACCTTAATGTAGTAATAAACAATGCCGGAATTCAAAGGATGGTAAATCTCAAGAAAGGGACTCAAGATTTGTTCAATGGTGAAAATGAAATCGAGACCAATTTGGTTGCCCTTATTCACCTGTCTGCATATTTCATTCCATTGTTTCTCAAGAAAAAGGAAGCAGCTATTATTAATGTTTCCTCTGGCTTAGGTTTTGTGCCCATAGCAGCTATGCCTGTGTATTGCGCTACCAAAGCTGCAATTCATTCAGTCTCTCCCTTAGGCATCAATTGAGAGATACTTCTATAAAAGTATTTGAGATAATACCACCCATTGTGGATACAGAATTAGACAAGGGGGCAAGAGAAAAACGAGAGCAGGAAGATAGAGGAATACCACCTGCAGAAGTCGCCAAGGCAACTATAAATGCATTAGAAAACAATGAATATGAAGTAGCCATCGGCATGGCTCAAAATTTGCGAGTAGGTGCAAGGGACAATCCAGAACAAACATTTCAAAATATCAATCGATGGTGAATTGCCCCTCTCCAACTGATTGGACAACTTCTTAAGTTAAGGTTGCCGGCATAAGAGCTGGCAGATGGTAACTAAGAATAGCTATACTTCTGGACGGGGTTGAATTCCTTCCATTTTCCTACTATGTTCTATTCTGATACCATCTCATGGCTGATGCAATCCAAGTCTGATTGTTCCAAGATACCTAATTACTCTAAAGAGGTGATTTTCGATAAAAGCTAAATCCAATGAGTATGCTTCCAATGAGCCAACAGGCCTTGGACTGATCTTCAGAGCTTTACAATATAGGAACTACCGTCTTTTCTTCATAGGCCAGGGCATATCTCTAATCGGCACATGGATGCAACAACTCGCCCTTAGCTGGCTTGTTTATCGGCTGACCAATTCTGTGTTTTTGCTTGGTTTAGTGGGATTTTCCAGCCAGATTCCTGTATTTCTGGTGGGTCCTCTAGCCGGCGTGCTGGTGGATAGGCACAATCGTCGTAGAATTTTAATTGGAACTCAAACACTTTCCATGATTCTCGCTTTTGTCATGGCTTTTCTTGTTCTAACTAATAAGGTTACTGTGTGGGGTGTCATCGTAGTAAGCCTTTCCCTTGGCTTAGTTAACTCAGCGGATATGCCTGCACGTCAAACATTCGTACTGGATATGGTTGAAAAGAGGGAGGACCTAGGAAATGCTATCGCTCTTAATTCTTCGTTATTCAATGTCGCCAGGCTGGTGGGACCTTCTATAGCGGGTATACTGATTTCCATTGTTGGTGAAGGCGTATGCTTCCTTCTCAATGGCATAAGTTTTCTGGCTGTTATTATATGCCTCCTTGTCATGAGAGTCAGACCTCAAACGCTAAAGATTCAAGAGACTCATATCTTGCAGGAGTTAAGAGAGGGTTTTCATTACGCCTTCGGCTTTGCCCCAATCAGATATATCATACTTCTGCTTGCATTAGTAAGTCTGGTGGGAATGCCGTATGCGGTTCTCATGCCAGTTTTTGCCAAAGAGATCCTTCATGGTGGTCCCAACACTCTCGGTTTCCTTATGGCAGCAGCAGGAACAGGTGCCCTTGTTGGGGCGATATATCTGGCCTCCAGGAAAAGTGTTCGTGGCCTAGGGCGAATTGTTGCGATTGCGGCGAGTATATTTGGCATTGGGCTTATCGCCTTCTCCTTTTCTCGTCAGTTAGCATTATCACTGATATTAATGATGTTTACAGGTTTTGGAATGATCGTGGAGATGGCATCCAGTAACACGATTCTGCAAACTATAACCGATGATAATAAGCGTGGGCGGGTGATGAGCTTTTATGTTATGGCATTTGCAGGCATGGCACCATTTGGTAGCTTACTAGCTGGCAGCATGGCAAGTAAGATCGGCGCTCCTAACACTTTACTGATTGGTGGCGTATGCTGCGTGTTGGGTGCACTACTGTTTGCGCGAGGATTCTGGTCATTGAGAGGTGTGGTCTATGATATTTATATTAAAAAGGGCGTAATTTCTGGAAAAGACCTAGGGATCGATGTCACAGAACCTCGATGATAAAACAACGGGGTTTGAACTTACAGAAACGAATCCGGGTTTCGCATCATTGGGCGTATCAATATCAAATCAACGTACTTTGAGCATTTGGTGAACAAATAAACATATGGCCGATAGCCCGGTGAAATTTAGAAAAGATCGAATCTATCGAAATTGAAAGAACACCAACGGAATATCAAGCCTTATCAAGGCCTGTACAAATTGAAGAATCGCGCCACATAGATTACACGGGACGACACTTAGGTAGCCGTGTTAGGGAGTGCAAAAAGGCTTGTATAGACTAGAGTGAACCCCTGGACTTGATACTTTAAATATAGGTAAAGCCGGTTCCGTTACTTATTTCTCTCTTGATTAATGATGTGTACTACATAGGGGCTAACGTAGAGGGCTAATCGAGCTCTAGAAGGTCAATAGCCGATACTCCACCATTGTTGTCTGCTCAGGATCGTTTACGAGCAACTTCCTCCATCAGCTCGGTCTGGACCTCCTGAATCTCCAAAAGTCTCTGCCATTGATTGATGAGGAGGTGATCCATCTTTTGCCTCTTGACGGTTTTGACTCATCATAATTACTGGCGCTTGGATGGCAGCAAGGCACGAAAGTATCAGGTTGAGAAGAATGAATGGGTATGGGTCGAACGGTTTCAATATCAGTACAACGGAGTTTATGGCAACCCACAGTAGTAGCAATACGAAGAAAATGCTGATGAAGCGCCAGCTTCCAGCATAATCAGCTAATTTGTCTGCCAAACGTTCACCAAGCGTTAACCTGCGGTCAAACGCAATATTCACGTTCTCTGATAACAGCCCTTGCTCTTCCAGGCTTTTCACGACTTGCTTTTCTAACGCCGAAACCTCACCCTTGTCTCTCCGGATAATGTCCTCGACGTATTTCGCCCTGAAGTGATTGAGGTCAGAAACACAAATGAAGCCACTGGAGGACCAATCTGGGTGGGTCTTACGGATAATCTTAATTACGGGTTCACGTATCAGTTCCGCAGGTATGACTTCACTTGGTTTCTTATGTTCCCCGCAAATCTGACAAATAACCGTTTTTTGTTGCTTCCTTGCCATGTTATTCTCACCTCCTGCGCCGCTGTGTGGGCATATCGCTTATTATCATAACGCTAAGTCCACGCAAAATCCAGAGATGCTGATTGGAATAATGCCAGGGAGATAGCTGCGGAGCGCAGGTGAAAGAGCGTGTCAGACTAAAATGCGTTTTTGCCGTTGTGGCAGATATACTGCTCACACGTAAGAAGTGGTACAATGATTTGGGGCAGTTCAATCGTAGGCTAATACAATGATTGTACGGCATCAAAGTCAAAAGATACTACAGAGCAGGTTTGATATTGTCTGGAAACGCTTAAATGATGTTGGCGAACAGCAGCTAGTAACGCCAAATGGTCACAAGTTTACCGCACTAGCTTCCCAGCGTAAAAGGACTCTAGAAGACCAGGACCCGAGATTTATTGAAATTAAACAACGTGGGCAGGAGTTTGCTCGTATTTACCCGTGCTGTTGGGGCAACACGACCAATTGCTATGGCACACGCATAGGTGGCTATAGCGATGGGCTGGATGCATGGGCTAAAGGCTTGATGATAAGTAAGGAGAGCCTGACTTTAAAACCTAATGATGAGGTTGTTCACATGCTCGGTAAGTTGCTCAACTCAGAGGAGTTAGACTATGAACAGGCTTGCACACATCTTCCAAAAGAACCGGGAGTCTATCTAATCTACGATAGAAAGCAAAAGAAATACATCTATGTCGGTAAAGCTCTGGATATACAGAAAAGAATCCGGCAACATGCCCAACATCAAAATAGGCTGTTTGGATTTAGCAGTCAACCGATTCAGAAAGGGCTAATTGATAAAAAACGTTGTGCTGACTCAAGAGAAGCTCAAGAATACTTATCCATAAACTGCATTGTAAGGTACCTGGTTGTACCCGATGAAAAACAAAGAAAGCAGCCCTGGAAGAAGCGTTCGCTTCTAGAACATTACGCTATCTGCGTTATTGAACCTGAATACAATATTTCTGGCGAATTCGAGCATTAGCCACAAGCCAATACTCCAATAGTCATAATACAAGCGGTAGCTGGCAGATAATTACATTCCATTCCGAAAGCGGCAGGCACCTCGAGGACTTCACGGCATGGACACCTGCCCTGTCCAAAACCTACTGAACGAATTTCTTGACCTCACACCGGCAAAGCTTAGCGGTATTGTCTGGAGACGCCCTTTCCTGGTAGTGGGTCAATTCAGACATATTGTATAATGCGCAGTATGGATTGGCAGATTATTTTCTATATTGATGAGGAAGGCAATGAACCTGTAAAAGATTTCATTCTAGGGCAACCTGATAGGGCGATAGCAGAAATTCTGCACGTATTCAAATTATTGAGGCAATTTAACGTCACACTAGGAATGCCTTATGTAAGGAAAATAGGTAGGTCTGGTATCAGGGAACTTAGAATTAAACACGGTTCTGACATATATCGTATTTTCTTCTTTGCCCACGTAAGACGCAAGTTCATACTGCTACACGGTGTTCTAAAAAAAGAAGATAAAATATCAGAAGCCGACAAAAATGTAGCCATTCAGAGAATGAATAACTACAAATTGAGGTCTTGACAATATAACATATGTGTTATATAATATGAACAGTCCAAATGGGAAGGCACTAAAATGGCAAACAAAAAAGCTACAAGATACGAAGAGTTTGAGGCAGAATTACTTAAAAAGCCAGGAATTCGCAAAGAATACGAGGCTTTACAGCCTAAATATGACATGATACGGAGTTTGATAGAACGCAGGAACCAATTGCGAATTAGCCAAAAACAACTTGCTGAGATTGTTGGCACAAAACAACCTGCCATATCCAGATTGGAAAAGGGTGATTACAATACTACACTTAGCACACTCTTCAAAGTAGCGGATGCCCTTGACTTAGATATTTCTCTCCGGGCTCGAACAAAAGCTGAGCAGGCATGTGACAAAGTTCCTGCCTAAACCGGCAACATGCCCATCATCAAAATAAGCCGGTTCGATTTAGTAGTCAACCGATTCAGAAAGGGCTAATTGATAAAAAACGTTGCGCCGACTCAACGGAAGCTCAAGAATACTTATCCATAAACTGCACTGTAAGGTATCTGGTTGTACCTGATGAAAACCAGAGAAAGTACCCCTGGAAGAAGCGCTCGCTTTTAGAACATTACGCTATTTGCGTTATTGAACCTGAATACAATATTTCTAGCGAATTCGAGCATTAGCCACAAGCCAATACTCCAATAATCATAGTATAAGTTAATGAAATTCCTGCCCTTGCCCCGGCAAAGCTCATCGGCATCACCTAGAGACACCATTCTCCGGAAACTATGCCTCAGAACATAAAAGTGGCACAATAGCCTGAGACAGGTCAATCTTGACAAGGTATAAGCTCGAGAGCTAAAGTTACCATGATTATGTACGTCGGTGTAATTAGGTGATAATCGTATGCCCCTCGAATTTAGACAAGACGCAATATGCCTTAGCGGGCTAACGGGTTCAAAGGTAAAGAGTGAGGTAATAGGCGAATACTACTCTTTTTGGTGGGGTATTACATCTGGGGGACAGAGTGAAAATTACAGATTCTCCACAGCCTTGGTCGAGTTAGATGCGGCAACCGGTGAAGTATATATAGAAGATACCAAGGAGACAATTTTAGGATCATCTGGTCATGCCCTAGAGCTTAAATGCAGCAACCCAAAAACGAGAAACCTAAAAGTAATCCTAGTCGAGAAGGATGCCGCCTGCTATGCCCACCTCAAGAATGTCATCAGAAGAAGATGGAGTATTGTTGATATTGACTCAGCCGAAGGGCCACTACAATATAATTCATCTAATATTTACCTTATGAATATGCCACTGGACCATGCTCTAAGCAATATTGAAAAGATTCCATTTGTTTCAATCTCTGATACAGTTCAGATTTACCATCACCTCTATAGACAATCAACTCCTCTCTTTTTGGGAACCAAATGCTCCTCCTTTCGAAGAGCGTCTCAAATCATTGAAATATGCTTATGAGAATGGCTTCAAGACCAGTGTTTCAATAGAGCCCTTTCTGGACTACAACCCCAAAACACTGGTAACTGTATTGTTACTGTACGTCACAGAATCTATATGGTTGGGGCCGATGAACTATATTCCAAAAAACAGCATACCCTATGAAGACAAGCAACAATACACCGAAATTAGAAAAAAATACGAAACTAATCACTTAAAAGAGATTTTTGATGATCTGAAAGACTTCCCTAAAATAAAGTTCAAAGACAGTATGACCATTAGACTTGGCATTCCATAATACTATTGACACCATGTCCTATTCGAAGCTGAAATTACCCATCGGACTATACCTCTTATGTGCATCCACCACACCATAACAACCCACCGCCTGGCAACACCTGTTAGACACCATCAGCGCAGTATGCCCACCAGCTACTGACTTTATTGTATCGATTGCTCAATGGGAGAGCAGTTGTCTGATACACAATTGGTTGAGGGTTTGAGCCCCGTCGCCAAGCCGTGACTAAGGGTGAGAAGTAATGGCAAAAATTGTGATTATACCTTTAGAAGGACCGTAATACCAGAAGACTCTGTAGGCTGCGGGTGTCCTCTGCTCTGCATATGCCTCAAAAACCTTCTCTCCGTTAGGGCCTTTCAAACTCATATATTCACGGGTCTGGAGGCTGTTATGCCGAGGATTCGTTGCCAGGAACTTGATGGTCTTTTTGACAGCCTGGTAACGTTTCCTCTGGGAGGCAGTAATTTTAAGCAGATTGTAAGCCTTACGTGCCTCCGCTGTCCATTGTAATTCAAACAAAAACGCTTGACCTTACAGGGCGTCAAGGTCAACTTTTGACACCCTGCCCTGTGCAGCATCGGAAAGTCCCCGCCTAACTGATGCCAGGGCCTTTGGGTTATTGAATAGCCATATTTCTGAAGCAGGGATGGTTACCTGCGGGTCTAGTAAAATTTGCCCAATGCTGTTGCTGTATATATGATAGCTGACGCCTTCCTGTATTTGAACCCTTTGCAGAACTACTCGCCTTTTAGCGTCCGGTTTTACGCTGTCAGCTATCTTTTTGAAGTCTGTGTCCCTTATTATTGTAGCCATCACAGCGATATTGTACCGTGAGTGGGACTATGTGTCAAGTGGGATATTCCCACTACCGGGACTGTCATCTGTGTCATTGCGAGCCGAAGGCTGAGATTGCCACGTCGCTATTGCTCCTCGCAATGACAGAAAAGGCTATCAAAGCAGCCTGCCACCTGGCAATATCTATCAACCATCAGCTACTGAGCCTACTATGTAAGGGGGTCTTGACAGGGTAACTGGCAGGTGTGATAATTGTATGGGGGAGCAGCCTACAAAAATATAAAGGAGGTAGCTAAGTATGGCAAAAGGTAAGGGTAATATCTGGGGCATGGTCGGTTTTTGGGCGTTCATAGTAGGTCTGGTTATTGCCGTAGTAGTAGGCATCTTGGCAGCTCTAGGCATGGCGACGGCTATTATGCCCGCAACTATCATTGTTCTGATTATTCTGGGGCTCATAGTAGGGTTCTTGAATATCACCGCAAAGGAAATACTGCTTTTCTTGGTGGCAACCATAGCATTGATAGTCGTTGGAGGCGTGTTTGCACCTCTTAAGACATTTAGCATCGGCATGATTCTGGACGCTATACTGGCATTGGTAGCTACTTTGATGGCACCTGCTGCGATTGTTGCAGCAATAAAAGCGCTGTGGGCTGTGGGAAAACCTGGGGATTAGTCAACCCTCAAATACATCTCCTGGTAATCTGTAGCGCAGAATGACCTGTGGGCTATCAATCCCTCAGGCAAAACAGAACTAAAATTTGAGGCTATCAATAGGTGAATACCTTTTATGAGCCTCTATTGTGTCATAGCATCCCACAGCTTGACAATACCTATTAGTCATCATTAGCGTAGTATGCCCAAGCAGTCTCTGTAACATCAGGCTGTCCCCGCCATTCTTGCACCACAATGCAGCGAAAGTATGCCTGAGTAGAGGAAGCCAGCAACCGCTTGTTTAAGTAGATTCCCTTGGTCTTTAGAGGATACCCTAAACGTAGAAGTGGCAGCGACTGGATTTGAACCAGTGACCAAGGGCTTATGAGTCCCCTGCTCTGCCGCTGAGCTACGCTGCCACGTGTTAAAAGTTAACACAGCCGGCTTTGAGTGTCAAACCTTCTTGGTCTGCCTTGACCGTTTCTTTGAGCCAGCTCTGAAGCGCTGGCCTAGAGATGCCTGGGCAAGGTAGGCTTCAACCTGCCGCTGCTGCTCAGTTTTGCTCCACCCCAGGACGCGCCCCATCTCTTTTGCCACTGTGTCCACAGCATCTAGCCCCTGGCATGCGCTCAGACCGACAGCGCTGCGGCGGAGCAGAAAGTCACTCACCGTGAGTGCGCCTTCCTGTTTCACGCCGTGCTCTACCTGCGCCAGTATATCAGGAAAATGAGAACAGATAGGCTGCCCGCCTTTTTTATTACCACGCACCAATTCCAAAACTTGCGATAGGCATGAGCCATAGAGGTCGGCAAGATGCGTTACCGTCTCCACAGATAGACCGCTTTCTTTAGCCGCCTTCGCCACCGCTTTCTGTGACACGGCCGGTGCCCCGGGCAGCGGCACTTCCGCCGTGATACATTTTACCTCCATGCCCAGCTTGCGACAGACCATGTCCACTGCGCCCTTGGCCACGGCGCGGTAGGCGGTTATCTTGCCTCCCAGCACCGAGATTAAGCCCTCTATGCCGTCCCTCTGTTTATGGTCGAGCATCTTGTGCTCACGTGTAATGTCCGATGGCTTTTCACCACCGATGTGAACCAGGGAACGCAGACCAGCGGTGGTGTATAAGATATCCTCGCTCCGTAATTTTGGAAAGACCTGGCGGGCTCCTTGCAGCAGATAAGCCACATCCTTTTCATCAGCACAAACAGCATCGAGGTCTCCGCAATAGTCGGTGTCGGTGGTGCCTATGAGAGTGTAGTCCAGCCAGGGCATGACGAAGAAAAGACGACCATCTACGGGAGAAAAGAGAACCAGAGCCTTTTGTGAAAGCTTTGGGGTGAGCAGGTGTATGCCCTTGGTCCGGCGTACCGTGCTGGCCGGGCCGCCGTGGAGCAAATCCCTGACACAGTCAACCCAGTGCCCGGCGGCATTGGCCACCAGCCGCGCCTTCACTCTATAGGTCTCTCCTGATAGGCAATCCAGCACTTCTATGCCGCACACGTCGTTACCATCTCTGAGGAACCCGGTAAGCTGAGCATGGTTTATGATGGTGGCCCCGTGCTCCGCGGCGGAGAGCACATTCTCTATGCCCAGCCGCTCCGTAAACGGCGCCTGGCAATCGTAGTAGAGTATGGCACCTGTCAGGCCTTTCAGCTCCTCAAGTCCCGGCTCCATCTCCAGAGCCTCGCGTCGTGAGAGATGCTGGTGGGAGGGCATAGACTTGCCCGAAGCCATCACATCATACATTCGCACGCCTATGCTCAGAGCTATTTGGTAATAAAGGCTGGTTATGGGTATGATGAAGGGGTAGGGATGTACCAGATGAGGTGCAATTTTCAATAGAACTTCTCTCTCATGCAGGTCCTGCCGCACAAGGTGAAACTCCAGCATTCGCAGGTAGCGCAGTCCTCCGTGAATCAAGCGCGAGGAACGAGAAGTGGTACCATAGCCAAAGTCCTCCTTCTCAATGAGCAAAGTCTTTATACCGCGGAGAGACGCATCCCGGGCAATGCCGGTGCCTATAATGCCGCCGCCTATTACAATCAGGTCGAATTTTTCCCTGGCGATAGCGTCAAAATCTCTTTTCATATTTAGTTTCTCCTGATTTGAGAATCCTTAGCAATAATATATCCTCAATGTAGCTGCGACCCTTCAGGGTCGCATTGGGCGAGGCTAAAGCCTCGCAGTTACATAAGTGAACAATCTCCTGACACTCAGCTTTCGACCCAGCCGCGGGCGCGTTCCACGGCTCGTCTCCAGTCGGCATAAAGGGTCTCCCGCTGGTCGACTGACATCTTTGGTTCGTAGGTCTCAGCAGCACGCCACATTCGGGCAAGTTCAGTGGTATCTTTCCACAGACCCACCGCCAGGCCCGCCAGGTAAGCAGCTCCTAGAGACGTGGTCTCAGCCACCAGCGCTGGCTGAATTGTCACCCCCAGTATATCCGCCTGAAACTGCATCAGGAGGGCATTGGCAGTGCCACCACCATCCACCCTAAGCAAGGCCACTTGGAGGCAGGCTTCGTCGCTCATGACCTCTATTACATCCCGAGTCTGGTAGGCAATAGCCTCCAGGGTAGCTCTTGCCAGGTGTCCTCCGGTGGTACCCCGAGTTAGACCGATGATGGTGCCCCGAGCATACATGTCCCAGTAAGGAGCACCCAGACCCACAAAAGCAGGAACAAAGTAAACCCCGCCGTTATCAGGAACGGAGCGGGCGAGTGGCTCGCTCTCAGCAGCGCTTTTTATCAGGCCCAAGCCGTCCCGTAACCACTGCACGGCAGCGCCGGTGATGAAGATGCTTCCCTCCATGGCATAAGCGACCTTGCCCGCCAGTCCCCAAGCTATGGTTGTCACCAAGCCTTTCTCAGAGGGAATCGGCTTGTCACCGGTGTTGAGCAGAATGAAGGAGCCCGTCCCATAGGTGTTCTTGGCCATGCAGGCATCATAGCATGCCTGGCCAAACAGGGCTGCTTGCTGGTCGCCAGCTATGCCACTCAGAGGCACCCGAGCATCCCCCAGCATGCCAGCAGCAGTCTCACCGTAAACCTGACTGGAAGGCATCACTTTGGGAAGAACGGCCTCTGGTATGTCCAAGATAGCAAGAAGCTCTCTGTCCCACTCAAGAGTGTGGATGTTAAATAACATGGTGCGGGAGGCGTTGCTGTAGTCGGTAATATGAACGGCGCCACCAGTCAGATTCCAGACGAGCCAGCTATCTATCGTTCCGAACAATAAGTCGCCCTGCTGGGCACGGTGCTGCCCCTCAGGTATGTGGTCCAAAATCCAGCGCAGCTTGGTGGCAGAGAAGTAGGCGTCTATGGGCAGTCCCGTTTTATCCCTGATGGTCTGGGCTAGCCCCTTTGCTTTCAGCTCTTCGCATAATGGGGCGGTGCGGCGGCATTGCCAGACTATCGCATTGCTCACCGGCTCGCCGGTGCGGCGCTCCCATACCACAGTGGTCTCCCGCTGGTTGGTGATGCCCATACCTTTCACCTGAGAGGCGGACACCCCCGCCTTTTGCAGCGCCTCTTGAGCTACGACTAGAGAGGTGCGGAAAATCTCTTTGGGGTCGTGCTCTACCCAGCCGGGTTGAGGATAGATCTGGCTTATTTCACTGTCGGCGCTGGAAACTATCTGGCCTTCCTCATCGAAGAGGAGAGCAGTGCTGCCCGTGGTTCCCTGGTCTATGACTAAGATATAGCCTTTGGCAGGCATAAATAGCTCTCAACAAAGGGTCGAATATCGTGCGCAGTATATCATATAGGAGGGCAAGCCGACAACCGCTCTCAGTCAGAAGGAGTGCGGTGAGATTGCCACGCTTCGCTCGCAATGACACAAAAAGGGGGTGTCATTGCGAGGAGCGTGAGCGACGAAGCAATCTTGGTGGAGAGTAGGCAAGTACGAGATCCTTCGCTTCGCTCAGGATAACACAAAGGGAATAACTCACAATAACAGGTGGCGAAAGGCTCTCAATAACAACGTAAAGGCTTCAGAATGACAACAGAACCTGATTCTGATTTGGTCAGATATGTTTGGTTAGCCAGGCTTCTACGTCAGCCATGACCTTTTTGTGCTCGGGCTCATTGAAGATCTCATGGTAGAAGCCGTCGTAAAGCTTCAGCGTCTTGTCTTTCGAGCCTACCCGCTCATACAGCAACTTGCTGCCTGCCGGATCAGATAGCTGGTCAGCGGAACCATGCATAATTAGGACAGGCAGCTTTATCTTTGACATCCGCTCGGGTAGTTGCTTCCACATCCTGGCCAGCTCAGCACCTGTCCGGGCAGGAACCTTGCCCCGATAGACAAGCGGGTCATTCACATAGGCGTCCACAACCGCCTTATCTCGGCTGATAGTAGAAGCATCAAGTACAGTGACACCCATTTTGGGCAGCAGTGCTGAGACCACTCCAGCTATAGCAATAAGCGCTGGCGAGACAGTTGAGCTAGCTACAAGACTTGCCCCAGACGTTATGACACCGGCCAGCTCCTGCTGGTGCTCAACAGCATAGGGGACTGCAAGCGTTCCTCCCAGACTGTGGCCGACGAGGAATATCTTGGCATCTTTATGCTCCTTATGCACCATGTCGAAAAAGGTCTTGAGGTCAGCGAGGTAATCAGAAAACCGGTCAACATAGGAGCGCATGCCCTCCGACTTGCCGTGCCCTCGATGGTCAAGTGCATAGACGGCATAGCCCTTGGGCACGAAGTAATTGACCAGGTTCTTATAGCGGCCGCTGTGCTCAGCCAGGCCGTGGGCGACCAGCAATACCGCCTTGGGACTACCATCCGGCAGCCAGCACTGGTAATACAGGTCAAAGTTATTGAGCCCTTTGAATTTGCCTTCTTTGTGTTTCATGCGACTACCTCCTTTTTTCCACAATTTTCCAAATCACGATGACTATTGCTGTCACCAAAATACGCAGTTTTTTGAAGGTTGGAACTCCTATCTTTCAACATCTTCGAGTTCTCAAAGCAGCCAAAATATACATGAATGGCAAGAGGAAGATCCAGAGAACCCACAGTGCGTAAAATACAACCCAATCGAACTTTCGTACCTTCATGGCGGTATCACACTAATACTTCTGCAGAAATCGTGTCAAGCTTATGACGCCTAACAGTGCTTAACACCATCTGCACATCACCAGCTTTAACAGCCTCTCTGTTTGCTGCGTCGCTCAGCCCATTATAATGACCAACAGTGTCAAGCGTCAATATGCGGCCTGGCGCAGGAGACCAACAACTACGGCTGCCATCCCACCGCCGCGGACACAGGCAAATAGATGGGTTTCTTTCGTCTTCATAATTGGTAAAGGATAGAATACATGTAAAGATAGAACTGGACAGCCTCGGAGATGACATTGTGGAGATTGGATATACGCGCCTTTAACAGGTCCTCGATGCTGACATGGTAGAACTGGCGAAAGACCCTGAAGTAAATCTTATTTTCATCCTTGATGGCGTCGGCGAGCTTGCAGGACTCTACCCAGGGTATGACATCATCCGTAAAGGTGTGGATAATAGCTATTTTTGTTTTGAGTTGAGCAGTCTTCAGGTGGGGTGACAGGTTATTAAGCGTCTGCTGTACTTCAGGGTCGAGCCTTGTCCAGAGGTCTACTACTCGCTCAGGGTCACGATCAGTAAATAGTTCATACATGGCCCGTCCTGAGGTGGAGAGGTTGCTCTTGGCAGAATCCGTGGAGTTCCCTCTCAGTATCTCCTCAATGCAGACTCTGTCCGAAGGGTCAGGCAACAGTTCAAGCAGCCATTTCGGAGTTTCTTCTATCAAAACGGTACGCGGCCGCCATGGTTTAGCCGTACCTTCATCAATATAGCGCTCAGAAATAACAGCCTGCAGCCAGTCGTTAATGTTGTAAAAGCCACCCCAAGAGCTGATAACGGCTACATCCTGGTTAATACTTGGCTCGATGGCAGCCAGCAGCGCCAGCGGGGCACTGAGGCAGATGCCCAGTATGCCTATCTTTCCATTGCTGAACTCTTGTCTTGCGAGATACCGAAAGCTGGCGACCAAGACGTCTATATCATCTTGGTGAAGCCGAAAATTCCTCAGTTTATCCAACTGCGGCACCAGAGCCACGTACCCGGCGTGGGCTAGGCTTCCGCCTGCTAGCCTTAATGCAGGGTCATCTTTGCCTCCTTCGACAGCACCATGGGCCAGGATCAGACCGGAATGTTGGCGCTGGTCATTGGGACGATATAAATTGGCGATGATATCCCTGTCACCACAGCGATAGGTAACCTCGGAGATAAGAATGCTTTTCGGTATAGCCTTGGCATTCCACTTATAGCTGACACCCAGATCTAATATAAAAGCGGTGGCTCTGATCCCCACTCGGACAGGCTTGGCTAGGAGAGCTATTACCAACACAGTAAGGACTATTACGCTTAGCAATATCCAGTGCCAGCTCATGGTCACAAACTCGAGCATTTGTTGCGATGCAGCCATAGGATACAGAAGTGTGGATGCCGCCAATAACACTGCCCCAACCGAGTAATTTACACTTTAGTCAGCCAAACCTGCTTTATTGACTACCCCCTCATTGTGCTGGCACGGGCTCGTGAGCCTTTCTGCCGTACACCTTCTCATACGCTTTGCAGTATGGACACATGCCGCCTTCGATCTTCTTGACAAACCAATAGGCCAGCCCTTTTTGCGTTTTTCGGGCGTGAGTGCACGCGGGACATTCCACACAACGTTGGGCCATCGCCCTATCTTTGTCGGTAATGATTTCCTGCTTCATAAAATTGACTACTTTATTTGAAGCAAGAGTAGCATCTGTCTGAATGCCTGTCAACGGTAGCTGGCCTCTCAGCAGTTGGTAGTTTTGTCTTGCTTATGCTATAGTTTTTCTATAGACACAGCACTTGAACTGCTGGTTGTTACACCAGGCAGTCCAACTACTGAAGGGAGGGTGATATCATGACCACGGCGATACCTGAAAAACCAAAATTTGCCATTAAGGAGCCGAAGAGCCTGTCACCACGAATTAAATGGCTCCGTGATTATTACTTCCAGGGGCTTAAACGGAAGTGGAACAACGAATTTACCGGCTGGACCACGGGAACACCCTGGGATTTCCAGTTCCAGGAAGGGCAATACTACATTGTCCCCGAGACCTATACCTTCTTCTCGACCTTCACCGGCGCTTTCAAACAGACGGCGAAAAAGGTAAAGCTACACCCCGATTTCTGGAAATGGAGCCTGCCAGAGCGCCACGCCTGGTTTGTCAAAGAAGTGATGGTGCATTACCTGCCGCACGAAATTTTGCCCGGCGACCTGATTGCCGGGGCACGCTTTGCTTTACAGGCGTCCACCTGCCTCACCAAAAAAGAGGCGAAGCAGTACAGTAAGATGGTCTACGGCAAAAGCGGGGTCCGCGCCGCCATCCTGTGGTTTCACAGCCATGGCTATGGGAACGTCGGCGCCACCAGCGGTCATCTTATCCCTGATTATGCAACGGTCATCGAAAAAGGCTGGAAGAGCATTTACGCCGATATCGATTACCATTATAAAGCGCCCCCTGAAGCTGAAAAGAAGGGTAGAAAGGGCGCACAGCTCAGGGCTATGCTGACCGCGGCAACCATGGCTCACGACCTGGCAGCGCAATACAGTCGGGTATGCGCCGACCTTGCCGCTAAACAGCCTGACGAGACCAGAAAAGGCGAACTGCTCAAGATGGCAGCACTGCTCAAAAGGGTGCCCTGGGAGCCGGCTCGGACATTCTGGGAGGGAGTGCAGTCGCTATGGCTCACCCACATGCTCGTCATAAGCGATGAAAGCTATCCCGGTCCCGGCCTCTCCTTCGGCAGGATAGACCAGTATCTATACCCCCTGTGGCAGAAATCCATCAATGAAGGCATGGATAGAGAATTCGGCAAGGAAATATTGAAATGCTTCTGGATTCATTCAAATACAGTCTACGATGCCATGATCCGTACCGGCGGAAATCAAGGTATCACCTCCGGCTTCGGTCAGGTAGTTACCCTCTCGGGCGTGGGACCTGGCGGGAAAGATATGACCAACGACCTTACCTACGCCATGCTTGAGGTCATTGACGAAATGACTCCCATCCTGGAGCCCAAGCCAAATGTCCGGCTGCATAGAAACACTCCCGACCGCCTCTATGACAAAGTCATCGATATGGTCGCTTCAAGCCAGGGAGCGCCTTTCCTCTTGAATTTCGATGAGCGTTCCATAGCCGGAATGATGCTGGAGGCCAAGAAAGCTGGCGTCGAGCATCTTATCAACAAAGACAACGTCTATGATTATGCCCCTGTCGGCTGCCTTGAAAACACGATGTGCGGCAACGACCGCTCCGGTACAGTTGACCTTAACCTTAACCTCCTGAAAGCGGTGGAACTGGCGCTTACCGGTGGCTACGACCTGATTCCCCACACCGACCCGATGACAGGCAAAACTGAGCCTGGCAAGCGATTTGGCCATGATACAGGCAATGCCGAGAACTTCAAGACCTGGGAGGAATTCTGGAATGCCTATGTTACCCAGACGAAGTACATCGTCAAAAAGATTGCCAAGCTTTATGAAAGCACCGATGAGATACGGGCGAAATTCCTGCCAACACCCTATCTATCGTGCCTAGTTAAAGGCTGTGCTGAAAAAGGGAAGGACATCAATGAGGGCGGTGCCGAACTCAGCTTCACAACCCTCGAGGCAGTAACTTATGCCACGACAGTTGATTCCCTGCTGGCAGTGAAATACCTCGTGTTCGATAATAAGATTTGCACCATGAAAGAATTGATTGACGCTTTGAAAGCCAACTGGGCAGGCTATGAGGTGCTGCAAGCCCAGGCCCTCAATAAAGCGCCTAAATACGGCAGGGATGATGACACCGCCGATGAGGTGGGCAAAAAGGTGATGGAATTATGGACGGAAGAAACCTGGAAGTATAAGTCCAAACCTACAGGTAAGCAGTTCCGCCCTGGTATGTTAAGCTGGAATTACTGGATTTCCGACGGGTATGTTTTGCCGGCGAGCCCTGATGGAAGGCCCAAGGGCAAATTCCTGTCAAACGCTATCTGCCCATCAAACGGCGCTGATATAAACGGACCAACCGCCAACGTCAACTCGGTGGGGAAAGTTATCGGCGGCAAAGACCCCAAAGGCAACGGTGACTGGCTGGAATACTACAACCTGCTGCCCAATGGTGCCAGCCACACCATGACTTTTAACCCATCGCTCATCCGCGACCCGGAACATAAGAACAAGTTCAAGGCATTCTTGCATGGCTACGTGGAAAACGGTGGGAGTTGCCTGCAGATCAACATGGTTAATGCCGATATGCTTCGGGATGCCCAGAAACATCCTGAGAACTATCGGCATCTACTGGTTCGTGTTACCGGTTATAATGCTTACTTCACCGCTATCGGTAGAGAACTGCAGAATGAGATTATAGCCCGCGAAAGCCACCAGATTTGATGAGGTCGCTTGAATATGGGAAGTGATAAAATTGCTGTATCCGATCACCGGGTAATAACACAAGACATACCCCTGGAGGGTACAGACAAAAGCCTGAAGGGGCTGATACTGCATTTGCAGAGGTTTTCCACCGAGGACGGACCTGGCATACGCACCACCATATTCTTTAAGGGGTGCCCGCTGCACTGCCTGTGGTGCCACAATCCCGAGAGCATATCAATGGAGCCCCAAATACAGTGGCTGGAAAATCGGTGCATTGGCTGCGGTACCTGTATCAAAACATGCCCCCTAGGGTGCCTCACCAAGACAGAACAGGGAGTTGTCATCGACCGTGAGCTATGCACCGGCTGCGGCGATTGCGCTGAAACCTGCCCGGCAAATGCCATGGAGCTTTTGGGCAGACAGGTCAGCCTAGATGAGCTTGTCGAGGAATTGATTAAAGACCAGATATACTTTGAGAAATCGGGCGGCGGCGTTACCCTTTCTGGCGGAGAACCCCTTATGCAGCCCGACTTTGCCGCCGCCTTGCTCCGTCGCCTGAAAGAAAGAGGCATCAACACCGCCATTGATACCTGCGGTGTATGCTCAACCAGCTCTCTTGACAAGCTGCTGCTCTATACCGACATCGTCCTATTTGATCTAAAGCAAGCCGAGCCCGAAAAGCATTACGATTTCACCGGACTGCATAACCAACGGATTTTCGACAATCTTATATATATTCGTGACTATATAGTCAAGCGAGCTCCTGAGAAAATACTGTGGATTAGAACTCCACTCATTCCCGAAGCAACGGCCACGCGTGATAACATCACTGGCCTTGGAGCCTTCATCACCAAGAACCTGGCAGGCGTCGTCCAGCGATGGGACCTATGCGCCTTCAACAACCTCTGCCGGGATAAATACCGAAGGCTGGGAATTGCCTGGCAATATGCCAGCACACCGCTTATGACCAAAGACGCCGTGCGTGAACTGGAGCAATGCGCTAAGCTGTCCGGCGTTGACCCTGAAATTGTAATTGCCACAGGCGCCACAAGAGTGGAAGATTAATAGGGAGAGACAGAAATGAGCAATCAAAGGACTATCTACAAATCTTTATCCGAATCAGATATAAAGAGCTTCGAACCGGAGATGAAGGTAGGGCTTCTAGCCACCATAAACGAAGATGGCCTGCCTCACCTCACCTTGCTTTCCACGCTGCGTGCCAGCTCACCTACAGAGCTGGTCTTCGGGCAATTTTCCGAGGGCTTAAGCAAGGGCTATATCAGAAAAAACCCGAAAACCGGCTTTCTCATCCTGACGCTCGACAGAAACACCTGGCGCGGCAAGGCGAAGTTCAGTCACACCGAACAAAGCGGCAAGGAATTCGACATGTTCAACAATATGCCCATGTTCCGCTACAACGCCTATTTCGGCATCCACACGGTTTATTACCTTGACCTCGTCGAGCAGTACGGCAAGGAGCCCCTGCCCATGGGCAGTATAGTGCAGGCAGCCTTAAAAACCATGGTGGCAAAGATGATATCGCCCAAGAAGGGGAAGCAAGAAGTCCTCAACCTGTGGGCGCGCCAACTCATAGATAAAATCTCCAACCTCAAATTCCTGGCTTATATTGCCGAAGACGGCTATCCCACGATTGTCCCTGTCATTCAAGCCCAGACCTCTGGGACAGAACAGGTCGTATTCGCCGCTTCGGCATTTACTGAAGATATTAAGTCAATACCGGCAGGCACCACAGTTGCCTTCTTCTGCATGTCCTTCGATATGGAGGATGTCCTGCTGCGAGGTATCTATCAGGGAATACAGCGAATAGGCGGCGTGCAGTGTGGTAGCATCTCAGTCAACTGGGTTTACAGCCCCATGCCACCCAAACCAGAGCAAGTCTACCCAGAGACCAAACTCGAAGCCGTAACCACCTTTTAGAGGTAGCTTTGGCTCGATGTTTTAATAGAATTTCCTGCAATCCTTGAATGCCTCGACTATTCTTTCCCTAGCAAAAGAGACTATTTTACCATTGAGATGTACTTCGTCAGCAAGATATTTCTTCTTAATGAACCCGTTTTCATCGGCTGAGATGGATTGCACATCTATGTAAGGAATGCCATTTTGCTGGCAAAATTCACCCAATTTCTTGTTAAACATACTGGATATCTCATTCCTTTGTTTCGGAGTTCCAAGGAAGGGCAAGTTAGACACGAAGTTTTTTCTTGCCGCTGGTGGAATACCATGAACGCATACAGCAAATCCATCGTCCTTTAATCTTCTGATCGTCTCCCCATATTTCCCAGCGGTAGCCTCTATGATTTTCTCGATGCTTATTTCCCCATTGTTTTTCATATACTGGTAATAAATGTGCACCCGGGCATCTATTTCGCCGAAAACCAGAAGTAAAACGTCCCTATCTTTGTTTACTTCGGGCAAGAATGAGTCCAAATACCTCTTCGACTGGGAGAAGCTGTTGTCCTTGTTCAGATTATATGCAGTTGCCTGTGATATGTGGTGCACTAAGAAAGGGCTTTTAAACACAAAGGGCCTTACGTGGCTGTCACCTATAATATGAATTATGGCGCCATTGAATAGTTTCGCCTTCAACACGAGGCCCGTGTTATAAAAACATAGCCAGGGATATTTGAAAGCAACGTCAGTATAGCTAAAATAAATCGAGCCCCTTTTTTGTAATGCTTTTCTTAACGCTGTCTCTATCCTCTCGAAAGTGGTTTTCATAACGGTCTAATAATTATATCGGAAATTTCCCAATGGCGTTGCAGTATGGGATTCTAACACAAGAGAATACACTTACGATTCGGTAGGAACGTATACAGGCTTTGAGTGACTGGAGGTTGTTCTATTTATGTATCTGCAACCCTTTAAGGTCGTCTTGTCATTCTGAGCGAAGCGAAGAATCTCCGTAAATCTCTGGGAAATCTGCCTTATGCACTGGTAAGATTCTTCGGTCGCGGAGTTTACCCTGAGCTGTAAGAGATTCTTCGTCGCTTCGCTCCTCAGAATGACAAAAGCGAAGGGCTCCCTCAGAATGACCTTCCCCTCTCCATTAACCTCTCCGCAAATTAAAAATCCCGAGTAACCTCACTCGTCCCCGGCATTTCCTCCGCTTCTCCTCTCGGTTTCGGCTTACCTTGTGTCCCGTCGGTCACCACACACCTTTCAGCCTTTACCGACCCTCCCTATCTGCCGGGTCTAAGCTTAACTACTCGGGACTTCTTTTATAATAGCACATTTTGGCTTGACTTGTCAAATCTCATAGCTGGCAACTGGACACCCTGTACACAACAAAATCCCAAATACCAACAATCAAAAAGTTTGCTCACGTGTCTTGCAAGGAGCGAGAGAGACGAAGCAATCCCGGGGAACATTGTAAGCTCGAAATCTTCGTGCTATAATGCCGCTAATTTAATAGGTGAGCTTTCCGAGCCTTTTGCCCTAAAGGAATACCCAGGGGCATTGGCCGATAGGGTGCCACTGGAAACGGTGACGCCTCCCATGTTTGGAAAGGAGAGTTGACATACACAGAATAATGCTATGCAGGGCACCTCCTTTCGAGGTGCCATTTTTATTTCTTTGGACACTTTTTGTTGAATTCAAAGGAGGTTATAACATAGTGAGAAAAATAAACTATTATTTATTGACCATACTCGTGCTCCTGAGTCTACTGATTAGCTTTGCCGGCTGCGTACCCGCTTCAAAAGATGAAGGCGTCAGCACCACGGCATTTCCAGTGGTGACCGCGAAGGAAAGGTTCAAAATCGCCACCACTACTAGCCTCTACGATACCGGCTTGTGGTATTATTTAGAGCCCATGTTTGAGAAGAAATACAATGTGGAGATGGATATCGTATATGCTGGCACAGGCATAGCATTAGAGTACGGCAGAAGAGGAGACGTACACGCTGTTGTTGTCCATGACCGGGCGGCTGAGGATAAGTTCATAGCAGACGGGTATGGAATAAACCGCAGGTACTTTGCCTATAACTTCTTCATAATTGCCGGCCCGCCAAGTGACCCGGCCGGCATCAAAGACATGTCACCTGAAGATGCCTTTAAGAAACTTGCTGAGGAAGGCAAGAAGAACCCCGACAAAGTCAAATTCGTCTCCAGGGGCGATAATTCAGGGACACACTCCAAGGAGAAGCTGATTTGGTCAAAGGCAGGCTTAAAATATGAGGATGTCCAGAGGTCAGGCCCGTGGTATATCGAAGCAGGAAAGGGCATGGGGCCGTGTCTACTGATGGCAAATGAACAAGGGTCCTACATCCTCGCCGATATATCCACCTTTCTAGCTTACAAGGGTAAGCTAGATCTGGTACCTTTGGTGGAAAAGGGGGAGATATTTCTGAACGTGTACGCTGCCATGGCCATAAACCCGGATAAAATCTCGACAGCGAAGCTACAGATGGCTAACAATTTCATAAATTGGCTTATTTCCGATGAAATCCAGAAGATAATCGGAACGTACGGCGTCGCTGAATACGGTCGGTCACTTTTTTATCCCACCGCTGGAGGTGGCTGTAAACTGCCTGGTTGCCCAACCGTAGATGAATATTCTAAGCCAGTTCAGTAAGCTGAGACAAAATGAGTGAACTCTGGGAAGCTTTTCTACAAGCTATTCAGCTTATTGTGACCCTGAATAGCGAGGTTGTAGAGATTGCACTGCGGTCGCTGGCTATTTCAGCGACCGCAGTTGTCCTGGCTTCCCTCGTTTGCATACCTGCGGGCGGACTAATCCATTTCCGTAACTTCCAAGGCAAGCGCGTCCTAATTAACATCATACAGACCTTTTACAGCTTGCCCACTGTCTGCATCGGCCTCTTCGTCTTCATTTTTATATCCCGTGCCGGTCCGTTGGGAGAACTGGGCTTGATGTTCACTCCGGCTGCAGTCGTGATTGGACAGATGGTGCTTATCACGCCCATACTAATGGGCCTTACTATCTCCGCCTTAAGCGGTGTCGACAAGGCAATTAAGGATTCTGCACTGTCTTCAGGCGCAACTGAATTTCAGGCTATCTGGACAATCATCAAAGAAGCGAGGTTCGCCGTTGTGGCAGCCTTTATAATGGGATTCGGCCGTGCCATATCCGAAGTCGGTGCTGCCATAATACTTGGTGGAAATATACGTGGATATACACGAGTGCTTACCACGGCAATATCACTAGAGACACAGAAGGGGGAGCTGGTACTGGCGCTCGCATTAGGTATTATCCTCATTGCCCTGGCCCTAATAATCAACGTTATAGTCAACTTGGCACTTCAGAGGTATTGATAATGACTTTATTGAAGACGGCTCAATTAGGGTACGGCGCCGATTGCAAAACATTCCTAAGAAATATAACTTTCGAGGTGGAAAGAGCTGAGGTTTTCGCGCTCATCGGCCCAACAGGCGCCGGGAAAACCACCTTGTTGCGGCTGCTTAATCTTCTGGATACGCCGACTTCGGGCAAAATATATTTCAACGGACAGGACACAGCAAAGTCAACGCAGTTAAGATTGCACATACGCCGTAGAATGGCCATGGTGTTCCAAAAACCTGTCGTATTCAATAGCAGCGTCTACGAGAACATTGCGTACCCGTTGAAAGTGAGGGGTTGTGGTAGAAAGGAAATACAAACCAGGGTTGAAGAGATGCTACAGATTACAGACTTGAAAGGGTATGAGAAAAGGAGGGCTCGGACGCTATCTGGCGGCGAGGCTCAGAGAGTGGCCTTGGCACGTGCTATGATAGCCCGGCCCGAGTTACTCCTGTTGGATGAACCTACCGCCAACCTCGACCCGGTCTCTGTCTCCAAAATAGAAGAGGTTCTAGCGAATACTATTCGAGAGCAAAAGACAACCGTAATAATGGCCACCCACGACATGTCACAGGGGCAGCGTCTCGCTGACATGATAGGTGTTCTGATGAATGGTGAGATACTACAAATAGGTAGCCCCAGCGAAATATTCTGTTCGCCGAGTAATAAGGAGGTGGCTGAGTTTGTCGGTGTAGAAAACATCCTGAGCGGGATAATTTCGCAGAAGGACGGCGCCTTAGTTACCATAAATGTAGATGGTGCCACTATAGAAGCAATTTCTGAATTTGCCGTGGGCGACAAAATCTATGTCATTATCAGGCCGGAGGACATCACCTTTACACTCGCCAAAGAGACGAGCAGTGCCAGGAACGTATTTCAAGGGGAGATAGCCAGAATGACCACCGTAGGGCAGCTCGTGAGAATCGAGGCGGATTGCGGTTTTCTTTTACTTGGTGTAGTAACTAAAAGGTCAGCAGAGGAACTAAACCTTAACCTCGGCAAAAAGATCTATGCTAGCTTCAAAGCTACAGCGGTACACGTCATCAAGTAAGACACTGGCATTTCAGCAAGAAGTACAATGTAGATATACCTCTATGGCATTCAGATAATTGCTTGTTCCAGTGCGCTGAACCATGTCTCGGTTCTCGCTCGCCCACCGGATATCGCCGCATGCCTCCATAATTTCGATATGAGCCCTGATTTCATTTTCTGCTAACTGTTTTCCCATACCGGCAAGCCGTGAAGGCGGAAAATGCTGGACGACAATATCTGCTATTCCAGTCGGTTTGTTGTCTATAATTCTCAAGATGTCACGGCAGCGGTCAATATGAAACTGGATGATTTCCTTAGCCCGTTCAGAGCTATCCAACAGGTTAAACCGCCCATTATAAAACAGGCGATGGGCGGGGAACGTTGCCTTAAGAGGTTGAGAATTAAGATAGGCTACCTTACTTAAAGACTTGATATAGTTCATCAGGCCATAGACATCGTTTCTTCGGCGATATCCTTTCGGTAAGATACGGCGATTGACCTCAAAGGCATACACCAGAGAAGGATGGGAGGTAATATCAGGCAGTAAGGTGTCACCGGTAAATATAACCTCATCTTCCAAAACGATGCAGATTGAGTCAGGACTGTGCCCCGGGGTAAATAAGAAGCTGAGGTCTTCGTCTGGCAGCCTCTGGCCATCCTTTATAGTGAAATCAACTTTTAGCGAGCTTCTTTTTTGATGATATGGCAGGCAGTTTCTATAGAAAGTCTCAGGCATCGTACAGAGACGGCAAGAGCCAGGTAGTTCAGGGTGCAGGGCACCGTCTTCTATATGAGGATGATACGAAATCATCTGGCGGTAGATGGTATGGGCCCATAATTCAGCCTGCGTTGCCGAGATTATTTCAGCTACATTCCCATCGTGGTCTTCATGGCTATGGGTAATGACAATCCTATCGATATTTGAGAACCTTTTGCCGATTGACTTCAAAAGAGACTCAAAAACCTCGAAGTTGCCCCACCGACCGGTGTCAATCAGGGTAGTCTTCCTGCCGAGGATTAAATAACACCAGGTAGGCCCAAGGTCCCAATCGGCAACGGCGTATATGTTAGGTATAGCCAATCCAAAAACATCGGTCCCTTTGATGGTCTTATAATGGATAACCATACCCTCTCCATTATCTTTCCCATTAACAATTACATCCGGTGTTTTCATGTCTGAGCAGCTACGGCATTATCGGTGCTATAATATTTTCCACAACTCCTACCCTCACTATTTGACCTCTATACTCTCTACGTAGCATTCTTGGCCGCTAATTACTTCGAGACTGGTGCTCTGGCAATTGGGACAAATCCAAGCGGAGTCTTTTGGGTTAAAATTGGTCAGACAATCTCGACACCGCAGCTCGGCTGGCACTAATCTGAAATCAATAGTGGCTTCCTCAGCGGCATTACCTTTCTTGAGAAAATCAAAGTAGAAAAGCACGCAATCGCCGACGGTCCCTGATAGCTCACCGATGACCAGACTTATTTTGGTGACCTTATTTGCCTGAGCTGCTTTTGCCTCACTTAAGACAATATCCAGTATATTCTGGGTTATAGCTAATTCATGCACTGTGTTAACCGCAGGGCTTCCATACCCCAAACCTTGGTGAATTATAAACTTTTGCCCTTTGCTTTTCAAAAATGTGCGATAACCGTCCTTGACAAAACATGGCGGACTCGCTAAAGTCTCTAACCATCCAGCAGAGCGCTGGAGATTTGAGGTGCAACTTAGATGTTAATTGCTGTAGATGCTGCAGGCGGTGAGTATGCTCCGCGAGAAGTAGTTAAAGGGGCCATCGAGGCAGCTAAAGAGTTCCCGATAGATATCGCTCTCGTGGGCAATAAAACCGTACTTGAGATGCTGCTCAGGCGCTCCACGAGAAAGTCAAACATTACCATTGTCCAAGCCAGCCAGGTCGTCATGGACGGCGAGGAGCCGATACAGTCAGTGCAGAATAAACCGGATTCGTCAGTAGTGGTCGGAGCCAGGCTGGTGAGAGACCGCATTGCCGACGGCTTCGTCTCCGCTGGCAGTACAGGAGCATTAGTGGTCGCCTCATTTCTCAACCTAAAGGCGGTAGAGGGCCTCCAGCGGTTGGCAGTATGCGCCGTAGCTTACCTCAACCAACCTCAACCGACTCTAATTATCGATGGCGGGGTCAACGTCAACTGCCGCCCCATCTTCCTGGTTCAGTTCGCTCAGCTCGGCAATATTCTGGCTGAACAGGTTCTTGACATCAATTCACCACGAGTTGGCTTACTAAACGTTGGCGAAGAGGAACTCAAAGGCAACACCTTGACCAGAGAAGCCTATCAGCTCATGAAAAAGACCAACCTGAACTTCATCGGCAATATAGAAAGTTTTGACATCATGCAGGGGAAAGCTGATGTAATTGTTACCGATGGCTTCACCGGTAACGTATTGATTAAGACTATAGAAGGATACTCGCAAGTTATCCAGAGTTTGCTGGAGCTGGCACAAGCCGCTAAAGTCGACCGCTACCTAACGGGGGCTGCCCTGGCCCGGTATGTACAACTGACCTCAGCCGTTAAGAACCTGGACTACAGAGAAGTCGGTGGAGCATGTCTCCTGGGGCTAGAAGGGAACATCGTCATAGCTCATGGCCGCAGTCGGGCCAAAGCCATAAAAAGCGCCATCTATTTGGCCTACCACGCCGCAAGACAGGGAATAGTCGAAGCCATCAAAAACGGCCAATATGCAGCCGAATAGCACCAAATTCGCTGGCTCAGGCTTCTAAAATCTGCTCTTTTTTGCTCAGCACACTCAATTGAAGTAAAATTCATTTGTTTATGGCTAAGGTTGGAACCGTAGAATTAGCCCGGATTAGCGCGCGCGGCATAGTCCAAGGAGTTGGCTTCAGGCCTTTCGTTTACCAGCTAGCTACCAAATACAACTTGAAAGGTTGGGTGTGCAACACCTCCGAGGATGTCAAAATCGAAGTTCAGGGAGAAAGCAAAGACCTGAAGCGTTTCCTTTCTGAACTCCAAGATAATGCGCCGCCGCTGGCTCACATAGAAAGCATAACCGTTACCTACCATCTCCCGGCAGACTACACAAGCTTCAAAATCCGCCACAGCATCGCCGAAGAAGGCAAGTACCAACTGGTGTCTCCGGACATTGCTACCTGCCCGGCCTGCCTCAGGGAAATCTTCAGCCCTGAAGACAGACGCTACCATTATCCCTTCACCAACTGCACCAACTGCGGCCCCCGCTTTACCATAATAGAAGGCGTCCCCTACGACCGCCCTAAGACCACTATGCGCTCCTTCCAGATGTGCCCCGACTGCCAGGCAGAGTACGATAACCCTCTAGACCGCCGCTTCCACGCTCAGCCTAACGCCTGCTCCAAATGCGGGCCGAGGTTAGAGCTACTTGATGCCAAGGGAAATCGTGTCGAAACCTCTGATGCTATTGCCGCTGCAAGCCAGCTTCTAAGAGACGGAAAAATTCTGGCCATCAAGGGTCTGGGTGGCTTCCTCCTGGCCTGTGATGCTACCAATGAGAAGGCTGTCCAGCTCTTGCGCCAGAGAAAGAGACGTCCTTTCAAACCGCTAGCCGTAGTGGTCGCCGACATGGAGGAAGCCAAAAGGCATTGCTACATATCTGAGGCGGAAGAAAAACTGCTTACCTCCCTGCAGAGCCCAATCGTGCTGATGTGGTGGAAGCCGGAGTCCACGGTATGCCAGGCAGTAGCTCCAAATCTGAAATACCTCGGCGTGATGCTCCCGTACACTCCACTGCATCATCTCTTGCTCAGAGGGGTGGGACTGCCATTGGTAATGACCAGCGGCAATATCAGCGAAGAGCCGATTGCCAAGGATAATGATGAGGCTATCAGGCGGCTCTCGGGGATCGCCGATTACTTTCTAGTCCACAATCGCGATATATACGCCAGGTATGATGACAGTGTGACTGTCATCGAAAGAGGCGAAGTCCAGCTCACCCGGCGGGCTCGCAGCTATGCACCGTATCCCATTCACCTACCTTTCACAGCTAAGCAGGTGCTCGGCTGTGGTGCCGAGGAAAAGAACACTTTTTGCCTGACCAAAGACAGCTATGCCTTCATCAGCCAGCATATCGGCGACATGGAGAATCTGGAAACCCTGGAGCATTTCGAGGACACGCTGGCTCTGTACAAGAAGCTATTCCGTATAGAGCCTGAAATCATCGCCTATGACCTCCACCCGGAATATCTCTCCACCAAATATGCACTGGAGTTGGGTAGCCAGTTCAGCCATCTTAAGCTCGTTCCGGTTCAGCACCACCATGCCCATATTGTTGCCTGCATGGTGGACAACAACGTTGAAACTCCGGTTATCGGCGTGGCTCTGGACGGCACAGGCTATGGCAGTGATGGGCGCATCTGGGGAGGCGAATTTCTGGTCGCTGATTACAAAGGCTTCAAAAGGCTGGGGCATCTGGAGTATTTGCCCTTGCCCGGGGGAGCCACCGCCATAAAAAGGCCATACCGAACTGCCATAGGCTATCTTCTCAGGTTGCTTGGAGATGAGATAGTATTCGGCAACTTCACCTGTCATTCTGAGCGAAGCGAAGAATCTGGAGCGAAGCGACCGAAGAATCTCAGAGACCCTTCGCCATTGCTCAGGGTGACAAATAAAAAAACACGAGAAGACTCAACCAACTTCGGGCTAGCCTTCCTGAAGCAAGTTGACCCTGTTGAAATCGAGCTTATCAAGCGGCAAATCCAGACCGGCCTCAATTCGCCCTTGGCTTCGAGCATGGGACGTCTCTTCGATGCCGTATCAGCCTTGCTCTGTCTTAGGGGTGAGATAGACTATGAAGGCCAGGCAGCTGTGGAGCTTGAAATGGCGGCTTATGACGACTGCGATAAGGTCGGCAATAAAGGCTATCCATATTCTATAATCGAGCATGATGGGACAAACATTATCCAGCTCAAAGAGCTGCTTTCGGCCATAGTCGAGGATTTGTATCAAGGCGTCTCTAAGGCTACAATATCAGCCAGATTCCACAATACCGTAGCCCGGATGATATTTGAGATGTGCCGACTGATTGCCAAAAAGACCGGAATCAACCAGGTAGCCTTGAGCGGTGGTGTCTTTCAAAATCGGCTCCTCTTGAGAAAGGCCATACCGCTGCTTGAATCCGCCGGCTTTTCGGTGTTAACCCACAAGCAGGTACCGTGCAATGACGGCGGTATCTCTTTAGGTCAAGCCGTCATCGCCAATTTCAGTTGAAAGGAAAACCATGTGTTTAGCTGTTCCAGTGCAGGTTGTCTCAATAGAAGGTAACGAAGCCGAAGTGGAAATCGGCGGCGTGAGACGCCACGTCAGCATCATGCTTACCCCAGAAGCAAAGGTCGGCGATTACGTCCTGCTCCATACCGGCTACGCCATAAACGTCATCGACGAAGCCGAAGCCCAGGAGACCCTGAAAATTTTGGAAGAAATGGCGAGTCTGGATGAAGTTCATTGACGAATACCGTGACGTTGAGCTGGGCAAAAGACTGATAGCCAGGATAAAGCAGCTATCTACCAGACCAACCAGATTGATGGAGTTCTGCGGTGGACATACTGTAGCCATCATGAGGAACGGTATCCGCCAGCTCCTGCCCTCCACCATAGAGATGCTCTCCGGCCCGGGCTGCCCGGTATGCGTCACGGCTAACGCTGACATAGACAGGGCAATCGCCCTGGCTCATCTGCCGGATGTCATCATCACCACCTTCGGCGATATGATGAAAGTCCCTGGCAGCTATTCCAGCCTGCAGCAGGCAAGGGCAGGAGAGGCCGACATCCGCATCGTTTATTCCACCCAGGATGCACTCCAAATCGCCAAGGATAACCTGACACAGTCGGTTATCTTCATCGGCATCGGCTTTGAGACCACCGCGCCAACCATCGCTGCCTCTATCCTTCAGGCTGAAAAGGAAGGGGTCAAAAACTTTTATGTCCTTTGTCTCCTGAAACTATGCCCGCCTATAATGAAGGCTATCCTCGACCTCGGTGAGATCAGGCTGGACGGCATCGTTTGCCCGGGGCATGTCAGCGTCGTAATCGGCTCCCATCCCTACGAATTCATCCCCCGCGACTACGGCGTTGCCTGTGTTGTCTCCGGCTTCGAGTCGCTGGACATTCTGCTCTCGGTAGCCATGCTGGTAGGACAAATCGAAAGCGGCAAGCCAACGGTTGAAATAGGCTACCGCCGCGGTGTCAAGCCCGAGGGTAACAAGAAAGCTTTAGAGCTAATGGACAGCGTTTTCGAAGTTGACAGCGCCGATTGGCGAGGCATAGGTGTGGTTCCTGCCAGCGGTTTAAGGTTAAGGAAAAAATATGAGCGTTTTGACGCCGAGCAAGCCTTTTCAGTAACCCTGGAGCCGGTTCGAGAGGCGAAGGGCTGCATCTGCGGCGATATCCTCCGCGGCATAAAAACTCCAACCGAATGCAAGCTATTTCGCAAGGTCTGCTTTCCAGAACATCCCGTAGGGCCATGTATGGTGTCTTCCGAAGGTGCCTGCGCTGCATATTATCAATATGGAACTGAATAATGGATGAGGTCATCTTGCTGGCTCATGGCAGCGGCAGCCGGCTCAGCCACGAGCTGATAGAGAAGAATTTTCTGCCGCCTCTGGCTAATCCACTATTAGCCAAGCTGGACGATTCGGCGGTCTTCGCCATCAGCGGTCGCCTCGCCTTCACTACCGATAGCTACGTGGTTAACCCTATCTTTTTCCCCGGCGGTGATATCGGCAAGCTGGCCGTCTGCGGCACCATCAACGATTTAGCCATGAGCGGCGCCATACCTCTATACCTTAGCCTGTCCTTAATCATAGAAGAAGGCTTGACGCTTAGCGAACTAACCAAGATAGTTAAATCAATAAAAGCTGCTGCTGAAGAAGCTGGAGCGAAGATAGTCACCGGCGATACCAAGGTGGTGAACCGGGGCAGCGCCGACAAGCTATTCATCAACACCTCAGGCATAGGCATCGTCCCGCCAGGCATAGATATATCCGGGGCCAATGCCAAAATAGGCGACAAGATTATCCTCAGCGGCACCATCGGTGACCATGGCATCGCAGTGATGAGCCAGCGCGAAGGACTGAAATTCTCAGTGCCGGTTCAAAGCGACTGTGCCCCCTTGAATAAACTGGTGGCACAGATGCTCGAAGCCTCGTCACAAATCCATTGTCTCCGCGACCCGACGCGAGGCGGCTTAGCCACTACCCTTAACGAACTCGCCAAGCAGTCTAAGGTAGGCATCAGGATAGAAGAGGAAAAGATACCGGTGTGCGATGGCGTGCGAGCTGCTTGCGAACTCCTCGGCTTCGACCCGCTCTATGTCGCCAACGAAGGCAAGCTGGTAGCTATAGTTGCCTCAGATGATGCTGAGAAAGTCTTGTCCAAAATGAAACGGAATCCCTACGGTGCTGACGTCTCAATCATCGGCGAGGTAACCGATGAACACAAAGGCAAGGTAATAATGAAGACTCGACTGGGGGCATCCCGCATCGTCGATATGCTCAGCGGCGAGCTGCTGCCTAGGATTTGCTGACCAAGAGAGTGGTCAGTAACTCTGCCTGTCATTGCGAGCCGAAGGCGTGGCAATCTCCGATTGGCAACCACGTGTGCCTCCATCGAGATCGCCACGGGGCTAATACCCCTCGCGATGACAATTATAATAGTCTGTCATTCTGAGCGAAGCGAAGAATCCAGGGAACTACTACCCAGACCATGATGTTTGTAGATATGTTCTATTCATGTCGCAGAGATTCTATTGGATCCAATCTGGCAGCCCGGAAGGCAGGGTAAGTGCCAGAAATCACACCAATTCCAATTGATACAGCAAGCGCAAGGATAACGACGCCAGCT
>Ga0315282_10001362_pt1 | contig 46043 bp, 34 predicted proteins | sample YL17G07_20_MG_FD_203693 | JGI IMG/M metagenome (GOLD analysis project Ga0315282, IMG submission 203693) | Sediment microbial communities from Yellowstone Lake, YNP, Wyoming, USA - YL17G07_20 | ecosystem: Environmental > Aquatic > Freshwater > Lake > Sediment | place: USA: Wyoming | collected... | reverse complement strand
AAAGCTCCAGAGGAGCGATATATAGAATATCAATTAGAAGATTGGAGATTAAAGATTATAAGATTGAATACATTGCTAATTTTCAATCTTTCAATCTTTCAATCTTTTAACCTTTTAACCTTTCAATCTTTTAATCGAATCAAATATGTCGCTCCATACGGAGCTAGAATTTGTTATTTGGTTATTTTCTATAAATATTTCACCCCTCTGGGGTTAAAATCCCTTAAGTTGATACACATGGGGGTTGCTTTTTATAATCAGATCGACATTTTTTGACGATTACATCATATATGAAAATTTTTCACCAGTTCTTAAATGAGTATGTCGGTACATTCATTATCCATCCAATTATGTGCCACAAACTACCTGCAACAAAATCACCAAGTATAAGTCCCATGAATACAGGCAGCGCCTTTCGGTATGCTTTCACTCCTCCATAACTCAACAACCTTTGTTTAATTATAGAACTGACAAAGACAGAAAACCAGAGAAATTTTATACCCCAGTCACCTTGAGTAACCACGTATCCGAGCGGATGGAACTGCCACCAGATGAAAGTTCTTCTCATAATCATTAAAAAAAACGTGAAGGCAGAACCGAATCCCATAAATGCCGATGCTACGTAATCTGGACCCGTAAGGTGCTGAAGCCAGTTTTCTAATCTTGAGAATATTTCATTACCAAACCACGAAATACTACGATCCATTCCACTATGATAGACTGCATGTAGCAATATCCAGAATGACGATAATATACCAGTAAACATCGCAATTAGTATCACTATATACATACCACGATATGAAAGACCGATCCGTTCTGCCATCTTAAAGCTTTCAAGCTGATGAGGCATTGGATGACTGCTCTGCGCGCGAGTTATTCCCCAAAACAGCGACAAACCGGTCAGACTCAAGGGACCTATGCTTTTGGTGCCGAACAATGCAGTTAAAACCTGTTCTGACCCTCCATAATAAAACTCGTGGTAAAAAGGTCCCAATTCTGCTCTCATGCGTGTTACAGCGATAGCAACCATAAGATATGCAAACAGGAAAAGCACGGCTACCCACGACGATATCCCCATTCTTAAACAAAATAGAGCAAGCAAGGTCAGCCCCAAAATTAACCCCAACACAGCAGAACGATATCTCATAGGTTCATCTCTGTCATCTACATTTTTGTTTCCAATGAATTTTTTGATAACATCAACCAACTGCCTTCTGCTTATCCAGAGTGAGAGTATTCCGATGCTTATGCAAGCGCCCGATGCCTGATACTTGGGATAAGGAAATTCGGGCATACCCCTCAATCCCGTTATCCCACCGATTAAAAGTTCGGCAAGCCAGAAAAAGTAAAAAAACCATACAGAGAATGCCATATCCAGAGGCATGAGAAACGCCAATCCCACAGCACATGGATAAAAAGCTATGTATATTCCATCATAAGCCATCGCATTCCATGGCTTTTCAGAAAATACGTAGGTTATATCATATATATTTTGCAGACCCGGCACTCTTGGAGATAAAAAATGTAACCCGTTGAAAAGGCTTATGCACACAGATATACCAAACCCAATCCACATTAGCTTGTTTCTGAAAAATCCAGACGAACCCCGACTGCTTATCATCTCCAGAGGCAGTTGTACAATGGGATATGCAAGCCGTTCTCGCTCAATCCAGTGACGTCTGAGAATAACGTTGATGCAGAGCATTACGAAAACTAATACAAACAGAAAAAATGACCATGACAGCACAGGGACAAGCCATGCACGGATATGTTCTGAGATATAGAGGGTTGAGTCGCCAGTATAGGCGTTTTCAAGGGCTTTTGGATCATCAACAACCAACCATCGGGGTAGGTATTGATGAAACAAGTCTTTCCATTCATTTTCAGGTGTAGCAAACTGAAAGGCATGACCAAGCCCGCCAAGAAGCACCATGATCATGCCCTGTCCGCCAACTGCTGACGAGATATTAAAAAAGACGTAGATGACTAATAATTCATTCGGTTTGAGAGATAATTTCGAGTTGATTTTTGCGACGAGAAAATTTAGTAGAATCAGAATGAAAAGACTGAATATAGAAGTAAAAAATAATGATGAGCTTGTAGACCAGAGCCTGCTGTCTACCACTTCCATACGCACAACCCAATAATAGTTTAATGGCATTAGCAACAGACCAAGCACTACTGAGCGTATGGTAACTTTGTATTCATTAGTTCTATCCATTATGTAGTTATATTATTGTAGTAGGATGGGTTAGTGGTCAACCAGATTAATTATTTAGCTTATCATACCCCATCCCAACCTTCCCCTTAAAAAAGGGAAGGAGATAAATATCCACCGTTTACGGGGAATTATAGGGGGCAAATTAAACCCATCCTACTTTGGAATTTGAAATTGTGAAGTTAGTTTTAACTAATGTTTCAGGTTTTTGATCTCCGCCCATGTAGTACTAAGTTTACCTGATCCATCAACTGCCATGATGACGCCATTCATGTCTTCATTGATTTCAGCATCCGTCAATACTCGATTGTATATGACAAGCTCATCGAGTGCGCCCTTGAAGAAATAGTTCCCCGGTGACACACAACCAATACATACAGGCGGGTCTCCATCAGGTACAACCTTTTCGGTTCTAGGATTTGAGCTTCCCAACTTACCGTTGACATATATGCGATCCTCGCCTTTATCGCCGTCAAAGACTCCAACTAGATAATACCACTCTTTGAGAGGATACTTGGTTGTCGCATACTTGCCGGCATCCGGACCTACGTCAAAATATGCAAGCTGATCAGACCATGTTTCAAGGTTGTAGCTACATGGCCAGTTGGTACCTGCTGTTGACAATTTCACGACTATACCATTATTATGATCAGTGTCCTGTTTTACCCAAATACCGATAGTTAAACCTGGAACGCCATCCAGAGTGCCTTTATTTTCGTCCGGGATTTCAACGTAGGTGGTGCCGTCAAATTCCATTGCCTTGCCGAATTTACCGTCAACCCAAGAGTCGTTACCCTTTATTGTCCCAACAACATTATTACCCGAGGCGTCCTTGATATCACCATTGAATGGAAGATACAACACCAATCCATTTTCTGCCGCAAAAACACAAGGTGAAACTATCAATAAAGCCAATACGAAAGCAAAAATACCTTTATAACCCATTATAGTACCTCCTTTTTTGCTTTTTAACTAAAAATGACTTGAGTTTATTATAAGTATATAATACAATATCATGTCGGCTGAATCAAGTTTAATATTACTAAATCTGGATTGGATGATGGATTGGAAGATTCAAGATTGAAGATTCAAGATTGAAGATTAATGATTGAGAATTGGACTTCGCTTTTGAATCGTCAAAAACAAGGAGAAAAATAATGTATAAATCTGCATTTCTAGGTTGTGGAGGACGTGCTAGAGGACACGCTGATGCTTATAGATTCGTAAAAAAGGGAAAAGGCGTCGCAGTATGCGATCTGAATGAGGAACGCCTTAACTCTTTCAGCAAAGATTTTGGTATTGAGAAGCGTTATACCGATATTCACGAGATGCTGGAGAAAGAGAAACCTGATCTATTACACATCGTCACATTGCCAACTCTCCGTGTACCTCTCATGACCATAGCCGCTGAACATGAGGTTCCAGTAGCAATAGTTGAGAAGCCCATCGCAATTCAGGGTGAAGATTGGAAACAACTCAGGGACTTAAACGCAAAGTCCAAGACCAAGTTTGTCGTTAATACACAACTGCATTTCCATCCCGATAACCTAATGCTGAAAAAGGACGTTGCAGAGGGAAAGATCGGCGATATTAAATTTGTGGACATAAGCGCGCGATCAACGATACTTGATCAGGGCGTTCACGTTCTTGAGTTGGGACATTCTTACATTGGTTGGCTTGCACCAAAACAAGTATTTGCTCAAATGTCCGGCGCAAAGAATATACCTACCGGACAGCCATCACCTGACACGGCAGAAGCCTCCATATATTTTGATAATGGTATTAGGGCGCAGATGCTTTGCGGATACTATTCACCAAAGAGTAATCCAAGCGATTCGCCATATATGCACAAACGGGTAGCAGTCTATGGCACAAAAGGATTCACCCACTGGACGATGGTAGGATGGGAAAAATACACCCCTGAAAAAGGTTACGAGAGTGGGACACACGATTACGGTCAGCAGGATACGTTAGGTCAAGCTGGGTTGACTGACGCCGCATTTGAATGGCTTGAAGGTAAACCGCATCCGACAAGGCTGGAACATTCGCTTACACAGTTCAACATAATTCTTGGCGCTTACGTCAGCGCGCTGGAACACAGACCTGTCGATCTGCCGATTGAACCGCCAGACGGACTCATGGATTCTCTCACTAAGATGCTTGCGTAGTGGTCAACCGAATTAATTGTTTAGCTTAAATGAAGAGAATCAAATCCCCCCTTCCCCGATCTTAAAGGATGAAGGCGGAAGGATGAAGGATGAAAGAAAACAATTCGTACTTCATCCCTCATCCTTTCAAAACGGGGGTTACAAATCCTTTATCCACAATGGTTTACAGACTTGTGGGTAAAGATTAGTTTTTCAAAGGGGGGAATTGTTATCCCCTTTAGATGAGCATTAACTAATTAATCGGGTAAAACAATAAAACTGGATTCCAGCCTTCGCTGGAATGACAAACACACGTAAAATGTCATTCCAGCGAAGGCTGGAATCCAGAAAAACTCTATTAATTCTATTACCCAATTATTTAGATAAACTTTATCTAAAGGGGAGTTAATTCTTTGACCAACGGAAAAAGTAAAGGCACTATGAAATACTACAAAACGAAAGCATGTTTTCTTTATCTTGCCATTTTGATTATTTTAGCTTTATTTGTATCCTTTCTTACAGGCTGTAGTCATGTAAAAGTGCTGGAATATGATGACGAAGACACTTATGCCGATATGGACAAAGGTTTTTTTGCTCCGCCATCATCTTCGGATATAGAGAAAGCCTTGAATATACTGGTAACTTCAGGTGATGATACCGATAATGTTCGTTGGGCAGTATCAGTAATATTGAGTCCCATAGATAATGCGACTACAGAAATTGGTGATAATAATAAAGCATTTAGCATTAATGAGTTTGTCGAAAGCTTCTATAAAACGTTAGGAGAAGGAAAAACAGTCTCAAAAAACACCTTAAAAACTGTTGCAATTCTATCATTAAATGTTGCAATAAAGGAAGTAAGTGAACATCCAGAGCATAGACTAGAACCGATTAAAGCGATCTTTTTTGCTTTAGGTGAACGTCTGGTAAAAAATGGCATAACAGAAATCTCGGAAAATATGAGTGATCAGAAACTACTCAATTCTGCCAGCTATACGATCATGTCATCGGTTATTAATCATCTAATAGATGTATCATTAACTGATCCGATTGCCAAAGAGATTATAAAGAATCAGCCAATACCGGTTGATTTATTTGAAGAGCAGGGCTTCTTTTCTTTGGGATGGAACAGTTAAAAAGGAGACGAAACATAAGGAAACTAATATTTCTTATTTGTTGCCTATTAATTATCGCCTGCGTCTTATCGGTTCAGCAGGGAATAGCCGGCATGTCCATGATCGGAACAACCGGGCTGGTATTAATTCCTACTGCGAATATTATATCTGATGGGAAACTAGCTTTAGGCGCAGCCGCTTATACCGATACAAAATACGGTTCCTATAGTCCAAAGTATAATCGTGTTTTTTTTGCGACTATTGGATATTTGCCATTCTTAGAAGTGAGTTTAAGAGCTACTAAGTTTCCGGGGTTAGAATGGTCTAAAACTTACAGTTCAGCAACGGAAAGAATGGCTAGTGTAAAGCTACAAGTGATAAAAGAAAATGGTTATTTTCCTTCTATTGTTATAGGAATCCACGATTTATATGGAAAATCTATACACTTCAATGCACAATACGTTGTTGTAAGCAAGTCTATACACCTTCCCTTAATCGGTTCTTTTGGCATCCATATAGGTGATGCGCTGAATCCCATAAAATCCAAAAAGATTTATAATTACAGCATGAAAGGTATGTTTACAGGCATAGAAAAAGATTTGTGCAAATACCTGACGGCTATGTTAGAATATGATACGTATAAGTATAACGCCGGATTAAGAATTAATCCATTTGGTGATCGGATATATATTGATGTGGATTTACTTGGTATGAATCGTATATCAGGCGCTATGAATATCTCTATTGACCTATAATTGACTTTAATGTAGTTTTACAGATACTCTTTGTCATCCTGAACGAAGTGAAGAATCTTTTTAATGAATATGACTTTTCATCAAACAGACCCATTTTTGAGATTGCTATCAGTTTTAATACTGGTAGTAACATCGCTGTACATCACAGAGAAGTCTTTTTGCGCACTTCCTGATCAACCTAAAGATTTACTACAGGTAGTTACAAATCTTATGGTTTCTCATGGATTTGAAAATATCAGAGCTTCTATGCTATCTGATACTTTAGTTATTGAATATGAGAACAGAGTTTACCTTCGAGAAAGAGATGCCATTAGTGTTATGATACCAGAAATCATGAATGCGGTATCGAGTATCAAAATACTAAATCTTATATCAAAAAGAGATAACGTACCTTTATTGTTGATTACTATATCGAGAGATGACTATCAGAAGTCTATTGCAACAAAGCAGAACGTACTCGATATGCTGAAAATATCACCAATAATAGCGTCACCTATAAATAAAGAAAAGCTATATAACTCTAGTTCTAGGAAGGTTGATATTATACTCCATCCGTACGCAGATGTCATTCTCGGAAGACTTACCGACCCTTTTATCCCGCAATATGCCGTTTCTCCTGAAATATCAGTCTATTGCGGGAAAGGAATTAAAAGTATAGTTCGTTTAAAAACTATACTATATGATGAGCAGAAAAAAAGTAATCGCTTAATAAGTTTAGACGGACTTTATATTGATTACACATATAGGTTTGGTGCCTTAAAATCCATAGATTTGTCTGCGGGATATTTCGGAATGAATCGTTACGGAATAAATTCTGATACAACTTTATTTATATGGCATGATATAATAGGGATTGGCTGTTCTGTTGCATATCTTGGCAATATGTATTATCGTGATAATACGATTTATTTAACAAAATTATGGAACTGGACAGCTTTTGCAGACCTTTATTATAGATTGCCATTTTGGAATATGCTATTAACTGCTAGACTTGGACGATTTCTCTATCAGGATAGCGGAGTATCAGGAGAGATCATCCGTTTTTATAAAAACGTCAGCATCGGTGTTTTTTTAACGAAGACAGATCGTGGTTCCACATTTGGACTTAGATTGCAGTTTCTTCCATACCCAAGACGAAATATGAAACCCAATTACGTCCGAATAAAGTTGCCTGACGTTATAAAGGCTGAATACAGGTACAAATATAAGGAAAATATTGTAGGAACCAGATTCTCACCTAAATATAATAACGTAGGCGATCTCACAGATACATTTTGGCTTATGAATTTCAAGGATTAAATAGATTTCATCACATACAAAACATTATTCTTTGATGCGCGGCACAAGCTCACTACAACCGGGCGCATCAGCCTGACCTTCTGCCGATTTGAGGATGTAATCAGGGAATTCTCCCCTGGCATCTTCCACGCCTTTGCCAAATAAATCTTTGACTATTTCGGGATGTTTGTCTGCAACGTTTGTATCAAAAGGCTTTTCTGAATTCAGATCACGGAGGAAAACGCCTTTTCCATTCACCTTGCAGTTCAGCCACCAGTTATGATCAATCACTGTCATCGCTGACCCCCAGCCGACTGTTGCATGATCCCTGATAGGTGTACCGCCCTCTACTGCCGACTTCCAGAACGATTTGCCATCTATTGGTTGCTTGGGTTCAACGCCAGCAAAATCAAGTATCTGTGCGGCTACGTCTATGTGCTGTACCAGCATATCGCTTCTCTTACCGGCGCCGATACCATCAGGATGTCTTATCATAAGCGGTACGTCGTAGACTTCGGGTGTTGATGGATAACCTCTCTTGCCCATGTAATTAAAATCGCCTATGGAATGTCCGTGATCTGTGGTGAATATCAGGACTGTATTTTCCAGCAATCCGAAAACAGTCATGGTTTCGTACAGATGACCGAACCATCTGTCGCACATGGTGACAAGACCGGCATAATTGGCTCTCGTTCTGTTCAAAAGCTCAGGTCTTATCGCATTTGTATCTGCATATCCAGATACTACCTGTTCAGGTCCATCAGTATCGTCGTACATTCTTCGATAGTGTTCGGGAACAAGCCACGGTTCATGCGGATCGAAGCTTTCCATTACCAGAAAGAGTTTATCTGCATCCTGATTCTGCTCAAGCCATCTTGCTGATTCGATCAGGACTCTTGCGTTAAAATAGTCTTCCTCACGGATCCTATCGTGCATATTCATAAGGCATTGGCGAATGAAATTAACCTTCCAGGGATTTTGTAATTCCTTTGGAAGCCAATGATCAATCTGCTCTTGAGTTGGAGCGGGACCGCTACGATACGCATCTGTTTCTTGACCTCGCAGAAACATCCATTGGTTGAAACCCCGCCAGAAGTTTTTGGACGGCTTAAATTGATGATAAACGTCAGAGATAAGCCCGGTACGATAGCCGTTGTCTCTAAGCAATTCGGCTACGGTATCCTGCTCTTCGGGTATTGGGCCCCAGCCCGGTGCGCCAACAAAATCACCCTTGAAGTGAAAGTCACCGTTGTCAAAAGGATAGACCCTTTTCCCTGTGTATAATGCACGGCGTGCAGGAAGTGTCGGGAGTGATTCCGGGTACATCCGTGTCATAACAAGGGATTCCTTTGCCAGAGAGTCAAAGTTTGGGGTCTTGACTTCCCACCAAGGCATTGGTCCATAACAGCCCATACAATCTTTTCGCAACGAATCAAAAACAGCAAGTACTATATTCACCGTATTCCTCCAATTAAAATTGATTAATTCCAGCCAGCACCTGACGACGGCATGTAGACATTGACAATCAAGCCAAATATACTCCAGATACTTCGTAGAGTAAAATCGCCCAAAACAAGACCAAGAAAGAAGAATATCGCCTTGCGGTGAGATTTTAAGCCTCCATATTTAAGAACGATGGACTTGATAAACCAGCTTACCATAACTGGAAACCAAAAATAGATCATGCCTCCCCATGCGGCGCCTGAAAGGACGTATCCAGAAGGATATAAAGGCCACCAGATGAACCTTGTTCTCAAAGATTGCAGTAACATAACAAACAAAGCCCCTGCACCCATGAATCCAATCGCTCTGCCATCAGACCCCTGCGGATACTGGAGCCAGCCTTGAAGCGGATTGAATGGTTCCCAGCCTGCCCAGCCTAAACCTCCACGAAGTTTGCCCAAAGCGCCAAAATGATATGCGAATTGCAGATATGCCCAAAAGCTTGCTAATGCACCAACAAATATCGCTATCGTCATTCCCTTTATTAGTGTTCGGCTATTCATACCAACTCGCTCTGCCAGTTTAAGGGATTCTATCTGACATGGCATTGGATGCGCTCTGTTACAGCGATTAAATGGATAAAGGAACGTCATAATAGTAAGATTCCTGCCAAGTAAACGCCTTGACCCGAACATCTGCACCATCCAGCCTCTTGGGTTCATGGCGACGATCTCGTGATATGGCGGACCAAGCTCTGCACGAACCTTTGCAATGGCTATGGCAAGCAGGAAATAAAGCAGGAAAAACATCAATATAACCCAGATTGACATACCAGCAATATAGCAGAACCCGGCAATAACTAAAAAGCTGACAATAAACAGGATTACCGCTGGTCTGTATCCCATAGGTTCTTGCGAATCGTCTATCTGAGACAGACCGATGACGTGCTTTGCAATCGCTATCAGATGCCTTCTTGCTCCCCACAGCGCAAGCAGACCTATCCCAAGCCACGCTCCCGAAGCCCTTTCATTGAGGTAGAGTTCATTCCAGCCTATCATACTTGCAATGACCCTCTCCGCTCTCGTCAACCAGAAGAAAAACCAGCATGAAAACGAAAGGTTCAAAGGCATGAAGTACGTAAGTCCGACTATCCCAAAATTGAAAAACAATGTAGTGTAGCCTATGGCACTCCATGGCTTTTCGGTGAAGAATTGATCGAGACTGTAAGTATATGGAAAATGGGGAACTGACGGGAAAAGGTCGTGAAAACCGTTTAATAGCCTTATAAAACCCGAAACAGCAAATCCGATCCACATTAGTTTTGCCTTAAAAAACTCCCGATTCGCTGACATTGCCAAAGGTAATTGAATTATTGGATAGCTCAACTTTTCATTCTCGATCCATTGCTTTCTAAGTATAGATACTATGCAAAGAAGCGAGAACCACAGAAAGAATATAAAGCATGACCATATAAGCACAGGACCAAGCCATGCCTTGATATGTTTCATGGTATGGAAAGTGGACTCTCCGCTGAAATATCCATTCAAAATCTCTGTGTTTTTGACAGTGAACCATGATGGAATATACTGCCAAAACAGGTTTTGCCATTCGTTCTCTGGTGATGCAAACCAGTATGGTTGAGCCAGCGTCCCCATTATAAACATCATGGTAGAATGTCCCGATATAGTGGAGACCATCGTTACCATAGAATAGATAATTACTAACTCAGCGGATGTTAATTGAAGTTTATGCGAAATTTTTTTCAGGAGAAACCCAATTATAATAATCACAAGTAGAGTAAAAATAGCATTGGAGAAGGGATTTACCAGTGTAAAGAGAGCGTACCACAACTCGCTGGCGATCCCAACCCAATATGCGTTTACAACAACTAGAATGATTCCAATCAGAATTGCCCTTAATCCGACTGACTTATCCTGATTATGCCCCATTATATACCCCGTATCTATGAACAAGCTTCATCAGTCGCTGGTAATTATCCCAACTTACGTCTTCCGGCACAGAATGATCAGAGTGATAGATGTAGCCTCCGCCTTGCTTTGCGCATTCGATCTTTGTACGGACTTCTTCTTCTATAACACTATCATCTTTAGTGGACATCAATCGAACGTCTATACCCCCATAGAATGCTAACTTATCGCAGTAAAGCGGCTTTAATTCACGTAAATCCATACCAGCTTTCACTTCGACCGGATTAATACAATCCCAGCCGGCGTCAATCAGATCGGGCAAAAGTTGCTTAATATTCCCGCAACTATGCAGAATGGTTTTCATGCCGTTCTCGTGGCAAAAGTCGCAATATCGCTTGTGATAGGGTTTTAGTACCTCTCTAAAATGTCTTGGTGAGAAGAACGGACCGGCAACATAGCCGAGATCGTCTGTCGTCATCCCGACATCGAACTCTGCGCCTTCCTCGATCATCATCTTTATCAAACCAATGGCAAGATTTGTGGTCACATCAAAAATATCATGCGCCCATTCTGGCTGATCTACTATCGCTATCAAAAGCGGAAGCTGACCAATAACCTGGCTCATGGGATCAAATCCGATAGGTTGCATTACTACTGTCAGGATACCTCTGTCCTGCATTTCTTGAGTGTTTTTTATACTATCCCAGTTGATACGGTCTCTAGTTGGAATCAGGCGGTGCTTATGCTCATTCCATATATTTGGTTCATTGATGGTGAATTCAAGCCATTGAGTGGTGGAATGATGATTAATGGCGCCGCCCTTGAAATTTTTTGTTATTGCCCCGTTGCCACTTTTGCTGATTATATATTCATCTGTTTCCTCAATAACTTCACCGGGTAGCCTTAATGTCCAATCACCGCCATAATGAGCCTGTCTGTCCCAGCCAAAGAATTCGGCAATATCAAGATTTTCGGGCATGCCTTCACGTTTCCATCGGGCAATTGTCTCACCCCAGGGACTGTCAGTCATGGGTATCCGATCAGATTCCTGATGATTAAGTGCGCGTAAATATCGTTCTTTCGATGTCATTTCAGCCATTATTTTCTCCTTATCGCATGAAAATGTATATATCAATTAATGTAATAATCTGTTTGTTTGATACACTATTTTAGCACAAAAAATGATGTTGTCAATCGCAGTTTGGGTTAATCTTAAATAGAAGTTGACATCTCATCAATTTCCTGCATAATATATGAATGTTAAATAAATAATCGGGTAAGAAGCTAGATAACCTTCTCTGGATTCCCACTTTCGTGGGAATGACATTCTACGAGGTTGTCATTCCCGTGAAAACGGGAATCCATTTTAATCTATTACCCTATTAATTATTTAATGCTCATATTTATATAAATTTTTTTCATCTCCTGTCACATTTTTGATTTCTGTGGCAACATACTATATGTATAAATCACAGATAGGAGTATTGATATGCGAACAGAGGATGGTCAGATAATCAGCAGATGCTTGAATGGAGACAAAGCGGCGTTTGGCTTTCTCGTAGATAAATACAAAGCCAGCGTCTATGCTCTTGCATATTATCGGCTTCGCAACTTTGAGGATGCGGAGGACATAGCGCAGGAAGCCTTTGTCGAGGCATATCAACGTCTGCATACGTTAAGAAGGTGGGACAGTTTCTCTGTGTGGCTGTATTCCATAACATCCAATATGTGCAAGGAATTTCTACGCTCAAAATCAAGGCGCAGAGATCGTGAATTCATTGCGGATCAAAATACAAACATATTAGACAAATCTATAAACTCCTATCACGAGAATAAGGTTTATGAATCTCTTCGTGAGGCATTGGATACTTTGCCTGATATTTATCAACAGGTGCTTACGCTCTATTATCTCGGCGGAATGACCAGCGAGGAGATCGCACAAACACTTGGAATATCTTCAGCCACTATCAGGCAAAGGATGAGCAGAGCAAGATCGCAACTTAGAGAGGAGATAGTTACCATGATGGGAGAAACTTTTGAGCAAAAGAAACTATCTGTCAGTTTCACATTCCGTATAGTTGAAGCAATTAAACGTTTACGGGTTCAGCCGATGTCGCCAAAGGCTTTACCGTGGGGTATGTCATTAGCGACAGGCATTATCATCACATTCTTGACTCTTGGTCAGCATTTTAACGTAATCAATCCAATAGGCATGATGAAAGGTTCACCGCTTCCGAGTATGACAAAGGTGCTGAAAGTTGGGGAAATTCCAGTTGATGTGGTAAAAGTCTCTAATGCGCCAATCATATCAAGCCAGCGATGGAATGGCAACGGGTTGGGTTCTGTCGTTCCAAGCCTGCAAAATGCCCTTTTCATGGCACCGCAAGCTGAAGGTGGAACGTGGACGAAGAAGGCGGATATGCCAACTGCAAGATTTGATTTATCCACGAGTGCTGTGAACGGAAAAATCTATGCAATAGGTGGTTTTAATATAGCGGGGGTCTACCTGTCGACAGTGGAAGAATACGATCCTATAGCAGATAATTGGACAGAGAAAAACAATATGCCAACAGTGAGATCAGGCTTATCTACATGTTCTTTGGAAGGTAAAATTTATGCCATGGGGGGTTATAACGCCGGGCAACCTATAGAGTTTTCGACTGTAGAGGAATACGATCCCGGAATAGATAAATGGACCAAGAAGGCTGATATGCCGACTGGAAGACAGTTTTTCTCTATCAATGCTGTTAATGGCAAAATATACGCCATTGGTGGATGGAGAGGCGGGGGCGTTCTTTCAACTACGGAAGAATACGATCCTATAGCAGACAAATGGACTAAGAAAGCAGATATGCCAACGGCAAGACATGGATTTTCTGCCAGTGTATCAAATGGAAAAATCTATGTTGTTGGTGGTTCTTCTATTGGCGGTACTCCTTTTGGTGGCGTTGGTGGTGTTGGCGTTATATCAACAGTGGAGGAATATGACCCTTTAATAGATACATGGACAAAGAAAGCCAATATGCCAACTGCGAGGATGTTCCTGACTACCAGTGCTGTAGGGGGTAAAATATATGCCATAGGTGGGATGACATGGGGCACTCGTTTTCCCTTAGTAGAGGAATATAATCCGTCTACAGACAAGTGGGTAAAGAAAGCAGATATGCCAACCGATAGAATAAGGTTATCAAGTGATGTAGTAGATGGTAAGATATATGTAACTGGTGGTGGTGGAGGAAATGGAATTCTTTCGATAGTAGAGGAGTATGACCCCGGAGTAATGGAACGAGGCATCAACTTCAAGGGCAAACTTCCAACTACATGGGGAGATGTAAAATTCGTTCAGTCTAGGTAAATATTGATCAAAACATCAATGAAGGGGGTTAATTATGGAAAAGTCTAAAGGCTTTCTATTTATCTTCATTTTATCAGTATTTTTTATTGTTACTATATCAAGCAGTTGGGCAGGTAAGCCACCAAGTTCCCCATCAATAGCCTATGGATACGCCAGACTTGATGATAGCCAGGGAATGGCTGTTAAGAGTGATTACAAAGATCAATATATTGATTGCTCAAAAGCTGGTGGAGAAGATTTCGTAGAGATCAACTACTTTACCAATGATGGCAGTTATCAAAAAATAGATGTCGTCCTTGGTAGAATGAAAAATTATCATCCAGAATATCCAGTATCACTTCGCAGGCTTAATCTATGCTTCAATGTGCTTGGCGGAACCAAGACAAATTATGTTGGCAATGAAGCTATCTACGACATACTCGAAAAATATAAAATTGGCGATAATCCTTTTTATCGTTCTAGTGATCCCACTAATAAGCCCGGCTATATAGATGGTAACTCAGTTCACGCACAAATATTCACAAGTGTTGTAGGAAGCCCAGTAATTAATTTCATGGTTGATCCAACCTCAACTTGTGATAGCGATTTAGCCATAAGTGACAAAAAGATAAACGAATTTTATGATTGGGACGACCCAAACCTTAACTATACTGATACTTACGAATATGGCGAAGGCGGGCAAACATTCTATAGATTGACTTATACTGCTGGCTTTGATGTTGTTACAAGCAGTGATAAAAGAACATGGACAATTACACCTAAAGATGGCACAGTTGAGCTTAGTGTAAAAAAATATAAAAGTCTGAGTAGCAATGGTGCAGCTAGAACAATAGTTTTGGCAACGTATGATGCTGTGCCATTTAAGCTCATAGTATCACTTGGTTCGATTCCAACAACATCGGGTGCGCCAAGAAAGCAAGATACAGTTTCAACAACATGGGGAGATATTAAACGCTAATATCTTTATCATAAATATTTCAGCATAACAAAAGCCGTTTTCAAAAAAGACGGCTTTTTTCTTTATCAAATCGCTTTTCTTTGCTATCATATAAAAAATCTGTTTTTTTCATGTTGCATTTTTATCTTGAGCGGTGTCTTTATAGCTGAAGTCATAAATGGGAGATTGGAAATGCGGACAGAAGATGAACGTATAATATATAAATGCCTCAATGGTGAGTCAGAAGCCTTTGGCTTTCTTGTAGACAAGTATAAGGAAAGCGTTTATGCCTTTGCGTTCAGTAAACTCCGTAATTTCCATGATGCTGAGGACGTGACTCAGGAAGTATTCATCAAAGCGTATAAGAAACTACATACACTAAGGCGATGGGATGATTTTCTCGCTTGGTTATATGCCATCACATACAATCTCTGTAAAAACTGGATCAGGGCAAATTCCAGACGACCAGACCATAGGTTCATAGAAGATGAAGATCCCAGGATAATGGAGAACCATTCTATGGATTCGTATAGAGAAACTATAGCATCTGATTTACTTCAAGAGTCAATCCAAGAAGCATTAGACTCACTCCCTGAGATTTATCAGCAGGTGCTGGTGCTTCATTACTTAGGAAATATGAACAGCTTTGAGATTGCTCGTTTCCTTGGAATGGCCCCCGGTTCCATCAGAGAACGTCTTAGCAGAGCAAGGACGATGCTTAAAGAGGAGATGCTAACAATGATTAGTGCAACATTTGAGATGAAGAAGCTAAGAGTTGGTTTTACGTTCCGAATAGTAGAGGCGATTAAACGGATACGGGTGCAACCAGTGTCACCAAAAGCTTTGCCGTGGGGCATGTCATTGGCAACGGGTATCATCATTACTTTTTTGACACTTGGTCAGCATTTCAATATAATTGATCCAGTAGGCATGATGAAAGGTTCTCCGCTTCCGAGTATGACGAGGGTGCTGAAAGTTGGGGAAATTCCAGTTGATGTGATAAAAGTCTCTAATGCGCCAATCATATCAAGTCAGCGATGGAATGGCAACGGATTAGGCAATGTGCTTCCGAATCTGCAAAATGCCATTTTCATGGCTCCGCAAGGGCAGGGGGATACATGGACGAAAAAGGCAGATATGCCGACACCAAGAGGCTACCTATCTAGCAGCGTGGTAAATGGGAAGATTTATGTTATTGGGGGATATACTGGTAAAGATATGCTTTCAACAGTAGAAGAATATGATCCAGTGAAGGATACCTGGGCGAGAAAATCTGATATGCCGACTGCGAGATGTGATTTAACTACAAGCGTAGTAAATGGAAAAATCTATGCAATTGGTGGTTACTCCGTAGATGGTCCAGTTACCACAATAGAGGAGTATGACCCAACAAAAGATAAATGGACATGGAAAGCCAATATGTTAGGAAACAGGAAGGGTTTGTCTTCCAGTGTGGTAAATGGGAAAATCTATATTATAGGAGGTATTTTTCTTAACAATCCACTTTCAACTGTTGAGGAATATGACCCAGTAGAGGATAAATTGATAAGTAAAACTAATATGCCGACACCAAGAGGTTGGCTATCTACCAATGTTGTAGATGGTAAGATTTATGCCTTAGGAGGTCAAGGTCCCGATGCTGCGCTTGATATGCTTTCAACAGTAGAAGAATATGATCCAATGATAGATAAATGGACAAAGAAGGCTGATATGCCAATAGACATATTTGAGATATCCACTAGCGTAGGAAATGGCAAAATCTATGCAATTTGTAATGGCCCCGAGATGTATGAATATGATTCATTGATAAATACATGGACAAGGAAAGCTGATATGCCAACTGCAAGAGGGGCTTTAACTACTAGCGTGGTGAATGGGAAGATTTACGCCATTGGTGGGGTATTAGTAGGGAATTGGCCTAACCCTATTTCAATAGTAGAAGAATATGACACTGGATTTGGGGGTGAAGGTGTTAATTTCAAAGGCAAGCTACCAACTACATGGGGTGATGTAAAGTTTGCGCGAAATAAATAAAAAACAGGTAAATCTTTTCAATATATTCCAACCTTAATGGCGTCGTTTTGACGCCTTTTTTATTTGTTTGACTTTAACAACAAAAAATTGTTAAAATTTTCCTGTTTATCGTGATGTTTTTCTCCTTTTTCTGGCGTCTATATAGCAATCCCGGTAAAATGGCAGTATATAGGAGTGGGAAATGCGAACGGAAGATGGGTCAATAATACAGCAGTGCCTTGATGGTGACTCCGCAATGTTTGGCTTCCTTGTGGACAAATATAAGCGGAGTGTCTATGCACTAGCCTATTCCAAAGTCAATAACTTCCATGATGCTCAAGACATAACTCAGGAAGTCTTCATAAAAGCATTTCGGAACTTACATACACTAAAAAGCTGGGATAACTTCATGGGATGGCTCAGTAGGATAACGCTAAATACATGTAAAAGCTGGATTCGTTCAGCATCCAGACGTCCTGATTCTGAATTTGTCGAAGATCAGAAACAAGACAGTCTAAGCTATTCCTATATGAACTCTTACCATGAAGACAATCTTTTTGAGTCAATAAAAGAGGCATTGGATTCTCTTCCTGAAGTATATAGTCAGGTGCTAACACTACAATACTTTGGGGGAATGTCTGTTAATGAGATCGCAGGCTTCCTTAGTGTTTCTCCAAGCACTATTGACCGAAGGATAAGTGAAGCAAAAACCAGATTAAAGGAGGAAATGCTGACTATGATAAATACAGTAAGCGAACGCTATGAATTGCCATCGGCTTTTACATTCCATATTGTCGAGATAGTAAAGAACATAAGAATTCATCCGATTTCGCCAACGAAGGCTTTGCCTTGGGGGTTATCGCTGACTGCGGGGATTGTTGCCACGATTCTTAGTTTTGGTGTAAACCCGAACTTTTTGGATAAATCTGAATCTATGACAGGCTCTCTGAGTCAGGGAGCGTCAAAGGTTTTAAATGTCGGTGAGTATCCTGTGGATGTGATGAAAATATCTAATATCCCGTTTATATCAAATCAGCAGATGAATGGAAATAGATTAGGTTCTGTCGTTCCAAGCCTGCAAAACGCCCTATTCATGGCTCCGCAGGGGCAGGGGGATATATGGACGAAGAAAGCTGATATGCCAACCGGTAGAGATGGGTTAAGTACTTGTGCTGTGAATGGGAAAATTTACGCAATTGGTGGGTATGGTCAAAACGTTCTTTCCACCATTGAAGAGTATGATCCGAAAACTGATACATGGACGAAAAAAGCTGATATGCCAACTGCGAGATATTATTTTACTGCTTGCGCAGTTAATGGAAAAATATACGCCATCGGTGGAACAAATGCTGAGGATGTTATGGATTTTCCAGCAGTAGAAGAATACGATCCAGTGTCAGACAAATGGACTAAGAAAGCAGATATGCCAACTGCAAGGCATTGGCTGTCTACCAGTTCTGTAAATGGAAAAATTTACGCAATTGGTGGTTTAATCGCAGGTAACGGTCATCTTTCAACAGTGGAAGAATACGATCCAGTAAAAGACGAATGGACAAGAAAGACTAATTTGCCTAGAAGGTTGCATACCTTATCTACCAGCGTGGTGAATGGGAAAATTTATGCTATTGGTGGCGTTGACAGTGGCGTTATAATTCCAACGGTTTACGAATATGATCCATTGGCAGATACCTGGACAGCAAAAGCCGATATGCCAACAAAAAGATGGAGAGTATGCACCAGCGCTGTGAATGGGAGGATTTATGCCATTGGTGGATTGGATGACCTATTTATTGTTAATCCTAATGCTAAAGCTCTTCCAACGGTGGAAGAATACGACCCAGTGACAGACAAATGGACAAAGAAAACTGATATGCCGATGCCAAGGGCTAATCATGCTTGCAGTGCAGTGGGTGGCAAAATCTATGCCTTTGGAGGTTGGAGAAATGATATTAATGAAAACATTGCTTCATCAGTATTAGAATATGACACCGGTTTCTCAGGTGAAAGAATCGAACCAAAAGGGAAACTGCCGACCACCTGGGGAGATATGCGAACCGCATCTAAAAGGTAGATGCTCTATTGGCATTTTTTTATTTGACAAGCAATAAAAAAGTGATATAATCGAGAGTATAAATCAAGCAATCTTAAACGAAGGAGGTGTAAAGCTGAACAAATCGTATATTAACGGTTTACGTTATAAACGTTCAAACTCAGCAAAGCCTGAATGGCGAAGGGGTAAGTAGAGATGAAAAAGCTAGTATTAATCAGCATATTGATTCTAATGATCGTGTTTCCTTCCGTAGTTTTTGCAGGAAGTGCATATCAAAATTCACAAGCAACTTTTTATAATCAAGCTAGATTTACAAAGCCAGGGTTACCATCTGCAAAAGGAACCGCTACTATTACCTACGATCAAGTAGATACATGGACAATTTCAGTAAATATAACAGGTTTGCTGAAAAACCACGAGTATATATTCAATATCAGCCTTGAAGATCAGCAAATGGTTAGAGCTAATTATCCTCTTACATCCGATTCTAAAGGCAAGCTAATCAAAACATTTCCAACCAATGACGTTGTTACGAAACTCGGTCAAGAAACATATTCAATTGTACGTCTTTTAGATATGTCAGGAGAAAGCGGAGGTATGCTTCTAACAGAATTACAGCCAACTGATAATCCATATTCTGGTAGCCCTAATGCAACTATGGTAATGAGAGCCAGAGAAGATGGATTATACGGAAGTTTAGTATTCACTCAACCGAAGTAGTGTTTTATTCATTTGTCATTCCTGCGCAAGCGGGAATCCATTTGTGTTTTATATTATTGTGTGAGTTTTTTCTGGATTCCAACTTCCGCTGGAATGACATAATCTAAACCTGTCATTACCATGAAAACGGGGATCTAATTGTAAAAAGTTTGGATTTTTCAGATGTAAGATGGGCATTGCTACTTTCACTATGATAGCTTTTGCTGGAATGACATATCAACTTAACAAGAAAACTATCAACAACATTTTTGCTTAAAACCGCAAACCAGCTTTTGTGTCAACTGCAAATATAGCTTTCCGCTTTCAATACTTGGCTCGATCTCTGATCCTTCATGCCATTCATTAAAGGATGTTATCAGTATCCAGTCAGGATTGCTTTGTTCTGCTTTAGACCATAGAGACTTATATAACTCACCGCCACGACGATTAGCAACCAGAATCTGCTTTCTTCCGATATTGGAATCGTCATAACCGGGAATCACAGTCGCACAGGCTATCTTATTCGTTGAACGGCAGGTCTGCACAAGCCCACGATAATGAGCATCCATATCCGCTTGCTGAACGACCAGACCTACGGGATTATAGGTGTGTCCACCATCAAAAAGGCTTATAAGTTCTGCTGAACCTGTGTCAGCAATAAACAAAGCTTCATATTCCGACCTTATCTGTTTAAGTACCTCTGCCCATTGTTCAAGGTTTAGCTGTCCCATAGCACGTCCATACACAAATACAACAGGTTTACCATTCTCATTAAAGAATCCGGGATGTTTTCCATAGTTTTTGAGTATATATCGGAAGTCATCTACTGCCCCGGTCACCCCGCTTTGTGGCACGATCTCATAATAAATAGAGATTTTTGTAGAGCTTTCTGTTGCTTCCTTTAATACGACTTTCAAAGCATTATCATGATACTGTCCCTGTCCCCACCATGTTGCTAATAACCCGTCAATACCTGCTTCCTCACACCATTTTAAGTGACGGCGGATCGTATGCGGATCATTGGAATCATAAGGTCCATGACTGGGATGATTTGTTGTGCCAAAGTCAGGATAACCATCTTCATTTACATCATTGGGAAAATGTCCCCCTTCATCCCAGTGATACCAATTTCCGCTAACCTGTGGTACGCCATACCACGTATAATAAAATGCCAATACTTTGTGATCCATTATTGCTTCCTCCTTATAACCCATTAGGAATAAATGTTCTCTGTAAAGTGGTTTTTATTATTGTGTATAGAATTTTACTGGTTTCTGAGCATAAGGTCAATACCGAGTTGTTGATGTTCAGGCATGAGTTCGGATATAACCTAAGACTATTCTCGTAAAAAGAAAATATACGTCATCTATCTCCAGCAATATTCGTTCAACGCAAATGTCGTTATTGGTTTGATCTTTGCTTATCCGAATACTTGGGTCCGATTTTGGATTAATATCACCCAATAATTCCGCCCATTTCTGTCGCAGATGATCTATTTTCTCATTAGGCGTGAGTTTATCAAGCGATTTTCGGAATGTCATTGAGCGTGAAATTCCTATATCAGCAAATATTTTATGAAGAGATTGATGCAAAATATGAGTGATTTCGCTCTAAGACGCCATCTGAATGGCTCGTTGTATTATATGATCCTGCATATCATCACATAGTTCAATAAATCTGGCACTGAAACCCCAAACACGCACAATTAGATCACCATAATGCTCGGGATGAAGCTTGGCTTTTTTGAGTGTTTCCACATCGTAGATTGCGATATTCATTACTGCTACGCCCAAATCCAGAGCAGACTTTACAAGCCATTGCACCAGAGATTTTCCTGTGTCGTTTTCCGGAGCCATGCCCCTATCGAGAGAAATGTGAAAGATAGAAGAACCACATGCTTCGCTCAATGGTCCTTTTGCCGCAGACTTAATAACGGCAGTTGCCCCGCTTTTTGCCCGTCCGGGAGTAGGTGAATAGTGTTCCGAAACCGGGTCTTGCCATCGTCTTCCATCAGGGGTTGCGCCAACTATTTTGGCAGTATCATTGAAAAGGAAATTGTAGAGTGCGGGCCAGATTGGTTTACCGTTAGGAGTTGCATATTGTTTCACTTTTGCGCAGAATCGTCTAGCAATATCCGTCGCAATTTCGTCAACATAATCATTATCGTTTCCAAACTTAGGCGCTGTAAGACAGCATTGTCGAATCTGTTCGTACCCATCAAAGTTTGCTCTTAATGCTTTAAGCAATTCATCCGGTGTGCAGAAATGATCATCGAATACTACCTTCTTAATAGCCGCAAGACTATCAGCAACTGTTGGAATCGATCCACTAAAGATCATATAACATGGAATTGTGAAACCGCCTCTAAACAGGTCTAATCCTGTTTCAAGACATTTTGGAAATGTGCCTGCTAGAAAAGGTGAAGAAATTCCGTTTCTTTGCTCATTGGTTATATACTCGCACAATCCATTTAACAATCGCTCAAGCTGATACATATACTGATCCATGAAGGCATCATAAGCCTGATCATAAAATGTCATTTCTGCGAAATTACCACTTCGATAACCAAGCTCAAGACTTGTGTGAAGCTGTCTTGGTTGCTGATTACGGGATACGTATATACCGACTGCATCACCCGATATAATGTTCTCGTCACCATTAAAAAGCATCAATTCAAGAGACTTTAACGCCTCTAGTTGATAAAAAGCGATACCGCTTTCACCGTCAATGGTAACTTCCGTGCAACCATCGTTAGCATAATTGCACGCCGATTCCAATGGAACACCAACAGATACAAGTGAAGGGATGAGTGCTTCATCATTATAAATAGCGCCCTGTCCATGACCAAGCAATTGTAATTCAGCTAGTTTATCAAAGAAAGATTTTGGCGTACCAGAATGGATACGAGCGCTCAAGTGTGGCTCAGTTTTGCGTACAGTAAGCGATGCCTCTATCATCAGATGAGAAAGTTCATTAGTCCGATCATTTCCCTTATGATCCCGACCGCCTATCATAAGATTCATCAGTGTATCACCACTGCCGGTTCGGTTGAAACCTTCCCATAATTCAGTTAATATCTCTAAAACTCTTTGACGATCCATAATTCCATCATCCAAATCTCTGCGATAAAACGGATAAAGATATTGATCCAGCCTTCCTATCGTCCCATGCCCTCTGATATTCCAAGCAAACCAGAAGAGTTGAACTGCTTGACAAAACGTTTGAGGGGCATCAGTAGAAAGTATATCGCAGTTGTATGAAATCGTGTTAAGTCTTTCACGTTCAGTGCCAATGCTTTTGCCCGCCATCTCCCGTGCCATATCTGCATGAGTATTTACAAAACGAATCATCGCTTTATAGCATCTCGAAATTGCCATGAGATAATTTGATTCTTCATCATCAAGTTTATCCGCATTTTGTCTGGCAGTTTTTTCAATGCCTACGAACCCCAATCTCAAAAGAGTTTCTACATTCATTGCAAAATGGAGGTTATCCCAACCGAATTTTATTTGCTCTTTTGGCAATTTGCTTTCAAGTCCTCCGTAATTGGGTCGAGTTGGTCCTGCAATTATTCCTTTGTCGGGGATCTCCGGGTCTGTGCACAGAATTAACTGTTCAAAGCACAGCGCATAATCTACTGCCTGCTGAATCCGAAATTGGATTTGCTCATCTAATATTAATGTATTTTTCAAAGTCTCATCTCCATTTTCATAATCAGTGATTAAATGAGTTTCACAAAATTAGGTAGCACCACATTAAAGTGTGGTTAAAGATTCCATTGGTGAGTTTCCTTATACGCTCAGAAGGTCTACCTCTAGGTAGCTTCCAAGGGGGTAACGGCACTTGATAAGAAAGCAACTCACGCACAGTCCAAACATGGTCAGTGATACCTATTGCCATAGTTAGCATGGTGTTTTTTCTCTTAACAAAGCATTTCTACCAGCAATCACCTCTTCGCCATCAAACGAATTTTCATGCTTCCATCGAAATCGCTGAGTCTCCTCAGACATATTAGTGAATACTATACCAATCGAACCATCATTAGCTCTCCAAGCAGACCCTATCACAGCAGGCATTTCGATTGTATAATCCGTTCCCCATAGGTGCCATTGGGTTTTTATCAAGGGCAAGTCACTTTCAATGACAGGAGGATGCACCAATTCTCCATAAGCAAGATATTTCAGAGATTTAAGCCTAGCTTGAGAAAGCGTTCTCAGGTATTCTGCTTCTCTGGGATAGTCTAAAATCCACGCATCAATCCAGCCCATCTGTGCGCCGAATATAAACATCTGCGCGATCTTGGTGATAAACGGCAGTGATGCCTTTGCATCATCGGGGAATATGTATCTTCCGAAAGTGAGATTGCGCCCACCATATACTGCTGAATACATCGGAATTAGATTACCTCGTGTTTGATTACACATCAAATAAGCATCTAAAAGCCCGGAGTATGGTTCTGCGGCATCTTCAGTAGTCAGCATTGAATTGGGATTGCAGGTCTTTATTTTTTGCCTTGTTTTTTGTAGCATCTCACGGTATCCCTTAACCCAAAAGTCACCATTTCCCAGAGGATGTGGATGCTCAGGATTGAAACATAATTTGGCTCCGGCTGCGCCAATCTGGTCAATATAGACACCATCTACTTTAAATTCACATACTAATCGCTCTACAATTTCAGCTACTTTATCTTGCCAGTAGGATGTCGCTGAACACATTGGACTCAACGGCACGCTTGATCCATATACTTCATTATATTTATCACCATTCTCGCTGACTGCACAGAAATGCTCTGCACCTTCATTTTTCCAGCTATCTGTCGAAGAATCAAAAAGTCGTCCGTTAATATAAGGCATAACATAAACCCCAGCTTGATGAAGTTCCTCAACAGCTTCTTTAAAACCTACTTTTGCAGGGAAATATTCAGGATAATGGTCATCAAACGGAATCTGGTGCCAGCTATACCAATGAACTGCTATAGGAACCTGAAAATAGTCAGCAAATCTCAACACATTCGGAACTACGTCTTTTGGATCACCCCCCGTTTGACACCATAATGAGTTCTCTTTAAGCCATTGAGGTGTATTTTCACTAGATTCCAAAGGTTGCTTTGGGAACCAGATACTATATTCCTGCGCCCAATCTTTATAGATTTTGGCGGCGTCAATCCAATTTCCATTGAATGACTTAATTACGACAGGATACGGTAATTCAAAGTTTTTGCCGACGACACCCATTCCTTCGGGGTAGTGGATAACTTCAAACAGAAGCTGTGATGAATCAGGCATTGGTTTAAACACAAATTCTTTGTGATAGGCTTTCGCATCATGCGTTGCCAAATATAGCCCTTCGCCATCTTCGCAAAGTGCCGAAAACTGCATTGTGCACCATCCGTTTGGATAATCTCCGTGATACCTGCCGTTGTGGGTCGGATTTTTATATAAACTCCCCCAACCCATCGGAACAGCGAGTTCCCCCGATTCCGATGCTGTAAGTGAAACCCGTGGGAAATTCACACGCCAGATACCATACTTCTGAGAACGGTTGTTTACCCGTATTCGCCATTCTGGAAATTCTCCAGAATTATATTGGATAATAATATCCAGCACACCTTTTTCATCACCCAGATTGATTTCATGCCATTGATAAACGAGTGGATCAGACGACTGACAGATAACACTTTCTGCTTCAATGTTATCTATAATTATTGCGTTTTCAGAACTATATGAGCTATCCCGAAATTCAATTTGCCAGAAAGGTTCTGGTTGTAGCTGTGCAAAGAATCGTTTCTGATTTGAGTTAATGCCCTTAAATCGAAATCCATATTTGTCTACTGATATATCAATATCCATTGTATCCACCCTTTCAATTTTTAGTTTCAGTTTATTTCAGTCTATTATTGAATCATCAGATATTTTATCTCTATGTTGTTACTAAAGTCAATGGATATCGAGTTGAGATAGCTTTACACTAGACGAGAGCAAAATAAGCTGGTATATTATAATATGAGTCATTGATTATTCTTATGCACGACCATATTTCAATTCTTCTTGGCAGTGAAGGAGGTAAGATTCTGGAAGGGGAGTTAAACCTGCTTAGAATCTTTCACAATCTTGGTTTAAGGGAATTTTTCATTCATTATGCTGATCGCATTGTGTTTGGCACTGATCTTTCCAGCCGGTTAAGTTTGGAAGAAGGACGTATTCGTTCCGGTCTGGTTTTCCGCTGGTTGGAGAGTGAAGACACTTTTCCGCGTTCCCAAAGAAGCTGATTTCCTTCTCGGTTCACCTGATGACGGTCTTATACACGGTTTATCTCTACCTGATGATGTGTTGACTAAAATCTATTGTGATAATTTTATGCGTCTAGCTGGTATAGAGCCACATACATTGGATATTGAGAAGGCGGTGGAAGAATGTGAACGTATTGATGCTATTGCCAAAGCTCTATCAAATGAACCAGTTAGCGAAACTGAAGCCATGATGGTAGCGAAAAAGCTGGCTCTGTGACTATGAGATTATTCATTGGATCAAATCCGTTATGAAAATAGGATAGATTTTCGTCATTATTTATAAGCTTATGCTAATGAAGGTTAAGCATTAAATGTTTTGGTAATTCAATCGTCTATAGGTTTGATTTTTCAAGATAGAAAAGGGCGTGAAAATAATGCTTTATGACTGCGGCTCTACAGATACGAAATCCCATGGTCTTAATGGTAAATGGCTGGACAGAGCATATTGGGTTTTGGAGAAAGCGACACAATTGGGAAAAATACCCGGAGCGGCAATTCTTGTGGCAAGGAATGGTATTCCAATGGAACCACGATGTTTTGGGCGAATGCATCCTGAAGCCGATTCCTCACCAATTCAGCCGGATTCTATCTTTCTTGTGGCATCTGTAACAAAACCAGTAACAGTCGCTGCGACAATGCTACTTGTGGAGAGGGGCAAAATATCTCTGAATGATAAGGTAGCCTCAATTATTCCAGAATTTGGAAACCGAGGTAAAGACCAAATCAGAATCCGACACCTGATGACCCATACTTCTGGTTTGCCGGATATGCTCCCTGAAAATCAGAAACTCAGAGAGAAGCAGGCTACATTGAAGGAATTTGTGCGTCTGATATATGATCTAACGCCGGATTTCCCACCAGGGACGAATATTCAGTATCAGAGCAGTGGGATCGCTATACTCGGTGAGATAATAGAGCGGATTGAAGGTATATCCCTGCCTGAGTTTCTGCATCGTGAGATTTTTCAGCCACTGGGCATGAATGATACTGCACTTGGCGCTCAAGGTCTTCAGGCAGACCGAGTTGCTCATGTGAATACAGCAGATATGGAAATGGGTGGAGTAAGAATGCAGAATACTGACTGGGATTGGAATAAACCGTATTGGCGGAACTTCGGCGCGCCCTGGGGTGGCATGTTCACAACAGTTGCGGATATGTTCCGTTTCTGTCAGATGTTTCTCAACGGCGGGGAATTTGAGGGTGCCCGGGTGTTTAAGTCGGAAACGGTGAAAGCGATGACAACCGATCAGACAACTTCCATGGAAGCAATTCCTATGTCTGCCAAACAGCAAGCCTGGGGATTGGGTTGGCAACTTCAACCGGAGTTTGGCTTTCCATACTTTGGCGATCTGGTTTCCCCTGGTTCTTACGGACACAGTGGAGCAACAGGAACACTGGTATGGGTAGACCCGATTCAGTGGTTAATCTGCGTCTTATTCACCACAGAACCGCATTTTATATGGAGACATTGCTCAAGCCTGGTTGCCGCATCGGCAAAGTAGCCAATTCTTTCATGATATTTATGAAAGATTGAAAACATTTAACTGGAAGGATATCGTTACGATGAAAAAATGCAAAGATGGTCCTCGCCCGGCAGTGATCGGGACATGCTTGTTGTCAGCACGAGGTATCAATGAGCCTGACCAACTCCTGATTAACGGACTTGCCATGGTGGATAAGAGGCGACTAAAGCTGACGAAAACGGATGGAATCTTGATATGGTCTTGCTACCGGAGGGATTCACACACATTGATGGCGGTTCTTGGCAACAAATATGAAAACTATCTGAACAAATCCAGTTTTGACAAGCATTTAGATTTTTTAGGCTGTTCGTCGTTGAATAGATCAACTATTGGATTATATGAACACCCAATTATACTGCCTGATATAAATAGAAACAGCAATTGAGTCAGTATTGAAATCTTAATAATGAATTGAGTGGAATTGCATAGTTTTATTAGCATTGATACGACCCCAAATGCCATCTTGACTGTGGAATTGGCAATTGAATATAGGTAAAAAATGATTATGCTACCCAAACTTCACTATCTATATAATAAACTAACTATAATGTGACAATCAAGCAGAATTATGTTATCCCAAGTATAATGTTCTGTGACCGTTGTATAGAAGACTATAACTATGCTACAAAGCATTGTGTTTTTTCGCTTAATTTATAGTGTTGTAATGGGACAAGATAATCAGAATATTTAATGCGTAATACGTTTCTTACTTCCTTACATAGATGACATTTATCAGCGTAATCTTTCTTCATAACGTATCCGAGATCAACTGCTTCTTTTGCCAAACCAATGGGACCGCTTTCAATGAGCGTTGAAAATATGGGATGTTTTCTAGCATCATAGCTAACCATGATTTCTTTTATAGGGATTTCTTTAACGTTGGCAAAAGCAATCCCACAGCCTTTGCTTAAATAACCTTCAGGATCCAATTCCAGCAATTCAAAGGTTTCGATTGAACTATTAACCCACCATGGAACTTCAGTACATAAGTCACGAGGTACTCCACGCCCTTCAGAAACTTCATCAGCTAATAGGACAGAAGCACGACCATTATAAAAAACGTTGCCTTTGTATATATGACAGCATGGTGACCGACCTAGTCTATCTTCCATGCCTTTTAAGAGTTCGTTGGTTCTTATATCGTACCGATGATGAATATTCTGAATGTCCATGTATGCTGTCTCTATATTGTATCTCCCCTTCAGTGCATCTGAAGCCCTTATAGCATGCTCAATACAGTCTTGGGAGACAAATGGTTCATGAAAAGAATCAAGACTGAACATGACAGAAGCATTGTTGGAATAGAGGGGATCCAGAAATTCGTAAGCAGATTCCATGCTGGTAGCCCAGAAAGCATTGGTTTCTATCCGTATGGCTATGCCTATTTTGTTGATTCCTGACGTTAGAGAATGTGTTAAATCAGGAAACAGCCCTGGCTCCCCGCCCATAAGAACAACCAATTCCAGATCATTGTATTTTTTGAGATCATTTACACATGATAATACAAGGTCATGGTCAATAACGTTGCTTTCTTCATTAGTACAGCCAAATCTACAATGGTCACATCGGGCAGTGCATTGATATGTTAGGTGTATTTTTAATACTGACATTAACTAATCCTTCCTGTTTTGTCTGGTTTAATTTGCTGTGGTCACCTCAGAATTCTGGAAATCCATTAAATCCAATCATCACGCTGATAATGACGAATCCAATGGACTGGAATAGCAAATCAACAAGCATAGCATAAACGCATCTTTCCTCCTGCAATAATTTGGAAATAGCAAGCTGCTCTTCCATCCATTAACTTTGGTAGGCAACTGCAATGATTCATTGGCACCAAATCCTTGGAACTCATAGCCAAAATAGCTTGTTAGCGATTGAACTTCTGGAAGCCTTTCCCGATGCCAACTCTCGACTGCACTTTAGGGAGAATTCCATCTACTGATGATTCAGATTGACCTTCAATTGAGTATATTTCCATGAAACTAAAGGCTAAGGGTAGTGTAAAGCCTAGTGCAATGCCTAGTATAACCTGGCAAAGATGATTAAAACACACCTTATCATAATTTTCTGTTTGATAGTGCCTTTGTTATTGCTATCCAATCGAATGGTTCCAGTGAATGTTTGACTGCCAATAAACAGAACGTGGTCGCCCGGACTAAAAGCTGTCTGATTCACTCGCTCAATGCTTCTCCGTGGATGTTTTTTGCTGGTGCCCTCGTTACTATCTCCGCCGAATTCTGAATCCACGTGGTATATCAAAATATGTTACCGCAATCCCTGTACACACATGATTTCTTTATGGCTATAACTCCACCATGCTCTATAAAATTGGTGGTATGCCAAACTATAGCCTATCGGTTCAGGAACTTGGGATGTTGTAATTCCTTTCCGCATCGTCCAAAACCAATATCCAGTCGTTCCCATCCTTGTTCATAGGAGGTTTGAACTCCTGCTCAGTATTTATATCAAAATTCCCTTCCAACCTAACACTGCCATCTCTCGGATCGAACCACCATGAGTTGAATTTCTCCCCCGCTAGTTTATGTAGGTCTACAATGACTGGTTTGCCCGTGGGGAGATAAATCATCCCATAGCTTCCATCGGATGCCCGCATCGTAACTATATGATCTAATCCTTTTCCCGCATCACCCACTATCAATGTGGGATCGGGAATACATTTGTAAAACGACCTTAATTCCATGAGAAGTCGCAGGTGCTTCATCTGGGTTGCTCCGGGTGCATCAAGAGCGATTTTCCAACTACCCCTCTGACCCGGTCCGCTCGGATTCGTCTGGAGTGTCAGGATCTGCCCAGGAAAGGCTGGTTCAAAGAATCCATAGACATTGTTATTCCCATAAGTATGACCACAGGCGCCGGAGAAAACCGCCCAATACGCTTTACGCCTCATTGTATCGGCTTCTGCCCGTGTCCCATTCACGTGCCTAACTGTCCAGACTGCATCAGGCGTGTCCTCATACATGGGCTCACCATCTAGTACCGGTTTTGTGGGTGTAAGGGCATAATCATGCGAGATCAGGGAGTCTGTGTCAGGCATTTTGTATGCAGAACAATCAATGATGTGACCGGATTGAAGCATGTTGAAATCTAGCCAATCCTCCTGATGGAAGTCAATGGATGACGTTCTGGCAACTCCGGGATGGATAGTCATAAGTTGCTTGCCATTGTGTGCGTCACGGAGACCGTGAGCCATTGCGTTTAGCACAGTCCTTTGCACTTCATTTATTGGCAATCTGAAGCCATTTATTGCATCATATTCCCCGCTGACGATCCATAGCACATGACTACGATCTGCATAGCGATTTCCCAACCAGTTTCCGAATCGCCGGGCTTTGGCAGAATCTGAGCCGAAGGCTTTCCCATACTCATCACCCCACATAGGGACCAGAGCGATGTAAAGCCCTTGTTTACAGGCATTCGCCACGATCATATCCATCTTACTCCAAAAGTCTTCGTTGGGTGTGTCTGTGTCGCTGTTGATAAAGGGATATTCACCAGCATAGTTAGTAACGTTATATCCACACTGCACTTGAATGACGTTGAAACCATGACCTACACGGTTGGACATATAAAGGTTTACATCGTCTGGGGCAAGCTGTCGTAGCATCCACGCAGTATCGCCAAGCCAGAAAAACGGCTTGTTATCCTCAGTTACTAGAAATCGCCCATTGTCACTGACCTTTAATCTTGTTTGCTTCATAGATAGCTATACTCCTTATTTTTTCACAGGTTAATCATCCATTAATTTCCCCTATCATCATCCTGATCATCTGGGACATCCATATTGCGAAGCCTGATATAGTCGAAATCCCCTATGGCGCCGGTAGAACCATTTCCTTCCATTACCAGACGCATCACTTGCACGCCTGCGTCCAGAGTCACATTCGATCTTGCGATAACCTGCCACGAGTTCCATCCACCTGTATTGGGAATATTCATTGAACCAGTCTTATCCGCGCCGTCAAATTCGATGTGAAACGCTCCTCCGTCTCCATTTGAGGCTACGCAAGCATCAATGGTGTATGCACCTGCGTTAACCACGTTGACCGTATATTCCACCCACTCTCCTGCCTCCGTCCGTCCCACTTTATAGCCATTACTAGCGCTATCTGAAGCTAATATATCCACATGTTCCAGGAATCGGATGGGGTTAAACCAATCCTCTTTGGTAAAATTGTTGGTGTTGTCCATATAAGCCCGACCGGTGCCTCCATGATCAAAATATTCTGCCTCAATAGTTCCGGGTATCATCCAGGGTGTGTCGTTGAACGGAATTTGTCCTTTGGAAGGTCCCCAAGCTGCCGGGTCTTTCACTCGACCCCACCATTCATCCGTAGCGACTGATGAACTGGCATCCCATGCCACTAATACTTTGCCGTTCTGATCTGCCTTGAAAAACGGCATCTGTTTCTGAGCATCCCACGGCGCTGGTTCCCAATGGTTGAAAGAAACTCGCTTTGTTTGAAGCACATAGTCAGAACGGGTCAGAGGAAAAGCACCAAAGGCGTCGTAATCGGCAGAAGGTTCACTGAAGGTGTTTTGTTCTCTTGGCCATCGAGCTTCCATCATGGTCTGACGTAACTCGGTATCAGGCAATTCACCTAAACGCGACTTTGGGGTAGACGCACTGCCATCGTTGGTGAAAGGGAATGCCACAACCCGTAGCTTCTCGAAGGCGATGTAGGTTGCCCATGGATCAACCCCTGCGTTATATTCCCTTGAATCAACATCGCCATCTGACCTTTTGTTACCCACGATCCATGCAAGGATCATCTTGTCGGCAATGGAGTTATCCATCAGATAGGCGTCAACCACGCAAGTAGCTTGCCCGCCCATGACTATCACCAGAGGTCTATCGCTAGTGGCTTTTCGGGCTTCATTGACGACCAGCAATCCTCCGGGGGTTTTGTATGGCACTGTGTCTTCGATGCGCCCGGATGCAGGTCGCTTGAGACTAATACTAGGTCCCGGGGTAGCGTCTGGTATATTTCTCAACCCACTGCGCCGTGCCTTCTCGATCAGTTCCTGTCGCTCCCGGACAACCTCAACTTCCGCAAGCGGGGAAAAGGGTGGTTGACGTTGTTCCTCCCCATAAGAGCATGTGGTGATTATTCCTTTGAGACTGATTGTCCCGGCACTGGCTAGTGCCATAATGTAGACATCAGTATAGCCGGATTCAATTGCACCGTCATTGTCATATATCACAGGATTGGTTCGGTCGTAGGGCAATGTAACTGACCAAGCTTGTTCCGCTATTGATAATCCCATAAGTATTATTCCTATACAGATGATCCGCATCACTAGGAACGTTTGACATTGTTTCAACATTCAAATCCTCCCATTATTTTCCCATTTACAGCAAACAATCTCCTTTATATACAGCTACTTTTCAAACAGCGATAAATGCAATATCCAATCATTCTTATCAGGGCAAGTAAACGACCGCTTTTGCCGGGAGCGCCATCAGAAAAGGAGCATACATATTTCCATGTGCCTATCTGATCGGGCATAAAACGGAGTTTCCAGATACTGCCCGACTGTCCACTGTTTCCGTCACCATCATAAAAACCCCAGAAAGAAACCACACTGCCATCAGGACGTGTGAATGTCGCATCGAGAATGACATCTGTGAAGGGATTGACATAGCTTTTCGTATTCGTAATTATTGTCTCGAAGCATCCCCACACGGGAATGTCCTGTGTGGTAACTACGTTATTCACCATAAAGGGAATACCTTTCTGTGTTTCTGCCATTGCGACAGCAAAAACTGTGAAGGACACTAAAAAGGCGATCAAATTATATTTCACTATTTTGCTCTCCTAATATGGTGCGTTACCACCCACCCATACTTGCACTGTTCCTTCTGGTTGATAACTAAGAATCTGCAATCTTTTATCATCCAGATACTTTTCCGCTCCTACGATTGTTCCCAGAAGCGTTCCAATGACCTTACCATGTCGGTCTAGGATTTCATGTATGCGTAGCAACTCATCATAGCCATCACCATTAATATCCGCAGGTATGGTAGCGTAAGTATCGAAATTCAATGGATGCGCTTTCCCAGTGAGAGCGTCAAAAGTAAACTGCTCAGGCACATCATGGATGATGCCATTGCTAGTGAAACGTTTATTGCCGACACGGATTGCCATAGCAATCGGTTTGCGGTTATCGCCAAGTCGGGCAACCCAACCCATATCTATATGTCCGTGTTCGATCTGCCCCCAGACTCGTTTTCCGCCATCATCGAACACGACTACTCTTGGCGAAGCCGATGAATCACCTTCTCGACAGGTGTATATATACCAACGACCAGTTTCCATATCCTGAAAAGGCTGAATGACGTCTGAATGTCCACGATATACATTGCGGTCTGCACAGAATAGTTCAGTGCCTTTGTCCAGTTCGATACAGCGTTCTCCCCACAATACCTCGTCAATCCCGTCGCCATTAAGGTCAATGACGGTGCAACTGTGGCAACCACGAGCACCCGGATCGTTTTCGCCAATGCGAAGTTCCCAGCGCTGTGTCATGTCCGCCTGCCAGCCCTGGAGGAACATCGGGCCATAAGTGCCTTGAGCAGTAACAAGAACCGGTTCTCCTCTGACATACCCACCAAAAATGAAGTTTCGGTGTGTATGGCTTAGTGATTGGGTATCTCCCGCCAAGTCGGGCCAGAGCCATTGCCCGGTCGTTTCGCCCGTGCAGGCATCGATCCGCTCAAGTCTGCGTCCTCTCAAACTAAGCGGATGTTCGTGGTCTATGTTATTGACAAACCAGATTTCATCTGTGCCATCGTTATTAAGATCAAACGAGAACACAGGACAGAAATGCGAACCCGGTATAACGCTAACTCCAAGGTCCCGGAACCAAATCCTTTCACCCTTTGCTGAGAAAAGAGCCATTTTTAAAGTATCTTTTGGAAAGAAAAAAGCTTCACTCCATGGGTCATCCTCTTGCTCAGATGAGTAAACCAATAAGATAGCCGAAGATAGCTCTTTTCCAAGATGCACCGACAGCGCGCGAAGCTGTCTAAGCCTTGTGCCAAGAGAAATCTCCAAGATCATCTCAAGTTTCAAGTCTTCATTTGACGTTCTTTGATATGTCATATCTATTTTGCCTTTCCTAATAGTATCGTGTAGTTCTAGAGATTACCCTACTGTTTTCAGAAAAACTAATCCTTCAGACTTATATAAAGAACCCAGTCATATTCATCAGGTGCATTAAACTCCTGTGTCATTCCGCCTGAAATAACACCAATATCAATCCATTCCCCAAGTCTTGGATTAAACCATTTAGCTATAAAATCACCTTTTGTCTGTGTTAAGTCCACAGCAACATTACCGCCCTTTGGCATATAGACCACATACAGTTTGCCAATCTCTGCTATGGCAACAGCATCTCCTTTTATGACGTCATACGACGGTTGCATACGCCAAAATGGAAGATTGAGAAAGAAATCATATAATAAAGACAACTGATGCGGCGCACCCTCGTCTTTGATAACAAATGAATATTTATTCTCAAGGTCTATTATATTCCAGAAATCCGAGTGACCTATCGTTCCACCAAAACCAGATGCAAAATATCCACCGGCACAAGCGATTCGCCAAGCAGATCGCCTTACTTTGTCTGTATGATGTGCCTGCCGGTTATAATCGGGATAGCCTTGCAGGAATTCATAGCCACTTTCTGTATTAATAACTGGTTTCTGATATTTTCTATCTGATGATAGACTAGCGACTAGGTAAGGGTCATCACCTACCCAACACTGCAAATTTTCATCCCATTCACCAGCCTGACCGGTCTGCTGTGAAATAACAGCCATTTCATTACCTTGACCGAAAAACTCGCCTATCCGCCAGGGTTTATCATAAGGGTCATTAGGACGATCACCGAGAGTGCTTGCGGATATAACCGGATGTATTGTAACAAGGTGTTTATATGGATCATGTTGTTTAATAAATTTTGCGATTGCCTTTGCCCATTCCACATCATCCGGCAGATCAAGACGATAATTGCCTTCAGGATGAGTCTCATACTCGTTTGATATTGTCCACAGGAATATGTTGGAAAATGCGGAATAACGGGCAGTTATATATCTCAGCCAGTTTCTTTCACGCTTCGGAGTCCATATATTTGTATCGGTAAATGGTCTTTGATAAAAGGTTAATACTATTAATTCTGCATTCATGCCATTGGATTTCATTTCCCTTAAAACTTGATCCAAACCCTGAAAGTATTGTGGATTGAGACGATCTAAATCTGGATTTTGAGGGGTGCCTCCCCATGGAAAAAATCTGCTGTCCTTATCCCAATGATTCGGGCTATGAACTACACCCATCCTAACAAAGTTGAAATTCTGATCCCTGCGAGTTTTCAAATATTGGCTGCGCAGTTCGGGTGTTATGGGGCTGTCAGCATATAGACCATAGCACGTATCGCCCATCGGGAAAAAAGGTTCCCCATTATCATAAGCGAAGGTGTATGGATTATCTGGATAAATGTGTATAAATCCCTTACTTTTGGGTGGAATACAACGCAAGACACCTTTTTGGGATATTTCCACACCCTCACCACGAATAAGGTAATGCCAATCGCCTTCTTCATCCGGTGCAAATCTAACTCGCCAAGTATCATCTCCATCATAGAAGCCATCTATCATTAACTTTTTGCCAGATGGTGACACAAATTCACCGATTACTGCCGATTGAATAAAGGGATTGTCAACCCAACTCCTGCCATGTAACTCGAATTCGTGCATATCCCATTTTGGAATATTATTTATCACTGTATCGGAATTAGAAATATATTGATTTGTATTCAGATCATTCAGTGTAGCCAGAAATGCCTTTGCAAAATCAAATCCTGCCTTGTGTGCATCATCAATGTTTCTATTCCACCAGGGCATTTCCCATCCCCATACTTGGCTTCCATAATGTTTCATGGCGTATTGATGCACATTGTCATCGGAAAGCGATCTCCCGAACCAATTGCTCTTTGTCGGATTATCCCCGTTTTCCCATCTGTGATCAAATACTCTTGGCGACGGAAAACGCTGAGTGAATAAATCCCATGCACGACGGGTTGCCTTTCCGTCTTGTGAATCTGTATAAAAAAGTGTGTCTATATTACGTGGTGCGATCCAGTTGTGCCAAGTAACGATATAATCTGGTTTTAGTTTGTCTACAGTGTCAAATGTCAACCTTGCGCTTGCAGTACCCCTTGGATCAGGATAATCATATCCCATACGGTATTCATATCCATCTGCAACACCATCAACATTTGTCATTGGATGTATAACAAACACAAAGCGACTCCTATCATCTTTCGCAGAATCAGACAACAGATAATCTAGCAAACCCTCTATTGCATAAGATGAAAAAGACTCGTAACCATGTTCCCGTGCATGAATGAAGATACAACGTTTACTTTGCATTGGAACACCAGGGTCGGTTACTGTCAACTCCCAGTGTTCACGTCCTTTGTCGCTTGATCCGATAAGCTCTTTTTTGAGATATGGATATTCAGGCAATGAAGCTATGAAATGGAGGTAATCTTCATAGTTATACCATGGGCTAAGACCTATTTTAGTCTCCCCCGGTTCCGCAGTAAAACTGACAGTGCAAATCCAACCGTCTGTTTTGCCATTTATTTGTTTCCATGTTTGTCCGTGAGGCTGGATATATATAAAATCACGGGATGGCATACCACCCCACATATTATCATCAAAGTTGGTTCTTACACCATCACCAGACAAATCCAAATGCAGTGTTATCGTTTTTGCTTGTTCTCCACTATTACGGCAGGCAAGATCAAGACGGGATACTGCGTGTGTAAGAGGATTTTGCTTTTCCTCAATAGAAGCCTTTATTAGAAACTCATTTGAAGATCGCCGATTAATGCGCTCCGAAGAACGTGGAGTTCCACCATCATTTGGTGCGTGAAAGCTAATCTTCGTATCGGAATCTACTGTTCCAATAGACGCATTAGCAATGTAAAGCATTGTCATAAAAAAAGTTTGTTGCCACATATCTTATTCCTCATAGTGATATATTAGACTCAATGGGTTATGGGAATTATGTAATTTCACTTTCAATAAATGTAAATCACCGCATCACCATTAAATGGTGCCTGAAACAAGCGATTTAAGCCTTCGGATACTGTTCCGCTATAAGCTTTATTCCCTGTGCGTGGATTAAACCATTCCACCTTAAATTCTCTAGACGTTGCGGATAGATCAACCGTTACCTTTCCACCGTCGGGCAGGTAAACCAGATATTCTTTTCCCGGATTTGCCAGACAGTATTGCGTTGATGCCAGATCGTTACGTGGTGTCATTTCTGCTAGGTTCATCCGCTGTGCGTAATATCGTGTATGTCCCATAGCAACACGAGCTTGCTCAATCTCGCTGATATTCCATTCCATTTGGTTTTCATAAGAGATGTCAATTGGATCCATATAGATCGGGTTATGTCCTCTCATAAACGTCTTCCATACCCAGATATGATTTCCACCAACACCAAAAATGTGATCGGTATCACTTAGGATAATCTTTTGTCCGTCAGAGATTGGCGGATCATCGTTATAATGGTAAGTATATTCTCTTGTTTCTTCATTGTAGTCATTGCTGGGGGAAATCCAATCTGCCGGACTAGCAAAGAGAGCGCCCATAGTTCCAGCACGTCCACTGTAAAAATAGGTCATTCCAACTGGATGCTGTTTGGGTTTACTTGCCTCATACTGCTTGATATAGCGAATAATATGATATTGCCATTCTTTGGTAGTGCTAGGGCTTTCGTTGGTGATCTCATAAAGCACGTTATCTAAGTCATTAACTGCATCAATCACCTTCTGAATATAAGACTCCTGAAGTCTTGTTACTTCGGGAACTGATAAGGTATGCACTTCCTCGCCTTCGCCATTTCCATTAGCATCTCCATTGACGCCATTTATATTATTGTTTTGGTTAAAAGGATGGAAAACCCAGGGATTAGTTCTAAAGCTTTTCTTCCTTTCAATACTCCAGCCTTGAAAGAGCATTATTGAGACGTAAATGCCACGGTCACGTGCAGATATTACACGTTGCCGAAGCCTGTCAAAGTAGGTTTGATTAAACTGGCTCAAATCAAATTTAGGTTTATCATCAAAAGCAATCCCTGTACCTGTTCGCTGATATGGCAATGGTTCATATACAAATTGATTCTGCTCTCCCTTTACTGATGCTGATCCTTCCCAGACCCATAAGCGTATGAAGTTATGGTTGCATTTTTGAAAAAAATCCAGATATTTATTATAGTCAAAAGGTTTCCGATCTGAAATTACACGATCTTGAAAGCTATTCCAATGATGTGACCCTGTCAGATATACGGCTTTACCTGATCCGTCTGTGAAATAGCGAGGGTTAGTTGGATGAATCCGAAGAACTCCTATAGCTCTATCTATGTTGGCTTCTTCCATAATTACTTTTCCTTTTGTAATTCAGGCAACGTCCAAAAATCATACAACATGCCAGAACCATGACGATGGTATGCCCAACCGTTGTCCCAACCTGCCCTAGCCTGATCACTGGAAAGGAAAGGCACATAAGGAAATGCCCCAATGTCTATCGGTTGGTTCTCTGGATAAGACCTCCCCCAAAAGTCTTTAGCGGAAGCATATTTATGTGACCCCTTTCCCCTTGCTGGACTATCTTCACGAAGCCAATAAACACCCTTCCCGGGGTCTACAAATCTCGGATCGCCAATAATGCCATGCAGACCTTGATATTCAGATTCTGTCATACAGAGGTTATAATCTGAGATAATGTTTTTGGTGTTATTATCAACAGACACCGGCGCAGTTCCTGTCATAATATTATTTGCTATAACCTCGCCATCTCCGTTCCAGATAGCGATTCCCTGGTCATCAGCAATTGTATTGTTGATGATCATATTTTTGCCTCCACCGTCTGGGCAAGACACGATTATCCCACGATTCCGCACCTGTCCATAGACAATATTTCCGGCAATGACTGAGTTTTTGATAGATGGATACAATTGCAGACCGTAACTTGCGTTATGTCGGATGATATTATAACGGAACGTCAAATCCTCTCCGTCTGCGTAAACACCATGATCAAACTGAATGTGATCTCCGTTGAATTCAATGAGGTTATTTTCAATAACTCCGCCTTTCTTGTTGTGCATGGCTACGCCCATCGCTTTATTGTTATGCACCCAACAGTTGCGCACAACGTTATAATTGCCGTTCATTTTTACTCCATCGTAACGACCGCCCATCACCTCGAAGCCGTCTATAACGACCCAATCACAACCATCGCCGTTGCTGATGACGTGATACTCAGACCCGATGATTACTGCCTGCCATTTAATCTCTGATTTGATTGTTGTCGGTTGTTCTTGTGTTCCTGAGTATTGCTTCGGAATCTGAATAGGACCACGGTAGATACCCGGTCTGACGATAATATTATGTCCTCCGCCAACCTGCGATAGGGCATATTCTACGGAATGCCAGGGCTTCTCTATTGTTCCATCATTCTCCGGTTTGCCGTCCACTGCGACATAGTAAGTTTCTGAATATGCGGATATTGCCATAGTCGTTGCCATCAAACTGACGCACATCCATTTATTTATGCTCAACATTTCATTATTATCTCCTTCTAAGGTTTTGAGCCCTCGGTTCTTTGCTCTGAAAGAATTTGCGGCTTCTTGGCTAACGAGGCAGGTTTGAGCCGACATCGGAGATGTCCCAGGGTTCGAATCCGATCTGCGCTGCTGGGGATTCTGGCTTCAGGCGGAAATCATCATGCTCCGGGTCTACGAACAACGGATCCGCGACGATGCTGTGCTTATCCTGTCCTGCCTCCTGCCATTCTTCCAAACTCCTTCCACCGAATGCGAGCGGCGCTCTTGAGGCGCTCCAGTAGAGGTTGTGATCGTAGAGGAAATTGCGGTTGTTGCTAGTATTCCAGTAGTCCAGCACCTGCCCCTGGCTGTAGTAGACGATATTGCGTTGAAAGGTATACTGGAACCAAGTCGTCTGACCCGCGCGAAAGATTTGGTATGCGCTGCCGAAGGCAAAGATATTATTTTCGACTGTGATATTACGGTTGATACTGACGAAAAGCGGACCGGAACTGCAACGATATACAAGGTTCTTTTCAACCAGGATGTCAGCACTGCCCTGGTCGGTGTAGATTCCCCAACCACCGTAGTCTCGGTGCTTGACATCATGCACAACGTTGTAGCGAATACAAGTGCCGGGAGAGATGCTGTTAGTGTAGATGCCGCCGATGTCACTTAGCACGCCCTGTCCGATGTGGTGGACGTGATTATGCTCCACCAAATTATTCACGGCTTGACTTGGCTCGAAAGTCTGGAGCGATCCAACAGAGACGCCCATCCAGGGGAGGTTATAGATGTGATTATACACAACCTTGTTGTCTGGGTTCTCGCCCACGAACACGCCAACGGAACCCGGAAATAGCTGTCCTCCGTTAGTGATCTCATTATGCGCCACTGTGATACGCCGGCTGTGCGGGCCCTTGGGCAATGATGCCCTGCGTTGCTTTCCCCGCTCGTTGGGTTCGACATCGAAGAAGTGACCGATCTTGACCCCGCCAGCCCCCAAATCCATCATCCGGTTGCGCGATATGTCAATATCGAAGCAACCTTGACCCACCTCGACTCCGTAAGTGCCGACATGCTCGATGGTTCCCATACGGAGGCTACATTGTCCTGCATAGTCGAAGAACACTGCCCCCGGCACATCTATCGCCGCCTGTAGCGAGGATGACCAGTTCAACGGCGGCTCCCATTCGTTGTGCGAGAAGGTGATACCCTCAAAGTGAATATGCTCCACAGGGGTATCCTCCTTTCCAACCAGACGCAATACCTGAGTCAGCCTCGGCGCCACGAGATCTATTGTCTTCATATCCTCACCAGGTAGCGGTAGATAATAAAGCTTCCCTTTAGGGCGATCCAGATACCACTGACCCGGCGTGTCCAGCGCCTCGAACACATTTTCTACCCAATATACTGAAGGACGGGGCGGGTTGGTGTCATCCAGAGTGAAGAGGCTTGCCCTGTCGAAGGTAACGAGGCGTTTCTCCACATCTACTTCCTGAATTGGCAGTCGGTTGGTGATCCAGCGACTTACCCCGATCACCTCGACATCATGAAGGTTGCGCCAGGGCTGGATGTCAGTTCCTGAATATACGAACTGCTTGGTTCCGTCGAGGAAGGCTTCCCACTGCCTCTGCCAGTCGAAGCCCGGCAAAGCTTCGATGCGATACATACCCTCCTTGGGAAGTCGGGTTCGCGGACGGCGTTCGCCATTCACGAAAAGCTGTCGAAAATTCCACTGCCCTTCTTTCACCTCTGGAATGTCTACCGCCCAGGCATTCTGACCATTCACCTCAGCCCACTGACCGCCTTCGAGGCGGCGTCCACCACTGATGACTACTTTCTCTCCCGGCGCCGCTGCGTAGACTACCGGCGCGTTTTCCGTTCCTGAATCCTCCGGACCAAACTCCAATGTCTGGTCAAGATGATAGGTCCCAGCACACAGCGCCACCCGTATAGGCTGACGTTCTTGTTGCGTCTTAAGCAACGCCCGCACTGCTTCCTGTGCCCGTTTTACCGTTGCAAAAGGACCATCGTTTTCCCTTGGTTCTGGCAACCTTCCTGACCAACCATCGTTGCCATTGGGGGAAACGAAAAAATCCGCCGCCATCGGATTTGTGCCTGATGCGTATATATTGCCTAAACTATTCATTTCCATATCACGAATTCCCTTTCCTTCATCGATCGCATCGGAAAATGTGGACAAAACCAAGTTGTGTGTTTGGGCTATTGAAACGATAATTAAAAGAACTATTAGCAGTCCAAAGTATTGAGAGACCAAAATGGATTTCATATCTTACCTACACAATAACAAAAGTTTCATCAACATAGTTATTTTCCCCATGCTGTTTGAAATCAAATGCCGTACTCTTTTATTAATTTTTCGTATCCGGTATCTTGACCAAATGTATTACTACGTCATGCCCAACCCATGGTGATGCGAATTCAATTTCCTTTCCCCCCTCTATGATGCCACCATCGTATGTAATTCCATCTTCGGCACGATACCACTCAACTGAAAATAGCCCATGAGCGATTTGCAGGTTAAGGCAAAAACGGGCTTTTCTGGAAGCATCAGTCCCTGTTTCTTTACCATCACTAGAGGCGTTGGGGTGATAAATCAGGTATTCGTCTGTCCCACGGCGCATGACCTTTGGCGATTGGATTCCCGTCCGTCCATCCAAATCAACCCCTAGACCATGATCAGGCTCAAAGTCAGATAACTCTATATTTCGTGTGATGAAGTAGTCTCGAATGTGCTGAACCGAGTCTAATCCCACTAACTGGCTTGTGAACGTCTTTTTTTCCCTGTCCCATGGCGACCGCGCTGGTCGTTTTCCAGTCTCGCTGTAGGGATGCACGACCCACCACCTTCCACCATAATTAGTAAATCCACTATAAGTGAATCGGGAATCGGGTGTACCAAGCGATCCCACAGCGCCGTGGTTCGGTGGATTGCCATACTTTTCGATGACGAGATTATCAATTAACACATTCTTTATTCCTGACCCGCCGAAAGCTGCTGAAGCTGCGCTAGTCTCAATAAGCGAAAAGGAAGAGGGATCGTCATACAGGTAGATTCGAGCCGTCTTATAGTCAAAATACCATCTTTTTGTGCCTAGCTCTGAAAGATCGCCTACACGTTTCAATCTCATGTCGCCATTCACAAAGAGTTCCTCCGGATTCAGGTCGGATTCATAACCTGGGATTATGATATCGGTGCCGAATGGCTGGGAAAGTCGCTGGGTCTGACCTTCGATATACCAGTAATTGTCCGATTTGACGAAATCCTGAGCGGAAAGAACTTTAGCTCCGGAAAGAATAGCTCCCGATTCACCGATAAATTTATCTCCATCTTTCGGTTTCACTTGCTGAAGACGGTGAATGCCTGCCTTTATGTGAAATGTCGTCCCTGCCGGATTTGCGTCAACTGCGTCCTGAATGCTTTGCCCAGGAGAGATGGATACTCGCAATTCCTGCTGGGCGGGAGTGTCGCTTGCGATCTCAGTCTGCGCACACACTGGCACACCCAATGTCATCACCAATAGGATGCTTAGGACAACCATAATCACAATCTGCGCAATCATCTGTCTTTCATCTGTTAAGTTCATTGTTCCGAATCCTTCTGTCATTCATTTTTTATGGAAAGCTTTTCCCTAAACTACAAATTCATCAGACCAATTCGATCGCTGCTCCTTTTTAAGACAATTTATAATTGCCTATTAATCGCCCACTATAATGAATAGAACGTTCTTTACCTTTCTTAATGGGCTTGTTATATACATTAAAAATAATTCTTATGATTTTTATTATGTATTTTTGTCATTCAACAATCTTGAGTAATTCTGTATTTCCGCAATGTCCTTCATTTTTTCATCCATTCTTTCCAAACAATGGCTGTATCGGTAACACCAATTCAATTGTTTGCGTTATCATTGACTTACATTAGGCAATCAATATTTTACCACATCTCCAGCATACAAATCCATACCAACGAACACTTTCATAAGCCTTCCTTACATCCTCATCCGCAAGCCTGAGATATATCTCTGTGGTTTGAAGCGATCTATGTCCGACCTGTTTTTGAACCGCCGCCAATGGCACTTAAACGTTTTATAATTCATCTCTGGTCTGCTCATCCCGCATTTGGGTATAGTTGGTAATTGGGATCAAAAAAATCGGAAATAAGAATCCTATGCCAATTCCATATAGTATAGATATGTCGAAAATCCTTGATTGCATCGTACTCATAAACAAACCTATGATTATTGATACTAACCAAGATAAAGCATAACTAACTTCATCTCTTTTAATAATTATTCTAGAGATCAAAAACACAGCTATACCAATTAACCAACTTGCTATAACACTAATACTAATCAAGATCAAAAAAAATCGAAGGGGACCAAACAGCAAAAGGAATTCTTTAGCACCCTCTTTTCCAAGAATAAGAGTAAAAGCCATTGAAAATAATGTTACCCATATAATGCTTCCATTAGCACCATAATGCCAAAGAGTGTTTATTATATCTGCTACACGCTTGTTTCTAATCCTAATTCCAACACCAATACCCCATCCTATAATCATGCCTATAAAGGCAAGAAGAAATGAAACCACAGTCAGTATTATTCCTTTTTTCCCAAGAGTAGATAAAGAAAAGTTCCAGAGATCAATATCTAAGTGGAATATCTTGATCCCAAGAGACATTGTTCCTAAGCCAAATACCATAAACCCAAGAAAACCAAAAAACCTGAATAAAGCAGGACATACATCTCTCTTTCTGTTACCTAAGTTCCCCAATCTACTCTCCTTTCTTTATATGGTGATTATAAAAAACAGTAACAATGTTAGATCAAATGAGAATGCTTTTGAAAAAGGAAAGTTTTAATCGCCTTAATACACCTATTGGTGTTATAAGCCATATTCGTGATGCTTTCATAAGGATATCATAACCTATAGGGTTAAAATCCTTCATTTGATCCTTTATAAAAGATTTTATAGTCGGATCAATCTCATTATGGAAGATACCACTAGCCCAACGTAATGGTGTTACCGAAATTTCTCTTACTATAACTTTAGCTCCTTTTTTTGCTCTTTCTTCTGGATAATCTGATAATTTCTTAATATCATTAGTCATTTCTATGTATAGTGTAAGATTTTTTGGCTGTAAGTAATAAATGACTTCTATCGCTTTTAGGATTAATGGAACAGGATCGTAACCGATCATTGTTTGGTTTTTTCGAAACGCATAAAGTATAGTGTATGCCAAGTCAGGTGGATATTTAGCTATTAAATGGAATGCCACATCTCCATATTCTTGCCAACCCATGCGTTTCCAATTAACTCTATACAGATTGATAAGCTTGGATGCTTCACTTTCAAAAGAGATTACACCACATTGGTAAGCCTGAAGAGAAGCCGCACGTTGAATTTCATCTATACACTTAATGCGAAGTCTTTCCCACTCTCTGGATTTTTTGGTTATTTTATCTAATATCGCCATTTTTCCCACCAAGTAAATATCTGGTAGCCCCACATTAAAATGTGGTCAAAGATTCCATCGGTTAATAAGCTCTTTCAAACGCTCAGAAGGTCTACCCCTAGGTAGCTTCCAAGGAAGTAACGGCACTTGATAAGTAAGCAACTCAC